>Ga0116202_10001151_pt1 | contig 15470 bp, 16 predicted proteins | sample LakKivw325mmetaG_FD_94479 | JGI IMG/M metagenome (GOLD analysis project Ga0116202, IMG submission 94479) | Anoxic lake water microbial communities from Lake Kivu, Rwanda to study Microbial Dark Matter (Phase II) - Lake Kivu water 325m metaG | ecosystem: Environmental > Aquatic > Freshwater >...
CAGCAGGGGGAAAGAAGAAAGGAAGCGGGGTTGAAAGGCTGTCTCAGCCACCGAAGAAGAGCATCGGGTCCTCGCGGTTGATCTCCAGGCGGCAATGCTGAATGAAGTCTCTCCCCAACAGCGAGGGAGTTCCGCGGAACGTTGGATTGCGTCGTTGGGCCTCGTCTACGTATAGCACCGCCAGGTTCCCGACTTGCCAGATGGCCGGTTCCTGTCCCTCTGGCCCGTGAAAGACCAGAGTCGAAGATGGCAAGTACCGCAACGGCACGACTCCGCCAATCCCTCTGACACTTGGAGGACACCCGGCACTCAGCTGGAGATCATAGAGCCCCAGCAATTGTGCGGCATCCACAGAGATGGTTGTGTAGTCAGCCCCGGTGTCGATGAGGAAGTCTATAACGCCCGATACGTCGTTCTTGTGCCTCAGTTCGGCTGCAACCATGAGTCGGTCAGCTATCGGCACTGGTCTGAATCCGGGGCAATTCGCGGGCGGGACTCTGACTCGCCTGACCAGGACAGCGCGAGGCGGCATAGCCGGACGCTATAGGAGGAAGGAGTCCGAGTCCTTCGTCATGTAGACAACGGTCGGCATTTCAAGCATCAAGAGGGTGGCGTTGGACAACTCCACCTTCAGTTCTGCAATGCTTGGCGCACTGGCGACAACTCGCCCATCAGAAACTGCGATGTATTGCTTGTCATAGCGATCAGCAAGCAAGTCGTAGTTCGCATCGATCCACTCGCGGTCGGTTATGTAACGCTTGATTGAAGCAGTCGCAGTCGCCATGGTCACCCCCTGCCTTCCTACGCCTTCCTACTCCCTACCTACCCAATCAGTATAGCCGGAATACGCAAGCTGGCCAGTTGCTCCTACTTCTTCTTCGGCCTGTCCCAATACGGACTCTTGCACTTCGGGCACACCTTCGGCGTGACATCCTTCTCTCTGGGCGCCCACTCGTGCCCGCAACGCTCGCACCTGTAGCCCTCAATCAGCACCTTAGCCATACCATTTAGTATACACCTCGCGGTAATCGAGCCAAGGGCCGCCCCCTGCTGCTGTAGAGGGATGGACGCCGCTACAACGCTCTTGGAGGTTCTCGATAGACAAGCTGCGGGAGATCGAGCACAAGCGTAAAGAGGCGTTCTCATGGTTCACCGCACACAGGTCAAAGGGCTACAAGGCCGTGCGCGAGATGGATGAGCCGATCATGTCCGACGGCGCGCTCACCCGGAAGCACAAGGAGCTGATCGCCGTCGGCATCTCGGTCACCATCGACTGCGAATCCTGCATGCAGTGGCACATCGAAAAGGCCGCCGAGCACGGGGCGACGTTGGAGGAGGTCCTGGAGGCGGTCGATGTCGCGATCATGATGGGAAACGGCGCAGCCACGGTGCGCGCCCGCTTCGCGATGGACGTGATGAAGGACGTGTTCGGAGACAAGGCCTAAGTGCGCGCCGACGGACCGGGTTCGGCCGTCCGCCGGGGCGGCTTTGCAGAGCGGAATTGGATCAGCGTCGTCCCGGCCGCCACGACGAGCAAGCCCACGATCTTGAGGGCGTCAAGGGTCTCGCCGAGGAAGAGCCAGGCGAGGACGGCAATCTGAATCATCATGGTGTTATTGATCGCGCTTGACTCGGCAGCGGAGAGCACCCGCAACGCTCGGTTCCACAGGGTGAACGCCACCGCGGTGTTCACCACGGCAAGCCAGACGACGATTCCCCACCCCATCGGAGAGAGCTTCGGCAGCCCCTCGGACGCGAGTCCCGCGCTGAGAAGGAGAACGGCTCCGACGCCCATGCTGATCGTCGTCACGACGATCGGCGAAGCGGTGTGACGCCGGTTGACCGCCCGTCCGAGCAGGGAGGCCACGGCGTTCGCACACAGCGTCAGACCGGCGAGGGTGACGCCGACCGCGCTCCCGCGAGTTGTCATCGGCAGGAAGCAGAGGACGGCGCCGCCGGCAGCCAGTGCCAGGCCTACCCATTGCGCCCCCGCCGGACGCTCCTTCAACGTGAAGACGCCGGCCGCGGCCACCAGAACGGGCGTGAAGCCGAGCACCAGACTCAGGGTGACCGCGTCGAGGTGTGCGAGCGAGAGGAACACCCCGCCTTGCGTCAGCGCGTAGAAGACGAGCCCGAGCGCCGCCAGCCAACCCCAGTCCCGGCGCGACAGGGCCCGCACCTCGCCGCGGACGTTCCACGCGACGGGAAGAAGGACGAGCCAGGCGGTCGCGTACCGCAGACCGGCGAACGTCAGTGCAGGCACCTCGCGGAGGCCCACCTTCATCAGGATCCACGAGGTGGACCAGAGAAACGTCACGAACAGCGCTTCGAAGACTGCATGGCGATGCGGCGATCCGGACATGCGCAACATCCCTTCTGCACAGGGAGATCCTGCACTCTCGGCGCTGCCTACTCCCTTCCGGCTCTCTGTCCGATCAGGTGCTACGCACGATGGCTCCCGCGACGCTCACTCCTGGCCCGCCCCATCAGCGGAGCCCCAGTCGCTCAGGTCGGCGCTCTCGATTCTCTCCGCCGCCCGATGCCGCGTCAACGACCTTGCACCTGTGAACCTCGGACCATCCTGGGCCTTGACTTCGCGTTTCTGAGGAGTATTATACGGAGTACTCTGCTCTACAAAGTACTCTGAAGGATGAGTCATGGAATCGATACGCCTGCGTGACATCGAGCGGAAGAGCTGGCGAAGTCAGCAACAGGGCGGCCTGATCGACATCCAGTTCGGCATCATGCTCGTGGCTGCCGCAGTCCTGGCCGCTCTCGATGAGATCCCCATGGCCTCCTGGGTTCGCATCGTGACGCTCTCTGTCATCGCGTCGTTCGGTGCCGCTCTCACCTATTGGATGAGGAAACGCTACGTACTGCCGCGGCTCGGCCGCGTGAAGTTCTCGACCGATCGCGTGCGGCGGACGCGAATGATGGGGATCATGCTCGCCGCGTGCGTCCTCCTGACGTCATCGCTCGTCGTCCTCACGGCACTATCGAACCGCCTCGGGGTCGCGCTTCCTGGCGATGTCGGCGCCTGGCTCGTCATCTCCGCGGTGATCCTCGTGCCCGTCGCGGGATTGGCGTTCTTCCTCGACTGCCCGCGCCTCTTCGTGCATGGGGGACTCTTCGCCGTCGTCGAGTTCCTCCACGTAGTGGTTCACCTTCCGACGCGCGTTCCGTTCGGCGGCGTGATCGCCTATGGAGCCGCGGCCTGCGTCAGCCTCGCCGTGGGAATCGGCGTCTACATCCACTTCCTGCGCGTCGTGCCCCGCCCCGTCGTTCCGATCGGCGAAGACGCGGAGGAGGGCGCCGATGAAGCGAACTAGGGAACTGCATCGCGTGGAGATCGATCGAGTCATTCACGAACCGGCGCGGCTGGTTTTGGTCGCGCACCTGTACGTCGTGGAGAGCGCCGACTACGTCTTCCTGATGCAGAGCACAAACCTTACATGGGGCAACCTGTCGTCCCACCTGCTGAAGCTCGAGGAAGCCGGATACGTAGAGATCGTCAAGGACTTCGTCGGTCGGAAGCCGCACACGATGGTGAAGCTCACTGCGGCAGGGCGAACGGCGTTCGATGCCTACCGCCGACAGATGAAGGAGCTGCTCGCAGATCTCCCGGAGTGAAGGAGGTGCATTGTGGAATCAACGATCCCGTGGATCATCGCCGGACTGCTCGTCGCGTTGGGAATCCTGTTCCTGGTTCTCGCAGGGGACTAGCACGTTCGGCCGGCGCAGCCTGCGACACCATGCCTCAGGCCGCGCCGAGCCGGTGGACCTTGATGAAGTTCGTCCGGCCTCCGCCGCCGGTCGGAACTCCGGCACAGAGCACCACAAGCTCTCCCTCCACGGCGTAGCCGCCCGTGAGGAGCGCCTGCACGGCCACCTGCAGCATCGCGTCCGCTCCTTCGTACTCTGAAACCAATACGGGGACAACGCCCCACACGAGGGCCAGCTGCCGCTGCACCCTTGGGTCGGGCGTGAGGGCAATGATCGTCTGGCGCGGCCGCTCCTTCGCGATCTGCCGTGCCGTGTACCCAGACCACGTGGAGGCGACGATCAGCCGCGCCCCGACTTGGTCGGCGATCCGAACAACGGCTTCGCTGATCGCACTCGTGACGGGGTAGGGGTGCTCGTCCCTGTGCGCTGCGGCGTCGTCGACGCGCCATGGCACGTGTTTCTCGGCAATCGCCGCGATCTCGCGCATCACCGCCGCAGCCTGCAGCGGGAACTTACCGGTCGCCGTCTCGGCCGACAGCATCAAGGCATCGGTGCCGTCGAGGATCGCGTTCGCCACGTCGCTCGCCTCGGCCCGCGTCGGGCGCGGGCTTACGGTCATCGACTGCAACATCTGCGTCGCGGTGATCACCGGCTTCCCGAGCCGGTTTGCGTGGCGGATGATCGCCTTCTGGTGCATCGGGACGTCCTGCGGGGACATCTCCACGCCGAGGTCGCCGCGAGCCACCATCACCGCATCCGCTGCCTGCAGGATATCGTCGAGGTTCTTGATGGCGTCAGGCTTCTCGATCTTGGCGACGATGCCAACCTCGGCGCCGCCGGGCAGCATTGCCAGGTGGTCCCGCAACCGGCGCACGTCGCCGCCCGTGCGGACGAAGGAGAGCGCCACGTAGTCCGCACCCATTGCGACGGCCGACGCCGCGTCGTCCCGATCCTTGGCCGTGAACGCCGCGAGCGCGGCGGCGGCTCCTGGCGCCACGACGCCCTTCCGAGACGTGAGCTGGCCCGCGACGGTCACCTCAGCGACCACAGCGTGGGGGCCCACCTCCCGCACGACGGCCTCCGGCTCGCCGTCGCCGAAGACAAGGCGGCCGCCGGGTTGGAGTCTCTCGATCAGCTCCGGGTGCGGAAGAGGGAATCTCCGGTCAGATCCGTCGGCGCGGGCGTCGTCGCAAAGCGTGATCCGATCGCCGACGGAGAGGCCGACTGGGTGCGCCAGATCCCCGAGGCGCAGTTTCGGCCCTTGGAGGTCCGCGAGGACGGCGACGGTTGCCCGCTCCTCCGCGGCGATCTCCCGAACGAGGCGGATCGTCCGTTCGTGCTCGTCCGCGGTTCCGTGGGAGTAGTTGACGCGAACGACGTCCATCCCCGCGCGCACGAGCGCGCGGATGGCGTCGGGGTCGCGCGTCGCGGGACCTAAGGTACAGACGATCTTCGTTCGTGTCGCATCCTTGGGAATCGCCATCTCCCCTAGTCTACCCGTCGGAGAGGCCCCGCGCGGGGGTCAGAAACCGGACGGGCTGTCCAGTGGCGCGGGAAACGAAAGGCCGAGCTCGAGTCGCAGTGCCGCACGGCGCGCGGCGTGCGCCTCAAGCGGTGGCAGATCCGGATGGTAGAGAAGGTGCTCGAGCACGTCGGCATCCTTGAGCAGCTCGTCGAAGGAGCCGTGGCGGGCGGCCTTGTCGCCGTGCCGCGAGATCGCCGAACAGACAACGCCGATCTCCGAATCCGTGAACGTGTCCAGGCTTCGCAGCAGGTCGGCCGCGCGGCGAGCGCTCCTTTCCGCGTGGCGCTCCGAGGTCCCGTCCTCGTAGGTCGACAGGTCATGGAGCATCCCCGCCGCCGCTGCGAGCAGAACGTTCTCTCCACGCCGCAAAGCGAGGAGAGCCGCCGCCGCCGAGACCCCGTACAGGTGGACGAATCCAGAGCGACGATCCTCGGCGCCGGCGAGCTTGTCGAGGATCCCATCGACGGTCTGACGCAGCCTCTCGAGTCGATCCATTGCCAGATCAGAATACGCGACGTCGCCGTTGGACGCACCCCGCGGCCGGAAACCGACTCCCTGTACAATGACCCAACCAACGTCGCAGCCCGAGGAGCGTGAACATGGCCGAAGAGACGAAGACCACCGAAGCGAAGAAGGATGGGGAAGCAAAAGAGAAGAAACGAAAGCTCCTCGGCATCGAGCCGGTCGAGACTCATCACGAGATCACCGTGGGGGATCGCCGCCTCCGGTACGTCGCGCGCGCCGGTGCCCTGCCGCTGAAAGACGAGTTTGACGAGACCGAGGCGGAAGTCTTCTTCACGGCCTACGAGATCGAGGGCGTCGAGGATCGTTCGGCCCGTCCTCTCACGTTTGCCTTCAACGGAGGGCCGGGATCTTCGTCCATCTGGCTTCACATGGGCGCGCTCGGACCCAAACGGGTGCGGATGGAGAAGGAAGGGTGGATGCCCCAGCCTCCGTTCCGGGTCGAGGACAACCAGCAGACGTGGCTCGGCGAGACCGACCTCGTGTTCGTCGACCCCGTGGGGACGGGGTATAGCCGTGCCGCCAAGGGAGAACTCGACAAGAAGTTCTGGGGATTCCAGGGCGACATCGACTCCGTCGGCGAGTTCATCCGCTTGTACCTGACGCGGTACGGGCGGTGGACGTCGCCTCTTTTCCTCGCTGGGGAGAGCTACGGCACGACGCGCGCCGCCGGGCTCGCCGGACACCTCGTGGATCGCGGCGTCACCTTCAACGGGATCTTCCTCCTCTCGACCGTCCTCGACCACCTCGCCATCCGCTTCGGACACGCGAACGACCTCCCCTTCCAGCTCTTCGTCCCGACCTACGCCGCCACAGCGTGGTATCACAAGAAGCTGAGGGAGCCGCTGCAGAGTAAACCGGTTGGCGATCTTGTTTCCGAGGTCAAGTCGTGGTCCGAGGGACCGCTGACCGGGGCGTTGATGAAAGGCGATCGGCTCGGCGACGGCGAGCGCCGGGCGGTGGCGAAGAAGCTCGCGGACTACACCGGGCTCGATCTGGGCTACGTACTCGGCACCAACCTGCGCGTCGACATCTTCCGCTTCTGCAAGGAACTGCTGCGCAGCGAGAAGCGAAGCATCGGCCGCCTCGACTCCCGCTTCAAGGGCGTCGAGGCCCTCGCCGTGACCGAGGTTCCCGAATTCGACCCCTCGATGCACGCGATCACCCCTCCCTACACGTCGACATTCTGCCACTACGCCCGCTCCCAACTGGGCATCGAGACCGACCTCGTGTACGAGACGCTCTCCAACAAGGTGAACGAGAAGTGGGAGTACGAGAAGGGCTACCTCCCAGCGACGGGGGAGACGCTGCGCACCGCCATGGCGAAGAACCCCTACATGAAGGTCTTCGTCGGGCAGGGGTACTACGATCTCGCGACGCCGCTCCTCGCGACCGAGTACATGGTGAGCCACATGAACGTCGACGCGCAGTTGCGAGCGAACGTCGAGATGCACATGTACGAGGCGGGGCACATGTTCTACCTCGACTCGGCGTCCCTCGCTGCGTTCAAGAAGGACGTCGACGCGTTCTTCCGCGCTGCGACGTAGGCAAGGCGAAGAGCGGGAGATCCAGCCCTCGTGAAACCGGGCGAACCAGGTAGAATCCGCTCCTGCAAGGAGGCGGCATGGAACTTGTTCGCAAGCTCGAGGGGGCTCTGACGTACCTCTCGCCGCTGGAACCGCACGCCGCGGAGTTGTGGTACCGGTGGCACAACGACCTCGAGACGGGGCTTCTCGCAGCCAGCCCCGGCCACCGAACGCCGGGAACGCTCGCGGAGTACCAGCAGACGATCGCTCGGTTCCTCGAGCAGAAGGCGCACGCCTTTCTGATCGTAGACGCGGCCGCCGATCGTCCCATCGGGTGGTGCGCGCTCTTCGTCATCGATCCGGCAAGCCGCCGGGCGCTGTTGAGTGCTCTGATTGGGGAGAAGGAGTACTGGGGAAAGGGATACGGCGTGGACGCGCTGCGTGCGCTCATCGGGTACGGGTTCCACATCGTGAACCTGAACAGCATCGAACTCGTCGTCCACGACGACAACGCCCGCGCCCGACGATGCTACGAGAAGCTCGGGTTCCAGGTCGTCGGCAGGAAGCGGCAGGCGAGGATCCTCGGCGAACGGAAGCTGGATGTCCTCGTCATGGATCTTCTTGCCGAGGAGTTCACGGGGCCGTCGCCCATTCCTGTCTCTTAGCCGGTAGAGGAGCGAGCCTCGGTCCACCCAGCGGCCGCGCGCTTGCCTTTCAGCCGTCCCAGTGGTTACTCTGTCGGTCTCGTACCGGGTGGGCGAAGGCAGGAACGGCGTGAGGGGTTCATCCATCGACTACGAAGCCGTGCTCTCGCGGCTTTCCGCCGCCGACCACAACTCCCTCGTCGCCCGCCTCCAGAAGACGCTCCCTGCGCTTTGGCTACGCACGTATCGAGAGATGACATCGACGCCGGTCCATGCCGTGCGCTTCTCCGACCGCGGGTTCGAGTTCCTGTTCGACCACGCCTCGGCGCGCCCAATGGAGAGCCCTCACGGAGACGATGCTGTGGAGGACCGCATCATCGCCGCTTTCGGCCGATCTCGTCCGACCCCGATGCGGCAGGAGTCTCATCCGCAGGGACTCCTCGGAGCGTCCGCCGCCGCCTTCGGAGGACATACCGATCGAAGGCACGTTCCCGGTGGAGTCCTCGGCGGGACTCACGATGGGTGTCTGTACCCCCTGCGGCGGGATCTTCGCCACGATAGCTCCGCGGACGGGCGCGCGTTCCGGGCGATGGAACGCTACTGCGCCGAACACCCCGGAACGTTCACGTTCTCCCGCCCCATCTACGACTCGCCGTCGTGGTGGCCGTGCGACATCGAGCATGGCCTCCTCCAAGACGACGGCACCCTGTGGGTTCGGAGCTTCGACAACACCGCGGCCGTCGTCCGCCTTCCGTTCCTGGCGTCCAGTCGTGCCACTCTCGCCGGAGCTCGCCGCGCCCTGGCTCCCAAGTAGAACGCCGATCCTTCCCGTCCGGCGCCGCAGCAGACCTTCACCGGCCGACATGCGGCGGTTTCGCTCGCCACACTCCGATGTCCTAGGATCAGCCAGGAGGGAGAGATGAGCGCGGACGGCAGGCTCCATCCTTGGGCGGTGACGCCGAAGCAGGCGATGGGAATCCAGATCGAGCTTCGCGGACGGCTGGACCTCACCTGGGACGGACGGGCGGTGCGCTCGGTCGCCGGGATCGACGTCAGCGTCGTGCGAGACCTCTCTCGGGCGGCGATCGTCGTGCTCGGGTTCCCCGACCTTCGCCCTCGCGAAAGCGCAACGGCCGAGCTCAAGACCCCCTTCCCATACGTCCCCGGACTGCTCTCCTTTCGCGAGGGGCCGGTCATCCTGGCCGCGTGGGAGAAACTCGATCCCAAGCCGGACCTCGTGCTGTTCGACGGTCAGGGGACCGCACACCCGCGTGGCATGGGGATCGCTGCCCACATGGGGCTCTGGTTGGGCGTGCCGACGATCGGGGTCGCGAAGTCACGCCTTTGCGGAGTGGCGATGGAACCCGGCCCCCGTCGCGGAGCCGTCGCCGACCTGCTCGACGAGGCCGACCCGAGGCGCGTTCTCGGCGCCGTCGTGAGGACCAAGGACGACACCCATCCTGTCTTCGTCTCGCCGGGGCACCGGATCGATCTGACCCACGCCGTCGAGTTCGCACTGCGCTGCGCAGCAAGTCACCGACTCCCCGAGCCGATTCGCTGGGCCCACCACGTTGCCGGAGGAGGAGCGCTGCCCGCCGCCTGACCTAGGTAGAAGGGTTCGGATCTCCCCCTGGTAGACAGCCTCCACCTTTCGTAGAATAGCGGGGCAGGGAGTGCTCGGCCGGGCCGAGGGCGGAAGGTCCCTCTTGGCTCCATCGGGCACCCCTTCACCGCCAGGACCTAAGGGAAGGACAGCGATGGGAAAGAGGCTCGGCCCATGGACGGAGTACCGGACATCAGGAAGGGTCACGTTTTCTCCACACGAACCTCGCACGCCGAGCACGTCTCGGTGGAACAGCCCATGAGTTGGGGTGTAAGGACAATAGACAAGTTCTCAAAAAAGAGAAGGGGGAGTCATGCCTAAGAAGGAATTGGTCGACAAGCTGAGCATCTACGTACCGAAGTCGAAAGTCGCACAGCAACCGGTGGAGCGGCTGATGAAGGTCGGTGCGAAGAAGGATCGGTCCGTCAACTACCTCGTCGTCGAAGCGATTCTTCAGTACTTGGATCGTGAGGAGAACCGAAGCTAGTTCGGTTCTCGAGAGGTTGCCTGAGCCAAGCGGACTCACCCGGCCGGGTTCGAAGGAGGGGCGCCGGGGCCTGCTGATCCGGTGCAAGCATCTCCTTTGCTGGGAGGCGCTGGCCGAGGGGCGGGGGAGAATCCACCGAAGACAAGATTCACCCACGGCGCTCGCGGCGGTCTTGCGAAGCAATGCGGGTCCCGTACTACTCGTCAATCATCCTTCGTACGGCGTCGGCCATCGCAACTTGAGACTTCGCGTCGAGCCACGCCAGGATCTTCCGCCAGGCAAAGGGGATCCCGGCGGCCAGCATGACGGCCACGAGTCCCCACGCGGATGCCGAGATCAATTTGGCGATTCCTTCCATCATCCACCCCCAGACGACTCGCTCCTGCGAGAGTACTCGACGAGGTCCGCTTCTGGAAGGGCCGTACGGGGTTCTTGCCGGGCGGAAGACCGGCCGGCTGCCCTTGCGGTAGAGTTCGTCCTCTGGAGTTTCGGGACCGACAACGCGAGAAGGGAGAGAACATGAAGCACGTACTCGCTGTGGGAGTGCTGGTGGTGTTCATCGGAGCGGCGGGAGCGGCTCAGCACCACTACGCGTTCTACTACAACACGCTGGGAGAGAGAGACCTCGAGATCAGCCTGATCAGCACGGTTCCTGAGATGTCGCAGTACACGATCTCTGTCCACGACGCGTACGGCACGGAGATCTGGTCGTACTCCGGCACACTCGGACCGGGCGCGTCCGATGTCGTGAGCCTACATAACTACGTGGCGGGGATTCCCCACGCGTGGGGCGTCGTGACCCTCGATGCAACCGGGCGCTTCCTCATCGGCCTCGAGTACTCGGTCGGCGGCGCCCTGGTCTCGACGGACACCGTGTCGAGCGAAGTCCCCGTGCTCGATCCGACTGACCCCTTCTGGCTTGGCGCGTACTACACCCAGGTTCGCGAAGCGTCGACTGCGTACGTCGTGATGAACCCCTGGAACGCGACGGTGACCTGCACCGTGACCGCGTTCAACTCCCTGGGCGCGGTAGTTCACAAGCGCGAATTCACGCTGGGGCCATACGAGTCTGAAGACGTGGGCCTCACGAGCATCGTCGGACACGGAAGCCTCCTGTGGGGATTGCTGAACGTACGGATGGAGGGCCGCTCGGTCATCCTGGGCCTCGAGTACACGGGCCGAGGGGCCGGCGGACTCGAGGTCGAGAACGTCACGCAGTACTACTACTGACGGGTAGGCAGATCCGAAGAATTAGGTGAAGCACCGCGCGCCCTTCTCCCGATGGACCGGCCCATGTCAATGGAGAGGCGGCCCTCTGGAAGGCCGCTTCTCTTGAGCCGGACGAAGCTCGCGTCGCAGACTGAAGAAAGGCGCCATGCGCCTTTCTTCTTGTGAACTCGCCCACGTCAAAGGAGAAACGGCTCCCCGAGCCGCTTCTCCCCAGCTGGACCAAGTCCGAATCACAGACTGAAGAAAGGCGCCATGCGCCTTTCTTCTTCTGAACTCGCCCGCGTCAAAGGAGAAACGGCTCCCTGAGCCGTTTCTCCCCAGCTGGACGAAGTCCGAATCACAGACTGAAGAAAGGCGCCATGCGCCTTTCTTCTTGTGAACTCGCCCACGTCAAAGGAGAAACGGCTCCCCGAGCCGCTTCTCCCCAGCTGGACGAAGTCCGAATCACAGACTGAAGAAAGGCGCCATGCGCCTTTTGAACTCGCCCGAGGCGAGTTCACCCCTTCATCACTCCGACTTGGACGTTCCGGAACCGCGCGGGAGCCGCCCCGTGACCTGTGTGCGCCACCTGGCCCGGCTGCCCCTTCCCGCAGTTCGGCGTTCCCCACACGTGCCAGTGATCCTTGTTGCAGATCGCGTCGCAGCCGGCCCAGAACTTGGGCGTCATCCCGGTGTACGTCGCGTTCTTCACGATCCGGCCCAGCTTCCCCTTCTTGATCTCGTAGGCCAGCTCCGTTCCGAACTGGAAGTTCAGTCGCTTGTCGTCGATCGACCAGCTCTTGTTCGTGACCATGTAGATCCCGTCGTCCGTGTCCGCGATGAGGTCGTCGAGCGTCCACGTCCCCGGCAGGAGGCTCACGTTGTTCATCCGGATGATGGGAATCCGGTTCCACCCGTCGGCCCGCATCGCAGCGTTCGAGCGCGCCGGCGCATCGGGGTGGATCTTGCGCAGCTGGCTGGCCGTCTCACGCGACGTCAGGTACCCCACGAACTGGCCGTTCTTGACGATGTCCGTCGTCTGCGCGGGCACGCCCTCGTCGTCGTACCCGTACGTGCCCAATCCTCCCGGCGTAACCGCATCCGAGACGATGTTCACGATCTTCGAGCCGTACTGGAAGTTGCGGTACTTCTCGGGCGTGAGGAAGCTCGTTCCGGCGTACGCCGCCTCCGTGCCGAATACCCGGTCAAGCTCGATGGGATGCCCGCACGACTCGTGAACCTGAAGTCCGAGCTGCGGTCCGTCGAGGATGATCGACGTCACGCCGCTCGGGCATTGAGGCGCCGCGAGCAATGCCACCGCTTCCTCGGCAACGCGGCGGGCGTTCCCCGGAAGGTCCCACGTCTCCGCGAACTCGTACCCTCCCGTGCCTTGATGACGCCCGAACGAGTTCGGGTACGAGCGCTGCTGCATCTCCCCTTCGGACACCGCCATCACGACGATGCCGGCGCCGGTCTCGGTCAGCGTCTGCTCGATGTAGCTGCCCTCGGTGCTCGCGAACACCTTATGGTTGCGTTCGAATCCTAGAGTGCTCTCGGCTACGCGGATCCCCTGGACGGCGCGCGCCTCCTTGTCGGCGCGGAGGAGGTAGTCGATCTTCGTCTCGAGCGACACCTGAAACGGATCGATCTTCATCGGAGTCGTATAGGTGTCAACGTGACTCTCGACCGGTCCGAGATCGACGTCGGCGGCCTTACTGATGGAGCTCGCCTTGGCGATGGCGACGGCTAACGAGGCGACGCGGTCGATCTCCGCGTTCTCGAGTCGATGGCTGCTGGCGAATCCCCAGGCTCCGTCCGCGACGACGCGGACCCCGAAACCGTAGGTGTCGCCCAGAGAGAGGGTCTGCACGACTCCGTTCTTCACCTCGATCGTCTGGGTTTCCCGGCGGACGATGCGGATGTCGGCGTATGTGGCTCCCTTCGCTTGGGCCTGGTTCAGTGCGCGGTTTGCGTAGTCTCGCATGGTTCTCCTTTCTGGGAGCCCGCTAGTCGGTCGTCCCGGTGAACCGGAAGTTGCGGATCTTGGCCGCCGGAGCGCAGGTTCCGACGGAGTTCCACTCGTCTTTGAGAAGCACGAAGTTCTTCCCCAGCGCCTCGATGTTCGAGAACGCTTCGAGGATGCTCTGCGTGAACCGGAGGTTCCGCAACGGGCGGACCATCTTCCCGTTCTCGACCAGGAATGTCCCATCCCGCGTCATTCCGGTCAGGATCGTCTGCACGGGGTGCAGGATGTTGGTGTAGTGGAACCGCGTGACCCAGATGCCGCGCTTCGTCGAGGCGAGCATCTCCTCCTTGCTGGTGTCCCCGGGTGCCATGAACAGGTTCAGCGGAATCGGGCCCGCCGTGTTCGGAGCCGGAAGGCTGTGCCCGGTCGATGTCTTCCCTTTCTCGCGCCCGGCCGTGAACGTATCGTAGACGACGTTCTTCGCCACGCCCTTCTCGATGAGCATGACCTTCTGCTTCGGCACGCCCTCGAAGTCGAACGGAAGCGGGAGTCCGCGCGGATCCGCGCCGTCATCCCAGATGGTGACCTTCTCCCCCGTGATCCGCTCGCCGAGCTTGCCGCTCATGAAGCTCCGGCCTTCCTGCACGGAGAGAGCGCCCAGTCCCATCCAGCCGAGAAGGAACAGCATGTCGGCGACGGCTGCTTCCTCCAGGATGACGGTGTACTCCCCCGGCTCGATCGGAGTTGGGTGCCGGCTTGAGAGGGCTTTCTCGACCGCGATTCGCCCCACGGCTTCGGGGTCGATGTCTGCGACGTCGATCGAAGCCGCCGTCGCATACCCGGAGCTGTCGGTCCCCATGATCACCGTCACGATGCTCGCCACCGTGCTGCGGTGGTACTCGGAGACGCCAAGCGAGTTCGCGATGTGCACCTCCAGCGCTTCCGTCGAGAACGCGCCCGCGGAATCAAGACGGTTCTTCCGCGACATCTTGAGGATCGTCTCGACGCCCCGGGCACGCTCAATGGGCGTGTACTCCGCGGTCCGTTCGACGAAGGCGTCGACCTTCCGCACGGGACTCGGTCCGGGAAGAGAGGTGAACTCGGGGTTCTCCTCCTGGAAACCGGCGACCGTCTCCGCGGAGCGAACCAGCTTGCGGAGGGCGGCCTCAGAAAGCTCGTTCCCCGAGGCGACCCCGGTCTTCCGCCCGAGGATCGACCGCACGCGCACGCTGACGTCGGTCTCCGAGACGTTCTGGTGGATTGTGTTGACCGCAAACCGGGTGAGGTGTGAGTCGTTGCCTGTGACCAGCACCTCAGTCTGGTCGGCTTTGGCCTCGCGCAGCACCCGCCGCGCGATCTCAGCCAGACGGCTTTCCCCTAGCACGTTCCCATCCTCCCTTCAGACGAACCGTACGGACCCTGCCCCGGCGGCACGAGTCGTCAGGGCGCACTCCCCGGTCCAGAACGAGAGAGTACCGTCCCCGCCCTTGCGCCTCAAACGCCTCTTGATACCGACAGGTCGTCTCGTGTACGTCGCTTCGCTCCGGCCTCTGGTTCACACTTCGGCCGTCGCCGCCTTCCGGTTCGCCCTCAACGCGGGGCCACGTCGCTGCCGCAACTTCCCCACACGAGCCCGTATACTGCGGAGGCGATGGCTCAGAGAGTGCTCGTGGTCGACGACGAGAAGTGGGTTGTGGATGCCGTCCGGCGATACCTCGAGGAGGCCGGGTACGAGGTCTCCGTCGCGTACGACGGCGCGGCGGCGCTCGAGGAGTTCACGCGCCAGAGTCCCGACCTCGTCATTCTCGATTGGCTCCTGCCGCGGCTCGATGGGATCTCCGTGGCAGAGCACATCCGCCAAACCTCGGTTGTGCCGATCATCATGTTGACGGCGAGAACCGACGAGGAGGACCGCCTGCACGGATTCGCCGCCGGAGTTGACGACTACGTGGTCAAGCCGTTCAGCGCTCGCGAGCTGGAGGCTCGCGTTCGCGCGGTGTTGCGACGGTTCGCGGGGGACGAGTCCCCCGTCCTGGAGGTCGACGACGTCCGCGTCGATCGCAGACAGCGCCTGGCCTGGGTCCGCGGGAACTCCATCGAGCTGTCCGCCATGGCGTTCGATCTCTTGGCGTTCCTAATGTCCCACCCTGGGCGGGTCTTCACCCGCCTCGAGCTTCTCGAGGCGGTGCGCGGGGAGACGTACGGAAGCTTCGAACGGTCCATCGACTCCCACATCAAGCGGCTTCGCCAGAAGATCGAACAGGA
>Ga0116202_10001153_pt1 | contig 15464 bp, 10 predicted proteins | sample LakKivw325mmetaG_FD_94479 | JGI IMG/M metagenome (GOLD analysis project Ga0116202, IMG submission 94479) | Anoxic lake water microbial communities from Lake Kivu, Rwanda to study Microbial Dark Matter (Phase II) - Lake Kivu water 325m metaG | ecosystem: Environmental > Aquatic > Freshwater >...
AGCATATACCGGGCGCTCCTGAAAACAACATTATTTTCATGAATATGGTGTATATATATAATCGGTAGTGCAAGGTCAAGCAACAAAAGAGGAAGAAAAAACCTCGCCCGCAGGCGAATAATTTAGTATTCTTCTATAGTAATAGAGACTCATAGGCGAGAGAGCTGCGATTTATATGAACCGGGAGGTTGTCCGGAAGACACGGACGGGTGTATTTGTACCCTTTTCCGTGAATCTTTGTTTTTATGATTGAGAGTTTTTTGTGATTCGAGGCTGACCGGATGGGAGAAAAAACATCGATAAAGGCCGAACGTGAAGTCATTCACGGCAAGATGATCGCAGACAGGGATCCGGAGAGCATATGGGGCTGGAAAACACCGGCGGGCCGGGTAAGGGCGCTGAGGCGTGCGGAATGGATTTCTGCAAGCGCTAATCTCGGCCCGGGGCGGTCAATACTGGAGATCGGTTGCGGCACGGGGATGTTTACTGAAATGTTTGCGTTAAGCGGCGCCCGTATCGTGGCAGTGGATATTTCGCATGATCTGATCGAAATAGCGAGATCCCGCGGCTTGCCGGACAACCAGGTCATCTTCCTTCAGAAGAGGTTTGAAGATTGCAATGTCGATGGACCGTTTGATGCCGTTATCGGATCGTCTGTCCTTCACCACCTCGATATTCAAGAAGCGCTTGCAAAAATATATGAACTCTTGAAACCTGGCGGCATCATGAGTTTTGCCGAACCGAACATGCTCAACCCCCAGATCATGGTTCAGAAAAATGTTCCCCTGATTAAAGCGCGAATGGGAGATTCTCCCGATGAAACTGCCTTTTTCCGCTGGCGGCTTCGCGATCTCTTGCTGAAAGCGGGGTTTGCGGGCGTGAGGATATTGCCCTGTGACTGGCTTCATCCGGCAACCCCCGCTTCACTGATCGATATCGTAGCGAGGGCAGGTCGAACCCTTGAAAAACTGCCCGTCATTCGGGAGTTTGCCGGATCCTTGCATATCCGCTGTCATCGGCCGGGGTAAGGTTATATTTCGCATGAATGACCTTTTTAGAAAATACAAGGTATTGCTCATTTGTCTGTTGCTGTCCCTGTCTGTCCTGGTGCTGTTCTGGCAGGTGCAGGATTACGGTTTTATCCTTTATGATGACAATCTGTACGTAACCGAAAACGAACATGTTCAGAAAGGGCTGAGCCGGGAGGGTATTTCCTGGGCATTGACGGCCACGGATGCGGGCTTCTGGCATCCCCTGACCTGGTTGTCGCTGATGCTGGATTATCAGATGTACGGATTGAACGCCGGGGGGTATCACTGGACAAATGTCCTGTTGCACATGGCCAATACGGTTCTGATATTTCTGGTCTTTTTTCGAATGACACATGCAACCTGGATGAGCGCTCTCATTGCGGCCCTGTTTGCCCTGCATCCGTTGCATGTGGAATCCGTTGCCTGGATTTCACAGCGGAAAGATGTATTGAGCACCGTTTTCTGGTTCCTTACGATGCTGGCGTATGTGTATTATGCGGAACGTCCGGGGACATGCCGTTATCTCGTGGTGGTCTCTTTTTATGTCCTGGGTTTAATGTCAAAGCCCATGGTGGTGACGTTGCCCGTCGTTCTGTTGCTCCTCGACTATTGGCCTTTAAGGCGTTTTCCGACACGCTTTTATCATTACATGGACACGGTGAAATTTGCGGAAGTCTCTCTTCTCCGTCTCATCGTAGAGAAGATTCCCCTTTTTATCCTGGCAGCAGGGCTGACAGGTTTGACCTTCTATACAGAGGGGAAAATCGGGGCGCTGAAGTCCCTTGAGGTGTTTCCTTTTGAAGTGCGCGCCGCAAATGCGATCGTTTCGTATGCGGGTTATGTCTGGAAAACGCTGTGGCCGAACAACTTAGCGATATTATATCCGCATTTGGGCATGTTGCCGTGGTGGCAGGTGGTCTTGTCCGGGGCCGTCCTTGCGTTGACAACGATTTTTGTTTTTTACAACATCAAGCGATATCCCTTTCTGTTCACCGGATGGTTCTGGTATGTTCTGACGCTTGTTCCCGTAATCGGACTGGTACAAATAGGGGGACACGCCATGGCAGACCGCTACACCTATATTCCCCTCATCGGCCTGTTTGTGATCATGGCGTGGGAAGGAAGCCATATCTTAAGTGGGTGGAGATATGGAAGGGGGGGGTTTTTCATATCGTGGGGGATTGCTTTATCCATCCTTGCGGTTTCTTCATGGCACCAGGTTCAATACTGGCGGGACAGCATCACCCTCTTTCAGCACGCAATTCGCGTGACAGAAAGAAACTATATCATGTATAACAATCTCGGCGGCGCTTTTTTCCAGCAGGGGAGATGGAATGAAGCCATGGCCTGTTTTGAAAAATCATCGCGGATTAAACCGGATTATGCCGATGCCTTTAACAACATGGGTTATGTGATGGCTCTCCATGGAAGACAGGAGGAAGCCGTATTCTATTATCAAAAAGCGCTCAAATACAGGCCGGATAACGAAAAGACGCATAACAACATAGCCAATGCGCTGACCGCTCAGGGGAAGCTGGACGAGGCCGCCTATCATTACAGGGAAGCATTGAAGATCAAGCCGAACGATGCAGACGTTCACAATAATCTCGGTATAGTCCTTGCGAAACAGCAGCATTTCGATACGGCTATTTATCACTTCAGGGAAGCCCTGAGGATCAAACCGGATCACACCGACGCCTGCAATTCTTTGAATTTTATTTTAAGGACGTATAAAATCGAAACTGCCCGCCCGTAGGGCATGATTTTTTCTAAGACCTTTGAAAAATTTAAAAACGTATAATTTCATTATGGTTATGATTCACTATGGACGTTGAGCAATTCAATTATCAGAAGACAAGAATCCAACACTGGGATTCTGTCGCCCGCAGGATGGATTCATGGGAAGGATTCGGTGACTATTACCACGGTCGCATCGCAGAGGTGTTCCGGTTTCTCATTCCACCCGGGCAGCGGGTGATAGAAATCGGGTGTGCGAAAGGGGACCTGCTGGCTGCACTTAAGCCCGGTTATGGCGTTGGCGTCGATTTTTCCCCGGAGATGATTCAGCGTGCGAGTAAACGCCATCCTGATCTTAAATTTATCCAGGCGGATGCACACGACATAGATATTAAAGAGAAGTTTGATTATATCATCCTGTCAGACCTGGTGAATGATCTCTGGGATGTCCAGCGAACCTTCGAACAGGTGATGAAAATCGCCACTAGCCGCACGAAGATCATCATCAATACCTATAGCCGGATGTGGGAATTGCCGCTCTCCATTGTTCGGCGTTTGGGGCTTGCGAAGCCGGCATTGCTGCAAAACTGGCTTACCGTGGAAGATATCGAGGGATTGTTGAACCTTGCCGGTCTTGAACTGATCAGACACTGGGAAGAAATCATCTGGCCCCTGCGGACCCCTTGGGTAGATAAACTGATGAATCATCTTGTCGCCAAGATATGGCCCTTTAAGATTCTGGCACTGTCGCATATTATTGTTGTGAGGCCAAAGCCTGATCGTGATGTAAAAATGAAGGAGCCACGGGTGTCCGTCATCGTGCCTGCCCGGAATGAAGCGGGAAACATCCCTCATATTTTCAAGCGGGTGCCGGAAATGGGGGGAGGAACGGAACTGGTTTTCGTTGAAGGGCACTCTCAGGATGATACGTATGAGACCATTGAAAAAACTATGGGAATATTTCCGGAAAGGCAATGCAGATTGCTGAGGCAACCAGGTGTCGGCAAAGGTGATGCGGTAAGAACGGGTTTTGAGAACGCGGGCGGAGAGATGTTGATGATTCTCGACGCCGATTTAACGGTCCCACCTGAGGATTTGCCGCGTTTTTATGAAGCGCTTCGTTCTGGAAAGGGCGAATTCGTTAACGGCGTGCGCCTTGTTTATCCAATGGAGAAAGAAGCCATGCGTTTTTTTAACCTTGTGGGCAATAAATTTTTCAGCCTGGCGTTCACATGGCTATTGGGGCAGCCTATCAAGGATACCCTTTGCGGAACGAAAGCATTATGGAAAGAGGATTATCAAAGAATCGCAAAAAATCGATCCTATTTTGGCGATTTCGATCCCTTTGGTGATTTTGATCTGCTGTTCGGAGCCGCCAGATTGAATTTGAAGATTATTGAGTTGCCCATCCGTTACAGGGAAAGAACGTACGGATCGACCAGTATCAGCCGCTGGCGGCACGGTTGGATGTTGCTGAAGATGGTGTTGTTTGCGATTCGACGGATAAAATTCATATAACATGACTTGAAGAAATATTATAAGTTGTAAGCCTCTCATGACAGAAAATGATCGGAGAATCATAGCAGGTTCAGAAGTTCAGGGCGTCACAGGTTACAAGAAATATTGTGATCTGCTGATTGGCATGTTTCTCACGGTTGTCATCCTCATCGCTTACTGGCAGATACAGTACTTCGACCTGATCGATTACGACGACATATCCTATATTATCAAGAACCGTCATGTCAGATCCGGATTGTCCCGGGAGGGTTTCATCTGGGCTATGACCGATATCCACACAGGTTACTGGCATCCCCTGACATGGCTTTCTCACATGATGGACTATCAACTGTTTAGATCAAACGCCGGCGGCCATCACTGGACAAACCTGATCTTTCACATGGCGAACGCCATTCTGTTATATATTCTGCTGAAGCGAACAACCGGTGACATTTGGAAAAGCGCCTTTGTTGCGGCGTTGTTCGCCGTTCATCCTCTGAATGTGGAATCCGTCGCGTGGGTTGCGGAACGCAAGAATGTTTTGAGCACGTTTTTCTGGCTCATGACGATGTGGGCATATGTATTTTACGTTGAACATCCCGCATGGTACAGATATGTGCTCGTTCTTTTAGCCTTTGTGTTAGGCCTTATGGCAAAGCCGATGCTTGTCACACTCCCCTTTGTTCTTCTGCTTCTGGATTACTGGCCGATGCGGCGTCTGACGTCGTGGCAGGATATTAACCGGCTGGTGCTTGAAAAAATTCCTTTGTTTATTATGACATTGATCATGAGCGTCTTCACGTTCCTCGCGACCAGACATGAGGGTGCTGTCATTTCTTTCGATGTACTCACTCCCGGGGATCGTGTTTCTCATGCCCTCATTTCCTATGTAAAATATCTTGGTAAAATGCTCTGGCCGGCGAATCTGGCCGGATTCTATCCCTATTCGAGAGACTCTGGTTTATTTCAGGTTACCGGAGCTGCAGTGATTCTGTTGCTCATATCCTGTCTCGTCACCTTTCTGTCCCGGCGCTATCGGTATGCACTCGTTGGATGGCTCTGGTATCTGGGAACGCTGGTACCGGTCATTGGATTCGTACAGGCGGGCGATCAGGCCATGGCCGACAGATATATGTATGTTCCGGGAATCGGCCTGTTTGTCATCATTGCCTGGGGTGTTTCCGATATTTTCAGAAAGTGGCCGAAAAAAAATGTCGTGTCCCTCTTATCCGCAGGAGCGATCCTGTTCGTTCTCATCATTTGTACCACTCATCAGGTAGAGGTCTGGCGGAACAGCGTGACTCTCTTTCAACATACCCTGAAAGTGACCCATAACAACGCGCTCGCACACAACAACCTTGGGGTTGCATTGCTTAACCAGGGCAGATCGAATGATGCGGAAAAACATTTTGCCATGGCTTTACAAATAAAAAAGGACTACCCGGCGGCCCATAACAATATGGGGCTTGCCCTTGCCTCTCAGGGGAAGATCGATGAAGCCATTTCTTATTATCGTTTGGCTTTGCGCATTAAGAGTAATGATGAAAAGGCCCATAACAATCTGGGGACAGCCCTTGCCCGCATGGGAAGATACGATGAAGCCGAAGGGCAATTTCAAGAGGCACTGAAAATCAATCCGGAAAATGCAGATGCATACAACAACACAGGCTCTGCTCTGGCCATGCAGGGGAAAGTAATCGAATCCCTGGGTTATTTTGAAAAAGCACTGCAACTGGATCATGAGCATGCCATGGCTCATAACAATATGGGCCTTGCGTTAGCGAATCTGAGGCGGTTTGATGAGGCAATCAGTCATTTTATGAAGGCATTGAACTATAAACCCGATTACAGAGAAGCGTATAACAATCTGAATGCTGTGTTAAACAAAATTAATGTTACCTCAAAGACCCCAGTAAATCCGTAATTATTCAACCGGGCAAGAACCTCCGTTCATTATTTCCCTGTTGGAAAAAATCTCTTGACAACGTCAGAGTTATCGTATAAAAATGTGACCAATAGTCATATAATGACCATAGTTCATGCCTCGATAAGACCCTTGAAGAAACTGCAAAACCGCACTTTTTAATATTAAAGATTAACGAGAGGATCAGTTGTTTTTATGTTTGAAAGAAGAAGGAAACGGGAAAAAAATGTCAGAAAAGGTATTATCCTCAAATCGGCCAGAAAGCTCTTCTTCGAAAGAGGTTTCAAATCCGTGACAGTTGAAAGCATTGCAAAGAAAGCTGAACTGAGCAAAGGGGCCGTCTATCTCTATTTTAAAAGCAAAGATGAAATATACACGCAGATTCTTCTTGAGGATATCGATAAGTTTCATAAACGGGTAAGCGGTTTGTTCGGAAATGGGAGTAGCGCCTCTGCCATTCTGTTTCGACTATCCGATATTTATGTGGATTTTTTTCTCAAGGACAAGGAGCTGTTCAGAATTTTGATGACATTCATGCTCAATGCCAATCACAGGAATCTGCCGGAAGAAGTTGAGAATCATATTATCAAAACGACCAATAAAACCATCGATATCATCGAAAAAATTTTCCAATTCGGCATAGAAAATGGAGAGTTTCCATCAACCATAAACCTGCGTCAAAACAGAAATGCCGTATGGGGGCTTCTTAACGGGATTATTTCATTATATCTATTTACAGGATCGGAATCCAGAAGAGAAGATCTGATTCGTTCCACGATACAAACAAGTCTGGAAATTTTTATCCGTGGTTTAAAAGCGTCATGATACGGTGGAGCAAGGCGGTCAACACAAACCTTTTTAATTAAGAAGCGTCTTTTAACGAAAAGCGCATACACAGGTCAGGAGGGGAGGTATTCTTATGAGCAACATGTTGGTCAATACGAGGGATCAGCAGTTTATTCTTTTTGAGCAGCTTGATATCGAAAAGTTGTTTGAAAACGAAAAGTATGCGGACTTCTCGAAGGATGTCGTTCTTATGATACAAAATGAAGCCGAGAAACTGGCATTGAACGTCCTTTTGCCCGTTTATGCTGAAGGTGACCGAGAGGGGTGTACATTTAAAGATGGAAAGGTTTCGGTGCCTGCGAGTTTTCATAATGCCTTCAAGAAGTATGTGGAAGCAGGCTGGCTTTGTCCTACGGAATCTCCCGATGTGGGCGGTCAGGGGATGCCGATTGTTGTTGCCACAGCCAGCACGGAGGCTGCTTTTGCGGCCAATTTCCCCCTTCTTATGTATCCGGGACTTACCCACGGGGCCGCCCGTCTCATTGAAAAGTTCGGGACGGAGGACCAAAAAAACAAGTACATGTACAACATGTATGCGGGTGTGTGTGGGGGAACCATGTGCCTCACGGAACCCGGAGCGGGAAGCGACGTGGGTGCCCTGAAGACGACAGCGAAAAGACTGCCGGACGGCACCTTCGCCATCACAGGGTCGAAAATATTCATTTCCTGCGGAGATCACAACCTTACGGAAAATATCGTTCATCCCGTTCTGGCAAGAATCGAGGGTGACCCTCCCGGCACGTCGGGTATATCCATTTTTCTCGTTCCCAAATACAGGCTCAATGACGACGGCAGCCTTGGTGAATTTAATGATGTGAAGACAGGCAACATCGAGCACAAGATGGGTATTAAAGCGTCGGCCACCTGCACGTTGAATTTCGGCGATGACGGGAAGTGTATTGGTGAGCTTCTGGGCAAGGAACGTCAGGGCATGAGAATCATGTTTCACATGATGAATGAGGCGCGGCTCGAAGTCGGAATGCAAAGCCTGGGACACGCCACAGCGGCCTATGAGCATGCCGTTCATTATGCCAAGGAAAGAATTCAGAGCATCCCCATCTGGGAAATGAAAAATCCCGACGCGAAAGCGGTTCCCATTATCCAGCATCCCGACATCCGGAGAAAACTTCTGTGGATGAAAACTTATGTAGAGGGCATCAGGGCCATGAATTATTTTACAGCCTACTGCATGGATCTGGCAATCGTATCAAAAACCGAACAGGAAAGAGAGAAATGGCATGGTCTGGTTGAACTGCTCATTCCCGTCTGCAAGGCCTATTCCTCCGATAAGGCTTTTCTTGTATGCTCAGCGGCCATTGATATCTATGGAGGATATGGATACTGCAGTGAATACCCTGTGGAACAGTATCTGAGAGATTGTAAGATAGCCACTATCTATGAGGGGACAAACGGCATTCAGTGCCTCGATCTGGTCGGGAGAAAGCTGGGGCAGAGAAAGGGAATGGATGTCATGAATCTTCTGGGTGAGACCAGTGCGACCATTGCAAAAACAAAGGAGATCGCAGAGCTCAAGAAATACGGCGCCCATCTCGAAGAAGCACAGAATGCGATCATCGACCTGACTATGCAATTTGCACAAATGGGAAGAAGCGCGGGTTTCATGATTCCTATCCTGAATGCGACCCCTTATCTTGAAATCTTCGGCGACGTTGTGATCGGTCATTTTCTCTTACAGGCCGCCGGGATTGCCCATGAAAAATTGCAGGCCGTCTATGCAGAAAAGGGAATAGAGGATTCGAAGGGCAGGAAGCGCGCCTTTGTCCATGAACATGCCGATGCGGCCTTTTATGAAGGCAAGATTGCCGTGGCAAAGTTCTTTGCGGTGGACACACTGTCTTCGATTAAATCACGGTGTGAAGCAATCAAATGCGGTGAGCGGGTTCCTATCGAAATGGCGGATGAGTCATTCGCATATTAAAAAGGAGGATAATTATGTCATACGAAATAAAAAAAGCTGCCGTTCTGGGAGCGGGGGTTATGGGCGCTGCCATTGCTGCTCATTTGACCAATGCGGGAATCGAGTGTGTCCTGTTGGACATTATACCCTTTGAGCTTACAGAAGACGACAAACAAAAGGGCCTGACCGAAAAAAGTCCGGAGTGGAGAAACAGATTTGCCGCAAACGGCCTTGCCGCAATATCGAAATCCAAGCCCGCCAGTTTTTATACCAGGAAGAATGCAGCCATGATCAAAACGGGAAACTTTGAAGATCATCTGAAGTGGCTCTCCGATGTGGACTGGGTGATCGAGGTGGTGATCGAGAATCTGAAAATCAAGCAGGAACTGATGACCCGCGTCGAAAAAGTGATCAAGCCGGATTGTATTGTTTCAACCAACACATCGGGAATCCCAATCAGGGAAATTTCCGCTAATTTCGGCCCAAGGTTAAAGAAAAATTTTCTCGGGACGCACTTTTTCAATCCACCGCGGTATATGAGGCTTTTAGAGATTATTCCGGGTTCGGAGACAAATAAGGAAGTCGTCGATTTCATGGCAGACTTCTGTGAGCGAATTTTGGGCAAGGGTATCGTGATTTGCAAGGATGTTCCCAACTTTGTCGGGAACCGGATCGGGGTTTTCGATATATCAAATGCCGTCCGTTTAACCGTGGAAAAGCATCTGCGGTTCGACGAGATGGACGCCATTATTGGAAAATCTCTGGGCAGACCGGGGTCTTCTATTTTCGGAACCCTTGATCTCGTGGGTCTGGACACGGGCCACCATGTCATGAAGAATCTTTATGAAGCGGTGCCGGATGACGAGATGCGAGAGATTTTCATTCCCCTCGATTTCATGGATAAAATGATGGAGAAGAAGTGGCTGGGGAACAAGACAAAACAGGGATTCTACAAGAGAGAGGGCGACAAAAGCAAGAAATCCAAACTGGTCCTTGACTACAATACCATGGAATATGTGCCGGCCGGCAAGCCGAGATATGAATCCATTTCTCTGGCAAGGAAGATTGAAGGCAATATCCCCGAAATGATCAAAACCGTTTTTGAAGGGACGGACATTGCAGCAGACACCGCCCGTGAATACCTGTGTAATAACTTTATCTATGCGGCCAACCGGGTTCCCGAAATATGCGACAACGTCGTGGGCATAGATAATGCCATGAAATGGGGGTACAACCACCAGCTCGGTCCGTTTGAAACCTGGGATGCGGTCGGTGTCCGAAGCGCCGTTGAGATCATGAAAAAGTTGGGGAAAACGGTTCCAGCGAAAGTCGAAGACATGCTGTCCGACGGTTTTGAGTTTTTCTACACGAAAAAGAAAGACGGATTCTACTACTATGATTTTGAGACAAAGGGTTATGTAAAACTCGAGGAGAATCCCAAGATCATCCTTTTGCCGTCTTTCAAGGACCGTAAAAAGGTTGTGAAACAGAACCCGGGTGCCAGCCTGGTTGACATCGGTGACGGCGTTGCCTGCCTTGAGTTCCATACCAAGATGAACGCCGTCGATCAGGATATTGTTCAGATGATGTTTGACAGCTGTGACATCGTGGAAAAGGATTTTTCAGGGCTGATTGTGGGGAACCATGCCACCAACTTTTCTGTCGGCGCAAACGTCTTCATGGTCCTGATTGCCGCTCAGAAGGGGGATTGGGACATTCTGGAGAAACTGGTCGAAGGGTTTCAGAATGCCAACATGCGAATGAAATATCTTGCCAAACCGGTCGTGACGGCGCCGGCAGGCATGGCGTTGGGCGGAGGATGCGAAGTTGCCATGCATGGCGCCAGATGTCAGCCCTGCGGAGAAACATATATGGGCCTTGTTGAAGTCGGCGTGGGCGTCATTCCTGCCGGCGGAGGCTGCAAAGAAATGATGGTACGGGTAACCGAGGGCATCCCGGACGGGTTGCTGGAAGCGGGATTGAACCTCCAGCATTTTTACGCCAAGGCCTTTGAAAACATCGCCATGGCAAAAGTGGCTACCAGCGCCGTGGAGGCAATGGAATTGGGCTATATCAGGAAAACCGAAAATATCAGCCTAAACAGGGATCAGCAGATCTGGGATGCGAAGCAGATCGTTCTCGGTTTGTCCAGGTTCTATAAAAAACCGAAACCGTCGATCATTCCCGTCATGGGGGAAAATTTCAGGGGAATGTGTGATTCGGTCCTGTACAATATGAATCATGGCAAATTCGCTTCAGACTATGATGTGTTCATTGCGAGGAAGCTTGCTTATATTCTGTCCGGCGGCGACTGTCCGGAAGGCACGCTGGTCACGGAACAGGAAATTCTTGACCTGGAAAGGGAAGCCTTCATGAGCCTCTGCGGTGAGCAGAAGACCCAGGACAGGATCATGCATATGCTCAACACAGGAAAACCTTTGCGCAATTAAGAGAAGATGAAGGAGGAAGATCATGATAGATGCTGTTATTGTTGAATCCGTCAGAAGTCCGGGTGGCCGGTACAGAAGGGGAGGGCTTGCTGGAACCAGGGGAGATGAAATAGGCATCCAAGTTTTAAAGGGTCTCCTGGCAAGAGTTCCTGCGTTGAAACCTCAAGATGTGGATGATCTCATCGTGGGTTGCGCGTTTCCTGAGGCCGAACAGGGGATGAATCTTGGGAAGGTAATTGCCATCGGAGGCGGACTGCCCATTACCACATCGGGAATGGTGATTAACCGATTCTGTTCTTCCGGTGTGCAGGCTATTGCCGACGCGACGGCGAAGATCAGGGCGGGCTGGTCGGAAGTGATCATCGCCGGTGGTTGCGAGAGCATGTCCCATATCCCCATGGGGGGAAGCATTTTCCGTCCTCATCCGGACTGGGGCGATTTGCCGAACACCTATGTCTCCATGGGTATCACCGCGGAGAACGTCGCTGCAAATTACAAGATTTCCCGCGAGGACCAGGACAGGTTCGGGATGGAGAGCAACCGCCGGGCGTTTGAAGCTATCAAGACAGGAAAATTCAAGGATGAAATCATTCCCATCAAGGCTTATCGATATACAAAAACAAAAAATGGAAAAAGGGTCAGAGAACAGGTCGTTTTCGACATGGATGACGGTGTCAGGTGGCCGACCACAATGGAAGATCTGGCGAGGTTGAAATCTCCCTTCAAGCAAGGGGGCTCAGTTACAGCGGGGAATTCCTCGCAGATGACGGACGGAGCGGGATTAACCCTTCTCATGAGTGCGGAAAAAGCCAAATCCCTCGGTTTGAAGCCCCTGGCAAAATTAACACATTACGCCGTAGCCGGATGTAAGCCGGAAGAGATGGGTATCGGTCCTGCTTTTGCCATTCCGAAAGTTCTCAAGATGGCAGGATTGACGACAAAGGATATCGACGTTTACGAGATTAACGAAGCGTTCGCCTGTCAGGCCCTTTACTCCATTCGTACCGTTGGTATCGAAGACCGTCTGGCAGCCGGTGACATCAATCCCAACGGCGGCGCCATTGCGCTCGGCCATCCCCTGGGCGCCACGGGGGCCAAGCTGACCGCCCAGCTCCTTTATGAACTGAAGCGGCGTAAGGCGAAGCGGGGCATGGTTTCCATGTGCATCGCCGGCGGCATGGGAGCAGCAGGTATTTTTGAGATGCTCTAAACCTTTTGTAGGTCATTTCGTCGTAAAGAAGCCACGATGAAACATGTCGTGGCTTCTTTTTTTTGCAGAATTGTTGACACATAGGCACGTTTTTCCTATAGTGACGCATCGATCAGTTCAAGAGGAAACGCTGTTGTATGAAGAAACATCCCGTTATCGGCCTCAATATGTCGATGGATCTCATTGACAAATATGAGAAGTTCGGCATGCTTGTGCCCGTCAGTTATGTGGATGCTGTGACCGGGGCAGGAGGTGTGCCGGTCTGTTTCCCGCCTTACACGGACACATCCATGTTCAAGCAGGTTTTGCCGCTTCTTGACGGTGTCCTCCTGATTGGTGGGGATGACTACCGGCCCGAACATTACGGGGGGCATTCGCAACCTGTAGACGAACTCATGCCGGAGAGGCGGGACCGATTTGACCTGGAACTTGCGAAGTGGATATTGGAGGAGACGTCATTGCCGGTTCTGGGAGTCTGCGGCGGGCATCAACTCATCAGTATTGCCCTGGGAGGCGCATTGATTCAGGATATCCGTACGGAGTGGCAAGCTTCTTCCGGTGCGCAGACACTGAAGCATTCGAGGAGGGAGCGGGCAGGCAGGCAAAAGGGAAGCTTCCGCCATCCCGTCCGCAGGGAAACGGACAGCCTCATCGTACGGGTCACGCAGGTTCCGCCGGACGAGATACTGCAAACAAATTCCTTCCATCACCAGGCGGCGCATCCTGAGAAAATCGGCCGCTATCTTCGCGCTACTGCGTGGTCATCCGATGAGGTTATCGAGGCGATAGAGCCGGCCCTGGATTCACCATGGGCGAGTAGCGGCAGGTTCGTGCTGGGCGTTCAGTGGCACCCCGAGCAGATGCAGGACGAGACGCCGCACCGGAACATCTTTCTCGCTCTGACTGAAGCTGCGCAAAGGAAGTGATGACACTAAATCCCTTCAGGCTGTTTAAGATCTACTTCAGCGGGAAAATGTTCCTGATGCTCGTCCTCGGATTTGCATCGGGCATGCCCCTCGCCCTGACCGGTTCCACCCTTACCGCCTGGCTGGTGACGGAGGGCGTCGACATCCAGACCATCGGCTTGTATTCACTCGTCGGTTTGCCGTACGCATTCAAATTCCTCTGGTCGCCGTTGATGGACAGATACGTGCCTCCTTTCCTGGGCCGTAGAAGGGGCTGGATGATGATCACCCAGCTGGCGTTGATTGCGACCATCTGTACGATGGGATTCTTCAACCCCGGCTCAATGCCCGTGCTCATCGCCACCATTGCCGTTGCTCTTGCATTCTTCAGCGCCAGCCAGGATATCGTACTGGACGCCTACCGGACAGAATATCTCAAACCCGAGGAGCGGGGAGCGGGGGCGGGTGTCTGGATCATGGGATACCGGATCGCCATCCTCGTCAGCGGCGCCGTGGCCCTGATCCTTTCCGATTACCTCTCGTGGAAGACGGTTTACATCATCATGGGCCTGACGATGTCCATCGGGTGCATTGCCACACTCCTTTCTCCTGAGCCACTGAAGTTAAATCCCGGCGTTGAAAGGATCGAGCCGCCAAAAAGTCTCAATGATGCGATCGTTCTTCCTTTCGTGGAATTCTTCAAAAGACCCGGTGCGCTGGAAATCCTTCTGTTCATCATCCTCTACAAGCTCGGGGATGTGGCAGCGTCCCAGATGACGACCCCGTATATACTAAAATATATCGGCTTCTCACGAACGGAACTGGGGGCTATTTACAAGGGGTTCGGAATGGCGGCGACCATTGCCGGGACGCTTGTGGGCGGCGCCATCATGGCAAAATGGACGATGAGAATGTCCCTGTTTATCTTTGGCGTGCTTCAGGGAGTTTCCACACTTATTTTCATCATTCTGGAATTCACGGGCCGGGAGATCTGGGCGCTCGGTCTTGTCATCGGTGTGGAAAATTTCAGCGGAGGAATGGGAACAGCCGCCTATACGGCGCTTTTGATGGGCCTGTGCAACAGGAAATTTACGGCGACCCAGTATGCCCTTTTAAGCAGCCTCATGGCGGTGAGCCGCTATATCACGGGAGCTCCGACGGGATACCTTGCCGATGCCGTGGGTTGGGTGATGTTCTTTGTGATCTGCACAGCCCTTGCTTTACCCGGGTTGCTGCTCCTCGTGAGATACAACAGTTGGGCTGTCGAAGTTCAAAACTAGAAACTATTGATCATTTTATCATTCTTTCCTCACCACACCGGACAAAAAAGAGCAGCACGCGGAAAGCACCGCAAGAGTTCCGCACACTGCAAAGCCGACTTGAAAGGCAGCGGTCAGGTCGGCCTGATTCAGGAGACTCCAGTTGGAGACCGAAATGTTTGCCGCCGGCATGCCCGTCCGAAGGACCGATTCGACCAGGGCGACACCGAGGGGTTGTCCAAGGTAAAAAAACAGCCGCAATATGCCCGAAGCGCTGCCCTGCCTGTCTTCCGGCGCAAGGCTCAGAATCTGCCGGTTGTTAGGTGAGAGATACGCCCCGTAGGCTACTCCCATGAGCATGAGCATTGCGATGGGTATGGCAAGGGTGGCGCTATCCATCAGGGCGGTGAAAAGAAAAAGCACCACTGAGGCCAGCGCCATGCCGCCTGTGGTCAGAAAACGAACCCCCATCCGGTCCGACAGCCTGCCTGCCACCGGACTGACCAGCACATAAACACCGCTGAACAGCATCAATGCCGCTCCTGTAGCGGACGGGCTCAAGTCCCTGACGAAGATAAAAAAGAAAGGCATGAGAAAAAGTATTCCCGCCACGAGCATGGAGGTGAAAAAATTGGCCATGTTTGCCGTCAGAAAACGCCTGTCCTTAAACAGGTTCATGTCCAGGAG
>Ga0116202_10001154_pt1 | contig 15455 bp, 7 predicted proteins | sample LakKivw325mmetaG_FD_94479 | JGI IMG/M metagenome (GOLD analysis project Ga0116202, IMG submission 94479) | Anoxic lake water microbial communities from Lake Kivu, Rwanda to study Microbial Dark Matter (Phase II) - Lake Kivu water 325m metaG | ecosystem: Environmental > Aquatic > Freshwater >...
ATACCGAACTCAGCGGGCGCGCGAAGTCGTTGAACTCCTCGGCCTGCCATTTGAACAGGGCCTGCAGGACATCAGTCGGCAGCGGGTTCCGGGGGGCGATGATAGCCCGCAGCGCCGGGCGGACTTCTTTCCGGTACTTCTCCAGGTCGGGGAAGAGCCGCTGGAAGTACTGATGGAAGATGCCGCCGAGACCCCGCGGGAACGAGTCCGGGTCGTGCAGGTTGATGTGACCCCGCCGGACTTCTTCACAGAACCGCTCGGCGAACAGGAATACACCTTCACTCTTTTCGAGGATTCGCTCAACCAGGGCGTCGGCATCACGGCGGCTCTTGAGGAAAGTCTCCAGTTCGCGCCGCAGGAACGCCCGGATGTCGTTGCGGTTCTGTTCGGTCGCGGTGTCGAGCACGAACGGGTCGAGCCCCTGCAGCGGGACGCGGACCGAGTCCTCCGGCCGACTGGTGATGATGAGCCGCAGCCAGTCCGGTGTCTTGCCGAATTCGGTCGCGATGAAGGACGCCAGCTCGTTTCGTTCACCGGATGCGGCCTCGTCCAGCGCGTCGATGAGGATGACGACCGCCCGTGCCGGCGCGGTGAGTCCGGCCAGCGGCTGCACTATCAGGTTGTCGAACATGGTGCGCGCATCATCCTGCACCAGACGGTCCAGGTCGAGCCTTGCCAGGCGCGACTGGTAGTCCGGCAACTGGGTGCTGAGTTGATAGGCGACCGACGAGACGACACGGCGAGGGTCGCCCTTCTGGCCGTGGCCATACCGGCAGAGGTGCAGCGCCGCGATTTCCGGGTAGCGGCTGCTCAGCATCGCCGCGATGGCAGTCTTGCCCGAACCCGGGCCGCCGCAAATCCAGAACATCCTCTGAGCGGCTGGTTCCCTGAGCCAGTCGTCGACCGCCTTGAATACCCATTCGCGGCCGGTGAACCTGGCGGCGTGCCGCAGGATGTCGGCGTCGAAGTCGAGCGGCTGCAGCGCTGCAAGCAGGTGCTGCTGTGTCCCCTCGAAGTCGAGTTGGCCCTCTTCCAGCGCTTTGAGGAGCCGCTCGAACTTCGGTCGGTAGAGTGCTTCCTTCTGGCCAATCGGGATGCAATCGCGCATGTCCAGCCATTGAATCCGGCAGATGGAGAGCGGCGGCTCGGAATCGACCACCATCACCGGGATGATGCGCAGGCCCCGGGCGACGGCACGGGCGACTTCGTTCAGGCAGTAGCCGTCAGGCCGGCGCACGGCATGCGGCGTCAGCAGGAGGATAACGGCGCTGTTCGCCTTGTCGGCGGTGAGGTCCTCCAGTCCCTGCTCGGTGAGGACATTCCAGTCATGGCCGGGCAGCAGTCGCTCTTCGTCAAACCAGACCTTGTGGCCGCGCTTGCGCAGGTCGTCGCGAATCCGAACGGCAAGGGATGCGTGTTCGTCGTGGCCGTAGCTCAGGAACACCCTCTTCGACACGAGTTGGTCACCCACCATAAACTAGGGACGCTACCCATTTAATAGCGGGCCTTAGAGTGGGACCGTTCATCGCTGGATAATCACTTTGCGGGCGGTGACGGCCGACGGCTCACGGCTTACGGCTGGCGGCTCGGAACGGACAAAGTAGACGCCGGGGGCGAGGCGGGAGATGTCGTTCGGGCCGGGGTGAAGCACAAGCACAGCGCGGCCGGAGATATCAAGCAGGGTGGGGTTTGCGAAACCGGGGACAGTCCCTCGGAGCGCCTGCGTCGGACTCGGCGCGGGACAGTCCCCGTTTTCCCCGCCGAGGAGCAGTACGCTGTGGATGATGGTTGGGAGGTGCGCGGCGGCGTGGCCATTCACGACTCCCGATTCCCGAATCCCGGTTCCCGCCGGTGCTATCCTCGTCTTGTACACGCAGCCGGTGAAGCTTGAGTTGAATCCGCAGCACCAGACATCAATTGAATCGCCGACAAGCTGGTAGTCGATGCCTTTCATCTCGGACTGGGTGTTGACGTCGAGTTGCCAGGAGTCGCCGCCGTTGGTGGTGGAGTAGATTCCGCCAACGCCGGTGAAGTGGTTGCCGCCGACCGCGAAGCCGAGGGTCTCGTTGAGAGGGAGCACGGCCCGAATCGGCTCCGGCGTCTCAATCAGCCGGTCCGACCACGATGCGCCGCCATCGGTCGTGCGGTGGACCCAGCCTTTGACCGGCGCAGATATCTGGCCGCCGCCGGTCCAGCCGTGCATCGTATCGGAGAACCAGACCCCGCCGTCGAAGACCGGGTCGGCCGAATGTCGCACGTTCCAATTCACGCCGTGGTCGGCCGAGGCGCAGAAGCTGATACCGGTGAGCCAGCAGTGGCCGTCAGGCTGGTAGCAGAAGTTGCCCTCGAACCAGCCGCGCGAGGGGTCAATCTGCACGTAGGTCCAGTCGGACGTGTCTCTGCCGCCGCTTTCGGTGCGCCAGATGCCGCCGTTCCAGCTTGCGGAGATGATGCCGTGGAGCGAATCCACAAAGTGGGCCCGGCTGAGCCAGTTGCCGGTATCAAGGGTGACGATTGAGTCCCAGGTCGAGCCGCCGTCATTCGTCCAGCGGTAGATGCCGGTGCCGGCGGTGTTGTTGAACCCGCTGACAATCGCCCGCTCGCGGGTGACTGCGGAGACGCCGTACCAGTAGTAGGGAAAGCCGAGGTTCATGATGCGGGTCCAGGTCGCGCCCGAGTTGGTTGTCTTGTAGACGATGCCGAGTTCCGCGCACATATAGCCGACGCTGTCGTCCACGAACGAGATGTCGATGGGGACGACGCTGGGCAGCGACGCCTGCCGGGTCCAGGTGAACGTGGGCACAGCAGGCGGGCACGGGGTAACCTCGGAGCCCAAGCACAAGCCCAAGCCCAAGCTGCGGACGGGCACAAAGGACACGACCGCGTTCGATGCGGGGTGTTCCACAGTCAACTGCGTGAAGGTCAACAGCACTGACAAGATAACGTTCATCCAGTACTCCTCGGTTAGCACTACTATCGGCCGTAACGAACCGAAGTCAAGCAGCCCGCGCGGTCCCTGATGCCGACAGAGGAGCACGAAAGGACGCGTCGTCCGCCGGGGAGAGGCGAAACCGACCATCAACATGCGTTGTGCGAATCATGGTCTCCGGCGTCTGCTTGCACTGATGAGAGGGAAGCCGAAAGCAGGGGTGTTGGGTTTGACAAGCGGGAATTGAGGCCGATACTATCGGCGTCCGCGGATGCAAATGCCGAAGCGAAATACGACTATCGCTCTCCGCTCCCGCCTGCTGGCCCCGTGCCTTCCGGCAGGGGGAGTACGAGTACGCCGAATCTGGGACTGACATGGAACGAAGCCCGTCGCACAATTTGGTCGAGGTAGCCACGCCGTGAAGCGCAGACACCGGCGCTGCCTGTACGCAGTTCTGCTGATAGGTGGTCTATGCCTCACGACCGGACAAGCGCAGTATGTCGAGGACAGTGTGGACTGCGGGGCGACAGCAGTCGGGAGCCTGTGCTACAATTCGAGGGCCGGAGTCATCTACGGCACCAGCGAGTACGGCCCGTTTTTCGCCATTTCCGCCGCCACTAATGAGATTGTGTCGAGCACGCGGTTCGACTACCCGGTCTGGGTCGTTTACGACAGCATTGACAACAAGGCCTACTGCATCGTGTCAACCGCCGACTACGACACCATCATGGTGATGGATGGCACGACTCACGAGCGTATCGGCGCGATTCCGCTGGAATGGGGCACTCGTGCCGTCTGGAATCCGGACAACGACCGGCTGTACGTGACAATGGACGAAATGAACAGAGTGGCGGTGATAGACTGCAAGGCGGATACGGTCATCACGGAGATACCGGTTGGGAGCGGCGCGGTTGGCGCAGTCCTCAACCGGCGTCACCAGAAGCTCTACGTCCAGAACTGGGACAGCAACGACATATCCATCATCGACCTTGTGACAAACCAGGTCATCAAGACACTCGGGGTAGGGGATTCGCCGGAGGCGGGCTGCTACAGCTATGCCGCCGACAAGTACTACTGCAATGGTGCGGTCGGCGTGGCGGTAGTGGATGGGGCGAGCGATACCTTGCTGCGCGGAGTCTCGATGCCTTGGTCGCCCCGTGCGATGGTGGCAAACGACGTACATGGCCGAGTTATGGTCGCGGCCCACGACAGCATCTTGGTCATCGACGCAGGGCGAGACTCTATCGTTTGGCGTTTGGCTGTCGGCCGTCAGCCGCAAGGGCTGGTTTGGAGCGCAGCCACCGACCAGGTATACTGCGCCAACTACTCCGGCAGTGTGAGCGTTATTACAGGCGACGGCGCACGGGTGGTCGCGACGCTTCCGGTCGGCCCCGCTCCATTCTGTCTAGCTGTTGCACCCCTATTTCACCGAGTAGACGTGGGTTGCTTGAACAGCAGGTGGGTCTATGTAGTTCGTGACACCGCGTCGGGGGTTCAAGAGCCCCCGACGCCCGGTCCAGCCGCATCGATTCTTCGGGTCCAGCCGAATCCATTCAGCAAGAGCGTGTCGATAACATGCAGCTCGACAGCGAGAGGCGGCGACGTGGCACGAGTGTATGCACTAGACGGAACTTTGGTCGCAGAAGTCCAGGTTCCGACGGGTGGGACCCGCTGCGTGTGGGACGGGCGCGACCCAGTGGGTGTCGCGGTTCCTGCTGGAGTCTACGTGATGAAGACCACTTCAGGTAGATACTTCAAGGTCGTCAAAGCAGAATAGCGATCGCAACGGCCGGCCGGTTGGGCCGGTCACTCAAAGGAGGTTGGTGTGAGGTCGAAAATGAGGTTCTTTACTTCGTTGATGCTGGCGGCAGCAGGAGCAGCGCTAGCGGGGCCAAAAGCATCGAGTTTGGTCGAGGTGAGAGTGCTGCTGCAAAGCTACCAGAGTACGACGTTCGAGGTGAAGCTGCCGCAACTCGAGACGCTGACAGTCGTTGAGGGGGTAGATACCTTCGTACGTATGATGATGCCCGGGGCGCACACGGCCGCGCTCGATTCCGGGAGGCCCGAGGTGCCGGAGATAAAGGTCCTCTTGGCGATTCCCGCTTGTGACTCCTGCGCGGTGCATGTCGACTCAGCGGCATACACGACGGCCCAGGTGCCGCAGGTCTACCCATTGCAGCCCGACTGCCTGGCGGACAGTGAGCCCCCCTCTTTTGTCTTCGATACGGCCTTCTACGCTCAACACGTCGACTATCCAGCACAGTGCTGGGGTGGAGATACGGCAGGGACTTGGCGGGACCTTGAGATACTGCCACTGCGAGTGTTCCTGGCAACAGTGAATCCTGGGGACAGCTACGTCATGGTGGCCGAGTACTTTCGGTTCACGGTTACTTACAGCGGCGGTGCATACCCGACCTCTGTGGCCGACTGGATGCAGCCCTTGTACGCGGCCTTCGTCGCAAATTACCAGGCTACGGGGATTGGCATCGATGCCGGTGCATACCGGCCGGGTGCACGGCTTCTTGCCATCTGTGATAGCAGCTACCGGCGGAGCGACAGCCTGGCCAAGCTCTTGGCGTGGGTGGAGCAAAGAGGTTACGAAGTGAAAGACACATTCGCGGACTGGTCTGGCGAAGACGCATGGAGGCAGGTGCGACTGGCTTGCAGCACCGAGTACTTCAGCCATACGCCACCCATCTTGCGCTGGGTGCTACTCGTAGGAGACGCCATGCCGCTGCAAATTCCCCTGTCGGAATTGTGGACCCATGAAGGCGACTTTTCCTACTCCTGCATCACGAGGGAACGACGTAATCACAGCGTAGACTTCTTTCCCGATTTCGGCATAGCTCGACTGAGCCCGCGCAGCATTCCTAGCCTCGACAGCATCATTGGCAAGATCCTACACTACGAGACGGGTCTGTCTTCTGACGATTCGTGGGTAGACAGACTGACGTTGGTCGGAACCAAGGACACCATGTGGAAGGATGCGACTCACGAAGATACATTCATGCCGGCCCGGGTGATGCGGGACATTCAGCGCATGCAGCACTATAACTATTGGGACCCGGCTGGCAAGGACACCATTATTGGAAGCTCGGGCGGCGACAACGGGGATGTTGCGGCAGCGCTGAACCAGGGAACCGGTATTCTCCTGTATGCTGGTCACGGTCTGAGCACATGCTGGGCTCACTGGTGCGCTGGCAACCCCAACGACTGGACGGTGAACGACGTGTATACCTTGACGAATGACGAGCGCCCCGCTGTGGTCCTGCACGCCGCCTGCGACTGCGGAGCCATCCAGAAGGAGAACGAGTGCCTAGCCGAGGCATGGCTGCGGAAGTGCCCCGGGGGAGCAGTGGCGACAACGGGAGCTACCGGCACGACAACTTGGCCAAACGTTGGACTATGCTCAGCGTACATCCGGGCCATATGCGACACGACTGAGATTGACACGCTCGGAGGCAAGTACGTTCCACCCTGTATTGACCTGGCCGGCATGAAGATGTACGCCGATGCCTACATGTTCAAGAACTGGGGAGACCTTGGCCCCATCAAGTACACCGTCCGCAGGACCCTTGTTCTCGGCGAGCCGTCAATGCCGGTCTGGGTGGGCGGCGTCCCGACTTCCTCGGAAGTATCGGCTGTGCCCGACTCCATCCCGCTGAACGACTCGGCACAGATTGACCTGTACGTCACGATCGACAGCGAACCGGTCGGGAACGCGCTTGCCTGTGTCTCCGGCGGCGGCGTCTACGCGGTCGGTCGAACTGATGCAGAAGGGCACGTGCGACTCGACGTATACCCAATGTATGACGCAAGGCTCACGCTTACTCTAAGTGAGGGGCATGCTGACCACTATGAGCTGGGGGCGAATCACACGCCGATGCTCCCCTTCGTAGATACGATCGTTGCGGGCCACCCGCCAAGATGGACTGAACGCAGCCATGTGCTGGATGCTCCATCTGGAAAGAAGGTCAAGGAGGGCGGGTGGCTGACGTATGACGCGAGCAGTGGGCGTATCTTCGTGACAAAGGGGAATAACACGCCTGACTTCTACATCTACTGCCTGGCGGAGGACCTGTGGTTGCAGGTTTCGAGTTGGCCCGACAGCGTGGGGTGGAAGAAACCGAAGTACGGTTCTGCAGGCTGCTGCGACGGGCAGGGCCACATCTTCGCCACCAAGGGCAACAACACGCTTGGGTTTTGGGAGTACTACGCTGACGGCGATTCCTGGCAACAGAAGCCGCCCGTTCCACTCGGGCCCTACCACAGGAAGGTCAAGTATGGGGCGGACATCGTCTGGGCGATGGACAGTGGCGTTGGCCACCCGTATATACTCAAGGGCTACAAGAACGAGTTCTACCGATACGATGTCAGCGGCGATTCGTGGCACAAACTGACCGACGCGCCGGGCGTCTACACCAAGTGGCACCGCGGCTCTTGGCTGGCGTATGATGGCGATTCCACGATCTACGCGCACAAGGGCAAATACCACGAGTTCTATGCATACAACATCCGTAGCAACTTGTGGAGTCCGGCCCTGCAGGCCATGCCTGTACAGAGCGACACGACCGCACGGAAGAGGAAACTGAAGGATGGCGGGAGCGGGGTCTTCCTCAACGGCTTCATCTACGCGTTCAAGGGCGGTGGCACGCAGGAGTTCTGGCGGTATGACACCGCAGGCAACGCTTGGACTGAACTGGACACGATACCGCAGACGGGGTACGACCGCCGCAGGATGGTCAAAGCCGGCGGCGACCTGGTCGTAGGTCCCGGGAATGCGCTGTACGCTCTGAAGGGCAATAAGTCGAACCAGTTCTGGCGCTACGTGCCAGGTTCCTCTGGCGGCTTCGACATGGGACATGCATCGAGCGGCGGGCGCGAGGCCGGCCGCGACATCGGCGAGACGCCGGTGATGGAGGGCGTCGAGGCTCTATCACCGAGATGGAGGTCCGACGGGACCGCCATTGTGGTCAGCGCCGAGGATTCCCTTGGCTGGCTGAACTTGTGGAAGATAGGCTACAGCGGAGGGCTGGGAACGATAACCCGGTTGACCGACGTCCAGATGGACTGTGAGCAGCCGGTCTTCAATCCGGCCGGGACTCAGGTGGCCTTCACTCTTGATGATACCGCCACCGGGTTCTACCAGATAGCGGTCGTCTCCGCCGGCGATGATGGCTTCGACGATGGTGAGAGCGACGCGAGAGATGTCAGGGTCAGCGTGTCCGGCGTTTCTGCGCCGCAGGCTTCTTCGCCAGGTCTGGCCAGTCCGAGCCAGAAAGCCGTCACCCATGGCGTGGCTTCCGCGACGTCTGCAGGGAACGGGCTCGCCACGGCGAGGCGAATTGCGGACGTAGCACCTGCTTTCGGGGAGATAACGGCGCTGACTTCGGATGAGAACGACCACTATGACCCTTCCTGGTCGCCGGACGGCGGCTACATCGTCTACACCAAGGACGGTGACGACGGCCGCTCCCACATCTGGCGGATTCCGTCGGGAGGCGGCGAGGAGCAGCAGTTGACGTCCGGGAGCAACTGCGAGGAAGTGGAGCCGTCGTACCTCAACGCCGACGAGATAGTCTTCACCCTGATTCCTGACGGCGGACACGACCAGATAGCCAAGGCCTACGTTGGGTCCTCAACCGTGACGTACCTGACGACATCGGAGACCGACCATGAAGGCGCGGACCCGGCCGCGAACGGTTCCTGCGTGGCCTTCCAGGCGCTGGACGATGACTGCAACAGCCAGATAGCCAAAGTTTCGGCCAGCGGCGGACAGGAGACATTCCTGACCACCGGCAGCAAGGACATGGAGGAGCCGGACTGGTCGCCTGACAACCATTCGTTGTTCTGCGTCCGCTGGGACGGCATCCCGAGCGCCATCTGCCGCGTGGACGCCGACAACGGCGGCTGGACACCGGTGACCGACTCATCGGCCATCAGGGACAATCCTGACGCCTGGTTCGACGTGAACGGCAACACGAGCTACATCGTGTACGAGCGCGAGGCCTGGAACTCGACGAGCCTGCTCGGCGGTGGCGGCGGAAACGGGAAGCGGGGCACCGGTATCTTCAGGTCCCATTACCGCCGTCCGCACGATGGTGAGATGGGCGCGGGCCTCGGGGTGCTGGCGCTCGACCGTATCGAGCCAAACCCAACGGCGGGCAAAGTGAAGCTCTCGTGGCAGATACCTGTAGCCAGCAAGGTCAGCCTTAAGGTCTACAATACCGCCGGGCAATTGGTCAGCGTGCTGGCGCAGGGAGAAGTGAAGCCCGGGCGCTACAGCGCAACCTGGGCCCGGAGCGACCGGAAGGGCAGGCGACTTGCCGCCGGCATCTACTTCTGCACACTGGACAACGGCGAGAAGCGAGTCAGCCGAAAGGTGGTGCTCACCGAGTAGCCGGTGGCCTTGTTCCTTACGCCTGAGATGCCGCTGCGCAGTGAGTGCTTTTGTGGCGTCCGGACGGGTGCGATTTGACTTGGCCGCCTGTCCGAATATGATTACCGCACGCGCCGGGTGTCGGCGCAGACCGCCGGGGTCTTAGTGTAGCCTGGTTTAACACGCTGCCCTGTCACGGCAGAGATCGCCGGTTCAAATCCGGTAGACCCCGCTAGCCGAAGAAGTCCGAATGACGAAGACCGAATGACGAACACGGGAACACGGGTCACGTTGCTGGCGGCGATGCTGGCAGGGGCGGCCTTTGCCATTTCGCCGGCCGCCCGGCTGAAGACCAACTATCAGTTGGCGCGCCAGACCCAGCGCCTGACCGAGGCCCTGGTCGCCAACCGTTCGCGCGACATCTACGACATGTTCACACCGCCGTTCGCCGCCGAGCATCCGTTTGCCCGGTTCGATTCGGCCATGTCGCGCTGGTCACGGGGGCGACGCATCGTCCGTGCCAGCCACAAGGTCGTCGAAATATCCGGCCCGGCCGGGCACGTTTCGAGCTGGTTCGTGTTCGAGGGCGACCGCGACTACAACTACATCTACCAGAACTGGCTGAACACGCCCCGCGGCTGGCGGCTGGTCTGGCTCTCGCGGATTCTCGACACGACTTTTGTCTACGGCCAGACCGATTCGCAGGAACTGGCGAAGGCGGCCGAGGTCGGATTGCGCTATGTGCTCTCAAAGCCGGGACTCGCGCGCCTCCGCTCCCGGTTTGTACGGCCGGACACGGTCGTAATCATCCGTCGGGACCGGCCGGGCGAAGGTGACTTCAGCCTGGACGGTCTGCCGGTTTTCTGGACCACGATGGAGGAGATACAACAGGGCCAGCACGTACCCAGGAGCCAGTTCTTCCTGAGCCTGGCGCTCGTCAGGTTGATGGGCGAGATGGCCCTGGTGACGGTTGACGTGGTACCGACGGCGCATGACGCCAATGGTGAGCCACGCCGCCGGCGCGGAATGGAAGTCTACCTTGAACGGGCCGGCAGCGACTGGCGCTTCCACGACGTCGGCAAGACATGGTAGCGCCGCGCACCATCGGCCGAAGTCAGAAGCCAGATGCGAGAAGCTAGAAGTCAGAAGTCCGGAGATTGCGAACTGACGACCGTCGACCCGACGCTTGCGCCGTCCGGCAAGAGATACAGGGTCGGTCGTCGCTGCGCCCTTTTCGCGTTGCTCTATTCACTCTTCACTCTTTTCCTCCTTGCCGGTTGTCCGGGCGAGGATTTGACGCCGCCGGAGGTGACCATCATGCTGCCGGCTGAGGGCGACAGCATCGCCGGCGCCACGACCTTCCGGGCCCGCGCTACCGATAACACGGCCGTGGCCCGCGTGGAGTTCTTCGCCGACGCGGCCCGGGTCGGCGTGGATTCGGTCCCGGACGGCTCGGTATTCGAATGCGTCTGGGTTCCGGCCGGGATGCTGCCCGGCACCAGCCACAAGCTCCGCTGTTCGGCCACCGACAAGGCGGGCAATCGCAACTCCTCGCCGGACGTGACCGTGTACATCGGGGCCGCTGCCGGCACCCACCACCGCGGTACCATCGCCGCCAACGAAACCTGGACCCTTGACAGCAGCCCCCACATCGTCGATGCCAACCTCGCCGTCGAAGCCTACCTCACCATCCAGCCCGGCGTGTCGGTGTACGTTGCCGACGCAGCGGGCATAACGGTCGGCGCGCACGGGCCGGCCGGGCTCAGGGCTGCGGGCCGGCCCGACTCGACCATCACCTTCACCGCGCTCAGCACCCAGTCACCGGGCGCGTGGAATGGCATCCAGTTCGCGGCCAATGCCACGCCGGACAGCAGCGTTCTCCGCCATTGCACAGTCGAGTGGGCGGGACGCACCGGCGCGCTGATTCAGGCCGACGCCGGCGCGGTGGCCATCGACTCGTGCAGCCTGCGCGGAAGTTCGGGGCGCGGGATTGCGGCCTCAGGCAACGGACTCCGCACCGTCGCCGGCACGACAATCGCCGATTGCGCGGACTACCCGGTCAGCCTGCCCGCCAGCCTCGTCTCGTCGCTCGGCGCCAGCAACAAGCTCACCGGCAACACTTACAACGCCATCGAATTCCTCGGCGGGACCGTGACCGCCACCGACACCTGGCCGAACCTCGGCGTACCCTACCACATCACGGGCACCTTAACGATTGCCGGCGCCGCAAACCCGCTCATCACCGTCGCGCCGGGCTGCTCGCTCCTGTTCGGCGACAGCGTCGCTTTGCGGGTCGGGGTCGCCGCGCCGGGCGGGCTGCGGGCCAACGGTACGTACGGCCGCATCATCTTCGCCCCGGTCGCCGGCAACTGGAGCGGGCTTGAGTTCTGGGAAGGGGCCGACCCGGTTCGCTGCACGCTCAACTACTGCCGGGTCCAGGGCGCGGGCGCGGGCAACGCGTCGGCCATCACCATCTACACTGTACCCATCGCCATCAGCAACACCACGGTCACCGGCAACGCCGCCGGCGGCATCTTCTGTTTCAACACCGGGTTCGCCCGGTTCGAGAACGACACGGTCACCGGCGGCGGCGGGTACCCGTTGCACATATCCGCCCAGCACGTGCCGTCAATCGGCAGCGGCAACAGCTTCAGGGGCAACGGCGGATTCGACGCGATTGAAGTCGCCGGCGGCAGCATCACCGACAACGCCCAGTTTCGCCGGCAGGACGTTCCCTACCGCGTGCGGGGCACCATCGAGGTTGGCTCACCGCTTGAGCCCACACTCGTCATCCAGACCGGCGTCGAACTCCGGTTTGACCCCGGCACCGCGCTCGCCGTCGGCCGCACCGGCCGGGCGTGCCTGCTGGCCATCGGCTCGCCCGATGATTCCATCACTCTGACGGCGGACTCGGCTCGGCCCGGCGCATGGGACGGCCTCGAACTGGACCGCTACACAAGCAACTCAAGCCGGCTCGAGTACTGCCGGCTCCTCTACGGCGGCGGGGCCGGCCAGGGGATACTCTTCATCGACAGTTGCGTGCCGGCGATTGCCGATAACGAGATCGCGTACTCCAGCAACTACTGCATCTACCTGGTAGACAGCGATATCGACATCGACGCCCTCCGTCGTGACAACTGGCTTCATGACTGGGCGCCCGGGTTCGACGACATCTTCGATGAAGCGTTCCCGTCAAACAGCACGCCGGACCGGGAAGCCCGGTCCGGCGCGATACGCTGAAGCAGCCTACAGCTCGCCGATAAGTTCCTCGTAGCGGCCCAACTGGTCGGTTTCGATAAGCTGGATTTCGTTCACCACCTTGGCCAGCTTTTCCTGGCGTTCCCTGGTCCCGGTCGTGACCCCGCTCTGGATGATGCCGCTGAGCTTGGCGATGATGGTCGTGTTGTTGTCGATGATGCCGTCCAACAGGTCTGCCTGCTCGGGAAGGGCTTCGCGCATGTCCTGCAGGAACCGGTTCGCGCTCTCCTTGTTTGCGAGCAGGGTCCAGACCAGCCGGTCAAAGCACGCCTTGCCGCTGTCGGCGCAGACCGGGCAGAACGGGACGGTGTCGAGGCTGCCAATCCACACGTCGTAGGCGGCGATACCGGACTGCCAGCCGGAATCCGCGTACGCCTGGCCCAGTTCCAGCGCCTGCGTCAGCACCGTTGTCAGCATGTCGGCCGGCTCGGGGTCGCCGGTCGGGCGATGGGTGACCTCGTAGGCCTCCTCAATCAGCCCGTTCAATGCCGTTTCCCCGGCCGAGCCCACGGTGTAACCGTACACGAGCGAGTCGCCAGGGTCGAAGCGCGTCGCCACCGCCCAGCTTTCTCCGTTGTACGCGGGCCAGGTTCCGAGGACCAGCACCAGCCTCCCGCGGCTCAGCCGGTCGCTGACCGCCGCTACCGCGTCGTGCTGAATCGCGTCGGCTGTCCGGGTCGAGTCCGGCTCCTCACCGGCAAACACGGTGTGGAACGTCAGGCCGAAATACTCGGTGACGCCATCCAGATAATCGCCGGCCAGTCCGACCGGCCACGTGCTCGGGCAAGACCCCGGCAGGGCAGTGAAAGCGAACGACTCGCCGCTCAGGGCGGCCAGCCAGTCGTAGTCCACGGTCACGCCGTAGTAGCCCAGCACGTCCTTGAGCGCAATGGCCAGGCTGCCGGGATAGCGCTCGCCATCCGGCATCACGCCCAGCACGCCGGGTTCAACCGAGAACTTCAGCTCCGCATCGCCGCGCAGCACGGTCAGCGGAATATGGCTCGGGGCCGCAACCGACTGGAACTGAAGCTGCGCCAGCTCCTCGGTCGTCCGCACCGGCTCGTCGTTGTAGGACAGAACCACGTCGCCGGGCTGAAGTCCGAGCATCTCCGCCTGACTGCGGGGCAGCACGCGCCAGATTGCCGGCCGCGCAATCTGCTGATAGGTCGTGCCCGGCGGCGTGCCGTTCTCGCGGCTGCGGCAGGCGAACCCCGCGACCAGCGCCGCGACCGCGAACCAGATGGTACACTTGTTCATGGAGTCTCCTTGTCGGGTAGGCGCCCGGCCGTTTGAGGAGAACGGCGCGGGTCAAGACAACTGCCGCTCATCCGGAGCCTGGACATTACCCTGCCATTATGGAGGCGGAAACGGAAGAATGCAAGGGAAACATTTCCAATGAAGCGGGCGAAGTCAGATGTCAGACGCTAGATGCTAGAAGTCAGAGCTGCCCGAGCGGGCCTTCCGACGCTGTACGGATTACGGCACGCGGCGTACGGACTACGCCGGTTTGGTCGCAACCACCGGCTCACCGGAACCGGACGACGCGTCAAGCCTCACCGACAGGTCGGCGAGGCCCGCGCAAACGGCCTGCGCCTGAACGTCGGTCAGGGCGGCATCCTTCAGCCGCGGCCAGACGGCCCGGGCCAGGGTGCCGGCCGACCACGTAATCCTGACGTTCACGAAACCCGCCTCTTCCAGCGTCTGGCGCATCGTCTCGCTGGTGAAATGCTCGAGTTCGTAGAAGCTCGCGCCGGTGATTGCCGCCTGGTTCCGTTCGAGGAACTGCTGCCCGATTTCCTGGTTGGCCGAAGGGCTGGGCCCGAGCCGGTCAACGAGATCGCGGAGTTTCCGGAACTCCTCTTTCACTTCCGGCGTGTTGGCGAACTTCACGAGGTAGTTCCGCTCCCACGGCGGCCGCGAGTGCTTGAGCGAATAGTGGTACCCGAGCGAGTCCGCGGTTTCACTGAATGCGAGCCCCTCGGTAAGCTCGCGCTCCCGGCTCTCACCCGGCTCGAAAACAACCCGGAACCGGCCGCCCGGCTTCAGGACCCGGAACACCTCGCTTATCGTCTTGTACGGGTCCGGGCTCTGTTCGATGGAACTCGCCGCGACCGCGCCGTCGAAGCGGTTGTTCGGGAAGTCGAGTTCGGTCGGTGCGACCTTCTTCACGGTGACGTTCTTGAGGCCCAGCTTCTCGACGCCGGCATTGATGGCGTCGACCCGGCGTTGCGCCGGTTCGGCCCCGGTCACGGCCTTGAACAGCGGGGCGATGCGCAGCAGGGGCCAGCCGTCGCCGGGCCCGATGTCGAGCACTTCCTGGGCGCCGCCGAGGTGCGCGGCAAAATCCCGCACCCGCGCCTCGTCGATGAAGTGCTCTTCCAGCCCGTACTCAATCGGCACGTCAATGACCGGCAGCTTGCCCCCGGCCTGCCGGTCCATACGGTCAAACGTCTGCTCCGCGCTGTTCGACTCGACCGGCTTGGTCGTGTTGACAATCCAAGTCTCAAGAACGGTGTATTTCTTCGCCATGTGCGTGGCAATCATAGCTTCACATGCAGCCAAGTCAAGGCGCACCGGCGCACCCGAATCCGGCATTGAACCACAGAGCACACAGGGCGCGTCGGACGCGCAAGTCAAAGGTCAAAAGGCAAAGAGCAAAGGTCAAAGTGCCCCGAAGGCGGCAACCGAGCGGAAGTAGACGACCTCGGGACAGAGGCGGGAACCGGAAACATCGTCGCGGAAACGAAGTTGTTGCGTGATTGTAGTACAGAGAGCACCGAGGGTACGGAGCAGACTCCGATTTCCACCCGACTCTGTGTCCTTTGTGCCCTCTGTGGTTAGTTCTATCTCGGTTTCAGGAGGCGCACCCGCTTGACATGCGGCCCAAAC
>Ga0116202_10001155_pt1 | contig 15444 bp, 12 predicted proteins | sample LakKivw325mmetaG_FD_94479 | JGI IMG/M metagenome (GOLD analysis project Ga0116202, IMG submission 94479) | Anoxic lake water microbial communities from Lake Kivu, Rwanda to study Microbial Dark Matter (Phase II) - Lake Kivu water 325m metaG | ecosystem: Environmental > Aquatic > Freshwater >...
ACTACCGGCACCCTGAAGGATATCCTTTTTGGCCCGGCGAGAGTTGACGACGGTTCGCAAAACCTTATGGGCGCGCTTAAAACTTCAATGGGTTCGCTGGGTGCGGAGGATTTAAAGAAAGTGCACGACGTAGAGATTATCATCGCCCCCTCAATACAGACCGAAGGCAAAATCTTTCAGATCAGCCAGGGGATAGGGATGGGCAAATGACCCGCCAGGTTATCCTTATTTTAGATTTCGGTTCGCAGTACACCCAGTTAATCGCCAGGAGGGTGCGCGAAAATAAGGTATTTTCGCGCATCATACCTTATAATACCAGCGCACGCGAGATTGCCGCGTTTTCACCGAAGGGCATCATCCTTTCCGGGGGGCCCGCCTCGGTGCTGGAGAAGAAGAGCCCGCATCCTGATAAAGGGATTTTTAAATTGGGGGTGCCGGTTTTGGGCATCTGTTACGGTATGCAGCTGATTGCCGAGATGCTGGGAGGTAAGGTCAAGCATACCAGCGGACGTGAATACGGCAAGACCGAGCTCTTCGTGGACTATAACCGCGACCTCTTCAGCCATATGCCGGGCAATTTTACCTGCTGGGCCAGCCACGGCGACTACCTGAAAAAATTACCGCCGGGTTTTAAGATAATCGCCCATACCGCAAATGCCCCCATTGCCGCCATCGCGCATACTTCCAGGAAGATATTCGGGGTGCAGTTCCATCCCGAGGTAACCCATACCGAAAAGGGAAACCAGATTATCGGTAATTTTATTTTCAAGATTTGCGGCTGCCTCGGCCGCTGGACGATGGAGTCTTTTATCAAGGATAGCATCGAGAGCATCAAAAAGACCGTCGGTCGCGATAAAATAGTGCTGGGTTTAAGCGGCGGCGTTGATTCTTCGGTAACCGCAATACTGCTGCATAAGGCTATCGGAAGGAATTCGCGCTGTATCTTTATTGATAACGGCCTGCTCCGTAAAGACGAACCGCAGCAGATCCGCAAGGTCTTTAAGGATGCCTTTCACCTGAATTTAGGTTGTGTGGACAGAAGCAAGCGTTTCATCCTGCGCTTGAAGGGCGTTAGCGACCCCGAGGTCAAACGCAAGATTATAGGCGAAGAATTCATAAAGGTCTTTGAAGAGGAGGCCGCTAAGGTCAAGAAGGTGAAGTTCCTTGCCCAGGGCACGCTTTATCCGGACGTGATTGAATCCATCTCCGCGACCGGTGCGCCTTCCAGCCGCATCAAGAGCCATCATAATGTAGGCGGCCTGCCGCAGCATATGAAACTGAAACTTATCGAACCGCTGCGGGATTTATTCAAAGACGAGGTAAGGGAGATCGGCAGGGAATTAGGGCTGCCCGACAATATTATCTACCGCCAGCCATTCCCCGGTCCGGGCCTGGCTATCCGCATTATCGGGGAAATCACTACGGAAAGATTGAATTTACTGCGTGAGGTTGACCAGCATGTCCTGGATGAAATTCGCAATGCCGGGCTTTACCAGCAGGTCTGGCAGTCGTTCGCCATACTCCTGCCTATTAAGAGCGTGGGGGTAATGGGTGACGAGCGCACCTATGAGAACGTCGTAGCGCTGCGTTGCGTCAACAGCATTGACGGTATGACTGCTGATTGGGTAAAGCTTCCCTATGAGGCGCTGGAAAAAATTTCCAACCGTATTATCAACCACGTTAAAGGCATCAACCGCGTAGTTTACGATATTTCGTCCAAGCCTCCGGCCACCATTGAATGGGAATAATTCAGTAACTAGTAATTAAAGGCCGTAAAGCGTAATTCGTAAACCGTAAATAGTAATTTTTAGGAACAAAAGATTACGGATTACGATTTACGGATTACTGATTACAAAAATTACTAGTTACTCGTTACTAGTTTACTAGTTACTAAATATAAATGCCGCGTTCGGAATTTGTCCACCTGCATTTACACACCCAATACAGCCTCTTAGACGGCGCCTGCCGCATCCCGGAACTTCTCGCACTTGCCAACCAGTACAGGATGGATAGCCTCGCGATTACCGACCACGGCAATATGTTCGGGGCGATAGATTTCTACCTTGCCGCCCAGAAGGCCGGGATCAAGCCGATTATCGGCTGCGAGGCTTATATCGCGCCGGAGAACCGTTTTGAAAAAGGTTCGGCCGGCATTGACGAGGCCTCTTACCACTTTATTCTTCTGGCGAAAGACGAAACCGGCTACCAGAACCTTATGAAGCTGGTTTCTATCGGTTATCTCGAAGGTTTTTATTACCGTCCCCGCATCGATAAGGAATCGTTGTCCCGCTATCAAAAAGGCCTGATTGGCTTAAGTTCCTGTTTAAAGGGGGAGATTCCGGTATTGCTCCAGCAGCGCCGCCCCAACGACGCCTTAAAGGTGGCGGATGATTACCTTCAGATTTTAGGCAAGGATAATTTTTATCTGGAGTTGCAGGAGAACCGTATCCCCGAACAACGCCTGGTTAACGAGGGCCTGATTAAGATTTCCAAGGAGTTAGGTATCCCTCTTGTGGCAACCAATGACGTGCATTATTTGAATAAAGAGCACGCTGCCAGCCACGAGGCGCTTTTATGCATCCAGACCCAGACCACCCTGGATGACCCCAACCGCATGCGTTTTCAGACCGACGAGTTTTATTTTAAGTCGCCGCAGGAGATGCAGGAAAGTTTTAAGGATGTGCCTTCGGCGATTGCCAACACCCTGGAGATTGCCGGCCGCTGTAACCTCGAACTGGATTTTACCCATATCCACCTGCCGCGCTACGAGCCGCCGCAAAATCAGACTAAAGAAGAATTTTTAAAGGAGTTGTGCGACAGGGGGCTGGAAAAAAGGTTTAAAGAGGCCGCTCCTGCGGTAAAGGAACGCCTGGAGCACGAATTGAAGATTATCAAAGAGATGGGCTTTACCAGTTATTTCCTGATTGTCTGGGATTTTATCCACTATGCCAAGAGTCAGGGGATACCGGTAGGCCCGGGGAGGGGTAGCGCAGCAGGAAGTCTTGTCAGTTATCTCTTGGATATTACCGACATCGACCCCCTGCAGTACGGTCTTCTGTTTGAGAGGTTCCTGAACCCCGAGCGTATCGGCCTGCCCGATATTGACATTGATTTCTGCTACGAGAGGAGGCAGGAGGTCATAGATTACGTTACCGCAAAATACGGCCGCGAGAACGTAGCGCAGATTATCACTTTCGGGACGATGCAGGCGCGCGCGGTGGTGCGCGACGTAGGCAGGGTTATGGGTATGAGTTACGCCGACGTAGACCGTATTGCTAAAATGATACCGCCTGACCCCAACATCACCCTTAAGGATGCCCTTGAAAGCGAAGGGGAGTTAAATAACCTTTATAAGAACGAGTCCCGCATCACGCAACTCATTGATACCGCGCTTGCGCTTGAAGGCCTTAACCGCCACGCCTCTATTCACGCTGCCGGAGTGGTTATCGCGGATAAGCCGCTCGATAATTATATGCCCCTCTTTAAGACCCAGGATGAGCAGATTACCACCGGCTACAGCATGGGCGCCCTGGAAAAAATCGGTTTGTTAAAAGTAGATTTTCTGGGATTAAGGACTCTCACGGTAATTGACCAGACCATCAAGATAGTCAAGGATACGCAGCACAAAGAAATTGATATCAAAAACTTAGCCTTGGATGACCCCAAGACCTACCGTCTTTTGTCCGCAGCCCGGACTATCGGAGTGTTTCAGGTGGAGAGTTCCGGGATGCGCGACCTCCTGCGTAAACTGGAGCCGGAACGTTTTGAAGACCTCATTGCGCTCCTGGCGCTTTACCGTCCCGGCCCTATCGGTTCGGGCATGCTTGATGATTTTATCCAACGCAAACACAACCGTATTCCCATCAAGTACGACCACAAAAAGCTGGAGGGCGTCCTTCAGGAGACCTACGGGATTATGGTTTATCAGGAACAGATTATGCAGGCCGCCAACAACCTCGCGGGTTTCAGCCTTTCGGAGGCAGACCTGCTGCGCCGGGCAATGAGCAAGAAAATCCCCGAGGTGATGGAAAAACAGCGCTCTAAGTTTATCGCCGGCTGCGTGAAGAACGATATCAAGGACTCCGTAGCCAGCAGGGTCTTCGACCTGATTGAATATTTTTCGGGTTATGGCTTTAACAAATCCCACAGCGCTGCCTACGCGCTTATCTCTTACCGCACCGCCTATCTGAAAGCCAATTTTCCGGTAGAGTTTATGACCGCGCTCCTGACCTCGGAGCGGGATAATACCGATAAGATTGTGGAATACGTTAACGAAGCCGGACGGATGGGCCTGGAGGTTTTGCCGCCCGATATTAATGAAAGCGCCGCACTCTTTAAGGTTGTGGGCCCGAAATCCATCAGGTTTGGTTTATTGGCAGTCAAGAATGTCGGCCATGGGGCAATTGAATCTATTATTAAAGCCAGAGAGGAGAAGAGGTTTGTTTCGCTGGAGGATTTAGCCCAGCGCGTGGATTTAAGGCTGGCCAACCGCAAGGTTTTAGAAAGCCTGATTAAATGCGGCGCTATGGACAGCTTCGGGATGCTGCGGGCGCAGATGTTCGTCAGCCTGGAAAAAATTCTGGAGTTTTCCTCCAAGTCCCAGCGCGATAAGGAAAAGGGACAGTTGTCCTTTTTCGACCAGGGCCTTAAAGAGAACGGTTTTAAGGAGGTCTTGAAATTGCCGCAGGTCAAGGAATGGCCGGAGCCGCAACTGCTGGCTTTTGAAAAAGAGATGCTCGGTTTTTACGTTACCGGACATCCCCTGGCGCGCTATGCGCATCAGATTAAACGCTTTACATCGGTATCTACCGCAAACCTCGGCGCTTCTAATGACGGGGATGAGATTAAAATCGTGGGGCTGGTCTCTAAAATTAAACATACCCTTACCCGCGCAAAACAGGAAAAGATGGCGATTTTAAAATTAGAGGACCTCGAAGGCGCGGTAGAAGTTCTGGTTTTTCCGCAGGCCTTCCAGAAGGTCTACCGCTACCTCCAGCCCAACAGCGTAGTTATGGTGAGGGGGAGGTTGAACCTGCGCGAGGAAACCCCCAAGATTATCGCCAATGATTTATTCCCGATAGATGAAATATACCGGCTTATTACCGGCATAAATATCAACCTCTCCGGGATACGGGAGAACCTTTTCGAGAGCCTCAAGGCCCTGCTTTTGTCTTCGCCGGGGCGGACTCCGGTATATCTGCGCCTGGATGCCCCGGCAAAACCACGGGTCCAGTTGGTGGTAGGCGACGGGCTGTTTGTGCAGCCATCGGAAAAATTAACCCAAGATATCGAGAACCTTCTCGGCGAGGAGAGGTTATCTTTGGTGATATAGGTTGATTTTATACCTTTGCTTCGCGCACTGGATTTTTACGCCGTGCACTGCGGTTTACTCGCCGCTTCCATCAGTAGGCTATCGTAAGGCAGGCGTATTCCAGCGGCTCGTAATTCCTTGCGCACTCCTGCCGTAAAAATCCTAATGTGCGCTCCAGCAAAAGTATAAAATCTATAGAGATACGAAAGTTAACCTACGAAACTTCACTTGACATTGTAAGTTTTTGTTGTTATTATAGTTAGAAATAGGGAGGTGCGCGATGACCAAAAAAGACATAATCCTTCGGGTTTCCGATGAGACTAATCTCAAGCAGATAGATGTCAAGAAGGTAGTGCAGAAGACCTTTGATTGCATTATAGAGGCATTGGCAAGAGGCGAAAAGATCGAATTACGCAACTTCGGCGTCTTTAAGATAAAGCAGAGAAAGAGCCGCACCGGCCGAAATCCTCGCACCGGTCAAGTCGTTCCCGTCCCGCCCCGCAAGGTTGTAGTCTTTAAGCCAGGCTTAGAGATGAAAAAAAAGATAAGGTAGCCAACCACCCTTTTACCTAAAGAAATTAAAATTAATGTTTAAGAAGATACCCGGCACAAAAGATATCCTGCCCGAAGAGACAGGGCGCTGGCAGAAAATAGAAGAGGCCGCCCGGCGCATATTCAGGCTTTATAATTATTCCGAAGTGCGCACGCCCATAATCGAAGATATCGGCTTATTCAACCGCTCCCTCGGACAATCCAGCGAAATCATACAGAAGCAGATGTTTGTGATTAAGAACGCTTCGGATACCTATGCCCTGCGGCCGGAAGGGACGGCTTCGGTGGTGCGGGCCTACCTTGAAAATAATCTGGATAAAAATCAGGGGCTGGTGAAGTTTTATTATCTGGGGCCGATGTTCCGGCTGGAGAGGCCGCAAAAGGGGAGATTAAGGCAATTCCACCATTTAGGGTGCGAGGTTATCGGCTCTGCAAGCCCGATGGTAGACGTTGAAGTCATTTCTCTGGCGGACGCCCTGCTTAAGGCCTTTTCCATCACAGGTTACAGCATCCAGATTAACAGCCTGGGTTGCACCAAAGATAAAAAGGAACTGACCCGGCTTTTAGAGAAGGGTTTAAAGCCAAAATTGTCCAGGTTTTGTGCCGACTGCCAGGTGCGTTTTAAGCGCAATGTCCTGCGCATCCTGGATTGTAAAAATGAGACCTGTAAGGAAGAAGTCGCCAAGTTAAACCTTAAGGATAATTACCTTTGCAGCGATTGTAAAGGGCATGCCCAAAAAGTAATGCAGGGTCTCGATTCCTTAAAGATAAAATACGAAGTTAACCCTTATCTGGTGCGCGGCCTGGATTATTATACCCGCACCGTATTTGAAATCAAACATAGCGCACTCGGCGCCCAGGACGCCGTCGGCGCCGGAGGCAGATACGATAACCTGATAAAGGAATTAGGCGGTCCGGATGCTGCTGCGATGGGTTTTGCCTTTGGCATGGAGCGCCTGCTCTTGAGCGCTGCCGGGGATACTGCCCCTGAAAAAGAGGAGTTAGTTTATTTGATAACGCTGGGTGAAGCAGCCGAAAAAGAGGGCTTAAAAATATTGAATGGCCTGCGTCAGGCCGGCGTCAGCTGCGATACCGATTATGAGGGTAAATCCCTTAAAGGCGCGATGCGCCGGGCTAACGATGCTTGCGCACGTTATGTTTTAATCCTGGGGGAGGACGAATTAAAAAAGAAGGTTATTGCCTTGAAGGATATGCAATCAGGCCAGCAGCAGGAAGTGCCTTTGGATAAATTAACCGCAGAACTAAAGAACAGGTTGAGGTATTAAAATGCTTCGGACGCACACCTGCGGAGAGCTTACTATTAAGGATACCGACAAGGAAGTTACTCTCTGCGGCTGGGTAGCTAACCGCAGGGACCACGGTAAACTTATCTTTATCGATATCCGCGACCGCTTCGGCATCACCCAGGTGGTGTTTATCCCCAAGGATTCCCACGAGACGCATAAGAAGGCCCAGGAATTAAGGAATGAGTTCGTTATCCGCGTTAAAGGTAAGGTTCATCCCCGGCCGCAGGGGACAATCAACAGCAGGATTCCTACCGGAGAAGTAGAGATAGCCGCCGCGCAACTCGAGATACTCAATCCCAGCCTCACCCCGCCGTTTGAAATCCTTGATGACCTTGATGTTACCGAAGAGATGCGCCTGAAATACCGCTACCTGGATTTAAGAAGGAAGAAGGTCTTTGAGAACTTTTTCCTGCGGCACAAACTTTATGCCATCATCAATAATTTTCTGCCGCAGAAGGGATTTATTTCCTGCGAAACCCCGATACTTACCAAATCCACTCCCGAGGGCGCGCGCGACTACCTTGTTCCCTCAAGGCTTAATCCCGGCCAGTTTTTCGCCCTGCCGCAGTCGCCGCAGTTGTTCAAGCAGATTTTTATGGTAGCGGGGATTGACCGTTATTACCAGATTGCCAAGTGTTTCCGCGATGAGGACCTGCGTGCCGACCGCCAGCCGGAATTCACCCAGTTGGACTTGGAGATGTCTTTTGTCGAGGAGGAGGATGTCTTTACGATAGTAGAAGAGCTGTTAGGGGCGATATTTAAGGAATTAAAAGGTATGGCGTTGGAGATTCCTTTCCCGCGCATTTCCTATCAGGAATCCCAGGATAAATATAAAAGCGACAAGCCGGATTTACGCCAAGGGCAAAATGAGTTTGCCTTTGTCTGGGTAAAGGATTTTCCGCTTTTTAAATATAATGAAGAGGAAAAGCGCTGGGAGAGCGAACACCATCCCTTTACCGCCGTGGCAAAAGAAGATATTGAAAGCCTGGAAAAGAATCCGGGCGGGGCGAAGTCGCGGTCCTATGATTTGGTTTTAAACGGCGTGGAATTGGGTTCGGGTTCAATCAGGATTCACGAACAACAGTTGCAGAAACGGATATTTAAAATCATCGGCATCAACGAGAAGGAGGCAAGGGAGCGCTTCGGCTTTTTACTGGAGGCCTTCCAGTTCGGCGCGCCGCCGCACGGCGGATTTGCTTTCGGCTTAGACCGGTTACTGGCGATTATGGCGCAAGAGGCGAGTATCCGCGAAGTCATCGCCTTTCCCAAAACCCAGAAGGCCTTTTGCCCTCTTACCGGCGCGCCTTCGGATGTCGAAGAGAAACAATTAAAGGAACTGGGATTAACTATCAAGAAAAGGGGGAGCAGGAAATGAGAAAAATAAACATTTTAGGTTTGGCAGCATTGTCTTTGATTTTTATCCTTTCAGGTTGCGCGATAAGAAGCTACCGCGAAACGCGGGATAGGATTGACCAGGATTTATACAGCGGAAACCGCGGTTATTTGAAAGGCGAAGCTCCGGCAGAGGAGCAGGGAGTATCGCGTAAGACTACCCGCGACATCCGGGTGATTGAGGTGGAGTTAGCCGCGCCTTTTAAGGGAAAGAAAGGCAAAACCGCGGCAGAATCTTCGGTTCCGGCCGCAAGCAGTGAGCCTTCAGAGGAAATCCCCAGGAACCTAAAGTAAGTCATCTCTTTGGAAAAACATATCGCTATCGAAAAGCAGCAGGAGGCCCAGGCCCTTTTCGGCCCCCATGACGAGAATTTAAAAACCATCGAGAAGGAATTTAAAGTCAGGCTGAACCTGCGGGGAGAGCGGCTCATTGTAAGCGGCACTGCCGCTAATATCAGAAAGGCAGGCAGTTTTATCGAAGAAGTCCTCACCGGCATCCGCCGGGGGGAGAGCGAATTAACCCGGGCGGATTTTTATTACCGTATGCGTAATTTTAAAGACAGCAAGAGCAGCCGTATTAATATTTCGGACCTTGACAGGATTTCTCTGCCGAAAAGCAGGTCCGCCGGCCAGCGCATCATCGGGCCCAAGAGCAAGGGGCAGCGCGAATATGTGGAGGCGATCAAGAAATACGATATTGTTTTCGGAATCGGGCCGGCGGGGACCGGCAAGACTTATCTGGCGATGGCGTGCGCGGTGGATGAATTGAAGAAACAAGAGGTGCGCAGGATTATCCTTACCCGACCCGCTATTGAGGCAGGCGAATCGCTGGGATTTTTACCGGGGGATATGTATGAAAAGATTTCTCCTTACTTGAGGCCGCTTTACGACGCGCTTTACGATATGATGGAGGCGGACACCATTGAGCGGTATCTTGCCAGCGGCATTATCGAAGTAGCTCCGCTTGCTTATATGCGCGGCAGGACCTTAAACGACGCTTTTATCGTGCTGGACGAAGCCCAGAACTGTACCGCCGATCAGATGAAGATGTTTCTAACGCGACTGGGTTTTGATTCCAAGGCCGTCATTACCGGCGATATTACCCAGAGTGACCTTCCGGAAGGAAAACCTATCGGCCTCCTGGAGGCAAAGGATATCCTTGAGGGTATCGACGGGATAAAATTCATCCAGTTGACCGGTGCGGACGTAGTCAGGCACGCCCTGGTGCAGCAGATTATCGAGGCTTATGAAAAGGCAAACCGTAATAAAAAATAACCTCAAACTTGTCTCGGCAGTAGCGCTGGCTTTTATCATCAGTCATATCCTGCAGGTTAACCTTATCGTGCCGATGTTTTTATCCCTCCTGGTAATCTATTTTCTCTTTTTGTACCCTTTTGCGCAGGAGAAGGGTTACAATCTTTTAAACCTTACCCTGCTTTTTGTGATTATTTTTGTCGCCAGTTACTTTATTATTAAAAACAACTGGTCGGTATATTATATACCTTTTTCCCTGGTGCCGATGCTGGCAACCCTGCTTTTTAATGACCTGCGGGTATCGTTCTTTCTAATCGTGGCTTCGGCGGTTTCCGTCTCTTCCGTCGCCGGGATGCATTATTATCTGGCGATGCTGTTTTTAATCAGCGGGATAGTGGCGAGCCTCCTGGTTTTCGGCAGCCGCAGGCGTATGGCAATTATCCGCAGCGGTTTTATCACCGGCCTGGCACAGATGGCGGCGCTTTTATTGGTAGACCGTTTTATGCCCGCTGACCCGGCGAAATATCTTATCCTTTTGATTAACGGGGTCGTTTCCAGCGTCCTGGTATTGGGGATACTGCCGTTTTTTGAATACCTCTTCCGCACCGTAACCGACATCAGCCTTTTAGAGCTGGCGGATTTTGACCAGCCGCTTTTACAGCGCATGATTCTAGAAGCGCCGGGGACCTATCATCACAGCCTGATTGTAGGCAATCTTTCGGAAGCCGCCTGCCAGGCAATCGGAGCGCATGCCCTTCTGGCGCGTATCGGCGCATACTATCACGATATCGGCAAACTTTATAAGCCGGATTACTTCAGCGAGAATCAGGATGTCCTGGAGAGCAAACACGAAAACCTCACCCCTACAATAAGCAAAATGGTGATTATGAACCACGTCAAGGAAGGAGAGGAACTTGCCAGGAAGTACAAGCTTAACCCGCGCCTGGTAGATTTCGTCGCCCAGCATCACGGCACCAGCCTGGTCTATTTTTTCTACCGCCGTGCCCTGGAAAACGTGGAGGAAGAGGAAAAGGTGCAGGAAGAGGGGTTTCGTTATCCCGGGCCCAAGCCTGCTACGAAAGAGACCGCAGTGGTGCTTCTGGCGGATTCCGTGGAAGCGGCAGTACGTTCGCTGCGTGACCCTACCCCCGCCAAGATCGAAGAACTGGTGCACAAGATTATCAATAATAAGTTTATTGACGGCCAGCTGGATTCCTGCGACCTGACCCTGAAAGACCTTGAGAAGATTTCCGCGGTTTTTGTGCGCATCTTAAGCGGGATATACCACAGCCGCGTAACCTATCCCGAAAGTCCTAAGCCGTAACTATAGCCTTGTCTTAAATTCAGCCCGTTTTACCTAAACAAATGAACGTCGTTATTAAAAATTTCCAGAAAAGGATGCTGATTCAGCCCGCCTGGATTAAAAGAATAGCCCGGCGCGTCCTCGGGGAAGAGAAGGTTTTCGCCGACGGAGAAATTACCTTTTGTTTCGTCAATGCCGGCGATATCCGGGAGGTTAACCTGAATTATCTCGGGCGAAACCTCACCACCGACGTCATCGCCTTTGACCTTACCTGCCCGAAAGAAAAAGGCGCCTCAGGTATTATTGCCGATATCGTAATCTCAAGCGATGCCGCATTTTCCAATGCCCGCATTTTTAAAACTACGCCCCGCCGGGAACTCGCCCTCTATGTAATCCACGGCCTGTTGCATATTCTGGGCTACCGCGACGGAAACAAAGACGAGCGCACTTTGATGCAAAAGAAAGAAGGGGAACTGCTTTCTCAATGCCTATCCAGAAAAGCGAAGCAATAGTCTTAAACCGTTATAATTTCCGCGAGACCTCGCTGATTGCCAATTTCTATACCCGGGATTTCGGCAAGACGAGCGGCATCCTGAAGGGGATCAGGAAGGAGCCCGCGAAGTTTGCCAGTAATGTCGAGCCCTTTTCCTATAACGAACTTATATTTTATAAAAACCGCTCTTCCGCGCTGCATCTGGTTTCGCAGTGCGACCTTAAGGAGGACTTCCGCAGCATCCGCAGCAATATTGACAGGATTACGGCAGCCGGATTAATGATGGAACTGACAGGCGCGATTATGGCGCAGGAGGATGTTAATGAGGAGGTTTTCGACCTTATCCTTGCCTGCCTGGGAGAACTGGATATGAACGGCAACCCGGAAAAGATTGCGACTATTTTTAAGATTAAGATGCTGGCGCTCTCAGGTTTCAAGCCGCATTTTGATTCCTGTGTCTCTTGCGGGGTAAAGATTGAAAACAGCCAGTCCAAGTTCAGTTTAATCCTGGGAGGGCTGCTCTGTAGTGCGTGTTATAAGAAAGACATCAAGGCCAGAAACATCTTCCGCGGCACCATTGCCTCAATACTTTATATCGAAAGAAATAACCTCAAGGTAAACCTTAACCTGGGGATGAACCCGCAGGTAAAAAAAGAACTCGGCATTATACTCAATTCTTTCCTGGAGTTTCACCTCGGCAGAGAGCTTAAATCCGAGCGGTTTTTAGATAAAATCGAGCCTGAAGTTAAGGGTTCGGCTAGGCCGGAGAAAATCGCGCGGCGTTAAAAGGGGGTTCTGCGTGAAGATAGTAATCGTGGGTTGCGGTGCAATGGGGTGCCTTCTGGCAGGATTTTTATCCCGGCTTTATAGCGCTTCGGGTAAATCCGAAGACAAGCTCTGGTTACTGGAAAAAGATAAGGAACGCGCCAGAAAATTAAACGAGCAGGGTATCGCGATAGAAGGGGTTTCCGGCAATTGGCAGTCCAGGGTTAAGATTACCGCCGACCCCAAAGAAATCGTCAGGGCAGACCTCCTGGTTATTTGCGTGAAGTCTTACCATACCCGCGATGCCATTACCCAGTCCAGGGTTTTGGTAGACAAGGATACCCGCGTCCTGACCCTGCAGAACGGCATCGGCAATATCGAGATTATCAGCGAAGTGGTCGGACAGGATAAGGTCATCGGCGGGGTTACCAGTCACGGGGCTACGCTTCTTGAGGCAGGCCGTATCCGGCATGCCGGCAAAGGCGAGACCATCGTCGGAAGGCCCGACGGTAAAATCCCGGTAGAGCTGCGGCATATCCGCGAGGTCTTTAATAAGGCGGGCCTTGAAACCAGAATCTCGCGCGACATCAAAGGGCTACTATGGTCTAAACTTATTATCAATGTAGGCATCAATGCCCTGACTGCCATTACCCGCCTGAACAACGGCCGTCTCCTGGAATTCGAGACTACCCGCAGGATTATGCGGGAAGCAGTAACTGAGGCAATCCGGGTCGCCAAGAGAAAGCGCATTAAACTTCTTTATGATGACCCCTTAGCCAGGGTAGAGGCGGTGTGCGAGGCGACCAGAGACAATATTTCTTCGATGCTGCAGGACGTTTTAAGAAAAAAACGCACCGAGATAGATTTTATTAACGGCGTGATTGTGCGTCAGGCACAGGAACTGGGTATTGCCGTCCCGGTAAATTCGGTATTGGTGGATTTAGTCAAAACCATTGAATCAAGTTATAATTTAGCGGTAGAAAGATAAAATTTTGCTGCGGGATTTGCATTAGCGCGATGATAAATAACGAAATCGGCACGATATTCAGGGAGGTTGCGGATATCCTTGAAATCAAGGGAGCCAACCCTTTCCGCATCCGCGCCTATCAACGCGCGGCACAGAATATTGAAGGGTTATCCGGCGATCTGGAGGCCTATATTAAAGAAGACCGTTTAAGCGATATCCCCGGTATCGGCAAAGACCTTTCAGAGAAGATTAAAGAATTTTATCACACCGGAAAGATTAAATTTTATCAGGACCTGAAAAAAAGCCTGCCCAGGGGGCTTTTGGAATTATTGAATATTCCTTCCGTCGGGCCCAAAACCACCGGGCTTTTATACAAAAAACTGAAAATAAAAAGTATCGCCGGCCTCCAGAAGGCAATCCGGACACATAAACTGGAAGGCATCTTCGGGATTAAGGAAAAAACCATTGAAAATATTGCCAAGGGGATAGAGCTCCTTAAAAAGGGGAGGGAGCGTATGACCCTTGCAGAGGCGATGGCAGTGGCGGATAAATTCGTCGGGCCGCTGGAAAAATCAGGCGCGGTTAAGAAGATAGCGGTTGCCGGCAGCCTGCGCCGGGCTAAAGATACGGTACGCGATATCGATATCCTGGTAGTCTCGGATAAGCCCGTCGAGGTAATGCGTACCTTTGTCGGTATCCCTTTGGTAAAAGAAATCCAGGCACAAGGGCATACTAAATCTTCGGTGCGCACCAAAGACGGTATACAGGTGGATTGCCGGGTGGTAGAGGAGAAGTCCTTCGGCGCCGCGCTAGTTTATTTTACCGGCTCAAAAAGTTTTAACATCAAGCTGCGCCAGTTAGCCATTAAAAAGGGCCTCAAGGTCAATGAATACGGTATCTTTCGCAAGGATAAGTTCGTAGCCGGAAGGAGTGAAGAGGAAATTTTTAAATTATTCGGGATGTCTTATATCGAGCCGGAGTTAAGGGAGGACACCGGAGAGATGGAACTGGCATTGAAATCCGCATTGCCGCACCTGGTAAGCCTCGAGGATATCAAAGGCGACCTGCACGTGCATTCGCGCTGGTCGGACGGCGAGAATTCCATCGAAGAGATTGCGCGCGCCTGCCGGCAAAAAGGTTATTCTTATGTCGCCGTTACCGATCACTCACAGGGTCTGAAGGTAGCCAACGGCTTGAGTCTTTCCGAGTTAAAGAAGAAAAAACTTGAAACCGAAAAGATAAACAGGAACCTGAAAGGTTTTCGGGTGCTGTATGCCACGGAGGTGGACATAGATTCCGAAGGCAATCTCGATTATCCGGATTACGCCTTAAAGGAATTCGACCTCGTTATCGCCTCTATCCACAGCGGGTTTAAACAGAGCCGTCAGCAGCTCACCAAAAGGATAATCAAGGCCTGCCGCAATAATTATGTGCATATCATAGGCCATCCCACCGGACGGCTCTGGGGCACGCGCGAAGCCTACGAGATTGATTTTGACGAAATATTTAAGGTGGGGCGGGACACCAATACCCATTTTGAAATTAATGCATTCCCAGAGCGCCTGGATTTTAACGACTCTAACTGCCGCCGCGCCAAGGAGGCAGGGGTAAAGCTCGCCGTTACCACTGATGCCCACGCCGTTGAAGTTCTCGACGCCATGACGCTGGGGGTGGCGATGGCTAGGAGAGGGTGGCTTGAGAAACAAGACATAATTAACACCCGCCCGTTGCAGGATTTTCCGGGGCTTTTAAAAAAGAAATGAGAATAAAATTAATTTTGATTTCGGTCATTTTTTTAGTAAGCGGTTGCGGCGACCGTACCGTCTATAGAGATACCCAGATTCTGATGGGCACTACGGTAGAAGTGGTTTCTGGCGACCGGCAGGCAAGCCGGATCGTCTTTGAAGAAATACAAAGAATCGATAACCTGCTTAGCAAATATAAGGATGACAGCGAAGTCGCGCTTTTAAACAAAAAAGGAGAGCTTCCTGTAAGCCCGGAGACATTTTACATTATTAAAAAATCAAAGGAATTTTGGCAGCTAAGCGGCGGCGCCTTTGATGTTACAGTAGTGCCCCTGATGGATCTCTGGGGGTTCAC
>Ga0116202_10001158_pt1 | contig 15435 bp, 14 predicted proteins | sample LakKivw325mmetaG_FD_94479 | JGI IMG/M metagenome (GOLD analysis project Ga0116202, IMG submission 94479) | Anoxic lake water microbial communities from Lake Kivu, Rwanda to study Microbial Dark Matter (Phase II) - Lake Kivu water 325m metaG | ecosystem: Environmental > Aquatic > Freshwater >...
CGAGTCAGTTGGTGTAGCATATCGGAAGAGGACGCGGAGCCTGGCGGTGCCGGACGGCGTGGCGCCCTCGCTGGAACGGAAAGATGAAGTGCCCGAGGTGCAAGTCGGAGTTGATAGTGGTCGAGTTCGACGAGATCGAACTCGATAGCTGTCCGGAGTGCGGTGGACTGTGGTTCGACCGCGGAGAGATGGAATTGCTGGCGGGCAGGTGTGGTTGCTCCGTCGAGTCGCTCTCGGCGCGCAGCGGCTCCCACGTCGAAGAGGCGCGACTGAAGTGCCCGACGTGCCGGCGGCCCATGGACAAGACCCTGTTTGGTCAGGAGGAGCCCGTTGTGGGCGACGTATGTCCTTTCTGCCGGGGACTGTGGCTGGATGCAGGCGAGTTGCTGCAGGTACTGGCCCAGGGAGGGACTGACCTGTCGGAGACCGGCGGGACGAAGAGTCCCGTGTTTGGATACCTGCGTGGGACGTTCGGGGCACGCAGTCTGGGTCGTGCGGACACGCTGGGGAGAGACCGGTGTGCCGGTGAATGAGGAGTTGTGAGATGTGGATCTACATCGTCCTGGCCATCGTGGTGGTTCTGGCAATCGCTGTTATCGGCATCTACAACGGGCTTGTCCGAGGCAGGAACCAGGTCAAGAACGCCTGGGCGCAGATTGACGTGCAGCTCAAGCGGCGCTACGACCTGATTCCGAACCTGATCGAGACGGTCAAGGGCTATGTGAAGCACGAGCGTGAGACGCTTGAGGCGGTCACGACGGCTAGAAACCTGGCCCAGAAGCTGGCCTCGTCCGGCGCGGGAGAGCGCGCCCGTGTCGAAGGCGAGCTGACGTCGGCGCTAGGCCGGCTGCTGGCCGTGGCGGAGGCCTATCCGGACCTGAAAGCAAATCAGAACTTCCTGGCGCTGCAGGAGGAGCTCACGTCGACTGAGAACAAGATCGGCTTCTCCCGCCAGTTCTACAACGACTCCGTGCTGCGCTACAACAATCAGACGCAGCAGTTTCCGTCGAACGTAGTCGCCGGGATGTTCGGGTTCCAGCGAGCCGAGTTCTTCGAGACGAAGGCCGAGATTGAGCGCGAAGCGCCCAAGGTCAGCTTCACGTAGGGCGGGCATTCACGACCATGTGGGAACAGATACGAGCGAACCAGATTCGCTCGACCTTCATCGTCTTCTTCATGGGGGCGCTGCTGGTCGTCGTCGGGGCCGTCATCGGCTCGTACTTCGTCGATAGCCCCGAGTTCGGCATCGGCTTCGCCCTCATCCTGTGGGGCATCATGAACCTCGTGGCGCTGTTCCAGGGAGACGATATTCTGCTGTCTCTGGGCAAGGCGCGTAAGGTAACCAAGCAGGAGTTCCCACGGCTGTACAACATCGTCGAGGAGATGTCGATCGCGTCGGGCCTGTCGACGATACCCGCCGTGTACGTGGTGGACGACCCGGCGCCGAACGCCTTCGCGACCGGGCGCAAACCCGAGAAGGCAGCGGTGGCGGTGACATCGGGCCTGCTCCAGAAGCTGAACCGGGATGAGTTGCAGGGGGTGATAGCCCACGAGCTGGGCCACGTGAAGAACCGGGACACCCTGCTGATGGCCATCGGCGGCATCATGCTCGGGACGATAGTCATCCTGTCCAACTACACGAGTCGCATGCTGCTCTACGGCGGTATGCCGCGAGGCAGGAGGGACAGCAGTTCGGGTGGAGGGGCGGCGCAGCTCGTCCTCATTCTTGTCGGCATCGGGCTTCTGATCCTTGCACCCATAGCGGCACGGTTGCTCTACTTCGCCCTCTCCAGGAAGCGCGAGTACCTGGCGGACGCGTCGTCCGCGCTCTATACGCGCTATCCGGAGGGTCTGGCTTCGGCGCTGGAGAAGATAGCCGGCTCGACCGCGCAGTTGAAGTCGGCAAACAACGCCACGGCGCCGATGTACATCGTGAATCCGTTCCGGAAAGCGGGGCGTGCCCTGGAAGACCTGACGAGCACGCACCCGCGGACGTCTGAGCGCGTCCGTGTCCTTCGTGCGATGGGCGGAGCGTCCGCCGCGGACTACGAGGCTGCGTACAAGTCGGTTCACGGAGGCAGGGGGGTTGTGCCACACAGCGCCCTTGCTGCGGTCGGGGTGACAGCCATCCGGCAGGCAGAGGCGTCGTCGGAGCCGATCGGCGAGGGAGAGGTGCAGCGGGCGCGCGAGGTTTCGGATGTGCTCTGGAACAAGCAGGACTATCGCACCGTCGACTGCAGTTGCGGCGCCCGGCTTCGGATACCGCCAGCCCTGAAAGCCGCTGCGGTTCGTTGTCCGCGCTGCGGCACGGTTCACAGCCTCCGGTAGGACCGGATATCCTACCGGCCGACGTGGTCGGGTATGTGGACGCCGGTGAGCCGCTCGTATGCCGCCACGAGTGCCTGGTGTCCCTTCTTGCCCTTGCCCTCGGCTTCGACCGCGTTGTAGAGCTGCTGCACGAGGGAGCTTCCCGGCAGCGTCATGCGGAGGTCACGAGCGGCCGACATGAGGATGTCGAGGTCCTTCTGAACCGTCTCGACGGTGCCACCGGGCTCGAGGTCGCCCTTGAGCAGGCGACCGCCAAGGTTCTCCAGTTGAAACGACGCTGCCGCTCCGGACTTGACGGCGTCGAAGACACGCTGAACGTCGAGGTCGAGCGCCGCGGCGAGCGTCAGTGCCTCGCATGTGGCGAGCATGTTGACCATCACCAGGACCTGGTTGCACAGTTTCGCGCCCTGGCCGGAACCGTTCTCGGAGCCGACATGGACGATGCTGTTGCCCATGGCCTTGAGCACGGGCAGACAGCGTTCGAAGGCTTCGTCAGGTCCGCCGACCATGATGGAGAGGGTGCCCGCCTCGGCGCGAGGGGTGCTGCCGCTCACCGGGGCGTCAAGCATGAAGATGCCGGTCTCTCTGAGTCGCGCCGCGATGTCGCGTGCCTGGGCGGGAGCGATGGTACTCATGTCGATGAGAATCGTTCCGGGACGTGCGCCGGACGAGAGACCGTTGTGTCCGAGGGCGACTTCGGCCACATCGCCGCCGTGCTTCACCATGGTGACGACGATGTCGGACGCGGCGGCCACCTCGCAGGCGGAATGGGCCTCGACCGCGCCGTGCGACAGCGCGTATTCGATCCCCGGGCGGCTGCGGTTCCATACGGTCACGTGGTAGCCCGCCTTGAGCAGGTTCCTGCACATGGGACGGCCCATGTAGCCGAGCCCTATGAAGCCGAGCCTGGTGTCTGCCATCGCCTGAGTGCCTCCTTCCATTTGTGGCGTGCGTACCCGTGGTCCGTGCTGATTCAAACGTAGTGGTGGTGCGGCGGATTCGTCCTGACGGGAGCCGTGCTATTCTAGGTGCCTCAAGACTGTCCGTCAAACTGCCGGGAGAGGGGAGCCATGAAACCTATTCCACTGGTGCGGGTCCTGACCGACGCGGGCTACGGGTCGCGTCGGGAAGCCTCGAAGCTGATCGACGCAGGCATGGTGGAGGTGAACGGACGCATCGCGTCGTCGTTCACCGAGAAGATCGATCCGGAAACCGACTCAGTGGTGGTTGTCGGCCGGAAGGTGGCGAACGCCGTCGCGCGGCGCGTGTACATCGTCATGAACAAGCCGGCCGGCTACCTGTCCACGACAGAGGACGAGAGGGGACGCCCGACGGTCATGGACTTGCTCCCGCCTGAGCTGCGGTGCGAGGGATTGCATCCTGCGGGCCGCCTGGATGAGGACAGCACCGGGCTGCTCATCCTGACGAACGACGGCCAATTCACCTACGAACTGACGCATCCGCGCTACGAGCATGAGAAGGAATACTACGTAGCGACAACAGGGCGACTGACAGAGGCCGACATGCGGGAGCTGGCGCGGGGCGTGGAGGTGGAAGGACAGGTGACGTGGCCGGCGCGGGTCGTGGCTCTGGAGGGTCAGTCCCCCTACTCCTACAGCATCGCGATACACGAGGGCAGGAAGAGGCAGGTGCGGGAGATGTTCTCGGCCATCGGGCAGCAGGTCGCGCTGCTCAAGCGCGTCAGGATCGGTGGGTTGCTGCTGGCCGGTCTCCCCGAAGGGGCCGCGCGTGAGCTGACAGCCGTGGAGGTGAAGGCCCTCCTTGGCGCGCCGCCCGTGCGAGCGGCCTCAACCGCCGCGAGACGGGAGAAACGACCGGCGGTGGCGCACGCGGGCAGGCCTGCGCGGGCGCCGCGCACCTTCACGGGCCCGAAGCTGATGAAGCCGCGGGCGACCGGCGAGGGAGGGGGCGTTGAGCCTCGCCTCCGGCCGGTTTCGTATGAGACCGCCGTGCCGCCGCGCCAGGCGCGGACTCCTGGTCCGGAACGGCCGGGGCGCGAAGCCGCCGATGCGAGAGCGGAACGATCGTACGGGCGGCGGCCCGATGCCGGGCGCGCGGAGCGCCCGTACGCGAGACCCGCTCGTGAGGCAGGCTTCCGGTCATCCGAGCGGCGTGTCGCCGGCCCGCAGAGGCCGGGACGCGAAGCCGCCGATGCGAGAGCGGAACGACCGTACGGGCGGCGGCCCGATGCCGGGCGCGCGGAGCGACCGTACGCGGGCTCCGCTCGTGAGGCAGGCTTCCGGTCATCCGACCGGCGTGTCGCCGGCCCGCAGAGGCCGGGACGCGAAGTGTCTGATGTGAGAGCGGAACGACCGTACCGGCGACGTCCGGATGCCGGCCGCGCGGAGCGGCCGTACGCGGGCTCCGCTCGCGAGGCAAGACCGCGTTCGTTCGACCAGCCGGGGCCGGGCTTCCGGCGACCGCAGCATGGGGCAGTTGGCGAGAGGGGTGGACGGCCGTATTCCGGGCCGGCACCGACCTACCGGCGGCCGGCGCGCGACGAGCGTGAGGTCGACAGGCGGCGCGAAGGCCCATTTGAACGGTCGTATGGTGGGGTGGTTCGTGATGGAGTGGCTCGACCGCTGCATGCTCGCGGGGGCAGGCCGCCCTCGGCGCGTCCATATGGCAGCGGGCTGGTGGGGGAGGATCGAGTCTCCGGGCGTGACCTGAATATTCGCGGCGGCGGTTCCTCACGGGAGCGGCCGCAGGCGCGCGGCGGTGCAGGCAGACGGCCGGGCGCTTCACCGTCGGGGGGAAGAAGGCGCCCCCCGGCTCCCCGTTGAGACCGTCGCTGTCTCCCTGCTCCCGTACGACGACAGGGGCGGAGGTCATGATTCCGTTGCGGGTCGCAGACAGCAGCGTGACCGAACCAACCTGCCTCTGCCGGAGTTGCTGACCGGGATTGCCGCCGTTCTTGGGCGGCTAGGTTGACTCGGGCGACGCGAGAGGAGCCGTGTCTTCGCCGGCCGCTTTAGCGGGCGCCGGCGCCTCTCACCGCGCCCCGCGCTTCAGCGCGCGTGCGAGGAGCGCGATGGCGAACAGCAGCGCGGCCAGTCCGAGGAAGGCGCAGACGAGGAAGATGGTCCGCACCCCCTCCGTCTCGGCGATGTAGCCCAGGGCGCTGGCCGAGAATGAGCCAACGCCGAAGGAGCAGAAGAAGTAGATGCCGTACATACGCCCGCGCCACCGGTCGGGACAGTAGTCGGCGATCAGGGCGTTGAAGACGGGTTGACTCATGAAGTGGAAGAAAGCGAAGACCGCGGCCGCGCCGAGGAGCGGCGCGCCGCCGAATCCCCACACTCCGAGAAGCGCAGGGGCGGAGATTCCGATGGCGATGACTGCCAGCGCCTCCCGGCGACGGCGGTCACAGAAGTAGCCCCCGAGGAACTGGCCGACAACGCCGAACAGGAGCGCCACGGTCGTGAATGAGCCGCCGAGCAGCACGGGGTCCATGCCCGCGATGCCGGAGCTCACGCTCGCACTCAGATGAGACGGCAGGAACGTCACCACGCCGCGGTAGAGCAGTCCGTTCAGCGTGTTCGCGGCAAAGATGAGCCCCAGCGGCAGCAGAAACGGCCGGAGTGAAGGCTGCGCGGCGCTGACGGCGGCTCCGGCCCGTGCGTCGATAACGGCGCTGCGCGAGGGGAGACGCAGGAAGAGGAAGCCGAGGATGAGGCATGGCACGGCGAAGGCGGCGTAGCCATATCGCCAGCCGAAGCCGGACGCCAGAGCGCCGACCATGATTGGGCCAAGGGCGAGACCCAGGTTGCCGCCTGTCCCAAGGTAAGCGAAGCCGATGCCGGTGCGTTTGGCGGTGCGGGCAACGTAGGCGGTAGCCACCGGATGGAAGAGTCCCAGGGCAACTCCGAGAAGAGCCATGGAGATACCCAGCGAGACAACGTCCCGGGACAGGCTGACGGCAATTGACGCTGCTCCCATGCCGAGGGCGCAGACGGAGAGAAGTCGCGTCTCACTCATGCGGTCAGCCAGCACGCCGACCGGCAGAGCCGTTAGCCCGTAGGCGAAGCCGAAGACGTTGGCGATAACGCCAAGTGCGAGCAGGGATGCTCCGAGGTCGGCCGCAACGGAAACCAGGACGACGCCGTAGGCCAGCTCAAGCACGTGCAGCAACCCGTGACAGGTCGCCACGCAGGTGATGGCTCTTCGCTCAGGGGTTGACGTCATGATGTATGTCCGGGGTCTTTGAATCGGTGTGGCGACTGCCTCGCGCCCGCGGCAGGCTATCCTGACGAAACCGGGCGAGCGGAGTGTATCACAGTGCCGTGCATCGCGGCCACGTCGAAGGGCGTACGGATGAGCCGCCGGCGATGCCGTCCCGGACTAGGTGTGGGCGTGCCTGACCAGATCCGAGCTTGACTGGACTTTCCCACCGCCCACGTTGAAGACCATCTCGATGCCGAGCTCGCGGCAGACGTCCGCCTCAGGTATGCCCGCTGCGTCCTTGCGGTCGCCGCCGTTGGCAAAGACGTGTGGCTTCACAAGGCGAAGCGTCTCGCAGACTGTCTGGTCGGCGTCGACGGCGGCAACGACCTCGTCAACGCCCCTGAGCGCCCGGACCATCTCCATGCGCTCCGCCAGAGGCATGAAGACGTAGCCCTTCTTCTTCATCAGAAACTCGTCGCCGTTCACGATGACGACGAGCTTCGTGCCGAGCGCGGCGGCCGCCTGAATCATGCGGACATGGCCGATGTGAAGCGGATCGAATCCGCCGGAGACTGCCACGACGCGCTCAACCATGTGTCCCTCCCGCCCGTGAAGAAGATGAACCCGTGCCGTTGCTTCCGCCGCGCACGTCAGCGGCGGATGGCGGCTGCATCGACCCGTCCGTAGTCATCCTCAAGGCGAACGACGTCGTCCAGTTCCGTGCTTGAGAGCTCGAGTATCTCGCAGTCCTCAAGCGCCGTCACGCGATGAACGGTGCCGGGGAGCACCGCGACGGGTTGCTCCATCGTGTGCCTGAGGACCTGACCGTCGGCGTGTGTCTCAAGAATCGCTCGACCACTCGCAAGCTGGAGCGTTTCGTGCTTGACGAGGTGATACTGGAGGCTCAATCGACAGCCCGCCCGCATCCTGAGCACCTTCACGGCATAGCTCTCGGTGAGCCGGAGCAGCAACTCCGAGCCCCACGGCTTCTCGATAACGCACGGCTGACCGCCGGATGCGCGGAGTTCCGTCTCACCTGAAGGATCGCCTCTGCCGGGTGTCTCCACGAACGCATAGCAAACAGCATGGCGCGAGGCATGTCAACGGGGTGAGGCCGTCTATGGACAGTGTCCGCCATCGGACGGACATCCTGAGACAGTGGGTGCGACGCTGCTGTAGGACTGGTGCGTACTCAGACCCGAGACTCGTCCCTACGGCTCTGCAAACTGCGGCGAAGCCGAGGGGATGCACGTCCGCGACGGCGCGACGTATAATGCTGCGTTCGGAATTATGCCCGGAAGGTGAACATGCAGAATCACAACGTAGCGGGGACCGTTGCCGTCGTCGGGCTGGGCTATGTGGGGTTGCCGCTGGCGGAGGCGTTTGCGCGGCACCTTCCGGTCTACGGCGTTGACGTGAACCCGTCGCGGGTCGAGTCCATCCGCCGCTCGCCAGTCAAAGGGCTGACGGTGACGACCGACCCATCCGTCGTGAGCGAGGCCCGTTTCGCCATCATCGCGGTGCCGACGCCGGTGACGCGCTCGAAGCAGCCTGATCTCTCCTGTGTTCGCGGCGCCGCTGCCTCCGTTGGGAAGCACCTCCGCGCAGGCACGATCGTGGTGCTTGAGTCCACCGTCTATCCAGGAGTGACCGAGGAGGTGGTGGTTCCGATCCTTGAGGCCGAGTCCGGCCTCCGCTGCGGCCCGGACTTCAAGGTCGCATACTGCCCGGAGCGCATCAATCCGGGAGACCCGGAGCACACCATCGACCGGAGCACGAAGGTCGTGTCGGGCATGGATGATGAGACGGCGGACCAGGTGGCCGCACTCTACGGTCTCATCGCGGGAAGCGTCTTCCGCGCGCGCGACATCAAGACCGCTGAGGCATCGAAGGTCATCGAGAACGTGCAGAGAGATCTCAACATCGCACTGGTGAACGAGCTGTCGCTCATCTTCTCGCGGATGGGCATCGACACGGGTGCCGTCCTGGACGCGGCTGCGACGAAATGGAACTTCCACCGCTACTCCCCGGGGCTGGTAGGCGGGCACTGTATCCCGGTGGACCCATACTACCTCGTGTTCCGGGCCTCGGAGATGGGCTATCATCCGCAGGTCATCACGGCGGGCAGGGCCATCAACGACTCCATGCCCAAGCATGTGGCCGAGATGACGGTGAAGGGTCTGATACGCGTGGGGAAGGTCGTCCGCGGCGCCCGCGTCCTCATCATGGGGCTGACGTACAAGGAGGATGTGCCGGACACCCGGGAGTCACCTTCCTTCCACCTTGCCAAAGAGCTTGCCGAGTACGGCGTGACCGTGCTTGCGTGTGACCCATTCATCCGTGATGAGGAGATCCCTGCGTGTGTCACGATGCTCGACTCGGTCGACCGCGCGCGGGACATCGACGCCTTCGTGCTGGCTGTGGCGCACCGTGAGTACCGGGAGACGCCGCTGGCCGAGTTCCGCGCGAAGGCCGGCCCGAACCCGGTTCTCATCGATGTGCGCCGCGCCTTCGACCCGGCCGAAGCTGAGCGGCACGGCTTCGCCTACCGCTCACTCTAGGAGAGCTGATGCAAGCACGCAATGTAGCAGTGGTCGGTGGAGGTTACTGGGGCAAGAACCTCGTCCGCAACTTCGCGGAGCTTGAGGCGCTGCACACGGTGTGCGACAGCGACCCGCGTGTTCTCGACCGCTACCGTTCTCTGCCCGGCGTGGCGGTCGAATCTGACTACGAGGGAGTGCTCCGGAACCCGGACGTGACGGCGGTTGTCATCTCCGCGCCGGCCCGGGTTCACTACGCGATGGCTCGTGCGGCTCTCCTCGCCGGCAAGGATGTGTTCGTCGAGAAGCCTCTGGCATTGCGCGTCCGCGAGGGTCGCGAGCTGGTGGACCTGGCGGAGGCCACCGGCCGAGTGCTCATGGTGGGGCACCTTCTCGAGTACCATCCGGCGCTGGTGATGCTGCGCGAGATGGTGGACCGGGGTGACCTCGGCAAGCTGCAGTACATCTACTCGAACCGCCTGAACCTGGGGAAGTTCCGCACCGAGGAGAACATCCTCTGGAGCTTCGCGCCTCACGATATCGCCGCGATACTCGGGCTGGTGGGAGGCGGACTGCCCACAGCCGTTTCGGCGCATGGCGGGACGTATCTCACCGATGGTGTGGCCGACGTCACGATGAGCACCCTGGAGTTCGCCGGAGGCGTGCGGGCGCACATCTTCGTAAGCTGGCTGCATCCGTTCAAGGAGCAGCGGCTCGTGGTTGTAGGAGACCGGCGGATGGCCGAGTTTGCCGATACGGACTCAGCCGACAAGCTCAAGGTGTACGACCACCAGGTTGCCTGGGTGAATCACACGCCGACGCCGGTGAAGGGCGACGCGCACGCTGTGGCGTATGCCGCCGACGAGCCGCTGCGGCTGGAATGCCTCGATTTCCTGCGTTGCATACGAGAGCGCGGCCGGCCGCGCTCCGACGGACGGCGCGCCCTCGACGTGCTGAAGGTGCTGGCCGCCTGCCAGGAGTCGCTTGAGCACGGGGGCGAGGTCGTCCACCCCGCGGCGGCGGCCGCCGAATACTACGTGCACCCCACGAGCATCGTCGAGCAGCCCGTCGCCATCGGCGGTGGCACGCGCATCTGGCATTTCTGCCACGTCATGCCCGGCGCGGCGATAGGCAGCGACTGCGTTCTCGGGCAGAACGTGTTTGTAGCCAGGAACGTGCGCATCGGGAACAACGTGAAGGTCGAAAACAACGTCTCTCTGTTCGAGGGCGTCACGCTGGAGGACGACGTGTTCTGCGGCCCGTCGTCCGTCTTCACGAACGTCATCAACCCTCGGAGTCACGTTTCACGCAAGCGTGAGTACCGTCCGACGCCGGTGGGACGGGGCGCCAGCATCGGCGCAAACGCGGTGGTCGTGTGTGGTCACTCGATTGGCCGCTACGCTTTTGTCGGAGCCGGCTCGGTGGTCACGCACGATGTCCCGGACTACGCGCTCGTATATGGGAACCCCGCCGCGCTGCAGGGCTGGATGTGTGCCTGCGGCGTGCGCCTGCCGCAGCATGGGGACGCCATGGTCTGCCCCGCCTGTGGCGCCAGCTACCGCCTCTCGGATACCGGCGCACTGACATCTTCGGAGGAAGGCAATGGCCCCGCGCATGCAAGTACCGCTGACTGACCTCGGTGCCCTGTACGCTTCGCTCAAGGGCGAGGTTGACCCGGCGGTCCAGCGCGTACTGTCGTCCGGCTCCTATATCCTGGGACCGGAGGTGGAGGCATTCGAGGCGGCGATGGCGGCGTACTGCGGTGTGCCTCACGCCGCCGGAGTAGCCTCGGGCACGGACGCGCTCGAGTTGGCGCTCATGGCCTGCGGCGTCGGCGCGGGCGACGAGGTCATCACCACCCCGTTCACGTTCATAGCTACGGTTGAGTCAATAGTGAAGTGCGGAGCAACTCCCGTGTTCGTCGACATCGATCCGGCGACATGGAACATGGACGTATCTCTCGTGGAGCAGCGTATCGGACCGCGGACGAAAGCCATCCTGCCGGTGCACCTGTACGGTCAGGCGTGCGACATGACGCGGCTGATGGCGATTGCGCAGGCACACGGCCTCAAGGTCATCGAGGACTGCGCACAGGCGCTTGGCGCACGATGGAATGGCGCGATGGTCGGGACGTTCGGTGATGCCGGCTGCCTCAGCTTCTTTCCCAGCAAGGTGCTCGGCGCCCTTGGCGATGGCGGTATGGTGATCACCGGCTCGGCCGAGGTGGCGGAACGCGTGCGCATCCTGCGCAACCACGGGGCGCGGACGAAGTACTACCACCTTGTGAACGGGTTCAACAGCCGGCTCGATTCGCTGCAGGCCGCTGTCCTGCGCGTGAAGCTGGGTCATCTGAATGACTGGCTGCGGACGCGGCGGGCGCTCGCGGCACGGTATAGCAGCGGGCTGCGGTCGGCTCCGGGAATCGCAACGCCGCACGTGGCGCCGGAGGCCGAGCATGTGTTCAACTACTACACCGTGCGCGTCAAGGGCGGAAGGGCTCGCCGTGAGGCGCTCGCCCAGGAGTTGAAGACGCGGGGCGTCGCAACGGCCGTGTACTACCCGGTGTCCCTGCACCTCCAGCAGGTGTACCGCAGTCTCGGATACCAGCCCGGCAGTTTCGTGGAATCTGAGCGTTCTCAGGATGAGGTGCTCTCGCTGCCGATGTGTCCCTTCGTCACCGAGGCGCAGGCGACTTACGTTATCGAGTGCGTGTCGGACGCGGCAGGTGCGTGCTCGCCGTCCAAGGCTGTGTGAGACGCGAGGCTCATCTCTTTCCGGGTTCTGGGGCCGGCGGCCGCCGGCGTGCGGAGACGGAGTGGCGTGGCAGGGGTGCGGAATCGGCCGGTTCCTTCCCGCGGCTTGTTGACATGCTTCGTTCGCTCTCAGTACAATACGCTGCTTATGGCTAATGTAAGACTGGGTTCCGGTGAGAGTTTCGAGAGCATGCTGCGCCGCTTCGGCAAGCAGGTGGAGCAGGACAGGATCCTTGCCGAAGTCCGGAGGCGCAGGTTCTTTGAGAAGCCGAGCGCGCTCAGGAAGAAGAAGGAAGCCGTCAAGAGGCGCAAGAGCTCGCGCTAGCCTGTGCTATGGGCTTGCAGGATAGACTCCGGGATGACCTCAAGGTCGCGCTCCGGGGGCGAGACGCGTGTCGGCTGTCGATTATTCGCGTTCTTCTCGCAGAGTGCAGGAACGAAGAGATCGCGCGACAGCATGCCCTCGATGACAACGAGGCCGTCGAGGTTCTGAAGCGCGAAGCCAGGCGCCGGAAAGAGAGCATTGAGGCTTTCGAGGCGGGCAAGCGGCCTGATCTTGTCACTCAGGAGCAGGCGACCCTGGCGATTCTCAACGAGTACCTCCCGGAGCAGATGAGCAGAGAGGCTCTTGTCGCCGCGGCTCGCGAGGCAATCGCCGCAGCTGGCGCCAGCGGACCGAAGGACAAGGGCAAGGTCATGGCGAAGCTCATGCCGGTTGTTAAGGGCAAGGCCGACGGCAAGGACGTCAGTGACGTCGTTTCCCAGCTTCTTGGTGCGTGACGGCCCGCGGTGGGGATGACCATTCCCTGAGTCTCTCTTCCCCGTATTCGATTCACTCTCTGTCAAGGTTGCGCAGTTCAAGATGTCAGAACCCGGCAAGTTGACGGATGTCCGGCCGTTTCACGGCATCAGGTACGACACGTCTCAGGCCGGCCCCCTTTCTCTCCTTCTCTGTCCCCCCTATGACATCATCTCTGATAAGCAGCGGCTCGAACTCTACGGTCGCAGTCCCTACAACACGATCCGGCTCGAGTATCCGCTGCCTCCGGAGGGAGGCTCTCCCGACAGCCCCGAGCGCTACGCAGTGGCTGCTCAGACGTTCCGCGAATGGATGAAGCAAGGTGTTCTGAAGCGCGATGCTGGGCCGTCCCTGTATGTGCACGACCACTCGTTCGTGTTCCGCGGCAGACGCCACGTGCGGCGTGGGCTCTTTGCGTGCGTCGGCTTGCGGCCGTGGTATGGGGGCGTGTATCCCCACGAGCTGACAGGAACGAAGGCGAAGCAGGATCGGCTGGAGCTCATGCGCACGTGCGGCGTCAGCTTCAGCGGCCCTCTGGGACTGTACGAAGACAGGCACGGGAGCATCAGCAGTCTCGTCGAAGAAGCCCTTGAAGGGCTCTCCTACATCGACGTTGAAGAGCCGGTGGACCGTCACCGTTTCCGAATCATTCAGGACCCTGCATCCGTCGCACGCATCAGCTCCGCGTTCGAAAGCGAGGCGATCTACATCGCGGACGGTCATCACCGGTACGAGACTGCGCTCGTCTATCAGCAGGAGAGGCGCGATGCCATGGCGGGCCGCGCTGGCGCGGAAGCGCCATGGAACTTCATCGCGATGACTCTTACCGCGTTCTCCGACCCGGGCTTGTTCATCTCACCCGTGTACCGTGTGCTCAACGGCGTCAACCTGCCGGATGCGGCGGAGATTGAGGTGGGGCTGGGACGCTACTTCTCTATCGACTACGTTCCCATCGGCACCGCCCTCGCGCGCAGCGCTCCGGTCGGGGAGATGGCGCTCATGGCTGTCGCCGGTCTGCGGCCGGGCATGCTGGCGGAACTGCGGCAGCGGCCAGGTGTCGACCTCGGGGCCGAGGTCCCGGGAGTGCATTCGAGCGAGTACCGCACCTTCAACGTCAGCATCCTGAACCACGTGGTGATGGCCAAGGTGCTCCGCATCAATCCCGACGGCGAAGGTGTGAGCTACAGCCCGGATCTTGAGGCAGTCGTCGACAGTGTGCAGAGCGGGCGGGCGCAGATGGCGTTCCTGCTTGCGCCCGCGCATCCGATGCTGGTGAAGAAGATAGCGGACCAGCACGAGCGGATGCCGAGGAAGTCGACCTACTTCTACCCGAAGCCCCCGACGGGTCTCGTCGCCTATCCCCTCGATTAGAAGGCCGGCTCGTACGGGCTGGCTGTCCTCGCCGTGTCGATGTTCGGAATCGCGAGAATCGCCCTTCGCTGAGCTTCTCCCAGCGGCGCGTCGAGAGCCATCACGAGCAGCGCCTTGCCACGGGGAGCGAGCCGGCTCAGGTGCATGGAGCTGATGTTGATGTCCGCCTTCCCCAGTACCGTACCGATGGCGCCCACAAGCCCCGGACCGTCGATGTGGTCGCAGAGGAGGAAGTGCCCCTCGGTCAGGTTGAGATCCATCCAGAACTCGTTCACCTGTACGATACGCGTCTGGCCGTCCCTGACCGTGCCTGACACCGACAGGCGACCGGCATCTGTCTCAAGCGTGAGCGTGAGCAGGTGCGAGTAGTGCTCGCAGCGTGCGTCACTCTCCTCCACAACGCGCAGGCCGCGCTGCTGAGCGACCAGCTCTGCGTTGACGAGGTTGACGCGCTCCTCCGTCACCCGGCTCAAGAGGCCACTGATGACGGCTGCCTTGACCGGGGAGCAGTCGGAGCCGGCGAGCTCACCGCAGTAGCGGACGGCGACCTTCTGCAACTGGCCCTCGACGAGCTGGGCCGCGAAGCTGCCCACCGCACTGCCGAGTCGCAGGAATGGCAGCGCCTCCGGCGAGGCGTGAGGAGCGTTCACGGAGTACTTGCTCATGCGTCCCTGGAGCACAGCGATGACCTGTTCGGCGATGTCGACGGACACGTTCGTCTGTGCCTCGAAGGTGGATGCACCCAGGTGAGGCGTGAGGACCGAGTGCGGGGCGGTCAGAAGCGGGTTGCCGGCCGGCGGTTCCTCCGTGAAGACGTCGAACGCGGCCCCAGCGAGCGTGCCCTGGGTCAGAGCGGCGGCAACGGCAGCCTCGTCGGCGAGCCCGCCACGGGCGCAGTTGATGAGGCGCGCTGTCGGCTTCATCCGCGCCAGTTGAGCCGGCCCGATGAGGTTCTTGGTCGCCGCCGACAGCGGGATGTGCAGGGTAACGAAATCCGCCTCGGTCAGGAGCTCGTCCAGCGGAACCATGGCGACCTTGAACGTGCGGGCGTAGTCGGGGGAGACGAACGGGTCGTACGCGATGGTCCGCATCTCGAATGCCTGGGCGCGAACCGCCACCTGAGTCCCGATGTTGCCGAGGCCGACGATTCCCAGCGTCTTGTTGCGAAGCTCCGTGCCCATCAGCTTGCCGCGGGACCAGCCGCCCTTCTTCGTGTCAGCGTCCGCGAGTGTCAGGTTGCGTGCGAGGGCGAGCATCAGGGCCATCGTGTGCTCGGCGGCGGAGACGGTGTTGCCCGATGGGGCATTGACGACGACGATGCCGCACCGCGTGGCGGCCTCGACGTCGATGTTGTCCACGCCGACGCCGGCGCGACCGATGACCCGCAGATTGCGGCCGTGCTCTATGATTTCCGCGGTGACCTTCGTCTGGCTCCTGACAACAAGGGCGTCGTAGAGCG
>Ga0116202_10001159_pt1 | contig 15431 bp, 15 predicted proteins | sample LakKivw325mmetaG_FD_94479 | JGI IMG/M metagenome (GOLD analysis project Ga0116202, IMG submission 94479) | Anoxic lake water microbial communities from Lake Kivu, Rwanda to study Microbial Dark Matter (Phase II) - Lake Kivu water 325m metaG | ecosystem: Environmental > Aquatic > Freshwater >...
AGTCTACATCAACAACTACAAGGCGATGAGACACGCAGTCAGGCGAGCCGTCGAGGGCTGGCCCTCCTCGCAGGAACTGACAGAGAACAAAGAGAGAGCCAAGCATCCATTCAAGTACACACCTTAGGCTGTATGCATTCTTGACTCGAACCATCCTCTTCGTGTGCGTCGGGAACTCGGGCAGAAGCCAAATGGCTGAAGCCATCTTCAACAAACTGAGACCTGATGGCTTCCGAGCAATCAGTGGCGGAACAAAACCAGCGACGGAGATCAACCCGCTCGTCGTACAAGTCCTCAGAGAGATCGGAATCGACGTAAGTAACGCGAAACCGAAACCGGTCTCGCCTGAAATGATCGCGGAAGCTGAGAAGGTCATAACGATGGGGTGCGAAGCATCGGACTTCTGCCCAGCAAGGTTCCTGTCAAGAGTCGAGAATTGGCATATCCAAGATCCGAAAGGGAAGACACTCGACGAAATGCGATCAATACGTGACACCATTCAGGAGCACGTAAGAGAACTGTTAAAGCGACTGCAGCCAACCTAGACTCAGTTTGACAAGCGGCTGTTCGCATCCGCCCAAATGTTCTCGCTGATCAGCAAGTGCACGATTCCGCTTGCCGGTCTTGCTTTACAAGCCGGAGATCTCTGCGTCAAACCCAGTAAGCTATTTATCAATGGTGCGGACCTGCAGAATGCTTCATGAGCAAGAAATCGACTTTGACTCTTCTCGAAGTCTATGAACTCCTAAAGACAAAGCGTTGGGTTGACTTGACCCATGCATTTGCTCCCGGGATTCCTCATTGGCCCGGTTTTCCGAATGAGGAACGTGAAACCCTCTACTACTACGATGAAGGCGTTGGCAAGATCGGTTCCGGTATCTACATCCATCGATATTCCCACGTAGGGCAGTGGGGCACCCACGTTGACCCGCCAGCTCACTTCGTCAGGGGCTTGAGGATGCTGGATCAGATCGAAGTGAAAGAGATGATCCTGCCAATGACCGTCATCGATGTTCATGAGAAGGTGGCCAAGAACCCAGACTACTGCGTCTCGATGGAAGATGTCAAAGCTTGGGAGGCAAAGCACGGCCCGATTCCTGAAGGCTGCTTCGTGGCGTTGCGTACGGACTGGTCAAAGCGATGGCCGAATGCTAAGGCCGTGGATAACGAAGACTCAGCCGGCGTCAAGCACTTTCCTGGCTGGAGCATGGCGGTGCTAAAGTATCTCTACGAAGAACGAAAGATCACAGCTTCAGGTCATGAGACTACGGACAACAATCCTGGCGTCGATTGTAGCCGAGGCGATTATTCCATGGAGTTCTACGTCCTCAGCACGAATCACTATCAGATTGAATTGTTGACCAACCTGGATCAAGTGCCCGAGCTCGGCGCGCTAATCGTCGCGACATTTCCCAAACCCAAGAATGGTACTGGCTTCCCAGCGCGAGTCTTTGCGATCCTTCCGTAGTGAAGGCGACCCCTGTTGCCTTTTGCTAAACGGACCGATCATCTGCGACCAGAAGGCGCTTATCAAGTTCTTGCGCGGGCACAAGAACTAGAAGCCAAAGGACATGATATCATTCATTTGGAGATCGGCGAACCCGATTTTGACACGCCTGCGAACGTATGCCTAGCAGGAATTCGTGCCATTGCGGGGGGGCAGACACGCTACAACCCGCCTGTAGGCTTGTCTTCGCTCCGCGAAATCATCGCAGATCAAGCTGGCAAGAAGCGAGGCATCCGTATTACCCCGAAGCAGGTTGTCGTCAGCCCAGGTGCGAAGCCCAACCTTTTCTTTCCCACTCTGGCTTTGGTTAATCCTGGCGACGAAGTTGTCTATCCCAACCCGGGTTTTCCGACATATGAGGCCATGATCGGGATCGCTGGCGGCATCCCCGTGCCGGTGCCGTTAGTCGAATCCAATTCCTTCTCGTTTGATCTGAAGACCTTTGACCGGCTCGTGAACGAGCGAACTCGACTGATTGTTCTAAATTCACCCAGCAATCCGACGGGAGGCGTGATACCCTTGGCAGACTTGGAACATATTGCAGAGACTGCACAGCGCCATGATTGTTGGGTTCTTTCTGATGAAATCTACAGTCATATGGCATTTGACGGCCTTGCGGTGCCAAGTATCGCCTCGTTGCCAGGTATGGCAGAGCGAACCATCATAGTTGACGGATTCTCTAAGACCTACGCGATGACAGGTTGGCGTCTGGGTTTCGGCATCATGCCCGAACCACTGGCCGAACGGATGGGTCTGCTGCTTACCCATTCTGTCGGTTGTACAGCTCACTTCACGCAAATTGCAGGCGTCGAGGCATTAACTGGCCCACAGGAACAGGCTGCCCTGATGGTCGCCGAGTACCAGCGCCGCCGCGATCTTACTGTGGATGGGCTGAACAGGCTGCCGAAGATTCACTGCCTCAAGCCTCAGGGAGCCTTCTACGCGTTCCCGAATATCAAGAAGACCAACAAATCCTCCCAAGAGGTGGCGAATCTAATGCTGTATGGCGGAGTGGCTGTCCTACCTGGTTCCGCTTTCGGCAGGTATGGAGAAGGCTACCTGCGTGTAGTGTTCGCCAATTCGGTCGAGAACATCAAACGTGCTTTGGAACGAATGGAGAAAGTGCTGAACAAATCGCTCTAGCAAAGCGACCGGCGCCTGTCACCCCCAAGAGAGCTGAGAGGAAAAGTTCCAAACGCACTTCACGTAGTAACTCTCGTTTAATGAAGAAAAAAAGTAGAGAAGATGGAGGCTCGTTGGGGGATCTAGATTGGCGGAAGTTCCATGCTAGCTAGTTCTACCGGCACGCCACGCGATTTCTGGTAGAAGTACGAGATAGCGTAGATTATCAGCGCTGCCACCATGACGAAGAGCATGCTCACGACGTAGATTGGATTGATCGGGAAGCCGTTGTAGGAAGGCAGGATCGTTGAGTAAGATATGAACAGTGACAGGAAGATGCCGACCACGCCAACTATGGTGATCAGCGGTACCGGTCCGATCTTGTACGTGACGATCTTTGGCGAGCTCGTGAATATGTCCTTTCGTCTATAGGGGAAGATCGCCGCCGCGAACATCACTATAGCAGCCGCAATCCACCAGCCAAAGTTCGAGTAGTACATGTAACTAAACCATGTCGTGTAGACTGTCACCCAGAGCGAGAAATAGGCAATGATCGAGTAGAGTATGACCGCGTAGTATGGAACACCTCGTTTGTCCACGCTTGCGAATTTGACTGGGATGACTCGGTCGAAGGCCCATGCGAAGATGTTTCTGGTTGGAACGAAGAAGTACACAATCGCGAAGCCGATGTCGTTTAGAAACAATCCGAACGGAATTAGGAGAGCAAGAATTGGATTGTCGGTTATGAAGCTGATCAGGTAGGCTGGAGAGGGCATAGCAGGCAACGGTGATTTCCCGTTCACGAAAAGAAGCGCGGAGGAAACGAGGAAGTCATGCCCGAAGACGTTGTAGATTGAAGCATAGAGGACGTAGATTAGAACGGCAAAGATGATCGGGGATACGAATATGGCAAGTCCCTGTGATCTTCTCGGATCACCTTTCACCTCACTTGCAAAGTAGGCGCTATTCGCGTATCCGATGAAGCTCAGCATCGTGTACACAAGCCCCACCGCTGTCGCCTCGGCCGTGAAAGTAATAGGAGAACCCAGAAGGTTCGTTCCTTCCGTCAGTATTGAGTCGATCGTTGTTCCTGATTTCGCGTTGAAGCCTGCCACGAAAGCCGCGTTGTTGGTGGTGAGCATCATTCCGATGAAGATCACAAAGATCACTGCTTGTACGGCGAATAGTGCTATGAGGACGCGGAAGAGGTTCTTCACGGAGAGAAACATCGTCAAGATCACAAGGGTCACGATCACGGCTCCAACGATGAAGATAGTGTTCGGATCACCAAGCGCTGTGGCGAGGCCAGCATACGACTGGTCCCCTGTTGTGATCGCGAGGTTCGTGAACATCATTTGTAGTTTGAAAGCTACTGCCAAGTATGGGAATAGACCCGCCCAGGTTATCATGATGACAACGAAGACAGCGTTGACCATGAACGCCAGAGAGGGATGAATGATTCTTCCAACCCAGACGTAGTCGCCGCCAGTTCTCGGCATCGCGGACGAAAGCATCCAGTACACGTATGCTACCAACAGGTTGACTGCGAGGGCTGTGAAGACTGTTGCCGTTAGATCTGCGCCGGGATATGATGCTGAAGCGTATACGACCCAGAAGATGTTGACGAGAATGCCCATTCCGAGTAGGTTTGCGATCAAGGCGTCGTTGGCGCTGACGTTTCTGATTAGTCCTGAGGATTTTCTTACATAGAGGCCTGATTCTTTTGTCAAGTCTCTTACCTTAAGGACAAGTCTGCCGGTAGTAGCACATATAAGACTAATTACGATCTCGGAGTGGGGCTTACGTTGAGCAAGACGCGTCTTTTCTTCGTCACGGATATTCACGGATCTGATAGGCTCTTCTTGAAGTTTGTAAATGCGGGTAAGGTCTACAAGGCGAATGTGCTCGTTCTCGGCGGCGACATAACCGGGAAGACCGTTACGCCAATCTTCGATCAAGGAGGTTCCTGGAAAGCCCAGTACGTCGGGACTTGGAGGGAAGTGCGTTCAGAAGGTGAGCTGAATGATCTCGAGCGGAACATCAGGGATCTGGGCAGCTACCCATATCGAACCACGCAGAACGAATGGGAGAAACTTCGCCAGGCCGAGGCAAGCATGGAGAACGTGTTCGTTCAAGTCATGACAGCGAGTATCAGACGTTGGGTGCAGGTCGCAGAGGAACGACTGAAACCTATCGGAGCCAAGATCATCATCAACACGGGAAACGATGACCTCGCCATAGTGGGAGACATACTTGCGCAATCAGAGTACGTGGTCTATCCAAATGAGAAGATTATCTTGATCGACGATAAACACGAGATGCCGAGCGCCAGTTTCTCAAACATGACTCCGTGGAGGTGCCCTGGAGATCTTCCAGAGGAGGAACTACTCTCAAAGCTTGAGCAAACAACGTCAGGCCTAACAGACCCCAAGAACAGCCTCTTCAACTTCCACTGCCCGCCACACGATACTCAAATCGACTTGGCACCAAGACTCGACGAAAACTTGAGGCCAATACTCACTCCAGGCGGCGAACCGGACTTGGGCCACGCTGGTTCCACCTCCGTGAGACAAATGATCGAGAAACTCCAGCCACTGGCAGGCCTTCACGGACACATTCACGAGTCCAGAGGCCTCTCCAAGATCGGGAGAACACCATGTTTCAACCCTGGAAGCGAGTACGTTACGGGCGTTCTTCGGGGACTGGTATTGAACCTGTCAGACAAGAAGCTCGACAACTACGTCTTCACAGAAGGCTGATGATTGCATGATCCCAGAAAGGAGAGACCTGCTCAGAGAAGGAAACGGGAATCGTAGCCTACCTTCCTCTACAACGAGTTGCAAGCGTCTGGCCAGGAGTGCGTCCTAGCCTGTCACGCGAAAAGACTAACTAGCATCTCTCCTTCCCCGGGGCGGTCGTGTAGTTGCTAGTCTCGCTACCTTACGGGCATACACAACTCACTGGACACGTACCGAAATGCGCTACGACTAGCATTGTGATCCCTAAACTGTGGCAGACAGCTTCTCAGGAGAAATCGGTAGAAGACGCACTCAGACAACCCATTGGAATTCCGAGACTAAGGGAACTGGCTCGCGAAAGTCGCAGTGCTGTCATAGTGACCTGTGACAGAACGAGAGGAGTCCCCAGTCGCGTCACGATTCCATTGATTCTGAAAGAACTCCGGAGCGGCGGCATGGACTTAGACCGGATCATCGTGCTGGTCGCGACCGGTCTCCACAAAGGCGAGACCATGACAGACGTAACAGAACGACTAGGCACAGAACTGGTTGGCAAGCTGGAAGTGATAATTCATGATAGCGACGATCGGACCCGGCTAGTCGAGTTGGGAAGACTCTCTTCTGGCACGCCGCTCTGGCTGAACAGATCTGTCACCGAGAGCGATCTTGTGATAGTCGAAAGCAATGTCGAGCCTCATTTCTTCGCCGGATTCACAGGTGGCAGCAAAGTGATTCTGCCTGGAGTGGCGGGGACTGAGACGATTCTTCGAAATCATTCCTGGAAGAACATCGATAATTCAGCTTCTCAGTATGGGGTGACTGAGAACCCTATCAGGGCTGACGCTAACGAAACGTTGCGACATCTGGGTAGGGCATTTGCGCTCAACATCGTCCTTGACAGCCAGAAACGCATCGTACATGTGACGGCAGGAGATCCGATATCATCATTCAATGCGGTGGCTGAATCAGTAAGACAACATTCGAGCGTCCAAGTCAAAGATTCTCCTGATGTGGTAATCACCACGAACGGCGGATATCCATTGGATAGGAACGTGTACCAATGCGTGAAGGGTATCACGGTTCCAGAGCGAATCCTACACGGAGATTCAAGAATCGTGATGGCCAGCGAGTGCATGGATGGAGTTGGCCACCCGGATTTCCTGAGATTGCTGGCGAGCAACACGCCAGAAGTGGTCTATGACAAGCTCAGGGTAGGTGAAGCCCTGATACGTGATCAGTGGGAGGTTCAGGTTCTCTGCCGCATTCTGCGTAAGATCCCAGTATGTTTTGTCACGAGACCCGAACTTGCTTCCGAGATCAGATCGATGCACATGGACTACGCGCAGACGATAGAGCAGGCGTTGGATTCTGTCAACCTACGTAGGGGCGAGAAGGTCTTGGTTCTGCCGCAGGGACCAATGACGCTTCCGATTTTGGGATAACCTCACAATATGATAGCTGATAGGATGACTGCGACGAGGATTGCGGGTAGCAGATTCCCAACTCTGATCTTTGTGATCTGAAACAGATTCATCGCGATACCCAGAATCAGCAGACCACCCGTTGCCGTCATCTCAGTGATCATCGCTGAGGTCAGATAGGGTTCGAGAATTGAGGCGCCTATCGTAATGCCGCCTTGGTAAGCTCCGACTGGTAGCGCAGAAAATAGGACCCCGATCCCAAGTGTTGAAGCAAACGCGACGGATGCTATTCCGTCCATTATGGATTTTGTCAGTAGGACAGAGTAGTCGCCGCGCAAGCCGTCTTGAAGCGCTCCCACAATCGCCATAGGCCCTACGCAGTACAGGAGAGTGGAGGTTACGAAGGCCTTCGCGAATGTTCCACGGTCCTTGCTGAACCTAGCCTCAACTCTTGCTCCAAGCCTGTCAAGTCTCTCCTCAATTCGCAGGAGCTCGCCGAGTACTCCTCCAATCACCATACTCACGAGAACGACCAGCACGTTCTCGGAAGTTATCATCATCCTCAGACCGATCAGCGCTGTTATGAGGGCGAGCGCTTGTATGGCGATTGACTTGATTCTTTCGGGGAGCCTCTGCTTCAGGGCAAATCCGACGAGTGTTCCAATGATAATGGCGACTACATTAGCTAAGGTTCCTAGTAGCATGCGAAATCACTTGATGATTCACGTATGATGCGCTGACCTTCCCGGAATTGTCTCCTCTCTTGGAAGTGCGATCCAACTATATACGAGATTGTTCGGCTCACGAGTGGTTGTCTGCCATTCAACTTGTGAGGGTACGGGATTGCCGCCCTCTTCCTGAGAGTACAAGTTCCGACCTTCGCACCAAGAGACCCACGCCCACACAAATCGCGACCTGAAAGATGCACAGGATGTTGGGATGAATCGCATGGCAATCCAGGAAAACAGGTTGTCCAAGCTAGTACTTGCGGGATCTAGGCGGCAGGCGTCAGGCGTAGTATTGCCTCTGTTTCTCGATTAATATCATCGCGTGAGTAGAGCATGGTGCGGTATTCGCCGGTGAACCATGCTTTTGCATGATCGTCATAGTGCTTGCTGCCCGGTTGTCCTGACTGTCCAGGAGCCAGCAGGCTCAGCGAGTTCTGGAGGTTGCTCAGGTCAGCGATCATGCGAAAGGGCGGGCCGATGATGTTCTCACTGCTCAAGTCATGATAGCTTGAGCCAGTGGCCCATATGGTGGTCTGGTCGCCTCCCATGGGATATGGTCCGCGATTGAAGAACCTGTCAAGTGGCTTGACGCGACCCAAGGTGTGAGCATAGGTTAGCTTGTGCAGCTTCCCCCATGACCAGTCACCGATCTCGGCCCCGAATCTGGCTCTCAGAAAGTCCGCGGTCTCACTCAGGGCCAAACGCAAGACGTCGTCCCGGGTTTCGCCGTGACCGAGATCAAACCAATGCGAGGTTGGTTCGGCGAGTATCTTCTGTAACCATTCCAAGGCCCGATGACCAAACAGGCTGATCTCCGCTAGAACTGGTGTCGGTCCCTTGCCAGCGTATCGAACAGTGAGATCACCGAGCTTCCCTGAAAGCATGAGGTGGATCATTCTCCGCACAAACACCTCATAGATGGCGGCAGCTGAACTCTCGGGCGCCAGTTCCCCATCCCAATTTCTCATGATCTCAACAATGGCTTTCAATTTGGGATCGTCCACTTCCAGCTGCCCCAGATATTTGGCGACTATTCGTGCGGTGGGTGAGAATTGATCAAACTGCATGCGTTTGATGTATGCGACATCGATCTTTTCGCGGGATTTGATTAGTTCGACGATACGTTGTGCTCGGTCGCCTATGGCATGGTCGCGACTGATGAAGTAGGGATACTTGTCGTCGGTGACGCGATTGTTCGCGGTAGCCACGTAACCTTGCGGTGGGTTGTACAGGTGCGGTAGTTCCTCAAATGGGATGTATCCAGTCCACTCGTGTTCCCCTGTCCAGCCGGGCACAGGCACTCGACCCTCCCCCTCAGCGCGTATTGGTACTTTGCCCGGAAAACTGTAGCCAATGTTGCCAGCCGTGTCCGCATAGACAACGTTCTGGACCGGAGCCGCCCAATGACGTAGAGCCTCTCTGAACTCCAGACAGCTACGTGCGCGGTTCATTCCATTCAACGCAAGTATCATCGTATCTGGCTCAAGGGATGTCCAGCGCAAAGCCAAAGGCTGCTCGCCCGTAAAATCCGGAGCGAGCGCATTGATCACCGGACCGTGACGTGTAATGACAACTTCCTCGACAACAGTTTCATTGCCTTTAACCCGGATTTCCTCACGAATAACTTCCGCGTCTAGCCATTCACCCTTGTATTCGCACTGCACACGACCATCACCGGTTCGGCGCAAATGCTCCATGTATAGATCCTGCACATCCGGGAAACCATTCGTGAAGCCCCAAGCAACATGCTCGTTGTGGCCGGCAACTACGCCGGGAATGCCGGGAAAGGTGACGCCAGTGACATTCAAGTCGTCTTCAATGAGATGATTCTCGTACCAAATGGCAGGCGTGCTGATGAGGAGATGCATGTCGTTTGCAAGCAACGGAGCGCCGGTCGTCGTGTGCGAGCTTGAGAGCACCCAATTGTTGCTACCAACACCATTCCTAGCAGAAGGTCCAGCGAATGGTCGAGCTGCCTCAGCCCGCTCCAATGCTGCCCTCCCGACCTTAGAGTAGTCAGCGCCTGGGGGTACAATTGTTGGCCAATGCTCAAAGTAATCGGGCTCCAATTCGGCAGCCTTTTCCGGACCCAGACGGGCAATCAATTGCGCGCGGAGAATCTCGGTCTCCCAGTTGACCGATAGGCTCCACGACATCATCTTGACCCAGGAAAGGGAATCGGCCACAGTCCAGGGTTCTGGTTTGTAGTGCAGGAGAGTGAACTCAATCGGCAATCGGCCCTCAGCAATGCATGAATTGATGCCAGCGGCGTAGGCTTCCATGTCGGCACGAGGACCAGAGCCCATCAGGCTGACCTCTTTCTCCGCGACTCTTCTCATGCCTATGATGCGCATCCAGCGGTCAACTGGCAGAGTCACGGCACCCATCACTTCGGATAATTGGCCGGCGACGAGCCGTCGCTGAAAATCCATCTGCCAGAGGCGATCTTGCGCGTGGACGAATCCCTGAGCAAACATCAGGTCACGGGAATTCGCTGCGTAGATATGTGGGACACCTCGCCGATCGCGAACGATCTCCACCGGAGCTTCAATACCGGGTAATTGCAGTGTGCCCTTTGTCTGGGCCAGAGGTTTTCGCAACCAGTAGTAAGCTAAGCCAAGCAATCCGGATATGGTTTCCAACATCTAGCGCACATCCTATTGTGTGAAAAAACCCGCGTGGTTCTGCAGTACTGCGTAACCTGCATGTACTGTTTTCGGTAGTCTTCTTCGAGATGTCAAGCGACTTTGTACTCGCAGGGCTAGGAATTCCCAACCGCTCTCAGTTTCTTCGGAGAAATGTGTGTGACGCCCTCGATGCTCACACGCAAGCGTGCAACACACGACGGTTCAAACTCGGATGCCCGCACCACAGACCCAAACACATACAACTGCTCCTCTCTCCCATTGAGGCTCAAATCCACACGGCCGGACGAAGCGAGCTGCACGTATGACACCAAAGTGGCCTTGATGCTTGCACGTGCAGCAGGATTGTCTTGCGCTATCTTGGCTTTTAGAAGCCGCTAGGTGTATGCGTCCAAGCACTAGATACTGGCGAAAGGGATGAATAATGAGATTCCTAATTCGTATGCATTTTCCTGCGGATTCCGGAAATGAGTTGGTGCGTGATCCTAACTTCCCGAAGAAACTTGAAGGCGTATTGAACACCATCAAGCCTGAAGCAGTCTACTTTACTCCGTTGGACGGTGACCGGGGCGTGTACGTGGTGGTTGACATCGCTAGTGCGGACATGATTGCGGGGATTTCTGAACCGTTTTGGCAAATGTTCAGATGCAAGTTAGAGTTGACTCCAGTAATGGTGCTAGAGGACCTTAAGAAAGCGCTCCAGAACCCTATGAAGTGAAGCCACGCTTCTAGATGAAAGGATATGAAAAGCTGTTCCGCCATTATCCTAACGGCTGATCAGTTCGAGGACATGGAGGTATTCTTCCCATATTTCCGACTGCTTGAGGAAGGCGTGAGAGTGCACGTCGCAGCGCCCAGTAAAGGGACAATTCACGGGGAACATGGTTACGCATTGAATCCTGACAAGACTCTGGACGAAGCCGATCCTGACGACTATGACCTTCTCATAATTCCCGGCGGATCCCCTGACGGGGCTCCCACTTCCGTGCGCAACCATCCAAAAGCCCTTTCAATTACAAAATCGTTCTTCACCAAAAACAAGAATGTGGCATCGATCTGCCACGGTCCCTACACTCTTGTTTCTGCCAACGTCATAAAGGGAAGGCGTCTAACGTCTTACTGGCACGATGGAGTGCCAGAAGAGATCAAAGCGGCAGGAGGAGTTTACGAGGACAAAGAGGTGGTCGTTGATGGCAATCTGATCACCTCGCGATGGCCACCAGATCTTCCCGCTTTCATGCGCGAAGTCATGAATGCGGTCAAGAAGATCAGAAAATGATGATGACGAGTCCTAAAGTCGATTTCAGTATCCAACTAATGATGTGTGCGCACCAAGCGACCTTCATTACTGTATCTCCACTAACGCCACTGACGCCTTTGCCTAAAAGCAGAAGCCCAAGTCACATAGTAGTGCACGGAGCCAGTTCCAAATGTCCGTGAGCGCCTTCAGGATCGGGTCAGGTGGTACAATCTCTTGGCAGACTCCAGAGGGAACGGGCAGGTAGCCTCCAATGTGGGTCCATGTTGTCGTGCAAGTCGACTGCATAGTCGAACCTGTAACGATCGAGTATGATGTGACTTGAAGTGCGGCGCTTCCCTGCATACAGTAGGATGCTATGTCCTTCTTGATTTCTCCTGTGACTTGGACATGCAGTCCATCGACACGCAGAGTGTCTGGGGCATCAATCAAGAGGTAGTCTGTACCCGTACCGTCAGCCCGGATAAGCCAGCAACCTGCCTCGACACCGGGATGCATTGTTCCAGTGACCGTCAACGTTTCGGCTGACGTCAACGTGAAGATAGAGGCTAGGGCCACGACGAGCAGAAGTACGACCAGCGATGAAGAAGCTCGCAAGTCACTTCGACAGAAGAATGGTTTGGATATATGTCAACTTTCTGCAAGAACATCTCCTCGGTCACTGTGAGTCTTACATCCATAGAGTTCAGGCCGCCGGTGCGGAGGATGCACTTCCTAGCCGACAGCCGACCAAACCGTCTTCCGTCGTCGTTTTCGTCATTTTGTGTGTGGGATGTTTGGTGCGGCCGTCGTGATTTGAACCGTTGATTTGTGTCGCGTGCACACCAAGAAAAGACACATACGAGCGTTGCCGAAATAGGTTTAGTATCCGCTAAGAAGAGTGGTGTTGAGTCACTGGAATCCTTCTACCACACACTACTGCCGTCTGTCTTCGGCTCGTTCGGAATTGTATGGCAGAATACAGAAAATTGGCCGAAGGTTCAGAGAGTATTCCTCCCGAACGAGAAGACTCGGATGGAAAAACTCATTCACGCAGAGTTCGTCGACTCCAACCCCATGTCATGCCATGATATTTCGGAGCTCGGCGAACGAATCCAGAGGTTTCTCAAAGGCGAATCCATCAAATTCGAATTGGGCATCGTGAGCCTTGAAATTTGCTCTGCATTCCAAAGGAGAGTTCTCCTGGCGGAATACGAGATTCCGAGAGGATGGATCAGCACTTATGGAAGGATATCAAAGCATCTGGGAATTCAAGATGGAGCACGTGCAGTTGGCAGAGCCCTTTCCCGGAACCCATTTCCCATAATCATTCCCTGTCATCGAGCGATTAGATCCAATGGTGAACTTGGGGGATTTCAAGGCGGACTGAGGATGAAGAAGGCTCTGCTTGAATGTGAAGGCGTGAGCATCTCAGACGAAGGAAAGGTTCTCACTACTAGGATCTACTACTGAGTCATCACGCATTTTGCGTGCGCAGCAAGCGAAGCACGCACGCCCCTCTTGTCCATGTCGGAAAGCAGGGAAAAACTTCGATAACTATTTGTTATGGTGCGCTGGTTTGGCCCAGTCTCGTGTCGTCACGGTGAAGTATCGCTGGGTTGTCCTTTCAGTAACGACGGTCGGCGTTTTCATGGCCGGCCTTGACACACGTATCGTTCTGATCGGGCTTCCTACGATCGCAGAATCGCTCCGCGCGGACCTCGAGACGCTGCTATGGGTGACTCAAGGGTACCAGATTGCGATAACCATCGGCCTGCTATTCTTGGGGCGATTTAGCGATATCTTTGGCCGAGTGAAGATCTACAATCTCGGCTTTGCATTCTTCACACTGGGCTCGGGGTTATGCCTCTTTTCCCAGACAGGACAGCAGCTCGTAATCTTCCGAGTCATCCAAGGAATCGGCGGTGCAACGCTGATCGCTAACAGTTTCGCGCTAATCACCGACGCCACGCCGCCCGCGGAGCTTGGCTTCGCACTTGGAGTCAATCAAATCGCGTTCGTACTGGGCGCGGTTCTTGGACTGACAGTAGGCGGAGTGCTGATCGAAACCGCCGGATGGAGATACATATTTGCAATGAACCTTCCGATCGGCATCTTTGGTACTCTCTGGGCTCACCTTCGTCTTCGAGAAACCGCCCAGACGGAAAGGCAAGCGAGTTTCGATTACCTAGGCCTCTGCCTGTTCACGACCTCTCTGACGTCACTTCTACTGGTAATCAGCCTCGCCACAATGGCCGCAATCGGTAACGCCGAAGCCGCGATTCTGTACTTGATTAGTTTGGTGACTTTCGCCTTGTTCCTCTATTTCGAGCCGAGGAAATCTGAGCCGCTTCTCGATATGCGGCTTTTCAAGATCCGGCTTTTCTCAGCCGGAAACGTCAGTCAACTCTTGTATTCGCTTGGTTTTGGGGCTCTAAGCCTCATAGTGATTCTCTACTTCCAACTCATCCGGGGATATGACGCACTCACGGCCGGGCTTCTGTTCCTCCCGTTAGATCTGGCCTTCGTCAGCATAGGCCCCATAAGCGGGAGACTCTCTGACCGATATGGCACACGTGGATTTGCCACTTTGGGGATGGGAATGGGTGCCATTGGCTACGTTGCTCTCGCATTTCTCGTAACCGCCACAACTCCGTTAATTCAGATCGAGATCATCCTCGTAATAGTCGGGCTGGGACTGGGGCTCTTCGCGTCGCCAAACATCAGCTCCATCATGGGATCCGTTCCAGCTAAACGCCGCGGCGTCGCATCAGCGATCAGAGCAACTCTCTTCAATACTGGTAATGTGGTGAGCATCGGTCTCGTAGCATACATCATTACCACAGCCATCCCGTACCAAGTTGTCTCCGGAATAATCAGCGGCGGATACACTACACTCACGCCGACTGAATCGACCGGTTTCGTGACCGGCATCGGACGAGCGTTCATGGTTGCAGCCGCCATAACCTTGGTTGGGATGTTTGTTTCGAGCCTACGAGGGCACGAAATCAAGACGCGGACAATCACCTCTTAGGCGACCGTGACTATGAGATCTCGTACGTGGCCATCTCGTGGAAAGAGATCTATGCTAGCAAACCACTGAACCGCGTTTGACTTCAGGTGTCTCTTGTACGCGGACAGTAGTGCACAATGAACAATCCCGGCTATTTCCTGTCTGTGCGCAAGGAACCTAGACGCAAAGGTAGATGCCCACACGCATCGGTGAAGGACCTGAGGCTGGCCGATTGTGGAGACTTCTCTGACGAAACCACCCGCAGGCTCAGGATTGGTTGAGTTCCACAATGAAGCTGTACCCGTGTCGTTGAAAGCCCAAGCTGTCATAGAAGCGGTGGGCGGCCTCCCGCTTGAGATTGCTCGACAGAGCCAACTTGTAGCAGCCTCTTTCCCGGCAGCGGTCCATGGCGAACCGCATCATCTTATTACCGACTCCCTTGCTGCGCCAATCTCGGTGCACCACCACATCTTCCACGACACCCGACGGCGCCCCCATGTGCGCGAGGTTATCCATGATAAGCAGCGCAAATGTCGCAACAATCGATTTACCCGACTTGGCAACGTAGACTCTGTAGTCGGGATAGCTCCTCATCCTCGCAAAGAGCAACCGGGCCTCTTCGATCGAGATGACACGAGCGTCGTCTTCGACTTCAGCGTACAGGGCAAGGATCGATGCCAAATCCGCCTCGGATGCGGCTTGAATTTCGAAGCCCAATTTCGGCTCCTCAGTGAAACGGTCTAAGTCGTACCCGCGCAAAAACCTCTTCGCTCTATTGCTCCGGACAGGAAGACAGGATCCGAGACCCGCCTTTCCACCTAACGAGGGTTTCTATCGTGCGGCGCTTGTGGACTCCGTGCGCACACGCATTTTGCTCACCGACAAGCGATGATCGTGAGAACCTTGGCTTTCGTAAAAGCTGGCTTTGAGATTCTTCCCTTTTTGCTTGGTGCAAGGATATGGGCATCTGTCGGTCGTCACTAGTCATAGTAGAGTGACGCTGCTTGGCCGAAAGATCTG
>Ga0116202_10001160_pt1 | contig 15428 bp, 14 predicted proteins | sample LakKivw325mmetaG_FD_94479 | JGI IMG/M metagenome (GOLD analysis project Ga0116202, IMG submission 94479) | Anoxic lake water microbial communities from Lake Kivu, Rwanda to study Microbial Dark Matter (Phase II) - Lake Kivu water 325m metaG | ecosystem: Environmental > Aquatic > Freshwater >...
CTTGGGATCCGAACACTGGGGAGGGGTTCAACGGGGCGCTGTTTGACTACCAGTATCCACAGTACCCCGGGGTCATCACGCTAATAGGCATCAACTTCCGAGAATACACGGACGCACTGCTGTCCAACAAGCCCCCAGTTAACGGCACAATCTCGCCATCCTCGGGCGGCGCTTTGCCCGGGACAACCGTGCACTTCGCCACCACGTGGAAAGATAGCAACGGCTGGAACAACTTGAAATCCTGCCTGTTCCACATTGGAACGACCACAGCTCAAGCCCACAACGTCTTCCTGTGCTACAATGTGCAGACGAACAAGCTGATGATCCGCAGCAACGATGGCACCAAATGGTGGGGTGGCTACGCGCCCGGCAGTGTCCATTTCATGCAGAACGATCAGGCCGTGGTAGATTGCAACCAGACGACTGTCGAGCATGTCGGGTCGAACTGGGTCAAAGTAACCTGGGCAATCAGTTTCAAGCCAGCATTCAGAGGCCAGAAGAACACGTACCTGAAGGCTATGGACAAGTGGCTGCTCACCAGTCGCTGGCAACGGAAAGGCACCTGGACCATCTACTAGTGCTGACCTATAGCCCCAGGCAAGCACGGTGATTGAATTGCTGACGCGAACCAGACCCGCATCCAGTATCGCTGGTGTCTGGGACCATCGCGGTTAGGAGGGCGAGCGATGCACCAACTTCTGGCCGTCCGCTGCCAGGTGCTGGCAGTCCTGTTGCTATTGACCCTGCTGCCCTCAGCGGCTCAGGCCCAGGGACCACTGTATGCACAGCCCACCGACCGCTTCGGCGTGGACGTGAAAAAGGACTTTGGCCAGATCAGCGACTATGACGTCGGCTCTCTGCACATCGGCTGGTACTCCGATTTCGACGTCAATCTGAACCCTCCGCGACCAGGGGGCATCGAATATGGCCAACTGATTGGCGTCTCTGATGGCGCCATCTCCACGCCGCTGGATCAACTGGGGCTGATGATTGATGCCCATCCAGGGTCGCTGTGGCTGATCGGCAACGAACCCGAATGCATCTGGCAGGGCAACTGCACCCCAGAGCAGTATGCGCTGGTCTACCACGACCTGTACGCGTTCATCAAGGGGCGCGATCCCACAGCGCAGGTGGCAATTGGGGGGGTGGTGCAGCCCACGCCATTGCGACTGGAGTGGCTGGATCGGTTGCTGAGCTACTACCAGGCGACGTATGGCGAGGCCATGCCTGTGGATGTATGGAACATCCACAACATGATCCTGCAGGAACGCAAGAATTCGTGGGGCTGCGAGATCCCTAAGGGGCTGACGGAGACGGTCGGGCGGCTGTACCGAATCGAAGATAACGACAATGTGGAGATCTTCAAGCAGCACATCGTGGAGTTTCGGACGTGGATGCGCGACCGGGGGCAACGAGACAAGCCGCTTTTGATCACCGAGTATGGGGTGTTGATGCCCGTGGAGTATGGGTTTACCGCGGAACGGGTGAATGCGTACATGGATGCGACGTTCGACTACCTGCTGACAGCGCGCAATGCTGACCTGGGGTATCCTGCGGACGAGAATCGGCTGGTGCAGCGGTGGATGTGGTACAGCCTGAACGATCGGCCTTGGGATCCGAACACTGGGGAGGGGTTCAACGGGGCGCTGTTTGACTACCAGTATCCACAGTACCCTGGGGTCATCACGCCAACAGGCATCCGTTTCCGCGAGTACACACACGCGTTGCTCGCTCACCACACGTGCTTCTTGCCATTGGTCACACGCTGGGCTGTGTGCAACAGCAAGCAGGTTGACCCATCCTGAGCCTTTGCTGATAAGCAAACGGCGACCATATGGAGGATTTTGATGTATAAAGTGAGTGCGCTCTCCAAATCCGCAGTTGCTCTGTGTTTGGCACTGGTGCTCGCCGCCTTGTGTGAATCGGCTCATACCTCGTGGGCGCTGCCCGGCAGGGCACCGCAGGGGCCTACTATCCCCACCTTCACCCCCACATCCGAAGCCACGTCTACCCCGATCCCTACCTTGACGCCTTTACCTTCGCCGACAGCGACATCTACACCGGTGCCAACAGAGACAGTGACATCCACGCCGACATCCACTACAGCGCCAACAGCTACACCTACAGCCACAGCAACGCCGACCTCCACGTGCACTGAGACACCGACCTCCACACCTACTCAAACACCTACCGCTACATTCACTGCAACGCCGACCACCACACCTACGGTAACGCCATCTGCCACATCCACTGCGACACCAACTGTCACCGCCACTGAAACGCTAACAACCATACCTACTGAGACCCCAACCGCTACCCCTTCGCCGACTCCGCTGCAACGTTGGATGCTCTTCCTGCCGTTTGCAGCGCGGCGAGCACAACGCTAGACATATGACCCACCCACATTCGAGGGAGACCACCAGTTTGGAATAGCGAATATGAAGATGAGTCAGCGAGGGCGCAAGGCTCTGGTCAACATGGTGATGCTTGCTCTCTTCGTGACCACCTTGCTAGTGGCCGCTTTGAGCGCAGGCTGGGCACTCCCCCTCGCTGTTGGGCAGACCATCCCCTTCCCGACAGAGACGCCAACTCCCAAACCCACTGACATACCGATCCCTACGAGCACCTGGACTCCGTACCCAACGTGGACGCCAGTTCTAACTAAGGAGCCAGTCCAACCCACGGCCACGGCGACCCCAGAGGTAACGCCATTCACTCCCACCCCAACACCTGCTTCGGTTCAGCCGCTCCCGGTCACAAGCCCCACAGAACCGCTTCCCGCTGCTTCGCCTGCCTGGGAACCTGCTGCCCTGGTGCTGAAAGTCTTCATGGAGCCCCAGATCGCTGGGCCGAGTGATGAGGTCCATTTTCTCGTGCAGGTGGCGAATGTTGGCCGCGGCCCAGCCCATGGCGTGAAGCTGGAAGCTGAAATCCCCCATGACCTCCTCGTGCGAGCTATAGACTGCGATCGTTGTGCCATAAGTCTGGAATCTGGGCGTCTGACGCTTAGCACCGACGACCTCTCTTCGGGCGCTCAGTTGCTTGCCTCCATCTTGACTGAGGTGGGCGAGGATGCCTGGCCGGGACAGGCCGTCTTGGCAGTCTGGACGGTGACAGCAGACCAGGTACTGCCGCAGAGCGTACAGGCCAGTCTAGAACTGCCATGGGCAGAGTTGCCAGCCACAGGCGAAGTTGATGGCGTGCAGACTAGCGCAGGACGAAAGAAATGATGTGCAAGTGACAGGGACTTCTCACCTAAGGCCTTGTTTTGCCAAACGAGGGCTTGCGGCGTTGCTGCTGGCTACGCTGATCGTAACAGCCATAGTCAGTTGCAAATGCGCGCAGCTCTGGCCACACGTTTCTTCTCTTCTGCAACGGTGGCATGTGCTGCAGACATTGGCCAACGGAGATAGCAGCAGTTTAGCTGACCTGCAGCGCCTCGTCTGGATACGCGAACAACTAGGTGACACCAGAACAGACCTGGAAACCATCCGTGCTGAAATCAGTCCTGCTTTGTCATTGGCTGAGCATCTGGGTTGGGTGCCACGAGTTGGAGGCGACTTGGTGGCGGCGCCGGCGCTGTTGGAGATGGCCATTCACCTTTGTGATGCAGGCTGGTGGGCACTGCTCGGACTCGAACCACTAGTGGACGTTGCCTCCAGGGCAGGCGAGGGGCCTGGTCAGACGGCTCTCGAAGCTGTCATGCCCGTGCTTACCGTTTGCCAGCCACGCTTTGTCGAGGCCGAAAAGGCCCTTGTGCGGGCCCGACTGGCACGGGAACGGCTGGACGGTCAGGAGTTATCGCCGCGCCTGACACTGTGGTTGTCACGCCTGGATCGCTATCTGCCAGCTCTTGAAGCGGCTACTGTATTAGCTCAGGTTGCCCCAGGGATACTGGGGCACGAACGTCCCATCAGCTATCTGATCTTGGTGCAGAACAGTCACGAATTGCGGCCCACCGGCGGCTTTATCAGTGGCGTAGGGATGATCCAGCTTTCCGCGGGCAAGATCATCACCAGCACGTTTCAGGATAGTTATCAAGTGGACGCGGGATGCGATTTGGGAGCACATCCGCCTGCACCTGCACCACTGCGCAAGTATATGTGGGCTCCGGTGCTCGTGTTCCGCGATGCCAATTGGTCACCCGATTTCCCTTCCTCAGTGGCCGTGGCCAGGAGCATTTATCGCCTTTGCCGCGGCACTGATGTTGATGGCGCAATCGCCATTGACCTGGCGGCAGTGGCCAAACTGCTGCCGGCTTTAGGGCCGCTGCAACCTGAGGGTTATCCCAAGCCTGTGACCAGTGAAACATTGCTTCAGTACGTAGCAGAGTACTGGACGGCCCCGCTTCTTTCGGCCAGCATAGACGAGGACACTGGCCAGTGGTGGACTCATCGCAAAGATTTCATGGCTGATCTGCTTCAAGCTGCATTGCAGAAGATCACTACTTCGCCGCAGTCTATTGAAGCAGGCAAGTTAGCAGTGGCGATGCTTGAGTCTCTGCGGGGGAAACACCTTCTGGTGTGCCTGCGTGATACCGCAGCCGCGCGCGCTTTTGCCATCACAGGGTGGGATGGCGCGCTGCGCCCCGCGGAGGGTGACTATCTGATGATCGTAGATTCCAATGTAGGATTCCGCAAGGTAAACCCAAACGTCCAACAGAGCTTTGACTACCAGGTGGATCTGGGTGGAGAGAGGCCGCGTGCTGCATTGACTGTGCGTTACGTGAACGAGAGCAGGGGAGCATCTGAGTGCATTGCCGGGGCGCGTTACGACGATTCATATGCAGAGATGATGCAAGGCTGCTACTGGGACTATGTCCGTGTGTATGTGCCCCGTGGCAGTCGGTTGCTCCGAGTGATGGGCAGCGACAGCCAGCCCGAAATCTCGGAGGAGGTGGGCAAGACTGTTTTCGCCGCCTTCTTTGCCGTCGCGCCTGGGGAGAGCAGGGAGTTGCGGTTCGATTACGAGCTCCCCTCTGAGGTAGTAGGGGGTGCACACTCCCCGCGCTATCGCCTGCTGGTCCAGAAACAGCCCGGGAGCTCAGACTCCCTCATGCAGATCAGTGTTTCCGGCGGCGACTGGCGGCTGGAGCCGTCTCAGGCAAACGTGACGCTAGATGGCGATGGGCAACGGGTTCGCTTCAATCTGGCCAGTGATAGCCAACTGACATGGGTCCAGATGGGTACCGGAGGCAGCCAGCCAGCCTGGCTGTGGGCGGCACTTGGAATTGGTGGGGTAATTATGATCCTGGCTGGTTTCGCCATCTGGTGCCGTGCGTGATCTTGCGCGATCTAACGGGCGCATGATGGGGGGTAGAGGACAATTGCCTTCATGGATATGGTCTAGATTATGAGTAGATGCCGGAGATCAAGGAAGCTCAGAGAAATGCGCCAGACCTTAAGCCATTGCAACTATACCGTCAGCCTGCCGCAGTCCAGAGATGCTGTGGCCCTGGTCACTGTGGTGTGCACAGTCCTGTTCGCCTTTGCTGTCTATGCTCGTACGATGGCCCCGACGATCACCCTACGCGATGGCGGCATGACAGCGGCGATCTCGTCACTGCCGCGATCAACCTGGGGGTGCCCCATCCGACGGGGTATCCGTTGTACACGATGATTGCGCATCTATTCACAGCGTTGCCCGGAGCTGAGCCTGCCCGGAACGTGAACTTGTTGTCAGTGCTAGCAGCGGCGTTGGCCGTAGGCGCTATCTTCTGGGCAGCCTACCGGTTGATTGTAGCTCGGGAGAACGCCGGCCTCCTTGCCGTAGTCGCTGCCTGGGCCGCGGCCACCTTGTATGGCTTTGGAGAACTCCTGTGGTCGCAGGCCACCATCGCCGAGGTTTACAGCCTGAATGTTCTCCTGATGGCAATGCTACTGGTGGTGGCAATCTCTTTTCCTTCACGAGTCCGCCCGTATGCTCTGGCTGTGCTGTTTGGTTTCGGGCTGGCGCACCACCTCACCATCGTGCTGTTGCTTCCGGCACTCTGGCCATACGTGTACACCGTCCGACGGTGGCTGACGGTGCGGCGCTCTATTCAGATCGGTTTCTGTCTGCTCCCTGGATTGCTTATGTACCTTTACATTCCAATCAGCGCAGGCACCCATCCAGTGCCCAACTGGGGGCAGCCTGACAGCATCTCTGGCTTCGTATGGCTGGTGTCTGGCGCTGCGTACCGCGGGTATCTCAGCGCAGTGCCCCTATCCCATTTGATACAGCGCTTTTCTGCCTGGGCTGGCATCTGGGTACGCGACCTCGGGGTCGTCGGACTGGCTCTGGCGCTGTTGGGCCTGGCCCATGGGTTGGAGACCGACCGACGGTTCACGTGGTTTGGGCTGACCTATGTAGCCTTGCTTACAGGCTATGCCATGTTCTATGCGACGTCCGATTCTTACCTGTACTTGCTCCCGGCAGCCGCGATCATTGCCTTGTGGGTGGCACAAGGTGGGATCGTCGCGCTGCACGGATTGCAGCACTGGGCAAGACTCAGCTCCCGTCGCTGGCTGGTGGCAACTGCCGGGGTCGTCATCCTGGCTGCACTGCCGTTGACTTCGATAGCTACCCGCTTCCAGGCCATGGATCTCAGTGCTGACCGCGAGGCCTACATATTTGCTGAGCGTGTGCTCGATGCGGCTGCACCCAGTGCTATCGTCGTTTCCAGTGGGGATGCCCAGACCTTTCCGCTGTGGTACCTGCGCTATGGCCTGGGAAAGCGTCCCGATGTGGTGGTAGTAGACCGAAACCTTCTGGCCTTCGACTGGTACCGACGCGATCTGGGATGGCGGCATCCAGACCTGGCAGCGGTTGCCAGGGCAGTGGACGCCCAGGAAGCGGCAACCATGCTGGTGCTGGAAGAGGGCCACCGTCGGCCTGTTCATCTCACCTACGCAGATGACGAACTGCTTGACCTAGCATCATGGACCTACGATGATCCGCTGTTCACCCTCTCACAGGAGTAGCAGCGTTTCAGTTGTGTTCCGCCACTGAATAAGCTGACTGTCGTTGCAGAGATCTGCAATAGATAGCCCCGTCGGCCCTAGCGCCTGACGGGGCTTTCGTTTTTGAGTGCCTCAATGGGGCGGGAGGGACTCGAACCCTCATGGAGTCGCCTCCAGCGGATTTTAAGTCCGCAGCGTCTGCCGTTTCGCCACCGCCCCGTATATACGAAGGCTGATAGCAAGTGCTGCTATCAGCCGCATCGCAGAGGCGACGGCCGGAATTGAACCGGCGATCGGGATTTTGCAGACCCCTGCCTTGACCACTTGGCTACGTCGCCCCGGGAAATCTTCACCGCAGAGTTCGCAGAGACAAATAAATATAGATTCTGCGGTCTCAGCGACCTCGGCGTTGAAAAATCCGTAGAGCGGAAGACGGGATTCGAACCCGCGGCCCTCTCCTTGGCAAGGAGATGCTCTACCGCTGAGCCACTTCCGCTCGTGTGCCGAGGCCCAGAATTGAACTGGGGACACCTTGATTTTCAGTCAAGTGCTCTACCATCTGAGCTACCTCGGCCAACTTCGCTGATATTTCTATTTTATACCATGTTGCTCAGGTTGTCAAAATCAGGCCCCAGCTTGTGGGCGGGCACTCCAGGCTGCTTGATCCTTCCCTTCGTTGCAGAGCAAGTGCTCCTCTGGCCAGTGTAGCTGCCTGGCGCGTTTCCGGCAGTTGCGCCTAGGCCTTGCACCGCGCTTGAGCGACAGCACAGGCTTCCAGGCGCGGGCATCCTTTTGGTCAGATCCTGGAAGATTCTGGCCTGGTAATCCTCTGGTACGCCCTGGTTCTTGGCGACCTCGTGGAGCAAACTGACCTTCTCGAATGGCTGCACGGCCAGATAAACGGTGCCGAGTACGCCATAATCAGTCCCTTTGGTGATACGAATTACATCTATACCAGACCGCAGATTTGACGAAATTCGCAATATATGCTATAATTATTGACGAAAAAGGTGGAGGAGCTTTGGGTCATACACTTGATGCTACGGATCGCCGCATCATTGCTTTGCTGCAGTTGGACGGACGTATGTCCAATGTAGACATTGCACGCGCTATTGGCGTTGCTGAGGCCACAGTCCGCAAACGCATTGAGCGCCTGCTGGGCGAGGGCGTGATACGTGTGGTAGCCATACCTGCACCAGATAAGCTCGACCTGGAGGTCGAAACAGTTATCATGCTCAAAGTAGACCTGGGGCAGGTTGGGCGTATTGGCGAACAACTGGCGGCAATGAAAGAGGTGCGTGCCGTCAAGTACACCACTGGCGAATATGACATCATCATCGAAGCCGTTTTCCCTTCTGACGATGATTTGCTTCAGTTTTTGACCAGCCGCCTGGCTAGGATACAGGGAATTCGCGCCACAGCTACCTCACATATTCTGAAGAACATCAAACACAGTTGCGATTGGATCCTGCCTCGGGAAGGCCCGCCTTTAATCCTGATTGTTGACGATGACCCCGATTTTGTCGCCGCCAGCCGTATGGTGCTGGAACCCGCCGGCTACCGGGTCATCTCAGCAGCCAATGGCGAACAAGGGCTGCAAGCCATGCGCCAGGAACAGCCCGACCTGGTGATCCTCGACGTAATGATGAGCGGCATTCTCGATGGCCTCAATGCCAGTATACAGATGAAAACTGAACGAGGACTCAAGAGAACACCGATATTGATGGTCTCCTCCATTACCAGTTCTGACTATGCAGCTATGTTCCCTACTGATGAATATATCCCGGTCGAAACCTTTATCTCCAAGCCAGTCAGCCCAGACCAATTGCTGGCGGAGGTAAAACGGTTTTTGCCATGACAGCAAAAACAGAGATGAACACAAGGTTCGCCTTTACAACTCATTAAGGAGGTGAAGTATGGCTAGAATCCTGCTAGTTGATGATGATCCAGATTTTGTGGAAATCACGCGAACAATTTTGGAGGCCAATGGGTATGAAGTGAGTACGGCGGCTAATGGTGATCAGGCGCTCAAAACGATGCGCAAGGACCTGCCGGACCTGGCTTTGTTGGACGTGATGATGTCTACGTTACTGGATGGGCTCAATTTGAGCCACGTTATCAGTGAGGATCCTGTGCTCAAACAGGTGCCGGTCATCATGATCTCGTCCATCACTGAGAGCCCATCAGCAGGAATGTTTCCTACGGATGAATACATTCCGATTGATGCCTGGATCTCCAAACCAGTGCAGCCCGACGATCTGCTGCAAAAAGTGGCGCAGTTCATCAAGAAGTAGCCGAGGAGCCAACTCAATGTCCTCTACTGGCAAAATACTAGTCATTGATGACGACCCTGATTTCGTGGAGTATACACGCATTGTGCTTGAGTCACAGGGGTACCAGGTGCAGACTGCCGCAACCACCGAATTGGCTATGCAGATGATGCGCAAGGACCGGCCTGACCTTGTACTCCTGGACGTGATGATGTCCTATGTGTTGGATGGGCTGAATGTCACGCGCCAAATGCGCGATGATCCGGAACTGAGGACTGTGCCGGTGATTATGATTTCGGCTATCGTCAGCAGGGAGGAGGCAGGGATATTCCCGACGGATGAGTATCTATCCGTTGATGCCTTCCTCACCAAGCCCATTGACCCAAGCGATTTGTTAAAGCAGGTCGCCAGACTTATCAAACACCAGCACAGCAACTAAACAGAATGAGGAGGGATGATGCAAGCAGGAGCCAAAGTGTCTGACCCGGTCAAGCGTTCTATGCTGTTGACAGCTCTCTATATCGCCCAGGAGCAATATGGCTACCTGAGTGAGGAGGCTATCAACCGAGTAGCCGAGCGGCTGGGACTTTCTGTCACTGATGTGTATTCGATGGCCAGTTTCTACACCCTGTACCGCACCCAACCCACAGGGCGTTACGTGCTTCAGGTTTGCGAGGGGTTATCCTGCCATCTGGTAGGCGGGGCAGAGCGCCTGGTTGACTACCTGCGCAAGAAGCTCCGTATCGAAGTGGGGCAGACAACCAAGGATGGCCTGTTCACCCTGCAGACTGTTCAGTGCCTGGCTTCCTGTGGCACGTCTCCAGCCATACGTGTGAATGACGCACTGTATGAGAACATGACAACAGAGAAAGTGGATGAGCTATTGGAAACGTTGAGGGGATACCATGTTTGAGAAAATCTTAACCCGCAACTTTGGTCTGCCTCGATCGGAGGCTATTGACGTCTACATGGCCAATGGTGGCTATCAAGCTTTGCCCAGGGTGCTGCGCGAGTACACGACCGAGCAGGTGATCGAAATCGTCACTGCTTCAGGATTACGTGGCCGTGGTGGTGCAGGCTTCCCAGCAGGCAGAAAGTGGAGTTTTATGCCCAAGGACCCACATGTCGAGAAGTACGTCTGTGTAAACACTGACGAAGGAGAGCCTGGCACGTTCAAAGATCGCGAACTTGTGGAAAAGGATCCTCATCAGATCATCGAAGGCGTGATCATCGCCAGCTATGCGGTTGGTGCCCACCGTGCTTTTGTCTATATCCGCGGAGAGTTTTTCCTCGGAGTAAAGCGCTGGATCAAGGCTATTGATGATGCCTACGCCAGGGGGTTTCTGGGCAAGAACATTTTAGGCAGCGCTTTTTCCCTGGACCTGTCTGTACACCGGGGTGCTGGTGCTTACATCTGTGGCGAGGAGACCGCCCTGATTGAATCACTGGAAGGCAAGCGGGGCGAGCCAAGGAAGAAGCCGCCTTATCCGGCTGGTGTGGGTCTGTGGGGCAAGCCCACGCTGGTGCATAACGTGGAAACTCTGGCCAACATCCCCCACATTATCAACCGCGGAGCTGAATGGTACGCCAGTATTGGCATGCCCAAGAGCACTGGGCCCAAGATCTTCTGCGTCAGTGGGCATGTGAGGAATCGTGGGGTATTCGAATTGCCCCTTGGCGTCACTCTGCGTGAGATCATTTATGAACATGCTGGTGGGATGGCATTCGACAAGAAACTGAAAGCTGTCATCCCTGGGGGTGCTTCTACGCCAATGCTGACGCCCGGGCAGGTGGATATCCGCATGGACTTTGAGTCATTGGAAGCAGCGGGAACCATGCTTGGGACGGGGGCAGTAATAGTCATGAACGAGGATACCTGCATGGTGGATGTGGCGCGACGTCTAATGCGTTTCTTCGCACACGAGTCCTGTGGACGTTGCGTGCCTTGCAGGATAGGTACTCAACGCATGTGGGATATTCTGGAACACCTGGAGCATGGCCAGGGCGAGCCGGGAGACGTAGAACGCCTGGAAGAAATCGCCCGCGGTATGCGGGGTCTGACTTTCTGCCCCCTGGGAGATGCAGCAGCAAATCCAATTTTAAGTGGCCTTAAGCTTTTCCGTGACGAATATGAATATCACGTTCAACACAAGCGTTGTGCAGTGGCCGCATAGCGAGAACCTGATCTGTGAGGTTGAGCTTGTCGAAACCTGTGTTAAGGAGGAAACTATGGCAAAAATCCTAATTGTGGATGATGACCCTGATTTTATCGAAGCCACACGCCTCACCCTGGAGCCCAATGGCTACCAAGTTTTCAGTGCCGCTAGTGGAGACGAAGGTCTGGCCAAAGTAAAGGCAGAAACGCCAGACCTGGTGATCCTGGACGTAATCATGTCGTCGGTGCTTGATGGCTTGAGCATGAGCCAACGTATGCAGGAGAGTCCAGAGCACAAGAGGATTCCTATCTTGATGGTAACCTCCATTGCCAACACCGACTATGCAGCATTGTTCCCAACCGATGAATACATCAACATTGATGGTTTTCTCTCCAAACCAGTGCCACCTGCTGTCTTGTTGCAGCGCGTTGCGGAGTTGTTGGGTCACTGAGGGGACATCCTCCTGCAGGTTTCGTTCCGCAAAAAGGGCCAAGAAAGGCTGCTCGTTTTCTATTAGCCTGTCACCCTGCGGGAAGGTGTATTTGCCAAAGGGGGGTGTTTGAACTATTATCTATCGGCTCTCTGGAGGTGGTTAAAGCGCCCTGAGGCAATATAGGGCCATGGGGAACACATCCAAGGGCATTGTTATAACCGACAATGCGGGGGAGGAATGCTTATGATGATGCCAAAAGTCAAGGCAGGAGGCATAATCCGCAATGAGCGCTTAGCCAAGATCGGTGTCATGTCAATCCCTGACCAATGTGGTCTGGCCTCTGATGTGCTACGTGCACTCGGCGACAAGGGGATCAATGTCGAATTCATTGTGCAGTGCATTGATCTGGCAGGTAACAGCCACATTGTTTTGTGTGTGGGCGAAGACAATCTCGATGCGGCTCTTGTTGCGCTGAAGCCAGTGAAGAACAAAGTGAGAGCAGAAGATATCATCAGCCAGCGCAATGTGGCCGTGGTATCCGTGTTCGGTCCCGATTTCCGGGAGCGACCAGCCATTGCGGCAATAGTGTTTGAGGCTATGGCTTCCGCAGGGATCAACATCATGGCCATCAGCACCTCGATCTCTACAGTGTCATGCCTTATTGATGGAAGTCAAGTGGATGATGCCATAGTCGCCTTGAGACAACACTTTGAACTCCCTTAAATTACGCTGAGCTACCATACGGAATTCGCTACCTGAAGCCTTTGGCCCCCAGGGCCTCAGCTAAGCTTGACAGGGCCTTCGGAGTCTTAATCTAGAAGAAGGAAAAGACCGCGCTATGACCGACATATTCCACATACCTGTGGAGGAGGAGCTGGGCGAGCGGACAGACTGGTTGACCCACTCCCGATGGCTGATGGCTTCCGGTGAACTTTTTATTGTTTTGGCGACTAACTACCTCCTGCCTGGAAGCTTGCCGATACCCTCCGTTCTGGCAATGATAGCTAGCTTCGCTACCTGCAATGCTCTGTTCCTTCTCTACTCCCGACGTTTGCGCTCCATAAAGGCTTCTCACAGGCACTATGATAACTTTATTCACCTCCAACTCATTTTAGACATCCTGTTCCTGACGATCTTCCTGCATTTCATGGGTGGGTTGGAAACGCCTTTCTTCTTTTTCTACCTCCTGTATGTGGTTATGGCCAGCTTCCTGCTGCCCAAGAGGGCCAGCTTTGTCTATGCTGGCTTGGCCAGCCTCTTTTACCTCGCCCTCCTTGTCTTCGAGTGGCTGGAGTTCATTCCCCACTATAACCTGACTGGTTTTCGTTCCCCTCTCCGCTTCCAGCAGCCCATCCACATTTTCACTGTCAGCTTTACTTTGACCGCCACTGCCTTCTCCACCGCTTATTTCGCCTCCAGCATTGTGGCTAGACTGAATAAGAGGGAAAAAGAGTTGGTGGAGGCTAATCTCTCCTGCGAGGTGAGGGCCCAGGAATTGGCGCAGCTCAATAGCCGGCTGGAGAATCTAGAGAAAGAAAGATCCCAGTTCATTCGGCTGGTCACCCATGAACTACGCGCGCCAGTGGCTGCTATTCAAAGCTACCTGCGGTTGATCCTGGATGGTTACGTCCCGCCTGAGAAGCAGAGGGAGATCATTGAGAAATCCGAGCGACGGGCGTTGGAGCAACTGGCGCTGATCAGTGACCTGCTCGACCTGGCTCGAGTACAGGAAAAGCGGGAAGAAGGAAAGGCGGAGTTAGTGGATGTTGCCCATGTGTTGCAGGGTGTTGCAGATTTAATGCAAGCTCGTGCTGAGGAGAAGGATCTCTTGTTTAGCGTACAGATAGAGCCAGGTGTGCCGCCAGTGCGGGCTAATCCGGAGCATATTAAGCAACTATGGGCTAACTTGATCAGCAATGCCATCAAATACACCGAGGCTGGTGGCATTGTTGTTGTCACTTTGTCACAAAATCCTAAGTATGTGGTCGGTGTGGTACGTGACACGGGCATTGGCATGACACCAGAACAAATGACGCATATTTTCGAGGAATTCTACCGCACGGAAGAGGCGAAAGCGATGGAACGGCAAGGCACCGGCCTGGGCCTCTCCATCATCAAACGTATTGTGGACTCCTATGGCGGAAGAATCTGGGTGGAGTCAGAGAAGGGCAAGGGTAGCAAGTTCAGCTTCGCTTTGCCCAAAGCGGTCTAAGCACGATATTAACGGTGCAACGAAAAAGAGGCAAGCCACACACAGCTTGCCTCTTTTTATTGCCGGTAGGCTACAGGGAACCCATGAGGCGCTGCAAAGTCAACCCTTTGGCCTCCTTGAGCCTCTTGTTGATCGAGCCGGCCAGTTCTTTCATGATCACGAAGCCAAAGTGGCTATCGCGTTGCGTTAGTTCATTCAGTCCCTTGCTGTCAATGGCGACCAGTTGGACGTCAGTAAGGCACAAACCCGAGGCGGTCATCCGGCGAGGCTTGACCAGCGAGGACCACCCCATAAAGTCCCCTGGCTTATCCAGCAGGATCGTTGCATCCTGACAATAATCAGGTTGAGGACAGATGACGTATTGCAGGCTTACTTTACCTTCCTGCAAGATGTAGAAAGTGGTGGCTTCATCTCCTTCACTGAACATGACAGTATCCTTCTTGTAACGCTCTTCACGGCAGAAGGGAATAATCTGCTGTAATTCCTCATCTGTCAGTTCCGAGAAGATTTCGCATGTGCGTAGTGTATCTATTGTGATCACGCAAGCCTCCTTGCCTCGCTATGTCCTACGCTGCTGCGTGAGGTATTACAATTATAACGCTAAAGCCGTCACTACACAATTCTCGAAAGACCAGACCACGTTCTTCGCGAATGTTGAGTCTCAACATACCCGTGACAGTTGCACACCGGCGATACATATCCAAATAATGACCTTCTGTGGGCAGTGGATGAAGTGGTCGGTCATCATTGCGGCAACCGCGCCGCGTTTAGAACACCTATCAAGACCGCAGAACGCGCCAAGAGCGCAGAGAAATTAGAGGTACCTCCGCGGGCTTTGCGCTCTGCGATAAGTTTTGTTAGGCGCTCTTAATGGCGCACAACCGCCAGCTTGGCTTCCCTTCGCTTTGCCACCCATTCTGTCCAGTTCTGAATGCCCTCACCGGTTTCACAAGAGACTTCGCAGATTTTCACGTCTGGGTTCATGCCCATTATCAGTTTGCGAAGCGCTACCATGTTGAAGCGCAGATAAGGCAGCAGATCAACCTTGTTGATTACCACTGCGTCTACGGTGATAAAAATGCCTGGGTACTTGTATGGCTTGTCATCCCCTTCAGGCACGCTAGCGACCACTACATTCATATCTTCGCCCAGTTTAAAGTCCACAGGACAGATCAGGTTGCCAACGTTTTCGATCATGACCAGATCGAGATCAGTAAGTGGCAGTTGTGTCAGTGCACGATGGATCATCAACGCATCGAGATGACACTGTCCGCCAGTGTTGATCTGCACTACCGGCACTGATTTTGTCGCCACGAGGTCAGCGTCAATGCTTGAGGCGATATCGCCTTCAATGACGCCAATGCGCAGGTAGTCCTGCAGTGCATCAATGGTGCGCAGGATGAGGCTCGTCTTACC
>Ga0116202_10001163_pt1 | contig 15412 bp, 13 predicted proteins | sample LakKivw325mmetaG_FD_94479 | JGI IMG/M metagenome (GOLD analysis project Ga0116202, IMG submission 94479) | Anoxic lake water microbial communities from Lake Kivu, Rwanda to study Microbial Dark Matter (Phase II) - Lake Kivu water 325m metaG | ecosystem: Environmental > Aquatic > Freshwater >...
CGCAGCACGGGGCACGCCGTTCTCCACCAGCTTCTCCAGCGTCGAGCGGGCAACCACCATGAAGGTCGCTTCGTACGCGGCCGCGAGCAGCAAGACTGCGGCGCTCGCTGCCGCGCCGACGAGGGCCAGTCCCTGCATGGCTGACAAGGGTTCGTCGACTCCTCTCTCACAGGCCTGGACAACGGCTAAGGATCCGCCTGGCCGCGTCCCCGCAGGCCGGCTGCCGCCAGCAGTCGCTCCGTCTCGCTCTCCATCTCGCGGAGAGCAGCCCGCGTGTCGTGCCCGAAGCCGGCCAGGTGGAGCAACCCGTGCACCATGAGCCTGGCGAGCTCCTCCAGCAGCGGCACGCGCTGTTCTGCCGCCTGCGCGGCGGCCCGGTCGAGAGAAACGTACACCTCGCCGCCGCCGGCAGCGAGCGCGCGGTCGTCGCCACCGCTCAGGTCGAACGACAGCACGTCGGTCGGCGCCTCGACGCCGCGGTAGGTGGCGTTGAGCTGGCGCATGTGCCCGTCGTCGGTCAGGATGAGCTGCACGGGGCGGGGCACCGCGTGCGCCGCGATCGTCAGCGTTGCCAGCCGGACCAGGCACGCTTCTTGGGCGGCCGCGAGGGGGTCGGTCGACGCGGTGCGGCCGATCGAGAAGGCAGGCGGTGGGATGTCGCTGGTGGCCATCGGGGTACCGCCGTTCCGTGTCATGCGGCCGGGGTGTTCGCCGGCGACGAGTCGCGCAGCCGCGCGGCCTTCTGCCAGGGATACTCCACGCGGTCGTGGAAGGTCCCCACCAGCACTGGGACGAAGGCCTCCTCGATCCGGTGGAGATCCTGCAGCGTCAGGGCGCACTCGTCGAGCTCGCCCGCGGTGAGCTTCTGCTGGACGATGCTGCGCACGAGCTGACGCACGCGGCTGGGCGTCCTCTCGGCCAGCGTCCGGGCTGCCGACTCGACGGAATCCGCCAGCATGACGATCCCGGCCTCTCTCGTCTGCGGGCGCGGGCCTGCGTAGCGGAAGTCGTCTCGGCGCACGTTGCCGTTGGCAAGCTCCACGGCCCGGTCGTAGAAGTACTCGGCGACGGTCGTGCCGTGGTGCTGCGGGATCAGATCCGCGAGGCCCTGGGGCAGGCCGTGTTCGGCCGCCAACTCCAGACCCTCCTTCACGTGCGAGGCGATGATCAACATGCTCATGCTCGGGGGCAGGCGGTCGTGCGGATTCCTGCCTCCCCGCAGCCCCTGGTTCTCCGCAAAGTACTCGGGCCTGATCATCTTGCCGATGTCGTGGTAGTAGCACCCGACGCGCACGTAGAGCGGGTTGGCTCCGATCGCCTCGGCCGCGCTCTCGGACAGATTGGCCATGATCAGGCTGTGGGTGTAGGTGCCCGGCGCGCGGATCGCCAGCTCGCGCAGCAGCGGTCTGTTCAGATCGGACAACTCGAGCAGGCTGATGTCGGTGGTGATGCGGAAGAGGCTCTCGAAGATCGGGAGCAGCCCGATGGTGAGGATCGGCGAGATGACCGCGGTGAACACCGCCGGGGTGATGTGGTCGAGCATGGCCTGGCTGACCGGGACGAAACGGATCACGTCCGCGGCCGCGATGAGCAGGGCGTAGGAGAGGGGGACCAGCAGGATGGCGCGGTAGAACTGGTTGCGGTGACGCACTCGGCGGAGCGAGTGCACGGCTACCGAAGCGGCCAGCAGGCACACCAGGCACACCGAGAAGTCCCCGAACACGCTGCCGGCGAACAGGGCGAGCACGACGGCCAGCATCAGGCCGGTCTGGGGGCTCAGGAGGATCGTCGCCAGCATGGCTGCCAGCGGCGTCGGCGTCAGGTACGGGCTCCAGCCGTTGACGCGGACGTAGGACGCCGCGCCGGCCGTCGTGATCACCAGCAGCGCCAGCAGGACGAGGTGGCCAGGGCGCGCGAACGTCTCCTTCTCGCGCGTCGCCAGGTACAGCCCCATGAACAGCGTCAGGAATGCCGACACCAGCGCCGCGGCAGCGGCCAGCAACAGACGGCGCGCCGGGTCGGACAGCTCCTGCTGTGCCAGTTCGTCGGCGTACGCCTGCAGGGCCTCGACGTGCTCTGCAGTCACGGTAGCGCCCTTCTCGACGATCGGTTCGTCGGGAGAGAGGACGCGCTTGACCTGAGCCACGCCACGCCGCGCCTCCTCCTGGAGACGCCTGGTGCGTTCCAGGTCGACGACCAGGTTGGGTTCCACGAAGAGCGCGAGCAGCTCGTGCACGGCCTCGGTCACCCCCAGCTCGGCGATTACCGGGAAGCGCCCGATCGCCACCAACAGCCCTCCCTGGCGCAGTTCGGCGATGCTGTGCAGCGACGCCACGTCCAGCTCGCGAACCGCCGCGCCGTCGTCGATGCGCGCGCGTGGATTCTGGCCGCTCCCCAGCGGCTCCTTGCTGCTCACGACGCCCGCCGTGTACAGCTCTTCCAGCACCGCACGGCAGGCAGCCGTGAAGCCCTCGACCTGATCCGCGGACGCGCCAGCCAGTGCTGCTGTCAGGCGCGCGACCGCCTCGCTCGAGATCGCTGCCGTGACCTGCGGGAGTTGCCGGCGCAGGTGGCGCCGCCTGAGCGTGTCTGCCACGTCGAGCCTGGCCGTATGGGCCAGGAGTGCCAGCGCCGAGTCGAGTCGGGCTACCTGCCTTTCGGCAACGCCCACCCTCGGCTGCAGCGCGATCGGTACGGCGCGCACCGCCTCGAGGCGCTCGGCAGCCAGTTCGCTGTCGCTCTTGTGGACATAGAAAAGGAAGGGGGCACGGATCGTCTCGGCGGCCCTGCTTCCCACGCGGAGCAGCGGGACGCTGTGAGGGCGCTGATAGGGCGACAGGTAGGCGAGCGCGGCAGCGACCGCCACCCCGAGCGCGACGCGGCAGGCCCACAGCCCGCGCGGCCCAAGGCGCTGCCGGCGCGAGCGCAGGAGTCGGGCCGGCGAATGCCAGTGGTGCAGCCAGGCGAGGGAGGCACGCCAGAGGCTCATGCCGGTTCCCTGGTCTCCGGGCCTGCCTGGCGCTGCTGGCGCTCGTACGCCTTGACGATCTCCTGAACCAGAGCGTTGCGAACCACGTCGCGCTGGGTCAGGTACACGAATGCAAGCCCTGGCACGCCGCGCAGCACGCCCTGCACGTCCACCAGTCCGGAGATCTGCCCTTTCGGCAGGTCGGTCTGGGTGATGTCGCCAGTCACCACGGCGCGCGAGTGACGGCCCAGGCGCGTCAGGAACATCTTCATCTGCGGCGGCGTGGTGTTCTGCGCCTCGTCGAGGATGATGAACGAGTCGTTCAGCGTGCGACCGCGCATGTACGCGAGCGGCACGACCTCGACGATCTTCATGTCCTGCATGCGCCGCAGGCGCTCCGGTTCGAGCAGGTCCTGAAGTGCGTCGTACAGCGGCCGGAGGTACGGATCGACCTTGTCCTCGAACGAACCGGGCAAGAAGCCCAGGCTCTCCCCGGCTTCGACCGCCGGCCGTGCCAACAGGATCCGCGAGACCTCCTTGGCGCGCAGCGCCGCCACCGCGACGGCCACGGCCAGGTAGGTCTTTCCCGTTCCCGCCGGCCCGATGGCGAAGACCACGTCGTTGTCGGCCATCGCCTGCAGGTAGCTTGCCTGCCCGGAGGTGCGCGGCCGCACGATGGCTCGGTAGGTCCGCGCCTCGCGCGATCCGGCCGCCAGCGGGGGCGCGGCGCCACGCTGGATGATGCCCGGCACTTCCTCGGGCCCGATCCCGCCGGCGCGCAGCTGTTCCACCACCTCCGCCAACAGGGTCGCCGCAGCATCCACCGCCGGTGGGGGGCCATCCAGCACCAGAACGCCGTCGCGGGCGACCACCGAGATGCCGTAGCTCTTCTCGAGGAGGGCCAGATGAGCGTCGTGCCGCCCGAAGAGGGTCAGGCGGTCGACACCGGTTGTCAGCACCGAAGCGCGGCCGGATCGATCGGACATAGGCGAGAAACGCTGCACCCCCGCCGCGATGAGCGCATCGCCGTGGCAGGAGCGGTCGAAAGGAAGGAAGACCTCAGACTCTCACGCCGCGAACGGCTCGACCCGGCAGCCCTCGGCGGGTCGAAGGACCGTGCTCAAGGTACCGAGGGGCCATGGGGAAGTCAAGCAGGGGACCACGGGCGGCGCCGCTGGGCGAGGCGCCGCGCGGACGCTCAGGGCACCTGTGGTTCCGGCTCCACGAGCGTCCTGATCGCCAACTCCCTGAGTTGCTCGGCGCTGACCGGCCCGGGAGCGCGCTCCATGAGCCCGACGGCCTTGTTCGTCTTGGGGAACGCGATCACGTCGCGGATGGAGTCCTCCCCGCACATCATGGCGATGAGGCGGTCGTACCCGAAGGCGATGCCCCCGTGAGGCGGAGCGCCGTACTCCAAGGCGTCCAGCAGGAATCCGAACTTGCTCAGCGCCTCTTCGCGCGACAGCGCCAGCAGATCGAAAAGCCGCGTCTGCACTTCGCGCTGGAAGATGCGGATGCTGCCGCCGGCCACCTCGTTCCCGTTGAGGACCAGATCGTACGCCTTGGCCCGGACCTCGAGCGGGGCGCTCTCCAACCTGTCCAGGTCCTCGTCCAGCGGTGCCGTGAACGGGTGGTGCTTGGCGACGCAGCGGCCGGCCTCGTCGTCGTACTCCAACAGCGGGAAGTGCGTCACCCAGAGCGGGGCCCAGGCCCCGCGGGGTACCAGCTCCAGCCGGCGAGCCAGCTCCAGTCTGAGGGCGCCGAGGGCGCGGGCGATGACCGCGGGCTGGTCAGCGACGAACAGGAGCAGATCCCCGGGCTGGGAGTCCATGGCGCGCACGAGCTCGGCGCGCGCCTGCTCCGGGAAGAACTTGGCGATCGATGACTCGAGGCCCGCGTCGGTGTGCCGCATCCATGCCAGTCCTTTGGCCCCCAGCCGCTGGACGAAGGCTCCAAGATCGTCGATCTGACTCCTTGGCATTTCGCTGCCCGACTTGACGTTGATACCTCGAACCTCGCCCTTTGACTCAATGACCGAGCGAAACACCTTGAACTCCGACTTGCGGACCGCTTCGGTCAGCGGGCGCAGCTCCAGGCCAAAGCGCAGGTCGGGCTTGTCGGACCCGTAGCGAGCCATCGCCTCGGCGTACTCCAGGCGCGGGAACGGGTCGGGCAGCGAGACGCCCACCACCTCGCGGAAAAGGGTCCGCGTCAGCGCCTCGGCCACCTCCATGACGTCCGTCTCGCGGACGAACGACATCTCGACGTCGATCTGCGTGAACTCCGGCTGCCGGTCGGCGCGCAGGTCCTCGTCGCGGAAGCACTTGACGATCTGGAAATAGCGGTCCAGGCCGGCGACCATCAGGAGCTGCTTGTACGTCTGCGGGCTCTGCGGCAGCGCGTAGAACAGCCCCGGATGCACCCGGCTCGGGACCAGGTAGTCGCGGGCGCCCTCTGGAGTGCTGCGGATCAGGAACGGGGTCTCCACCTCCAGAAAGCCGCGCGCATCCATGAAGGCGCGGGTGAGCTGGGCAGCCCGGTGACGCAGGCGCAGGTTGGCGACCATGCGCGGCCGCCTGAGGTCCAGATAGCGGTACCGCAGCCGGACGTCCTCGCCGATGTCGAGTTCGTCCTCGATCTGCAGCGGGGGCGACGCGGCGGCGTTCAGTACTTTCAGCGCCTCGCAGTTCACCTCCACCTGGCCGGTCTGCAGGCGCGGGTTGACCATGCCTTCGGGACGGGCCTCGACCACGCCGCGCACGGCGATCACGTACTCGCTCCGCAAGGACTCGGCCTTGGCGTGGGCGGCGGCATCGTGCTGCGGGTTGAAGACGACCTGCGTGATGCCTTCGCGGTCGCGCAGGTCGATGAAGATCACGCCGCCGTGATCCCGCCGGCGCGCCACCCAGCCCATGAGGGTGACGCGAGCGCCGACATCTTCCAGCCGCAGCGCCGCGCAGTGGTGTGTTCGCTGCCAGTCACCCAGGGGCTCCAGAGCGCCCATACGATCTCCCGCAATGCGTCAGCGCGTTCACCGCGAGGCCGCCACAGCCGCGGCCCTTGCCCAGTCCGTGCTGAGCCGCCAGCCGGCGGCAGGCGTTGGAGCCGAGCACGAGCGAGCACGAACAGGAGGCGGCAACCTAAGCCCTTCGTCTGGCCATGTCAAGGCGGACGGCACCCCGCGGCCGCTGGTTGACACACGGCAGCGGGCCGGTACATTGGCCTGGCGTCCGGGCGAGTGTCGCGCCTGTCGTGTCTGTCGGGTCGAGCGTGGAAGGGGAGGCCGGCGGAGCGCTGGCGCTCGGAAGGAGTGCGCCGGGCCGTTCGCCGGCAAGAGGATGCCATGTCCGTCGATGTCCGTATCCCTCCGCCGCTGCGCCGGCTGACGGGCGGTCGAGGCCGAGTCCAGGTGGAGGCGCGCACCGTCGAGGAGCTGCTCGACGCGCTCGAGGCCGCCCACGCGGGTCTGGGCGCCAAGCTCCGCGACGAGACCGGAGCGGTCCGTCGCTACATCAGCATCTACGTGGGGGATCAGGACATCCGCTTCATCGGTGGTCTGGCGGCCCCTCTGCGGGACGGCGACGCAGTGTCCATAGTCCCGGCCATCGCCGGCGGCTAGGACGATCGCGGGCGCCTAGGACGGCCGCGCGCAGCGGCGGGGCAGAGCCGGGGATGGCTCAGGCCAGGCTGGCCACGTACCGGCTCAGGCGCGACTTGTACCTCGCGCCGGTGTTCCGCGCGATGGCGCCCTTCTTGGCGGACTTGTCGATCACCGACATCGCCTCGCGAAGCCGCTGCTGGGCCGCGGCCGGATCCTGGCTGGCCCGGACCTTCCTCATCGCGGTGCGCACGGCCGAGCGGATGGCCTTGTTGCGCGCCCTGGCCTTCAGGCTGCTGCGGAGGCGCTTCCGGGACGATCTGAGATTCGGCACTGCGCTGCTCCTTTTCCTGCCTTGAGCCCCGGCCGCGTGGCAGCGGGCCCGGGGTTCCGTCGGCTGCGCGCGGTCCACACGGTGGCCGAGCGAGCCCGGCGCGCGCGAACGAGGCGCCCGGCAGGCGCGCTGCCCCGCTCGCCAGGGGGCGACTATGATAAGGGCACCCAGTGCTTTGCGCAATGGCGCGTGGCTGGCGACCGGCACCCGCCGCGGCGAGGCCCCCGCACCCGCGGCGCGGCGGCCGATCGTGGCCAGCGCACGCTCCGGCTGCCGCGGTTGCGGCCGCGGGATGGTTTGACACAGCCCTGGCGTGCACTATAGTTGGCCCACTTCCGCACCAGGCTTCGCTGCGCCTGTCCAGCCGGGCGCTGAAGCGTCACGGGCCGCGAGCGATGGCTACCCACCACATCCGCAACTTCTGCATCATCGCGCACATCGACCACGGGAAGTCGACTCTGGCGGATCGCCTGCTGGAGCTGACCCACACGCTCAGCGCCAAGCAGATGCACGCGCAGGTTCTCGACAGCATGGACCTGGAGCGCGAGCGCGGCATCACGATCAAGGCTCACCCGGTCCGCATGCACTACCAGGGCGCCGACGGGAACGTGTACCAGCTCAACCTGATCGACACGCCCGGCCACGTGGACTTCGCCTACGAGGTCTCCCGCAGCCTGGCTGCCTGCGAGGGAGCCGTGCTGGTGGTGGACGCCACCCAGGGCGTCGAGGCACAGACGGTCAGCAACCTGCTGCTGGCGCTTCACCACGATCTGGCCATCGTGCCTGTGATCAACAAGATCGACGCCGCCAGCGCCCAGCCCGATTCCGTGCGGCAGCAGATCCACGAGCTGCTCGGCGGCGACCAGGACGAGATCCTCGCCATCAGTGCCAAGGATGGCATCGGCATCGAGGCCGTGCTCGAGGCCATAGTCCGGCGAGTCCCGCCGCCGGATGGGGACGAGGCGCGGCCGCTGCGCGCCCTGGTCTTCGATTCCCTGTATGACCAGTACCGGGGCGTCGTCACCTTCGTGCGCGTGGTGGACGGCGCTGTCCGTCCCGGCGATCGGATCCGCTTCCACTCCACCGGCAGGGCGTACGACGTCGAGGAGGTGGGGCTGCTGCGCCTCGAGAGGGTCCCCACGGCGGCGCTGCAGGCCGGCGAAGTCGGCTACATGATCGCCGCCATCAAGGTCCTCGACGAGGCTCCCGTGGGGGACACGGTGGTTCCTGCGGACCGTTCCGGCGTGGCCCCCCTCCCGGGCTACCAGCCCCTCAAGCCGATGGTGTTCAGCGGGCTGTACCCCGTGAACCCCGACGACTACGAGGAACTCCGCGATGCCCTGGGCCGACTCAAGCTGAACGATGCCGCCCTGACGTTCGAGCCGGAGAGCTCGCCGGCCCTGGGGTTCGGGTTCCGCTGCGGCTTCCTGGGCATGCTCCACATGGAGATCATCCAGGAGCGGTTGGAGCGCGAGCATCGGGTCGATATCATCGCCACGCTGCCCAACGTTCGCTATGAGGCGCTGACCAAGTCCGGCGAGACCGTCCAGGTCGACAACCCGGCGCGCCTGCCGCCCGCTGCCGCCATCGCCGAGATTCGCGAGCCCATCCTCGCCGTGCAGGTGCTGGTGCCCGCCGAGTACATCGGCGGCGTCATGAAGGTGTGCGCGGATCGACGGGGGGTGTACCGGAACACGGAATACCTGGACGCCAGCCGGGCCATGCTGTCGTTCGAGCTGCCGCTGGCGGAGATCGTCATCGATTTCTACGATCGCCTCAAGTCGGTCTCGCGTGGCTACGCGTCCTTCGACTACGAGCACAAGGAGATGCGGGCCAGCGATCTGGTGCGGCTCGATCTGCTGATCAACGGCGAGCCGCTGGACGCCATGTCGGTGATCATTCATCGCGACAAGGCGTTCGAGTGGGGGCAGAAGTTCTGCAGCAAGCTGAAGGAGCTCATTCCGCGCCAGCTATTCGAGGTGGTCATCCAGGCGGCGGTGGGCTCCAAGGTCATCGCCCGGACAGTGGTGCGCCCCTTCCGCAAGAACGTCATCGCCAAGTGCTACGGCGGCGACATCACGCGCAAGCGGAAGCTGCTGGAGAAGCAGAAGGAGGGGAAGAAGCGCATGAAGCAGTTCGGCCGGGTCGAGATCCCGCAGGAAGCGTTCCTGGCCGCACTGCAGCTGGGCGAGTGATGGCCAAGCGATTGCCGTTTCCGTCGCGGGGCGGCGGCCGGCCGGCGCCGCGCTGGCGCCGGCGGCGGCCCCGCGGGCGGGGCTCGTCCCTGGCCGCTGTGGCGACCGCCGTCGGCGTCGCCGTCTGCGCGCGGCTGTTCCTGCTGCAGGGCTTCCGCGTGCCGTCGCGCGCCATGGAAGACACGGTGCTGGCTGGCGAGTACCTGCTGGTCGACAAGATGAGTTACGGGGTCCGCATCCCGTTCGTTCGCTGGCGGCTGCCGGGCTGGGCCGAGCCCCGTGCCGGCGACGTGGTGGTTTTCGAGGCGGCGCACGACGATCGCCGCCTGCTGGTGAAGCGCTGCGTGGCGGTGGCAGGACAGCTGGTGGAGGGGCGCCACAAGGTCATCTACGTGGACGGCAGGCGCAGCATCGATCCGCCGCGCTCCAAGTACGTCGACGCGCACATCCTCGATCCCGCGCACAGCCCGCGCGACAGCTTCGGGCCCGTGCGCGTCCCGCCGGATGCCGTCTTCGTGGTCGGCGACAACCGGGATCGCAGCCGGGACAGCCGCCACTGGGGCGCGCTGCCCGTGAGCGCGATCGTGGGGCGGGCCCGGCGGGTCTACTGGTCGTGCGAGCCGGTGGGAACGCCTGGCGACGGTTCCTGGGGCGACGCGCTGCGCAGCCTGCTCACGCTTCCGAGTCGCCTGCGCTGGAGGCGCCTCGGCGCCGGCGTCAGGTGAGGTGAACGAGCGCGGCCTGTACGTGCACGTGCCCTTCTGCAGCGGGCGCTGTCGCTACTGCGGCTTCTATGCGGAGGTTGGCAGGGAAGGGGACCTCGACCGCTACATCGACGCGGTGGTGGCGGAGCTGCGGCAGCGCACGAGTGCGCTCGGGTGGGAACCGCTGGCCTCCGTGTTCATCGGAGGAGGCACTCCCAGCCTGCTGAGTCCTGCCCACGTGGAGCGGGTCCTGGCGGAGGTGCGGCGCAGTCCCGGGCTGCGCGAGGATGCCGAGGTCACCCTGGAGGCCAATCCCGGCAGCAGCGGCATCGCCCGCCTCGCCGGCTACCGAAGCAGCGGCGTCAACCGTCTCAGCCTCGGCGTCCAGTCGTTCGACGCGGAGACGCTGCGGTGGCTGGGCAGGCGGCACACAGTCGAGGACGCGCTCCGGGCGTGCGCCGCGGCCCGCGACGCCGGGTTCGGGGTGGTCAGCCTCGATCTGCTGGCGGCCGTGCCCGGCATGCCGGCGTGTGCCTGGGAGCGCACGCTGGCGACGGCGCTTCGCCTCAGGCCCGAGCATGTGTCGGTCTACTGCCTGTCCGTCGAGCCGGGAACGGCGCTGGCGGCTCAGGTCGACAGCGGGGCGGTTGCCGCCCCGGACGAGGAGGCTCAGGCGCGCGCGTACGAGCTCGGCTGTGCGCGGCTGAGCGCGGCCGGGTACGAGCACTACGAGATCTCCAATTTCGCCGTGCCGGGGCACCGCTGCCGGCACAACTGGGCCTGCTGGCGCGGGCAGGAGTATCTCGGCGTGGGGGCGGCCGCGCACAGCTCCATCGGGGCCGTGCGGTCGTGGAACTACCGCTCGCTCGATCGGTACCTGGCCAGCATCGAACAGGGGCGGACAGCCCAGGCCGGGCAGGAGCAGTTGTCGCCGGCGGTGCGGCGCCAGGAGCGTCTGTGGCTGGAGCTGCGCACCTGCGACGGCGCCGTGCTGACGGCTGCGGAGGCGCAGGCACTGGAGACCCACCCGCGCCTGCGCTCCCTGATGGAGGCGGGCGTGCTCCGCTGGCGCGGCGGCCGGCTGCAGGTGGACGGTGCCGGTTGGCTGCTGGCGGATGCGCTGGCCATCGAAGCGATGGACCTGGTGGAGGGCCGAAGGGCCGCGCCCGGCGAGGGCCGCAGGCACGACCCGGCGCCCTCTGGGAGGCACGATCCATGAGAACGCATGCGGCGATCGCCGCCGTGGCCCTGGCACTCGGCTGGGTGGCCAGCGCGCCGGCGCAGACGGACGAGCGGGAGCGTTCGGTGGTCACCAGCGAGCTGGCGGAGCCCCCCGAGCCGAAGGATCGCGCGAGTCCGACGCACATCAACCTCGAGGCCTACCGCGAGGTGCTGGCCAGTGGGCGCTACGTGGTCGGTCCCGGCGATCGGTTCCTCGTGCACGTCCCCGGGATGGAGCAGCCGGTCGAGGCGCCGGTCATGGCCGAGGGCGGTGTGTTCGTTCCGGGAGTGGGCACGGTGCCAGTCGGCGGCACGAGCCTGGCCGAGGCGCGGGCGCGGGTCCAGGCCGCCTTTCGCCGGTCCTTCCGCAGCGGCGACGTCGAGCTGGAGCTGGTTGCTCTGCGCAGCTTCCCGGTGGCGGTGGTGGGAGCGGTCGGCAGTCCGGGAGTGGTGCTGTCCAGTGCGGTCGAGCGCGTGAGCGAGGCCATCCGCAAGGCGGGCAACCTGGGCGCCAACGCTTCCCGGCGCCGCATCCGGCTGGTGCGCACCGGCAGGCTCGATGCTGCCCGCTGGCAGCGACTCGCGCAGTGCCCGGCGCTGGCCGACTCCCTCGACCGCGCCGGTGTGGCCGAGAGAGTGGACCTCGAGCTGTTCAACGTGACCGGCGACTCGCGGTACAACCCGTTCGTCGAAGACGGCGATCGCGTGATCGTGCCCGCCAGGCTTGCCGAGGTGGCGGCGCGCGGCGGGGTCAACCGCGAGGGATTCTTCGAGTTCGTGCCGGGAGACCGCGTCAGCGACCTGCTCGCCCTGTGCCTGGGGCTGGCGCCCGGTCACGACCCTGGGCGTACCGTGGTGTTCCGTCTACTGGGCAGCGGGCGCGCCCGCCAGTCCATCCCGGTGGACCTGGCAGCCATCGCTGCCGGGGATTCGACGGCAGATCTGGCGCTGGAGCCCGAGGACTGGCTGGTCGTCCGAGAACAGGCCGATCGCGCCAACACGAGTGCGGTGCGCGTCACCGGGCAGGTCGTCTCGCCGGGCTACTACGTGGTGGAGAAGGGCAGGACGCGGCTGCGGGACGTCATCGAGTGGGCCGGCGGGATCACCGAGGACGCCTCGCTCTGGAAGGCCCGGGTCTACCGTGCCGCCGATCCCGATCTGACGCCCGGCGGACGGCTCGAGGCGCCGCTGGACCCGGAGTTCGAGCGCATCAAGACGATACCGGTGTCGGAGCGAACTCGGGAGGAAGACCAGTACTTCGTCATGAAGAGCCGGGAAGTCCCCGGCCAGATGGTGGTGGACTTCGTGGCGCTGTTCGAGGAGGGCGACGAGACCCAGAACATCCTGCTGATGCCCGGCGATCTGATCGTGATCCCGCACACCCAGCGGACGGTCATCGTGAGCGGACAGGCGGCCTATCCTGGCGCGCTGACGCACCGACCGGGCCTGCGCGTGCGCGACTACGTGGAGCTGGCCGGGGGGCTGGGGTGGCGCGCCTCGAAGGATATCCGGGTCATCAAGGCGCGCACCGGCGAGATCAAACGAGCCTCGGACGCGGTGCAGGTGGACCCCGGCGACCGGATCTGGATCAAGGAGAAGCCGGAGCGCGACTACTGGGCCATCTTCCGCGACACGATGGGCGTGTTGGGCGAGCTGTCCACCGTGGTCCTCGTCTACGTGTCCTTCGCGAACAAGTGAGCGCGCACCATGGCCGACCATGAGCGCAGTCTGCTGGACTACGCCTACGTGCTGCTGAAGTGGCGCCGCCTGATCGCGTTCTCGACCGTCGGCGTGGCTGTTGTCGCGGCGGTTGTCAGCCTGCTGCTGCCCCAGCGATGGACGGCGCGGACCACGCTGCTGCCGCCCGAGGAGGATGTCGGGCAGCTGTGGGCGAGCTCGCTGCTGGGCGCAGCGGCGCCGCCCAACCTGACTCGCCTGCTCGGTGCCGGCAACTCGTCCGATCGCCTGCTGACCATGCTGGCCAGCCAGCGCGTGTTGGGGGCGATCGTGGACAGCTTCTCTCTGGGGGCGGAGTACGGGGTCCCGACGCGCGATCTGGCGATCATGCGCCTCGACGAGCACGTGGATCGCGAGCGAGGTGACGATGGTGCGCTGCACATCGCGGTGACTGCCAGCAGCCCCGAGCTTGCGGCAGCCCTGTGCAACGCGCTGGCCTCCGAGCTGGACGAGGTGAACCGGGAGTACAAGAGCCTGCAGGCCAGATCCTTGAAGGTGTTTCTTGAGAACCGGGCTGAGGCGGTCAGCCGCGAGCTGGCCTCGGCCGGGGACCGGCTGCGCGCGTTCCAGGAGCAGCACCGCCTGGTGGACCTCGAGGAGCAGACCGCCGCGATCGTGGATCTGGTCAAGGGGATCGCGCGCGAACTGGCGTTGAAGCAGGCCGAGCTGGGCGTGAGCCAGCGGCTGTTGGGCCCGGAGCACGAGCAGCGCCAGCGCGAGACGCTGGAAGCCAGCGAACTGGCGCGTCAGTTCTCGCTGCTGGCAGACGGCGCCGACGGCGGTCCGGAGGCCGCACTCCCGGCCGGCGGCGCGGCCGCGCTCGGTCCGGCCCTGATGCGGCTGCCAGGGCTCGCCCAGGAATACGCGGCCCTGCGGCTGGAGGTCGAGGTCAAGGAGGCGGTGCTGGGCTACCTGCGCACACAGCTAGAGGAGGCGCGCTGCCGAGAGGCCAGGGACACGCCGACTCTCCTGGTTCTCGACCCCGCCACCCCACCGTCTGTGCGCAGTGCGCCGCGGCGCACGCTCATCGTGTTGGTGGCCACGGCCCTGGCGCTGGCCGGAAGTGTCCTGGCGGCCTTCGCCCTGGAGTCCGCCGGCTGCCTGGCGGCCCGCCACCAGGAGCGCCTGCAGGACATCCGCGCGCTGTTCGGCGCCTGAGGAGGAGAGCGGCTCCGCTCGCGCGGCCGCTCTGCGCGTTGCCCGGCGCCAGCCGGTCGCTGCCCGTCAGGGGTCGGCGGCGTCGCAGGCAGGGGCCGCGCGAGAAAGACAACGGGGCCGCGACGGATCGCGGCCCCTTCTTGCGCAGGTGGTGGGGGGAGCAGGATTCGAACCTACGTAGGCGTGCGCCAGCAGATTTACAGTCTGCCCTCGTTGACCGCTTGAGTATCCCCCCGAAGTCCGGTGCCGTTCGGGGCGGGACAAGATAGCCCCGCGCCGTACGCGTGTCAATGCGGCTCCCTCGTCAGTCGCCGTCGGCCAGGGTCTTGAGGGTGTGGTTGCGCGTCGGATGCCGCAGCTTGCTCAAGGCGCGCTCCTTGAGCTGGCGGATGCGCTCGCGCGTCAGCCCCATCAGCCCGCCGATCTGCTCGAGGGTGAGCGCCTCGTTCCCGTCCAGCCCGAAATAGAGGCGGATGATGCGGAGTTCGCGTTCGTCCAGGCTGTGGAGCACCTCCTCCAGCTGCACGCGGGCCGACTCGCGCAGCACGTCTGCGTCCGGCGTCTCCTGACTGCTGTCCGCCAGGATGTTGAGCAGACTGCGCTCGTCGTCCTCCTCGAAGGTCTCGTCCAGCGAGCGCACCGAGCGCGCGCTCAACACCGTCTCCAGCACCTCCTCGGGAGGCACGTCCAGCTCCGCGGCGATCTCCTCGATGTTGGGGTCGCTCTCGCGGCCCTGCCCCAGCTTGCGCGACGCCTTCGAGATGTCCTTGAGCAGGCTGACCTTGTTCAGCGGCAACCGCACGGTGCGCGCGTGTTCGGCGATGGACTGCAGGATGGACTGGCGGATCCACCAGACGGCATAGGAGATGAACTTGTAGCCCTTGGTCCCGTCGAAGCGCTCGGCGGCTGTCAGCAGGCCCAGGTTCCCGGCGCTGATGAGGTCGGATAGCGAGAGACCGCGGTTCTGGTACTTCTTGGCGACATCGACCACGAAACGCAGGTTGGCCTGCACCATCTCGTCGCGGGCTGCGGTGTCTCCCTCCTGGATGCGCGCTGCCAGCTCGACCTCGCGCTCGCGCGACAGCGGTCGCGAGGAGGCGATGTCGTCAAAGTAGAGGCGCAGCGTGGTCTCTTCGTCCTGGTAGCTGTGCATGAGATCTCCGAGCTCCGTTCGTCCTTCGGGGCGGGGCGCGGTGAATCACTCACCGAGCGCGCGGCTCTCGTCGGCCGCGACCAACCTTATCCTGCCTTCGACGAAGTCCTCCAGCGCCACAGCAGGCGCGGAGACGCTGCCTTCTGTCTCGTTCTCTCGCTGCTTCGAGTTGACCTCCCGAGCCCTCTTGGACAGAGCCCGAGCCGCCGCGAACGGATTGCCCATCTCCTCCATCTTGAAAAACACATCCCGGTCGAAGATCGACTTCACCATACACAGACTCCCCTCGTCTCGCGTACACGCACACTCCGGCGTCGGGCAAGAGCCCGGCCACGAGCGCATGC
>Ga0116202_10001164_pt1 | contig 15407 bp, 9 predicted proteins | sample LakKivw325mmetaG_FD_94479 | JGI IMG/M metagenome (GOLD analysis project Ga0116202, IMG submission 94479) | Anoxic lake water microbial communities from Lake Kivu, Rwanda to study Microbial Dark Matter (Phase II) - Lake Kivu water 325m metaG | ecosystem: Environmental > Aquatic > Freshwater >...
AAACATCTTCGCGATGACGGGTTTCCTCAGATCGCCTTCGAGCAGGAGAACCTTGCGGCCGGCTTGTGCCATGGTGATGGCCAGGTTGACGATGGTGGAGGTCTTGCCTTCCTGCGGGGACGAACTCGTCAGGACGATGGATTTGATATTTTTCTCGAGGGATGCGAAATTGACGTTTGTTCGCACCGTCCTGTAACTTTCCGCCAGTGACGATTTAGGCGCAAAGTGGGAGATAAGCCTCGCATCCCGCTGGAGCGTTTCGGGATCCATGTCCCCGCCGTACTTCTCCTGGATGACAGCTTTGATCTCCTGCTGGGTGACATGGGGGACCAGCCCGAGGACGGGGACCCTGAGGAATTCCTCCACCTCTTCGATGGCACCGATGGAGGTGTCGAAGGTCTCAATCAGGAACGCGAAGACGACACCCATGGCAAGCCCGATGATCAAGCCCAGGAGAAAGTTTTCCTTGACCTTGGGCGGGTTCATGGGGTTCGCGGGCTCCAGGGCCGGCTTTACGACCTTCACTTCCTCTATATTCTCGGCCTCCTTGATCAGGGCTTCCTGGTGCTTCTTGTTCAGCATGGTGTAGACTTCCTGGGTGACCTGAACCTCCCGGTCAAGGCGTGCCATTTCGATGCCCTTTTCCGGCATCCTTTTGATGCCCTCACCGACGAAGTCCATTTTGGACTGCAGTGTTCTCATCTCCGCCACAAGACCCCTGTCCATGGCCTGGAGCTGTGCCTGCATGGCCTTCACCGTCTCGCGGATCTGGGCCTTCAATTCCACGACGGCCGGATACTGCTCCGTGTAAGTAATCAGGAGGGTGTCCCTGTCGAGCATCAGCTTGACGAGGCGGTCATTCAGATTGTGGTAAAGGGCGGGGGCGCTTTCGTAATAAAAGCTCGTTTTCGAGGTGAGCGGCCTGTCTTCAGCCCCTTCGAGGAGCTTCAGAATGTTCGTGATGTTCTGGTGGCTCACGGCGTCTTTGTCATAATTCGCCTGCAGGGTGTTCATCTGGCCGAGCAGGCTTGCGGACTGACTGTCCACGGAGACAATCTTGTTTTTCTCCTTGAATTCCCGGACGGCCTCCTCGGAATCCCTCAATCGCTCGGTGGCAAGCTTCAACTGGGCTTCGACGGCCCTCTTGGCTTCGATGGTCCTCTTGTTGATCTCCTTGTATCTCTCCTCCTGGTAGACGCTTGCGAGCCCGTTGGCCGCCCGCTGGGCAAACTTGGGGTCCTCGGACTTGACAAAGATGTCGATGACCGTGCTCTTGTTCTCGTCCAGCTGGGTCTTGACCTTGTCTTTCAGGTCCAGGATGATGCCCAGGTACTCCTTGCGGTTCCGGACCTCCTCCGAGGGAAGGCTGGCGGGGATGAGACCCATCTCCTTGGCCAGCATCTCCATCATGTAGTAGCTCTTGATTGTTGCGACCTGGGTCTGGAGGTCATCGACCATCGTGTAGTTGGTGTCCATGAAAATGCCGCCGCCGGTGTTGCGTTCGACCTTGATGCTGACACTGGCCTGGTAAACGGGCACGGGCTTATCGATGATCGCGGCAACGAGGCTGAAGAGACCTGTCAGGATGACGGTCAGGAGGATGATGAATTTTCGCCTCTTGATGACTCTCCAGTATTCTCTCAGGTTCAGGTCATATTGTGCCATTTCCTTGGCGCTCCTCTGTTTGGTCGAATTTCATTCTGAAAGTCGTCTTTACCTCAAGTGCAGTGTCATTTACCCAGATCCGGCCTGATTTATTTTATGCGCATCTGATCGGGCTGGCCGTAAGCGTCTCTGTATCTGCCCGGATAGAACATGTATTCCAGGAGCGGGACGGTGTTGATGATGAATTCGTTGATGTCGCCGATCGCCGTCCTGGGCACCCAGACGACATCGCCGTTTTTGAGCCTGACGTTCTGGCTGATATCGCCGCGCTTGGTCATCTCGTCATAGTTGGCTGAGAGGATGATTGGCTTTCCCTGTCTTTCCTGGAACTCCCTGATGACCTTCACGTCCGATTTGATGGCAACACGGGTGGGTCCTCCGGCCTTTGAAAGGGCCGCGAGCAGGTCATAGGCGTCCTTGAGCCGGTAGATGCCCTGCTGAGCAACCTCACCCAGGACATAGACCCTCTCCCCGAAAATGGGAAGTTCCGGAACGGTTACCATGTCCCGGTCCTCCAGGATCATGTTCTCACTCATGTCGCCTCTGAACATTGAATTGTAGAGATTAAGCGTGTATATTTTTCCCTTCCGGACGAGTTCGACCCGTGTGAGGTCCCCATTACCCTCTGTCTGGCCGGATATAGCCCCGCCGGCCCCTACGATGAGGTCAAGCACCGTCATCTTGCCGGTGAGGGGATAACGACCGGGACCGGACCTTACACCGGAGATACCCGTATCGAATCTGTTGATCTGCCCGAAGAGAAGGGCTGTTTTGCTTCTATATTCCTTGACGATCAACTCCAGCCTGGGGTTGCGGATGTATTTCTGCATGGCCTCCGTCAGGGCATCATCCACCTGCTGGACGGTGAGCCCGCTCACGTACAGGTCATCCACGAAGGAGTATGAAATCTTCCCGTCGGCCCTGACCTCCGTCGTATATGCCAATGGCTTGGAGCCGTCCCAGAAGGTGATCTGCAGGACATCGCCGGGCCCCACGATGTACTCAGGCATTCCCCTGGCCTCGGTGAAGACGTCGTTCCGATCAATCTGGCTGAGTTTCTTGATTTCAGCGGCCTGCGCTGCCTTTACCTCGGGGGGGACAACCTCCTGGCTCGCCTCGTATTCCTTCACGGGGATACCTTTTTTCTCCATGGTGACACACCCGCCCAGGAGGAAGGCCAGGACAAGAACGGTCGAAAAAGCAATCATTCTGAGCTTATAGCGCATACGGGTTCTCCTGTATGGAATCACACATTTCGTATCATGCCAAGAATATGCCAAGTTTTTAAAGAATCTGCTGACGTGACAACCCCTTAGCAATACCCGGGCCGTCTTCAGCTTCTGGCCTCAGCGTTGCATTGACGAAATGCCGAATGTCTGTTTGAATAGAAATGCTTGAAAACTTCTGCCGTCATGTCTCGGGTGCGGAAAAGTTTTCCTAACCTTGCTTCGGTATTTACCGGCTAAATCTTTAATCTTTATGATCTAAAATTAACGGCTGGTATGAAAATTGAAAGTAAATTCATTCGCGGGTTGATCTCATGTCCCTTGTTTTTTGCGCGCCTTCAACCCATTAATATGATTAAACTAACCAGGATCTGGCCCGAGTAGAAGACAAAGGAGATCGCGATGGTTCGCTATGTAGACCTCATTCAAGACGCCCCCATCAAGCGGGAGGAACTAAAAGAAAAAGAGGCAGTACCCCGGAAGACTCGAAAGCTGGACAAGGAAGATATGGAGGAATACCGGAGAATTTACCTGACGGTACAGGACTACCTCGAGGGGGTGCGAAGGAGAGTCACCCGGCACATGGATTTCGATCTCGAACCCGCCATAGATTTCCTGCACAATATCATCGACACACCGGATCTCATCACAAAGCTCTATCAGTTCACAAGCGAATACGGCCACGAGGAGGATTTCACGATCTCCCATTCCATCAACACGATGATCCTGTCCCTCAAGGTCGGCCAGGGCATGGGCTATTCGAAGGATAAACTCTTCGAGCTGGGCCTTGCGGCCCTGTTTCATGACCTGGGGATGTTCCTGGTTCCCGATGACATCCTCAGGAAACCCGACAGTCTGACCACGGAGGAGAGCGAGGCCGTCAGGAAACACCCTGAGATGAGCAGGGACATTTTGTCCATCCGCGGCGGGTCCTATCCATGGCTTTCCGAGGTGGTCTACCAGCATCACGAGCGGCAGGAGGGCCAGGGCTATCCCTGCGGCCTGAGAGGGGACCGCATTCATGAATACGCAAAGGTCATCGGCATCGTGGACACCTACGAGGCCATGACTCATAACCGCCCCCATCGGAGGGCCATCTCTGTCCGGGAACTCATCGAGTCAAAAAACCAGCAGTTTGCTCCCAGGATCATCAAAGTCTTCCTGGAACAGGTTTCTCTCTACCCGATGGGGAGCTATGTGAAGCTTAATAACAAGTCCATCGCCAAAGTCATCGACACCAACGACCAGCAGCCCCTGCGGCCCGTCGTCAACGTCCTCTTTGACGGTCAGGGCAACAAGATGAAGGTGGACCAGATCGTCAACCTGAAAGAAAACTCACTTCTGTGGGTTGTCGGAAACGTGTCGGAGACGGACCTTCCAGCTGGAGCCTGAAGGTACTGGGCAGGAAATTCAGCTTGCGACCGTTGGTAGGATGAAGGACTTGGACTCGAGGATGTAACCTCCCTCGGTCCCGTTTTCCCCCTCACAGGACGTATCCCTCACAGCCTCCTGGATCACGTCCACATCAATCTCCCTGATCTTCATTCCAAACCCGATCAAGAGACTCATATCGCATATGTTGTTGATCTTGCGCGGCACGCCCCGGGAGTGATCGTAGATGGTTCGCAGGGCATCGTCGGTGAAAACGTTTTTGTTCAACCCCGCCTTGGAGAGGCGGAAGAGTATATACTTGACCGACTGGTCAAAGCTGAGCGCGCCCAGGTGGTAACGGACGGCGATTCTCTGGTCGAGTTGCTCGATTCTCCGGATGATTCCCCTCAACTCCGGCTGACCGATCAGGATCAGGGAGAGAAGGAACTGGTCATTGAGCTGATAATTCAAAAGGAGCCTGACTTCCTCGAAGGTTTCCGGGGGCACGAGTTGGGCCTCGTCGACGATTAAAAGGGTGGTGACACCCTTCCTGAAATCCTGCAGGATCATCTCCCCGAGCATGTTCAGGAGATCTACCTTGGAGTCCGTGCCGGGGGTGAGCCCAAACTGGTGGAGGGTTTCTTTCAGAAAGTCCGTGGGTTTCAGGTTGGGATTGGCGATCAATCCGATGTTGTACTTGTGCCTCGGAAGCTGCTGGATGAGGGCCCGGCTGAGGGTCGTTTTTCCGCAGCCGATCTCGCCCGTGAGAAGGGCCGCCCCCCTCTTGCGGTGCACCGCGTAGAGGAGCCTTGTCATGGCTTCCTCGTGATCCCGCGAGTAAAAGATGAACTTGGGGTCCGGCGAGATCTCGTATGGATACACCTGGAAACCCCAATAATTCAGATACATTTAATTAATCCATCCAGAGCGAGATAAATTTCCGCGAAACAGGTTCTGTAGTGGTAATCGGTAAGGCCGTGAGGATCTTTAATGTTTTTGTCGCCGTTGCTCCTGCCGCCGGAGAAAACCCCCAGGAGGTGTATCTTGTCCCGCGTTTCGGGATATCTCGCGATGATCTCCCACTTGTGGATCTCTTCCATAACGAGAATTAGATCCGCCCAGTCAGCCAGGTCCTCCGTCAGGGGCCTCGAACGGTGCCTGATCCCGTCCATGCCCCTGTTGTGAAGCAAACGGGCGGCCTTGAAATCCGCCGCTGCGCCTTGCAGATCCATCAGTCCCGCAGAATAGACCTCTACATAGTGAATCTTATGGACCTGGAGTATTTTCTTCAGGATGCGCTCGGCGAGAAAGCTTCTGCAGATATTGGCCGTGCAGACGAAAAGGATGTGGATGGATGTTCGTACTTGTGAACCCGAGGTCATAGTTTCTGATCCTTCGATAGGTGGCCGGAGTGCCTGTTTTTTTTGTGCAAAGACCATGCCTCTTGAAAACCATGAGAAAAGTCCTAACGCCCGGGCGTTGCCTGCCGATAATAACTCCTATAGGGATGGGGATCCCCTTTGTTATCAATTTTGTGGCGCCGGTCTGGCATATTTAATGAATAAAAATCCACTCTGAATCTTTTTGGGAAGACATCGCCCGGATCACCGGAGCGGGGGACGGGCGGTCATAAAATTCCCGCTTCAGGGGTGCACAAGGACAGAATGTTCCCGGAAAAGACCGAGAGAGCGGCAGGCGGTTTTGACTTCAGGGAGATCTCGCAGCTTTCGGAGAAGCTTGCGCTCCGCAAGGCCCTTCTCGAGATCACCAACCGCATCCACGCCGCCCAGAACATCAGGGAGATCCTCGTCGATCTCAAGGACGGGATCCTCTCCCTTTTCAACGCCTACATGATCTCCATCTACGTGGTGGACCGGTCGAAAAACGAGCTTTTCACCTATTTCCTCGCGGGGTCCCAGCTCAAAGAAATCCGAGTGCCGATCAGCAACTCGAGCATCGCAGGCTTTGTGGCCGCCAACGCCAAGCCCGTGAACATCGCGGACGCCTACGACAAGGCGGAGCTGCAGGCCATCCACAAATCCCTCACCTTCGATGAAAGCTGGGACAAGAAATCCGGGTACCGGACGACCCAGGTTCTCGCCGTGCCCGTCTATCACGAGAACAACCTGATGGGCGTTGTCCAGCTCGTCAACAAAAAGGGCGGGGAAAAGTTCAATGCCGAGGATCAGAGTTTCCTGGAGGAAATCGGCGAGGTCCTGGGCATTGCCTTCTACAACCAGCAGAAGGTCGTCACACCCCGCCGGAGAACAAGGTTCGACTATCTCGTCATCCGCGATCTCATCAAGCCGCAGGACCTGGAAACCCTCTGGACCGAGGCAAGAAAATCCAGCGAAACCGTCGAGAGTCTCCTGATCAACAAGTACAAAATCTCCAAGGAGGATATCGGCCGCGCCCTCGAGGATTTCTTCGGGTGCAAGTTCGTCCAGTACAACTCCAAACAGCCCATCCCGGACGACCTCCTAAGGGAACTGAAAAGGGATTATCTTCGCCGGGAACTCTGGGTGCCCCTCGAGAGGACGGATGGCAAAATCCGCGTCGTTGTCGATGACCCCAACAACATCATCAAGCGCGACATCATCCAGAACCTCCTGAAGACCAAGTCCATCGAGTACTGTGTCGCCCTCCGGGAAGACATCATCAAGTTCATCAATCACTTTTATCAGGCCGGGGATGACGGCCCCTCGGTCGGGGATATCCTCAAGGGCCTTGAAGTGCTTCCCGATGGACAGGAGGAGGAGGATGAGGCCGTCTCCGAGTCCGACAGCGCCATCATGCAGCTGGTCAACAAGATCATCAACGAAGCCCAGTCGAGGCGCGCCTCGGACATCCACATCGAACCCAACTACGGAAAGAAAAACGTCGAGATCCGGTACCGCGTCGACGGTCACTGCTCGATCTGCCAGACCGTTCCCTACAGCTACCGGGCGGCCATCGTCTCGAGGATTAAGATCATGGCCAACCTGGACATCACCGAAAGGCGTCTACCCCAGGACGGCAAGATCAAATTCAAGCGCCCCGGCGGACAGGAAATGGAGCTTCGCGTGGCCACACTGCCGACCCAGGGAAACATAGAAGACGTGGTGCTCCGAATCCTGGCCAAGGGCGAGATCATGCGCCTGGAGGAAATGGGGCTTTCCAAATACAACTTCAACAATTTGACCAAGCTCCTGTCAAAACCTTACGGCCTCATTCTCTGCGTGGGACCCACGGGATCCGGGAAGACGACCACCCTCCACGCGGCCGTGCACCGTATCAACACGCCGGAACTGAAGATCTGGACCATCGAGGACCCCGTCGAAATCACCCAGCCTGGTATCCGCCAGGTCCAGGTCAATCCCAAAATTGGCCTCGATTTCGCAAGGGCCATGAGGTCCTTCCTTCGCGCGGACCCCGACGTCATCATGGTCGGCGAGATGAGGGATTTCGAGACGGCCAAGATCGGCATCGAGGCTTCGCTCACGGGACACCTTGTCTTTTCCACCCTTCACACCAACAGTGCCCCCGAGACCATCGTGAGGCTCCTGGACATGGGGATCGACCCCCTGAACTTCGCCGACTCCCTCCTGGGGATCCTTGCCCAGAGGTTGGCCAGGACGGTCTGCAAGAACTGTAAAGAGGCCTACCACCCCACGAAAGAGCAATATGATGAACTGGTCGATGCCTACGGGCCGGTACATTTCGCGAAACTCAACATCCCCTACGGTGATGATTTCAAGCTCTACCGGGGGAAAGGCTGCGGGGATTGCGACAACACGGGTTACCGGGGCAGGATCGCCATCCACGAACTTCTGGTCGCCACGGACAACATCAAGAGGATGATCCAGAAGCACGAGACCGTCGATATCGTCCGGGAAACCGCCATCGCCGACGGCATGACCACGCTTTTGCAGGACGGCATCCTCAAAGTCATCCAGGGCCACACGGACTTCGAGCAGGTACGGCGCGTCTGCATCAAGTAACAGTGATGAGTGAATAGTGGTGAGTGGTGAGCGAATAAATCTTAATGCAAAAAGTTATCGGGACCTCAAGGTTTGGCAAAAGAGTATCGAACTAGCCAGAGATCTCTACTCAAGAACACGTTCATTTCCCGAAGATGAGCGTTTTGGTTTGACCAACCAAGTAAGGCGTGCCGGGGTTTCTATTTGTTCAAACATTGCTGAGGGTCAGGCCAGACGCACCACGAAAGACTTCGTTCAGTTCTTGTATATCTCGCGTGGCAGCCTCGCTGAACTGGATACTCAGTTGACGCTTTCTCATAAGCTGGGATACCTGGACGAAGAGAATTACCAAAAGCTCCTCAGCCAGATTGATGAAATACAGCGGATGCTTTACGGCATGATCACAAAGCTGGGCGGATCGCGGTAAGACGTACTCTAAACACCAGCACTCTTGATTCCTTCACTTTATATCTCATTTTTGCTCACCACTCACCACTCAACACTCTTCACTTTTTCTTTAATTTGTCCTGCCATTCCCCCAGTTTGATCATGGCCTCCACGGGGGTCATGTTGGAGACATCGAGGTCCGCGATCTCGCCCAGGACGGCGTGTTCCTCGTCCATGAAGAGGCTCAGCTGGCCGGTTCTGGACCCGCGTATTTCCTTTTTTCGGCGGGCGATGGTAGGCATGCCGATCTCGTCGAATTCCCCCTTTTCGAGGTTTTCCAGAACCTCCTTTGCCCGCAGGATCACATCATCCGGGACGCCGGCGAGACGGGCGACGGCGATGCCGTAGCTCCGATTCGTCGAGCCCTTCATGATCTTCCGGAGGAAGATGATCTTGTCCCCCCACTCCTTGACGGCCACGTAATAGTTCTTCACGCCGTCGCGGGTCAGGGCCATGTCGGTCAGCTGATGGTAGTGTGTTGCGAAAAGGGTCCGGGCGCCCAGTCGCTCGGAGTCATGAATGAACTCCGCCACGGCCCAGGCGATGCTCAGGCCGTCGAAGGTGCTCGTGCCCCTCCCGACCTCGTCGAGGAGGATCAGGCTCCGCGAAGTGGCGTTCCGGAGAATGCTTGCGACCTCCGTCATTTCAACCATGAAGGTGCTCTGACCCCGGGCCAGACTGTCGGCGGCCCCGACACGCGTGAAAATCCGATCCACGATACCGATCCTCGCCTCCTGCGCCGGGACGAAACTTCCCATCTGAGCGAGGATCACAATGAGAGCCACCTGCCTGATGTAGGTGGACTTCCCGGCCATGTTCGGGCCCGTGATGATCAGGAAACGATCCTTATCGAGATCGAGGAAGGTGTCATTCGGCACAAAGCCCTCGGCAAGGGGCATCCTCTCAACGACGGGGTGCCTCCCTTCGCGGATCTCGATCGCATCCCCGTCATCGACATTCGGCATCCGGTAGTTGTAGCGCTCGGCAACCTCGCCCAGAGAGACAATGGCGTCGAGGTCGGCCAGCCTGGAGGCCGTGTACTGGATCCGGCGGATGTGACGGGCGATCTCGTCCCTGACCCGGATGAAGAGGTCGTATTCCCGCTGCCTCTTCTTTTCCTCGGCATTGAGGACAGTGGCCTCGTACTCTTTGAGTTCCTGGTTGATGTAGCGCTCCGCGTTGACCAATGTCTGTTTACGGACATAATCCACTGGGACGGCGTGGCTGTGGGTTTTCGTCACCTCGATGTAATAGCCAAAGACATTATTGAACCCTACCTTGAGAGAGGGGATCCCTGTTCGCTTCCTTTCTTTCTCCTCCAGCGCGGCGATCCATTGCCTGCCGTCCCGGGTGACGGAGATAAGCCCGTCGAGTTCCTTGTCGTAACCCTCCCGGATGATGCCCCCTTCCCGGATGGTCATCGGCGGATCTTCAGCGATGGACGCTTCGATGAGATTGGCGATGTCGGGCATCTCATCGATCCCCTCCCGGATGCCCGTCATGAGGGGGGAGTCGAATTCATAAAGAAGCCTTCTTACCGCAGGGAGGGCTTTGATGGACGTCTTTAGGGCGTTCAGGTCCCGCGCGTTCGCCGCCCCGATTGAAATCCTCCCTGCCAGTCGCTCAATGTCATAGATTTCCTTGAGCGTCTCCCGCAGATCGCACCTGGTCAGGTGCTTTTCCTTGACCTCCGAGACAGCGGCCAGGCGTTCGCGGATCCTTTCCGGGACGACAAGGGGATAGTTGAGCCACCAACGGAGCCGCCTGCCGCCCATGGCGGTCACCGTTTCGTCGAGAACATGAAAGAGAGACCCCTCCTTGCGGCCGCCCTGGATCGTGACGAAGAGTTCCAGATTGCTCCGCGCATTTTCATCAAGAACAAGAAAATTCCCCGCCTGGTGCCAGCGGATGTCCGTGATGTGTGCGACCTCATCCTTCTGGGTTTCCCTGACATAGCGGAGAACGGCGCCCGCCGCGGACACCATGGCCGGGTGGCCGCCGATACTGATCCTAGAGAGTGTCTCAGGGGGGAAATAGCTCTGGAGAAGCACTTCCGAAGAAGACGGGTCGAAATACTCCGACGGAAAATAATTGATAACGCAGGCGCCGAGGTCCCGGCAGAGGGCCTTCTGGAAGGCTCCCCCTCTGAGGTTCTCCTCGAGAATGATCTCCCTGAACCCGTGACCGAGCACCTCGTCGAGAAAAAAATCACGGTCCTCCGATTCCGTCACCCAGAAATCGCCCGTCGAGATATCGATGAAGGCAAGACCGTAGAGGGAATCCCGGACGGCGATCCCGGCCAGAAAGTTGTTTTCCTTGGCCTCGAGGTTTTCAGCGTCGATAACGAGCCCGGGCGTGATGATGCGGACGACCTCCCGTTTGACGATACCCTTTGCCTCCCGGGGGTCCTCCACCTGCTCGCAGATGGCCACCTTGAATCCTTTTTCGATGAGCCTGGCAATGTAGGAAGATGCCGCGTGGTAGGGGACACCGCAGAGGGGGACGCTATCTTCCTTGCCCTTGTTCCGGGACGTCAGGGTGATCTCCAGGACCTTCGAGGCCACGACGGCGTCCTCGAAGAACATCTCGTAGAAATCACCCATCCGGAAGAAGAGGATGCAGTCCTTGTGCTTCTCCTTGATCTCGAGGTACTGCCGCATGGCCGGCGTGAGACCCGTCATTCCCACCTGTCTCCCCGCTTCTTGAGATCGATGGCCTTTTCCTCCTTGATGGAAACGACCTTGCCCCGGTCACTGATAAAAACCGTCAGCAGCCAGCTCACGATACTGATGATGATCGAACCCCACAGGGCCGGCCAGAAACCCCGGACGTCGAAGCCGGGAATCAGTCCCGAGACCATCATGAGAAGCAGGGCATTGATGACAAAGGTGAAGAGCCCCAGTGTCAATATATTGACAGGAAGGGTCAGGATGAGGATAATGGGGCGCAGGACGACGTTCAGGACCCCCAGGATGGCAGCGGCCGCCAGGGCGGACCAGAAACTGGCGACGGAGATGCCCTGCAGCATGTAGGATGCAGCCAGTATGGCCGCAGTCAGGACAAGCCAGCGTATCAGTAGACCGATCATGATGCTCCTCCATCTTGATGAATAAAAAGTGCACCCGGCTGAACAGTGACTGGGCGTGTTTCGGCAGGTACCGAGGATTTTGGATTCTAATCCTTGGGCCGCGTAATGATCAAGGGGCAATTTTCCGGACGCGCGATTGCAAAAATATATTGAAATACCGGGCCTAAAGAAATAAAGTTCCCTACCATTGCACCCTTGAAACGTTTACATAAACGCCGAACTCCTGTAGAGTTTAAAAGCAGTTTAAATTTTCGCCCTGATCGATGACCGCTATGGGAAAGACGATCACGCAGAAAATCATCGAATATCATCTCGTGTCCGGCCGCTTCGCCCCCGGGGAGGAAGTGGCTATAAGGATTGATCAGACGCTCACACAGGACGCCACGGGAACCATGGCCTACCTGCAGTTCGAGGCCATGAAAATCGACCGGGTGAAAACGGAACTGTCCGTCAGCTACATTGACCACAACACGATGCAGCTCGGCTTTGAGAATGCCGACGATCATCGCTACCTCCGGAGCGTTGCGCGAAAGTACGGGATCTACTTCTCTCGGGCCGGAAACGGCATCTGCCACCAGGTCCATCTCGAGCGTTTCGGCAAGCCGGGCAAGACCCTCCTCGGGTCTGACAGCCACACCTCCACGGCAGGGGCCCTGGGCATGCTCGCCGTGGGTGCCGGCGGACTCGACGTGGCGCTCGCCATGGCGGGGGAGCCCTTTCACTTTGAAGGCCCCCGCGTGGTCCGGATCAACCTGACGGGGAAGCCCCAACCCTGGGTATCCGCCAAGGATGTCATTCTCAGGATCCTGGAGATCTTCACCACGAAGGGCAACGTGGGGTATGTCTTCGAATACGGCGGCGACGGCCTTTCCACCCTCTCCGTCCCGGAGCGGGCGACTATCGCCAACATGGGCGCAGAGTGCGGCGTGACGACCTCCATCTTTCCGAGCGATGAGATAACGAGACGGTTCCTCCGCGCCGAGGGCCGGGAGAAAGACTGGTCGGAGATCAAACCGGACGCCGATGCGGTCTACGAAAGAACCGTCGATATCAATCTCTCGGAGCTCGTCCCCATGACGGCCAAACCTCACAGCCCCGACAACGTGGACCCGGTCGCAAAAGCCGGGGAAATTCCCGTAAGCCAGGTCTGCATCGGAAGCTGCACGAATTCCTCCTACAAGGACCTGGTCACTGTTGCGAAAATTCTCAAGGGAAGGCACGTCCACGAGGGTGTGAGCCTCGTGATCACCCCCGGCTCCAGGCAGGTCCTGGAAAACCTGACGAAAGACGGCTACCTGGTCGATCTACTGGGAGCCGGCGCGAGACTGACGGAGAGTTCCTGCGGGTTCTGCATCGGCGCCAGCCACAGCCCGGAGTCGGGCGGTGTCTCGGTCCGGACATCGAACCGCAACTTTCCCGGCCGGTCCGGCACGGAAGACGCCGAGGTTTATCTGACAAGCCCCGAGACGGCCGCGGCGGCCGCCGTCACGGGGAAACTCGTCGATCCGAGGGGTTTGCCCCTGCCCTACCCCGGAACGAAGATGCCGGAACGCTTCCATGTCAACGACGACATGATCATCAAGCCCCTCCACCTTTCGGACAGGGCTTCCGTCCGGATCATCCGCGGTCCGAACATCGGTAAGCCTCCGGAAAACGATCCCCTGCCGGCTGACATCTCGGGCGAGGTGACTATCAAGGTGGGCGACAAGATCACGACGGATCACATCATGCCCGCCGGGGCGAGGATGAAATACCGCTCCAACATCACCAAATACGCGGAGTTTGTTTTCGAGGGTCTGGACAAAAAATTCTACGGGCGGGCGATGAAAACCCGGAAAGCCGGCAGACACAACATCATCGTCGCGGGTCTTTCCTATGGGCAGGGCTCTTCCCGGGAGCATGCGGCCATCTGTCCCATGTATCTCGGCGTCAAGGCGGTGATAGCAAAATCCTTTGAGCGGATCCATGCGGCCAATCTCATTAACTTCGGTATACTGCCGTTGACATTCAAGGATGAGAAAGCCTACGACAAGATCGATCAGGGCGACGGGCTTGCGATTCCCGGCATCCGGAAGATCCTCGAAGAAGGAAGGACGATTACCGTCCGCAACACGACGAAGGGGTTCGATTTCGAGGTCACCTGCAACCTGTCTCCAAGGCAGAGAGACATCCTTCTGGCAGGCGGTGCGCTCAATCTCGTAAAAGGAAAGTCACTGGAATGATGGAGTGCTGGAAAGTTGGAATGATAAGTATATTAATATAACAAGTTTTTCAACAGCCCACTATTCCAATATTCCAATGCCCCATAGTTCCGCCTTTTGCGTAGACAGAATCCGGCGATGAGGACGAGACATGTCACAAACCAAAATTAAGGTAAAAAACCCCATCGTGGAGATGGATGGCGATGAAATGACCCGGATCATGTGGAAGATGGTCAAGGAGAAGCTCCTCCTGCCCTTTCTCGACATTGATATCCGGTATTACGACCTCCATGTCAAACACCGTGACGAGACGAATGACCGGGTCACGGTGGAGGCCGCCAGGGCCATCCTCCAGCATGGCGTGGGGGTGAAGTGCGCCACCATCACGCCCAACCAGGACCGCGTCCGGGAGTACGGGCTCAAGAAGATGTGGAAGAGCCCGAACGCGACGATCAGGGCGACCCTTGACGGAACGGTCTTCCGGAAACCGATCCTTGTTAGAAATATCAGGCCTTTCGTCTCCACGTGGAAAAGACCCATCACGGTGGGGAGGCATGCATACGGGGATGTCTATGACAGCGCGGAGATCCGGGTGCGCGGCGAAGGCCGGGCGGAGCTCCTTTTTACGCCCGCTGATGGAAAGCCTGCCAGGCTGAAAATCAAGGATTTCAAAGGGCCGGGAATCCTCCAGGGCATCCACAACACCGATGAATCCATATCGGGTTTTGCCCGTGCCTGTTTCACCTTTGCCCTCGATCAGAAGATGGACCTCTGGTTCAGCACGAAGGATACCATTTCAAAGACCTACGATGCCCGCTTCAGGGACATCTTCGAGGCGGAGTACAAAAAAAACTGGAAGAAAAAATTCGAAGAGGCGGGGATCAACTACTTCTTCACCCTCATCGATGACGCTGCGGCGAGGATCATCCGATCTGAAGGGGGAATGCTCTGGGCCCTGAAGAACTACGACGGTGACGTCATGTCCGACATGATCGCGTCGGCCTTCGGAAGTCTCGCCATGATGACTTCCGTTCTCGTCTCACCGCGCGGACATTTCGAGTACGAAGCCGCCCACGGCACCGTTCAGCGGCACTACTACAAGCATCTCAAGGGAGAGACAACATCGACGAATTCCATGGCCCTCATCTTTGCCTGGACAGGATGCCTGCGGAAACGCGGGGAACTTGACGGCACACACGCTGTCGTCCGCTTCGCAAACAGGCTCGAGCAGGCGGCGATTAAAACGGTGGAGAGCGGCATCATGACCGGTGATCTCCTCGCCGTGGCCAGGAAAAGCCCTTCGAACAGGCAGGTCACAACGGAAGGTTTCATAGACGCGGTCGCCGACAGGCTGCAGATGAGATAGTGGATAGTGCAGAGTGGTGAGTGGTTAGCAAAATCAAACAGACCGCGCGAAAAAGGGGACACGGGAAAAGGGGACAGGCTACTT
>Ga0116202_10001166_pt1 | contig 15402 bp, 12 predicted proteins | sample LakKivw325mmetaG_FD_94479 | JGI IMG/M metagenome (GOLD analysis project Ga0116202, IMG submission 94479) | Anoxic lake water microbial communities from Lake Kivu, Rwanda to study Microbial Dark Matter (Phase II) - Lake Kivu water 325m metaG | ecosystem: Environmental > Aquatic > Freshwater >...
GGGTGGTAAGGTGAGTACCTTTATCATAGGCTTCCCGATTGTCTATGGCCTCGCCTGGTTCTCTCAGTTCATCGCAGGAAATGCCACAATTAACTATTTGGGATTTGAGTATGTCATCTTCGCCCTTCTGATTGGCCTCTTCATCAGTAATATCATCGGTGTGGCTGCGCTTCTCATTTCTATCTGGTGGGCATTGAAAAAGGGGAAGCAGTCCGGAGAGCGACCAAGTATCAGAGTGATCTGGGAACGGTTCCCCAAGTTTGTTCTCGGATTCTTGGTTTCTTCTTTCGTCTTTTCATTCCTACTCGATCCGAGACTCGTGAAAGAGACCAAGGGGATACTTAGTGGGGTCAGAACATTTTGGTTTGCTCTTGCCTTCACCTCTATCGGGCTGGAAACGCGTTTCACGGAGCTTTTCAAAATGGGTGGAGGCCGGCCAGCTATCGCCTTTATTGGAGCCCAAACCTTTAATGTTATCTGGACGCTCCTATTGGCATATCTTCTCTTTGGTGGATTCATTTTTCTAGCGCCTGTAATTAAATAACGTTATTGAAGAGGATGAAATCTTTAAGAAAGAATCAAATGATAAATCATTGAAATTTGAAAGGGATCACATGAAATTACATTATCTACCAATGGGTTTTAACCTGAAGGGGAAAAAGGTAATCGTCATTGGTGGAGGAGATGTGGCTTCAAGAAAGGTCCATAAATTATTATCGGCAGGTGCGAATATCACCGTCCTATCTCCTGTCCTCTGCCCTGACTTAAAAGAGTTATCCAACTCAGGGATGATCGAACACAAGAATTTGAGATTCTCTCCAGAGGCCCTGAGAGATGCGGATATGATCATTGCAGCCACCTCCTCTAAGGAGGTCAATGCGAACGTTTCAACTCTTGCACACGAAAGAAAAGTTCCTGTATGTGTTGTCGATGATCCATCCATTTCAGATTTTATCTTTCCTGCCACCTCCTCCTTTAGAGATTTCGTCATAGCCATATCAACGGATGGAAATCATCCTGGGATTTCTTCAAGGATTAGAGAATTTGTTGACGATCACAAGGACGAGCTCGAAATCAGGGTGATTTCTGGGAAACGTCATCAAGAGAAGAGAGAAAAAGGCGCTAAAGTCTATCTTATAGGGGCCGGACCAGGAAATCCAGAGCTTTTAACCATCAGAGCCCTTGCCTTGATTAAAAGTGCTGATGTGATCCTTAAAGATTACTCGGTCCCAAAGGAAATTATCAGATTTTCAGGTACCTCGGCTAAGGTGATATCGCTACGGCCATCCGAAAATAGAGCCACCCATGGATCGAAATTTCGACAGCAATACCTCAACCAATTAATGGTTCGTTTTGCCATCGAGGGGAAGAAAGTAGTACGGCTTAAGAACGGAGACCCCTTTGTGTTTGGCAGAGGAGGAGAAGAAGTCGAATACCTTGTATCTCAAGGCATTCCCATTGAGGTTGTTCCGGGAATTACTACTGCTTTGGGGGCGGCAGCCTCCATATTTCTTCCGTTGACTCATAGAAAATTTGCCTCCACATTGACTCTGATTACAGGGCAAGAGGACATGGATAAAGATAGAGAAACAACCGATTGGAAGAAGCTTCCTAAGAATGGGACGATTGTCGCCTATATGCCGGTTAAAAATGTACAGGAGCTCCAAAGCCATTTAACCGAAGCGGGTTTCCCTGACGAGACACCTGTGGCCATTGTTGAAAAGGCTACCTATCCCTCTCAGCGGGCATTCCATTCTGTTCTCTCAAAACTGTCACAAACTGTGAAAGAAAACAGGATAGGTTCCCCTGCCATTATGTTCATAGGTGAAACGGCGAAAATTTCTTATATTGCTTTGGAATCTAACTCTATCACCCCTGTCTACCGGCTGGCAGGCTTCGCCTCTCCCAACAGGGAAAGGGAGGGAGTGAGGGGAAAATACATTTAAGGTAAAGGATAGGAATGTTTGAACTGCCAGAAAAAGTAAGAAGAGATATCGAAGACTACAGGAAATATCTGAATGATTTTTTGGCCTCAAGAATGAGTTCAGACCGCTTCAAAGGAATACGTGTCCCTTGGGGAATTTACAGTCACCGGGGCGGAAAGATATTCATGAACCGGATCAGGATTCCAGGAGGATGGGTTGGACCAACTCAGCTCAGGGCGATTGCCCACGTTGCCCAAAAATATGGTAACGGTGTTGCGCATCTTACAACCCGTCAGGACATTCAAGTCCATGAGGTGAAGATCGAAGATACCATAGAGGTGATTGATTATTTAAAAGAGGTTCAGCTTTCTCCCAGGGGAGGAGGAGGAAATACAGTCAGAAATATCACCTCTTGTCCTCTCTCCGGAATCTGTCCGGAAGAGATTTTCGATGTCAAGAATGATGCGATCTCTCTCAGTGAATATCTTCTGTGCCAGGATACGTCATATAATCTCCCCCGTAAATTTAAGATAGCCTTTTCCGGTTGTGCAAAGGATTGCGCAGGTTGCTTAGCCAATGATTTGGGATTTTTGGCTCAATATCAAAACCATCAAAGGGGGTTTAAGGTATATGTGGGCGGAGGCATGGGGGCAGAGCCCCAAATAGGTCAGTTGCTGGAGGAGTTTATCCCGGAAGAGGAGTTAGGCTACTGTGTCGAGGCGACAAAGAATGTATTTCATTGGAATGGTGATCGAAAAAATAAACATCGTAACCGCTTAAGATTCCTGATTGAGAAGATTGGCATTGCAGAATTTAAAGGCCTTTATGAAAAAGAACTTCAGAGGTTAAAAGAAAATGAAAAGATCGTTTTAAAAAAGGTAACCTCTGATAGAAAATTCTTCGGAGCCGATGGAGAATTCCATAAAATAGACGATGAGGAATTCAAAACCTTTCTTCAATACAATGTCCGTCACCAGAAACAGAAAGGGTTTTCAAGTATCGAGCTACGTATCCCACAGGGAGATATCACGGCCAAAGAATTATCCGAGCTCGCAGATCTTGAAAAACACTTTGAAGGAATTGAATTTCGGACTTCTTTCAAACAGAATATCTTTATCTGCTGGGTACGTCACCAAGACCTATACCAGTTATTCTTAAAATTAAAGGGAATTCTTAAGGACTTTCTTTATCCCAATACCCTTTTGGATGTGGTCGCTTGTAAAGGAGCGTCGACTTGTAACTTAGGCCTATGCAATTCTCCCGGGTTAGCAAAAGAAATAGAGGGAATGATTAAATCGGAATTCATAGGCACAGACATATTTAAGGATCTTGAGATAAACATAAATGGTTGTCCGAATGCCTGTGGCCAACACCCCTTGGGGAAACTTTCATTTTACGGAATAGTGAAGAGGGGGGATCATCGCCCGGTTCCGTTCTATAAATTTCTATTGGGTGGAAAAAGAGAGGCGGAACACACTCGGTTGGCTCAGGAGATAGGGGCTCTTCCTGCAAGGAATGTCCCGAATTTCTTAAGGCTGTTCCTTAAAAGGGTCGATGAGATGATCCATGAAAAAAAGGGGGCCCAAGGAATCGATGATCTCTTAAGAAACCAGGCAAGAGAGATTGCCATGCCCATCTTAAAAGATTTTTCCCAGGTCCCAACTTATTCCAAAAATCGAGATTTTTACATTGACTGGGGTAAGACAAAAGAATTTTCTTTGGAAGGGTTAGGCCCTGGAGAATGTGGAGCAGGAGTGGTTAATATGATCGAATCTGATTTGAAGGAGGCCGATGTGGCTTTGGAAGAAGCAGAGAGAGAAAGTTATTCTGCTAAGAAAATCAGGGAGGTTATATTTTTCTCAAGCCGGTCCCTTTTGGTCGTAAAGGGCCAAGATCCTAAAAACGAGGAAGAGGCCCTTTCCCTGTTCAAAACAAAGTTCATAGAAGAAGGGATCGCCTCAGACCTCTATTCAAACATAGAGGATATATTCAAAAGCATTCATGGCGAATTGAGCATGGAAGAGAAAAGGGAAAAATTTCTTTATGCAAAGGGATTTCTATCACATATCCATCAGCTCTATCATGAGATGGACCCTTCCTTCAATTTTCCCAGGAGAAGAGAGAGGACAGAAGGACCTATCGCTCATCATCTGGACTTAAAAGGGGCAGGTTGTCCGATCAATTATGTGAAGGCGAAACTATTCCTGGAGAATCTGAACCCCGGGGATGTCCTGGAGATCTTCCTTGACGAAGGCGAATCCATCAATAATGTCCCTCAAAGTTTGAAGAACGATGGGCATGAAATCCTTGGTATCGAGAAGCAAGATAGTTTTTACCGGGTTGTAGTGAAGAGGTCTGATTGACATAACGTTTACCCCGTAAGACCTCTGGTCTCTTACGGAGTTTGCCGATGGAGGAAAAGGGGATAAATGCCGGGGGTTTAATATGAATCTAAACGAAGAAAAAATTGAAAGATATAGCCGTCAGATCCTTCTGCCTCAGATTGGAGGTAAAGGCCAGGAGAAGCTTCTGGCATCCAGAGTACTTATTGTTGGAGTCGGAGGTCTGGGATCCCCAGTGGCTGCTTATCTTACCGGCGCAGGGGTGGGGACACTGGGGATTGTAGATTCAGACGAAGTGGAATTGAGCAATCTTCATCGACAGATGATCTATTCTTCTGATGATATTGGAAAGAAGAAGGCGATGGCCGCCCAGCATCGTCTTCAAAGGATGAATCCCGACGTAAAAGTGGTTCCATATGTTTCGCGGTTGTCTTCAAAAAATATTATGGAAATTATTAAAGAGTACGATATCGTGGTGGACGGAAGTGATAATTTCCCCACCCGATACCTGGTTAATGATGCATGTGTGATTGCCAAAAAGGACTTAGTTTTTGGTGCTTTTTTCAGATATGAAGGACAGGCCATGGTGATCAAGCCTGGAGAAGGCCCATGTCTTCGGTGCATATTCCCTTCACCCCCTCCGCCTGGATTGGTCCCTTCATGTCAAGAAGCAGGTGTGCTCGGAGCGTTAGCAGGTGTCATAGGATTGATCCAGGCGACCGAGACCTTAAAGCTTATTCTTGGAATTGGTGAACCCCTTATTGGGAAATTCCTTCTATTCGATACCTTAGAGATGAGTTTAACGAAATTGAATACGAGGAAGGATGAAAATTGTCCTATCTGCAGCAAGAACCCATCGATTCGGGAATTGGTCAATTATGAAGAATTTTGTAAATCAAGTGCCTCACCCCGCCTTTCTGTCCATGAAGTGGACTTTTAAAGAACACATACATGAGGCTCGTTGCTGGCAACCACTTCTCCAACCTGAACAGCAGTTTTAACGCCTGCCCTTTTCAATTCAGTGACCAGCCGGTCGGCCTCGGCAGAAGGAACAGAAAGCAGGAGTCCTCCGGATGTCTGAGGATCGAAGAGAAGTTCTTCTTCCTCTCTTGAAAGCTCTCTGATTTTCCTAAAGAACCCTTCGGCCAATTTTCTGTTGGCCTTGTTGCTCCCTGTTGTTTCGCCCTTACGATACATTTGGAGGGCATTTGGGTAGAAAGGAAGTTTATCGTAAAAAAGATTGATCTGGACTCCACTTCCCTTTGCCATCCCTAAGGAATGGCCGACGATACCAAATCCCGTTATATCGGTGCAAGCATGAATATCAAAGTTCAAGGCAATTTCTATCGCTTTTTTATTGAGAAACGCCACCTCGTGAAGAATAACCTCGAGGTCACGCCACGGCAGTTTCTTGGAACGGCATGCATTAAACAAAACACCTGTCCCAAGAGGTTTGGTCAAGATCAAAACATCCCCTTCTTTGGCACCACAATTGGTAAGGATGCGATCAGGATGAACCACTCCTGTAACGGCCAGGCCATACTTGGGTTCATTGTCATCGACTGAGTGGCCGCCTGCAATGGAGGCGCCTGCCTCAGAAACCTTGTCACATCCTCCACGGAGTATCTCTCTTAAAATACTCGCATCGAGTTTTTTAGTCGGATACATGACAAGATTTAGGGCAGTCAGAGGTTTACCTCCCATGGCGTATACGTCCGATAACGCATTGGCACCAGCTATCTGCCCAAACCAATAGGGGTCATCAACCGGAGGCGTAATAAAGTCCACTGTACTGATTAAAGCCAGATTATCTGACAGACGATAAACAGCCGCATCATCACTGGTCTCAAAACCTACCAGGAGATTTGGATCCTGAGAAGGCTTCAATGCTTTCAGCGCTTCCGACAGATCTGTCGGACCGATTTTAGCCGCTCAGCCGCAGGTGCGGGAGAGCCCCGTTAAAGTCTTCTTTTTTCTGAAAAACGCCATAATTCACCTCGATCTTTACCCCCCTTATCCCTCTTTATAAACCTGCAGAAAAAGTAGGTACTGCTATTCTCATTAGAGTTCCTTAAAAGTGATAGTATACCCTAAATTAAATCCAAATAGATCATCTAATGCCTTCCCGTCAGCCTCTGCATAGGGGTACATGAAATAGTTTAACCTTCCGCCTTTCTGAGGGGGATCAAGGATGAGGTCTCTACCAATTCCGTAGGATATTCTACTTGCATCTACAGCGCCAAAATAATATTCCCTGTATTCTTTCTCCTCTCCCAAATTCAGTTTCTTCTCAAGCATGATCTTTCTTACATCAGACGGGTCAATCGGCACCCAGCCGTATCCGGGAAGATAGAACTCCGCCCAGCAGTGCTGGGTTTTTGTCATATCCCCCTCTTTTCCATTTGGGATTCGAATACCGAAGATCTCTCGTGAAGGGACGCCAACGCTCCTTGCAAGTGCCACATAGACAGAATGAATATCTCCACATTTACCACCCAAACTTTTTAGAAGCTTTTCCACTTCTCCCATTCCGCAACCTTTAATCTGGGGATCACGATACATATTATCCACAATCCAATCATAAATCGCTCGTGCTTTGGCAAGGGTTGTCCTTTTACCCTTCGTAATATTTTCGGCTACTTCTCTAACCTTCCCGCCAATCGGGCTAAGACTTGTTGCCATCAGATATTTTTCAAATTCCTTTTGGTTAAATGGTAGTTCGTCCTTGGAAAAGCCCTTTTTTACTACCTCCTTTCTCTTTATCTTAAAAGTATAGGTGAGAATTCTTTCCTTTACAGGGCTTTTCCATTCTGCATAGAGAATCGAATTTCCGAATCCCTTTTCTCTGTAAATACCTTGTTTGGAATAATTCCCACTAATCCTCACATCCTCTATTGCCTGGTTTTCATCGGATACCGGATATGGAATCCAGAGCCTCACATCTTTTGAATTCTCTGGTGCTTTAAGATTGATCTTAAAGATCACCTCTACGCTTCTCACTTTTGCCTCAGAGGAAGTAAAAAGGAAACATATGACAACCAAAATCAGAATAAAGCGTATAACCTTTTTCTTTGGCATAAAATTACCTCCTATGAACTCACAGTGCATCTTACGGTCGGATCAAACGATCAGCCTCCAGCATGGACTGGAGAATATCATACATGTTGGAAATCGTGCCTACACTCAGTTTTTCTCTTAACTTATAGAAATCGAGACATGTTCCGCAGGAGACAATCTCCACTCCCGCTTTAGATAACTCTACAAGATTCTCAAGAACCTTGGAACCTTCGGCAGCCAATTGAACTCCGCTATTGATTAGAATCAAACGATCAGGCTTCTTCTCCAGATCCAGTAGGGTCTTAAGGAAGGCCTTCATTAAGAAGGATCCCAATGCTTCATCCCCCATCCCGAGAAGATCGGAGTTGATGTAGACTACTACCTTTCTTACTTTCTCCTCCTGTTTGACTGCTCTTTCTTCATCTCTGGCCTTGATCTTCTGGATATGGATATAAAAATCCTCTCCTTTCTTCTCCACTCCGACTGAACATCCCTGACTTTGAGCGAATCTCTCCACATTGCCACATGAAGAAGGATTGTCCACAATAACGATCAACTCACCCTCTTTTAGTTGATCCAATGCTTGCTTTGTCGTAATTACAGGTTGAGGGCAGCCCATGCCCCTGCAATCGATCTCTTTCATCTGTTGGTCCCTCCTTTTAATCATTTAATTTATTATTCAGATTGGATGGAAAGCGGATTTAAGATGGTGATTAATGTGGCTTCAGAAGAAGTTCTCGGCGAGATGAGAGCCCTCTATCCAACCAGTCCAATCTTTCTCCTCACACCCTGCCCATTTGAAATTAGCCCAAACCTATGGGCAATTTGAGGCCTCTTTCATGGACGGCATAGAGAATTCCAAATACGGTTCATTGGCTCTCACCTCTTTCCTATCCATAGCTGAATTCCCCCGCCCTTCACCCTTTTTCCAGGCGCGAGAGGATTCCAACAATCAACACAACTTCAGATTAGAAAAAGAATTTCTATATGTCAAATCGGAAATTTCGATAATAATTTCCTTAAATATTGAGATTTCAGATGATCTCTAAATAGGATTTAGATAGAAATTTTTTAAAACAGAAATGAAATTTGCAGTCCTTTTGCTTTAATCTTAAGATGATTAAAATAAAAGCTCTCTTCGAGATATTTATGGAAGATCATTTTTATATTCAATGGCATATCACTAACCTTTGCAATCTGCGATGCAAGCATTGCTACCAGGATGATTTCTCTAAAGGGAATGATCTGAATTGGGAAGGTCTTAAAAAGGTCTCTGAAAATCTCCTCACCACGATCGAAAAATGGGATCAGAAAGCCTGCATCCATCTTACCGGTGGTGAACCTCTTTTAAAACCCGAGCTATTTCTCCTCCTGGATCGTCTTGATCAATCCCCTGTCATTGAAGAATTGGGTCTCATCACTAATGGCCTTTTTTTGGATAGGGAGGGGATCGAAAAGCTCATCCCCTTTTCTAAATTAAAGAAGATCAAAGTCTCTCTGGACGGAGCGAGTGCGGAGACGAATGATTCGATTCGTGGAAAGGGGAATTTTTCTAAGGTGATCCGGAATCTCTCCCGGCTTAAGGATGAAAACCGCTTTGAGACCATTCTCATGCTCACCCTCATGAGAAGAAATTTCAGGGATCTTCCGGCTTTTCTTAAACTCTCTCAGGATCTGGGGGTCAATGGGTTCATCATTGAAAGGTTCATTCCTTTGGGAAGGGGAAGGGAGAGGATGGATGAGGTATTGAAAAAAGAGCAGTGGAAAGAATTGACCACCCTTCTTTCAGACCTATTTTTAATCGAGGAAAGGGATAACCTTCTTTCCTTTCAGGCCTTCCAGGTCAACCTCAATGGAGATGAACCGGAACTCTTAGGCGCTCCATGTGTCATCGGGAGAGATGGGATCTGTGTGATGCCGGATAGAGATGTTTTTCCCTGCCGGAGGTTTCCCGTCTCCATAGGAAATCTTTCGGAAGATTCATTGAAGACGATCTGGGAGAAATCAGAGATTCTTGAGAAATTAAGAGGAAAAGACAATCTCAAAGGCAAATGCGGAGCATGTGATATAGAGGACTGCCGCGGTTGCCGTAGTTTAGCCTTCTCTTTAACTGGAGACTACCTCGCTGAAGATCCTCATTGCTGGTATTCCGGTCAATCCTGAAATTTTCATGCCGAACTTGTTTCAGCATCTCTTCAGGATGATACAGACAAGGAGTTTCCAGTTCCCGCAAAAATCCATTGACAACATAAAGCTTTTAATCAAGAATTGGCATATCTGGAAGCTATGAAAACCTTTCATAAAATAATCAAATGAAACAAGGCTTAAGCTTTCTTAAAAAATTCCCAAAAGATCGCAATGGATTGTATATTGTGTATGACCTTTACACCTTTGATAATTTTTTTCAATTGTTTTTGAAGAGCTGGCATGACCATGAAGAAGCTCTATTGTTTATCCTTGGTCATTGCTCATTAAGTGCCTTAGTGTTCCAGGAGAGGATTCACAATAAAAAATATAAAAGACTCTTAGGAAAGGATGCATTACCGCCAGATTTGGCCGCTCACAAGGCGAGACTTATCTACGATTTCATGAGCCTTAAATAGTTAGCAAACTTCCTCAAGAATTAGTTGGTTATCTTTGAAGTGATATTCTACAAGGGTAATGGTATTCTCTCTCAGGGCTTGTATTTTCTTGCATAGCTGATTATATTTTTCAAAAATTACGGACTTGAATCGTTCATTATCGGTATTCCTGAGATAGATCAAATAGAAATTGAGTCTTTCTATATTATTTGATTTTATTCTTTCAGAAAAAAGAGAATAATATAGATGCTTTCTAATTTCTTTTTGAATTTGTGGGATGATGTTAGCTGTCAACTTACCTTTTTTAAGTTCAAAGATATTGATATTGTTTTCGTTTAAAACTACTATATCTGAAGGGTAAGCGTTTCCGAAAATAAATTGGTTATAGATTTCTGAAAAACCTAAATCATTGCTCTCGTATTTGTTTAGAAGGGTGTTAAAACTTTTGCATTCCTCACCCTTTTCGTTTTTTAGAGAAAGAATAATATAAGATTCGAGATCACTCTCCGAGGAGAAATAGTTCTTCTTGTTAAGTCTGTTTTTTCGATAGATATATTCGCAATCGACGTGATTCATATCGTTAATCAATGCACTTTCTCGAACAGGGCTATAATTAGAGCCAAAATCATCGAATGTGGCTAAGATTGCGTCTCCCTCATCATTAGTTAAAGAAACGCAATGCAAGTGTTTATTCTGTTGAATTAAATTGATTATCCTAAAATACAATGCTATTTTTTCCAATTGTATTCCATTTAAGTACAGGTCTGTTTCTTCAATGATTCTTATTGTTCCTATGGGCTTAAATTTAATGCGATAGAAATATCTTTGCTGAGGATATATGATATCGTTGTTATGGAAGAGAGTCTCGGTAACCTGAAGTGGACCAAAAAGATTTTGAGATTTGGGGTTAAATTGAGAGAGAAAAATGATATCACCAACATTTATATTGGCTAACCAATTTGATTGACTTGCCCCGTAGGTCAAATACTCCAAGCATGGATCAGCAAATTTAGTTGTTGTTACTATGTAATATCTCATATTTTAAGGCTAGCAAAAGCAAAACTATTTGTCTAGTAGATTCAGATAAAATTGAATAATTAACAATTTGGGATCCGAATGGGGTGAGAAAAGGGCCTCTTTTGTAGGGTCAGTGACATGAAAGGACGCCAGGAAATACTGACGGGTTATTCAGGATGAATGAGAGAATTACTGGTGAATCGGTCTACCCTATTTTCACTTTCCCTTGATTAATTTAGCAAATCAATATGCTCAAGGAACTAGACCAAAAGTGGTTGGTCAAAGGATATTGCAGAAATTGAAAGACCTTAAAAATTCCCTAAATAAAATTGATCGAACGATGGTTGAACAGTGGGTAAGAGATTTAGTGGTTGTCAAAACATTTGCCGGATTAAGGTTCCAAGAAGCCATCCTTAAGAAAGGTGCAGACATAAAGAGAATAAACTCTCGCCTCTCTGAGCCGCATGAAGAGCGGAGAGGGGTTGACGGGTTTATCGGCGATATTCCTGTTTCTATAAAGCCTGATACCTACAAAGTAAAGGCAGCATTACCAGAACAAATAGATATTAAGATTGTCTATTACAAAAAGGTTGATGATACCATACTACCATTTTCTTTGACCTCCTCCATCGAAACAAAATCGTGATAAAAATTGATTGACAATTATAAGGGTTTACTCAAGAATAAATGAAATAGTTCGTTCCCCTAAAAGGGGTAGGATTTCGAGGAAGATGATGATCGGGTCCTCAAGGAGGAAGTGATGAGTTGGACGCCTGTTTTGGTCGCCCTGCTGGCAGGGTTCATTTTAGGTTTAGTGGTCGCATTTGTCTTGAGGGTCATCCACGGGAAGACGGCCAAGGAGCTTGCCAGTGAAATTTTTCAGGAGAGTGAGTCTCAACGAAAAGCCAATATCGAAGCCCTGATGGAGAATGTAAAGGCTAACTTTGGAAGCCTGTCGCTTGAGGCCCTGTCCACCTCTACAGAGGAATTTTTAAAATTGGCCAAGGCAAAGTTGGAATCAGAAAGGGAGGTCGGGTCCCGGGAATTGGAAGCGAAGAAGGGCCTCATTGACCAGGAGCTGAAACGGATGACCGTCGAATTGGAAAAGGTTTCAGGGCTGATGAAGGAACTTGAGAAAGACAGAGCGGAAAAATTCGGGGAACTTTCTAGTCAATTGAAGACGGCAAGTGAGCAGACCAAAGCCCTCATGCAAACCACCCAGACCCTTCGGGAGGCTCTCGGTAGCACGAAGGCGAGGGGGCAGTGGGGGGAACGCATGGCAGAGGATGTCCTTCGCCTTGCCGGTTTTATCGAGAATGTTAATTATTTAAAGCAGAAAGCGATCGAAGAGTCTGGATCGCGACCAGATTTTACCTTCCTCCTGCCCCGTAACCTCAAACTCAATATGGATGTGAAGTTCCCTCTGGACAACTATATCCGGTTCCTGGAGGCCAAAGCAGAGGCCGAGAAGACAAAGTTCCGGAATGACTTCCTTCGGGATGTCAAGGCGAGAATCAAGGAAGTGACCACCCGTGAATATATCGATCCCGGGCAGAATACGGTGGATTATGTGCTTCTCTTTATTCCCAACGAACAGATTTATGCCTTCATCCATGAGCAGGACAGCTCCATCCTTGATGACGGGATCAAGAACCGGGTGGTTTTTTGTTCACCGATCACCCTCTTTGCCGTGCTGGCAGTCATCCGGCAGGCGGTTGATAATTTTTCATTGGAGCAGACCTCCAACGAAATACTGTCCCTTTTGGGTTCCTTCAAGAAGCAGTGGGGGGAGTTCCTTAAAAAGCTCGAAAACGTGGGCAGGCGAATCGGGGATGCGCAGAAGGAGTACGATGCCCTCATGACGACCAGACGGACGCAGCTTGAAAAACCTCTTAAAAAGATGGAGTGGATCAGGACCCAGCGGGGATTGCCCGTCGCTCTGAATGAGAATGAAAAATCTCTGACAGCCGGCGAAGGGGCTGAAAAAGAGGGCGAGAACGAATCCTGATCCTCTCCTTCCTTCAGAAAATTTTCTTTCCTCCTGAGAGGGTCCTTTCCTCAACCTCCTTCTTCCTTGATTTGAGATAGAGAGTAAAGGAGCCGTAGGCATCGCACAGGACAGAGAATTCAGGGCTGACGAAGGTGGTTGTGTTAACCTGCTCAATGATCGTAGGTCCATCGATTTGGTTTCCATACCGAAGCCAGTCCCCCTCGAAGACCGGAACCAGTTGAAATCTCCTCTGAGTAGGGAGATAGACCCTCCGCTTCTTTTTGAAGGCCTTGGAGGGATCCAGTCCCTTATATTTCATCTTGAGAAATTTTGGTTTCTCTGTATGACCAATGCAGGTGAGTCTCAGATTAATCACTTCGATCGGTGTCCCAATCTCTTCCAGGGAATACCCGTAGAGGCGATTGTGTTCTGAATGAAATTTTTTTATGACCGATTCAAGTTTCCCCCGATGGATCTCTTCCTGGATTACGGTGACATTGACCTCGTGATACTGCTTCACGTATCGCATGTCCATGGAATAGACGAATTGGATTCGATTTTTTGAGACATGTTCATTTTTCAGAAGAGTTGTGCCTTCTTTTTCCATCTCTTCGAAGAGTTGACGAAACTTTTTAAGATCCAATTTCTGAAGAGGGCTCACACAAGTCCTAACGAAGTCATGTTGAAGATTGCTCATCAACATCCCGGCAGCGCAAAAAATGGAGGACTCCTTGGGGATGATCATCACGGGGATCTCCAATTCAAGGGCGATCATGCAGGCGTGATTGGGGCCTGCTCCTCCTGCTACAACCAGTGGAAATTCACGCGGGTCTTCTCCTCTCTTTACTGAGACTTCTCGAATCCCAGCAGCCATGTTCACATTGATCACATGGTACATTCCGGCGGCAGCCTCGATGACATCCATCTTCATCTTATCAGCGATGTGTTCTTTTATGGCCCTGGTCGCTTTTTCTTCATTCAGGGGGATCTTTCCTCCTGCGAAATAGTCTTTGTCGAGATAACCTAACAACAGGTCAGCATCCGTGCAGGTAGGCAGCGTTCCTCCCAGGTCGTAACAGGCAGGCCCTGGTTTTGCTCCCGCGCTCTGCGGTCCCATTCTCAAAAGTCCCCCTTCATCGATCCAACCGATCGATCCGCCTCCTGCGCCAATGGTGACAATGTTCAGCATAGGCAAGGCCAGCCGTAGACGGTTGATCTCACCTTCCGTGGTCACCAGCGGACTTCGGTTCTTGATCAGGGCGGCATCAAAACTTGTTCCTCCCATATCAACAGTGATGCAGTCCCTATATCCCTGGACAGCTGTATAGGCAATGCCAGCCACAGGTCCTCCTGCTGGTCCTGAGAGAAGGGTGACTACTGCTTTCTCAATCGCATTCTCAGGAGAGATTACTCCACCATTGGACTGCATGATGAGAAGCACACCCTTAAACCCAATCCCTTTGAGCCTGCGAAGAAGGCTCGTCAAATAGCTTCTCAGGATTGGACCCACATAGGAGTTGAGCACAGTGGTCGAGATGCGATCATAGAAACGTATGGAAGGGAGGACGGTGCTTGAGAGGGTGAGATAGAGATCGGGCATCCTCTCCCGGATGATTTTGGCGGCCGCTTCTTCATGATCAGGGTTGGCAAAGGAGTTCATGAAACAGATGGCAATGGCCTCGATCCCTTCTTCTGTGAACAGTTTCATCGAATCTTCCACATCTGATGAATGGAATGGAGTGATCACCTCTCCTTTATAATCCAGACGTTCCTCAATGGAGTGGCGAAGATATCGTGGAACCAATGGCATGACATTGGTGAAACGATTATTATATTGCTCCTCACGAATCCCCCTCCTCATCTCAAGGGTATCCCTGAGCCCTTTGGTGGTGAGAAGTCCTGTCTTGGCTCCCCGATAGGTGAGCACCGCATTGGTCGTGACCGTTGTCCCATGGACAATCGTATCGACCTCTTTGATAAATTGTTGAATAGAGATCTTTCGACCTTTCGCCATCTCCTCCAGACCATTCATCAGACCAATGGAGGGGTCATCCGGTGTAGAAAGAACTTTGTAGATCTCTGTGTTCCCGTCTTCTTGAGCCAGAATGAAGTCTGTAAAGGTTCCACCCACATCAATCCCGATCTTATATTTCATTGTCGGTTGACCTCTTTCATCGCTTCTTCGCTATGGGGCCTCTCCGTTTTGCTGTCTCTTCTTCATCCACAACAAGTGTCTGGGGATCAATTACCACCCCATAATCCTCTTTCGCCTTCTCAATGGAAACGAAGCCATTGCGGACATCTTTCAGAACCTTTTCTATGGGTCTTTTCAATGGGTCGCCGTATCCTCCGCCACCTCCTGCAATCTCATGGAAGACGGCTCCCTTTGGGATACCTCTGATCACATCCTTCGATTTAGGAGAATGGATGCGACCATCTGGATAGATCAAATCGAGTTTATTCAATGCTCCCTCTTTCCCCCCAAATAA
>Ga0116202_10001168_pt1 | contig 15383 bp, 10 predicted proteins | sample LakKivw325mmetaG_FD_94479 | JGI IMG/M metagenome (GOLD analysis project Ga0116202, IMG submission 94479) | Anoxic lake water microbial communities from Lake Kivu, Rwanda to study Microbial Dark Matter (Phase II) - Lake Kivu water 325m metaG | ecosystem: Environmental > Aquatic > Freshwater >...
CGTACCTGCCGAGCAGGTCCGCGTGCAGCTCCCGGAGGCACCTGACAGCACCGACCTGGCCGAGTGGGAGCGCCGGGGTATCCGGGTGAGCGTCGCCGACCCGCGCGAGGCACGCTGGCGCGAAACGGCCGGGGTGGTCGTCCTGGTGCTCCTGCTGAGCACGGCGGTGTGGCATCTGTGGTCGCAGGTGCGTGAAGACCGGCGGCATGGCAGCCCTCGGCGGCGTCTCCGTGACCTGGAGGTGTCGTACGCAGCGGGGGAGATCTCGGCCGAGGAGTACCAGCAGCGCGCGCAGGCGATCTGGGCGGAGATGTGACCAGCGATGGGGCCGCGCATCCGGGTGCTCAGCGACAGCATGATCAGCAAGATCGCCGCTGGCGAGGTCGTGGAGCGGCCCGCTTCGGTGCTCAAAGAGCTGGCCGAGAACTCCATCGATGCCGGCGCGCTGCACGTGGCCGCCGAGATCCGTGGCGGCGGCCGGCAGCTGCTGCGGGTGGCCGACGACGGTGCAGGCATGGTGCGGGCCGACGCGGCGCTGTGCGTCGAGCGGCACGCAACGAGCAAGGTGTCGCAGCCGTCCGACCTGGTCGCGATCGAGACGCTCGGGTTCCGCGGCGAGGCCCTGGCCGCGATCGGCGCGGTCGCGCGCCTGTGCATCGAGACGCGCTCTCCTGCCGAGGAGGAGGGAACCCGCGTCGTCGTGGAGGGTGGGGTGCGGCGCAGCCTGAACTCCTGTGCTCGTGCGCCAGGGACCACGGTGGAGGTCCGCGACCTGTTCTTCAACACGCCGGCGAGACGGAAGTTCCTGCGCCACGAGGCGACAGAGACGCGCCACTGCGTCCACACCCTGGTGCAGTTGGCTGCTGCGCGCCCTGATGTCGGTTTCCATCTTGTCGAGGCGGGGCGGACGCTTGCCGAGTTCCTGGCCGGATCGCCGCGCTCGCGTGCCGCCGAAGTGCTTGGCGTGGATCCTGCTCAGCTGATCGAAGTGGCAGCGGGCGAAGCTGGAGTCCATGTTCGCGGATACCTGGCGGGCGGCGAGGGCCGACGGACGGGGGGCAGAGGGCTGCACTTCCTGGTAGTGCGCGGACGTCCGGTCTATGCGCGGGCCCTGAACCAGGCCGTGATCGCCGGCTACGGAGGGCTGCTCGGCGAGGATGTCCAGCCGGCGTACGTGCTCTGGCTCGATCTGGATCCAGCACGCGTGGACGCGAACGTCCATCCGACCAAGCGCCAGATCCGGTTCGCTGATGAACAGGCGGTGGCGGCGCTGATCCAGGCCGCGGTAGGTGCTGCCGTGCGGGGTCCATGGGCGCCGTGGCTGCCTCGCCAGGCAGGCGGCAGCGGGGGAGTGGGAGGGGCTTCCGTGGCGCTCGATCACAGCGTCGAGCACCCGGCTGCTGTAGCCGCCGAGCCAGCCTCCGCAGATCAGCGGTCACCAGCGGGCGATGGGCGGCTGGAGGCAGAGACGCTGGCGACATCGGCTGAACCGGGCGTTGCCGAGGGTCAGGGCCCGCCGGACCATCGGGCGCCAGGCGAAGCGCGCGTGAACTGGGACTGCACGCAGAGAGTCCTGGAGCTCGCGGCCTTGGTGCCGTCAGCGATCCGCCCGCAGGTGCCCTCCGTCGAAGAGCTCGCCAACCTCGCGAATGGCCCGGCAACGAGCGTGTGGCAGCTCCATGGCGAGTTCGCCTTGGTCCAGTGCCAGGAAGGCCTGCTCGTCGTCGATCTGCGAGCCGCGTTCGAGCGCGTTGTCTACGAGCGCGCTCTCGCTGCCAGCGCAGGCGCGGAGGCGACCTCGCAACAGATGCTCTTTCCTTTGAGCATTCGCTTGTCGCCGTGTGAGTTGAGCACCGCGACCAGCTATGCAGCCGAGCTCTCCTGCCTGGGGTTCGGCATGCGCGGATTCGGCCGAGACACGGTGCTTGTGGAGGCCACGCCAGCCGGGATTGGCGAGGGGTTGGCGGAGGCAGTGTTGCGCCACGTGCTGGCTGACATCGCTGATCTGGAACCTCGTTCGGGCGCTGTGGCCGTGGCCAAGGCTCGGCGGGAGCTGGTGGCGCGGGCCTACGCGCGCCGTGCCGCTGCGGCGCGTTGCTGGCCGACGGCTGGTGCGGAAGGCATCCATCTGCTGGAGGACCTGGCCGCAACCAGCGACCCGTACGTCTCTCCAAGTGGCCGAGTGACGGTGGTGAGACTGAGTCTGCGGCAGGTCCGGCAGCTGTTCGAGCGGGCCGGCTGGCGTCGTTCGCGGCTGGTGACAAGGCCCGACAGACGCGACGAGGGCATGGACCAAGAGCACCAGTAGAGCCCAGTATCGGGCGCCACGCTTGGTCTGGCGAAAGGGCGATCCACGGCCGTCAGCATCCGCCGAGCGGTGGAATTCGCGTGCTGCTTAGTAGCGATAATGCCTGTTATCGATAGTCCGAGGGCGATCCGAGCACCATGCATGCCGGGCTAATTGGTTGGCATGAAAGGTCGCAGCTCAGGTTACATCAGGGAGCGACAAAGATCACCTCTCGGAAGGCGGTAACTCAGAAAGCTGATAAGGCGAGTTAATTGAGTGCGCTGCAAATAAGAGAGTCGATGGGCTTAGCAATTCAGTTATGACAACGTTGCCATTCGATTCGGCACGAAAGGAATGAGGGATCTACATCGTCAGCCGGCAAGGCGAAGACGCCCTGGCGGTCTCGGCCTCGGTCAGGATGGTCCGAGCGCTTCCAGTCGGCTCCTTTCCTGGGTCCTGCAGGTCAGCCTGGTCTCCGGGTGGCGTCGGATCTGTCCGGAACGCTCAGGGCGAAGGCTCGAGGGCGTCTGCTCGGTGGGCTTCGCTGGCCCTGTGAGCGAGCTGGTTCGGCGCATCGGCTAGGGGCGTGACATCGTCGCCTGAGCGCGGTATATTTCGAGCGCTCGCGACGGTATGGGTTCGGATCGTTGCGGCAAGCGGGGCAGCGTTGGCCTTGGATCTCCCCCCTTCCCTGCTGCTGCCCCGGTAACGGGGTTCCTGCCCGTGTCGAAATCCGGTAGTCTGGCTGCACCTTCCAGAGGGATTGCTGTGGGCCGCAGCGATCCCCTGTCGCATTTCCTTGCAGGGCAGCTCAGTGACCGAACTCGGAGGGCCTACGCCACCGATCTGCGCGAGTTCTTCGGCACGCTGGACATAAGCCTGGACATGGTCCGGGCCGTCGCTTTCGACGATGTCATCGCCTACCGGAACGAGCTGGTGAAGCGCGGGTACCGACGCAGCACCATCAACCGCAAGCTGTCCAGCCTGAAGTCATTCTACAGGATGGTAGTGGCGGCGGGACTGATCGAGCGGAATCCGGCAGACCGGAGTCTGGTGCGGGGGTTCCGGTTGGAGGAGAGGCCGAGCGGCAAGGCGATTCCGACGGAGTCGCTGGAGCGCATCCTGTCGGCCGTGGGCAGCGTCGAAGACGAGCTCGTGCGTGATCGCGACGCGGCGTTGGTGCATCTGCTGACCTACGGAGGACTGCGCCGGTCGGAGGCAGCGGGCATGAACTGGGAGCACATCCGCCAGGAAGGCTCATTCGTGGTGCTCGACCTGCCGGAGACCAAGTCCGGTGTGCCGCAGGACATCAAGCTCCAACCACTGGTGCTGGAGTGCCTCCAGCGGTACGGAGCAACACTGGTTCGGCATGGGTATTCGCGCTCGGGCCCCGTCTTCATCAGTTTGTCGCGCAACGCGTCTCGGGGACGGCGCCTGACAGGCCAGTCGATCAACCTGATCGTGAAGAGGCATGCGCTGCGAGCAGGTGTGCCGGCCAAGGTGACAGCCCACATGTTCCGGCATACCTGCTGCACACTGGCCATCGAGGGTGGCGCCAGACCGCAGCAAGTCCAGGCTCATCTGCGGCATCGCGACCTCAAGACCACGATGCGCTACTACGAGAACCGCGATCGGCTGGCCGACAACGCCTCGGACTACATCAAGATCGGCTGACCTGCAGTGCAGGGGCCGATAGTACCGCCGGGTTCGAGGTCGCGAGTCTACGAGTCTAGACGACGATGTTGACGATCTTGCCTTTCACGTAGACGAATCGCCGGATGTGACCCGAGTCGGGCAGATGGCGCCGAACGTTCTCCTGGCCGAGGGCAGCCTGGCGCACCTGTTCCTCGGTGGCATCGACGGCGAGGACGATCGTGGCGCGGAGCCTTCCGTTGACCTGGACCGGCAGTTCCACTGTCTCGTCGGCTGCCCGCTGCGGGTCGCCCTCGGGCCACTCCTGAGCGAAAACAGAGCCGCCGCCGAACCCCGCCCGCTCCCACAGCTCCTCGGCGAAGTGCGGGGCGAGAGGCGCCAGCAGAAGCAGGAAGGCGCGGGCTAGCTCGGCGGGTATCTGTTCGCGGCCCACCAGGGCGTTGTTGAGCTCGATCAGGGCGGCGATCGCGGTGTTCAGCCGCAGGCCGTCCAGATCCTCGGTCACGCGCCTGATGGTGCGGTGCAGCAGGCGATCGAGTTCTGGCGGCATGTCGCCGCCCACCCGCAGCGACCCGTCTGCAGCGATCAGATTCCGCCATGCACGCTGGAGGAACCGCTGCATCCCCCGGATGCCCTCCATGCTCCAGGGCGTGCTGGCTTCGAGCGGCCCCATGTACATCTCGTAGAGGCGGAGCGTGTCCACTCCGTACTCGGCTCCGACCTCCTCCGGCGGCAAGCCGTTCTTGTACCGCTTGCCCATCTTGCCGGTCGTCCGCAGCAGACGCTCGCCCGTCCGGGAGTGGTAGCCGATGCCGTCGCGCACCTCGACGTCGCGTATGTCGATGTACACGCCGCGGGAGTCCTGGAAGGCGTCGGCGGTGATCATGCCCTGGTTGACCAGCTTACGGAACGGTTCCGGGGTGCTCACCAGGCCCAGGTCGTACATCGCCTTGTGCCAGAACCGGGAGTAGAGCAGGTGCAGGACGGCGTGCTCTGCGCCGCCGACGTACAGATCGACCGGCATGAAAAAGCGCTCTGCTGCCTCGGAGCAGAACCTGGCATCGTTGCGAGGGTCGATGAAACGCAGGTAGTACCAGCACGAGCCAGCCCATTGCGGCATGACGTTGACTTCGCGCGCGCACGGCTCTTCGCCGATCTGCACCCTGCGCCAGCTGGCCGGAGCGCGTGTGAGCGGAGGCGCGATGGGCGCTTCGGGGTCGGCGGAGATCTCCGGCCGGAAATCCTCCATCTCAGGCAGCAGCACCGGCGGCTCCACAGGCAGGACGGCACCGTCCGGCGCCGTGGCCAGAGGAAAGGGCTCGCCCCAGTAGCGCTGTCGCGAGAAGACCCAGTCGCGCAGACGGTAATTGACCTTGGGACGCCCGATGCCGGCGGCCTGCATAGCCGCAGTGATGCGCGCCTTGGCCTGGGCGGTGGGCAAGCCGTCGATCGCGAAGCTCGACGGCGCACCTGCGCCCGGCGAATTGACGGCGATGCCGTCGCCGGTGAAACACCCGCCGTCGGCTGTGTCCACCCCCGCGGGCGGCTGGACAACCTGCACGATCGGCAGCCCGTACGCCCGGGCGAACGCGAAGTCCCGCTCGTCGTGCGCCGGCACCGCCATGATCGCCCCTTCGCCGTACTCCATGCTGACATAGTCGGCGACGAACACAGGCAGCGAGGCGCCGTTCACCGGATTGCGGGCATAGACGGCCGCAAAGACTCCGGTCTTGTCCTTCTCCTCCGCCTGGTAGCCGGCCAGCCGGCGCGCTGTCGCCTCCAGGTAGGCTGCCAGCGCTGCGCGCGGACAGAGGCCAGGCTCAGGGCCTCGCCAGCGCGGGTCAATGCCGGCTGGCCAGGCCGCAGGCACCATGCACTCGGGACGCCGGGGGTTGACGAGTGGATGCTCGGGCGCCAGGACCATGAACGTCGCGCCGAACAGCGTGTCCGGCCTCGTGGTGAACACGCGGACGGACGCCACTGGTTGGCCACCTTGCTCCGCCAGCACCGGGAAGTCTATCTCGGCGCCCGAACTCCTCCCTATCCAATTGCGCTGCATCAGTTTGACGGGCTCTGGCCAGTCGAGCGCGAACGTGCCGCCGCGACCATCCGGCAGAGCCGGCGCGTCCAGATCCTCCAGGAGACGATCGGCGTACGCGGTGATGCGCATGATCCACTGGCGCAGCGGCCGCCTGTACACAGGGTAGTCTCCGCGCTCGCTCCTGCCCTCGTTGGTCACTTCCTCGTTGGCCAGCACGGTGCCCAGGTTCGGGCACCAGTTCACCATCACTTCCTGCTGATAGGCCAGCCGGTACTGGTTGAGGATTCGCTGCCTCCCCGCCCGGTCCAGGTCAGCCCAGGACTGCGCCTTCCCATCGGTCGTGCGGCCACCGGAAGCCCCGATCGGCCGCTTGCCGCTGGCCAGCTCGGCCTCCAGTTCGGCGATCGGCCGAGCCCTGCCGCGGACCAGGCGGCCGGCTGCGTCCCGCCACTCGCAGTGGGGGTCGTACCAGCTGTTGAAAAGCTGGAGGAATATCCACTGTGTCCAGCGGTAGAACTCCGGACGCGAGGTATCGATCTCGCGCTCCCAGTCATATCCCAGGCCCAGGTACTGCAGCTGGGCGCGGATCGCCGCGATGTTCCGCTCGGTGGTGACCGCCGGGTGCACGTTGTGCTCGATGGCGTACTGCTCCGCGGGCAGCCCGAAACTGTCGAAGCCCATGGGATGAAGGACGTTGTAGCCCTGCATCCGCTTGAAGCGGCTGTAGACATCGCTGGCGATGTAGCCTTTGGGGTGGCCGATGTGCAGTCCGGCGCCGCTGGGGTACGGAAACATGTCCAGCACGTAGCACTTCGGCTTGTCGGGATCGAAAGACGGGTCGTCCGGGCCAGGCGTGCGGAAGGTGCGCCGCTCCTGCCAGCGTTGCCGCCACCGCTGCTCGATCTCTCGGTACTCGTACGTGCCCCTGTCCGTCGCTTTCGTCATCGCGTCCCCGTCCTCGTGGGGCCCCTCCAGCGGTTTCGCCTCCGAGTCGTTGGTGCCGGTGCGAGTGGCATTACGGATACAGGCGGGACAGTGTGCGCGGGAAAGGAATCGTCTCGCGCACGTGGTGGAGGCCGCACAGCCAGGCCACCACCCGCTCGATACCCATGCCGAACCCAGCGTGCGGCACACTGCCATATCGCCGGAGGTCCAGATACCACTCGAAAGCTTCGCGCGGCAACCCGTGCGCGGCGATCTTGGCCTCCAGGATGGACAGATCGTCTTCGCGCTGGCCGCCGCCGATGATCTCCCCGTACCCTTCGGGCGCCAGCATGTCCACGCATAGCGCCAATCGCGGATCGGCCGGATCCTCTTTCATGTAGAACGCCTTGACGTCCTTCGGGTAGCGGTGGACCAGGACCGGCCGATCGAAGGCGCGCGAGAGGACCGTCTCTTCGTCCCCGCCCAGATCGGCGCCCCACGCGATGGCCGTGCCGCGGTCCTGCAGCAGCGCGATCGCCTCGGAGTAGCTGATGCGCGGGAACGGCGCCTGGACGCTCTCCAGACCCGCGATCTCGCGCCCCAGGACCTGAAGCTCGGGGCGCCTCCGCTCCAGCACGCGCTCGACGACGTACGCCACCAGCGCTTCGGCCACCGCCATGTCCTCCGCCAGGTCGCAGTACGCCATCTCCGGCTCGATCATCCAGAACTCGGTCAGGTGACGACGCGTCTTCGACTTTTCGGCGCGAAACGTGGGACCGAAGCAGTAGACCTTGCCGAAGGCGAGTGCTGCGGCCTCGCTGTAGAGCTGGCCGCTCTGCGTGAGATAGGCCTTCTCGCCGAAGTAATCCACTTCGAACAGGGTCGATGTGCCCTCGCAGGCCGCCGGCGTCAGGATCGGGGCGTCGACGAGCGTGAACCCGCGCTCATCCATGAAGTCGCGGCAAGCCTTGATCACCTCGCTGCGGATGCGGAGGATGGCGTGAGGCCGCGAGGAGCGGAGCCACAGGTGGCGGCGTTCCATCAGGAACGCCACGCCGTGCTCCTTGGGGGTCAGCGGGTACTCGGCGCTTCGCTGCACGACCTCGACGTCGCGGACGCCCAGTTCGTAGCCAAGGGGAGCACGCGCGTCGCGGCGGACTTCGCCGCGGACGATCAGCGACGACTCCTGCGGCAGCTCGGTGCAGGCGTCGAAGACTTCATCGCCCACCTCTCCCCTGACCACCACCGCCTGGATGATGCCGGTGCCATCCCGCACCTGGAGGAAATGCAGCTTGCCACTGGAGCGCTTGTTGTACAGCCAACCCCGGATCTCGACCTCGCGCCCCTCGAACGCGCTGATCCGGGCGATCTGCGTCGCGGTCGGCACCTCTCACCTCTCTCTGCGCCAGACGAGCGTAACCCAGGCAGCGCGAAACGACCCGCCACCACGCAGACGGTCCCTGACGGGCCGCCTGTCGCCGCTGGTCTCGGCATGCACCTGCGCCAGTGGATCTACTTCTTGAGCAGGGCCTTGTGGCTGAGCCGTATCTTGCCACCGGCGTCGATCTCGATCACCTTGACCGCAACCTTCTGTCCCTCGGACAGCACATCCTCGACGCGGGCGACCCGATGGTGCGCGATCTCGGAGATGTGCAGCAGTCCCTCCTTGCCGGGCAGTATCTCGACGAAGGCCCCGAACGGCATGATCCGCTTGACGGTTCCCTCGTACTCCCGGCCAAGCTCCGCTTCAGCCGTGATCGACTCGATCATCCGCCGCGCAATCTCGGCTGGTTCGGCGTCGACCGAGGCCACGGTGATCGTGCCGTCGTCCTCCACGCTCACGCTCACCCCGACCGACTCGATCTCCCGGATCATCTTGCCACCCGGCCCGATCACCGCCCCGATCTTGGCGGGATCGATCTTCATGAACAGGATCCGCGGCGCGTAGCGCGACAGCGCCTCGCGCGGCGCAGCCAGGCAGGCATTCATGCGCTCCAGGATGTGCAGCCGCCCCTGACGGGCTCGCTCCAGAGCCTGCTGCAGGATCTCGAGGGTGACGCCCTGGATCTTGATGTCCATCTGGATCGCCGTGATACCTTCGGCGGTTCCCGCCACCTTGAGGTCCATGTCGCCCAGGAAGTCCTCGGCGCCCTGGATATCGGTCAGCAGCTCCCACGCGTCGCCGTCGCTCACCAGGCCCACGCCAGCGCCTGCGACGGCGGTCTTCACCGGCACACCGGCGTCCATCAGCGCCAGCGAACAGCCGCACACGGTGGCCATCGAGCTGGAGCTGTTCGACTCGGTGATGTCCGACACGAGACGGATCGTGTACGGGAAGGAGTCGATCGACGGGATCACCGGCTCGAGGGCCAGTTCGGCCAGGTGCCCGTGGCCGATATCGCGTCTCCCCGGTCCTCGCTCGATGCGCACCTCGCCGACGCTGTAGGGCGGGAAGTTGTAGTCGAGGAAGTACGACTTGTAGCTCTTGCCCCGCAGGTCGTCCACCATGCGCTCGTCTAGCTTGGTCCCCAGCGTGGCCACGCACAGCGCCTGCGTCTGGCCCCGGGTGAACAGCGACGATCCGTGGGTACGCGGCAGCACGCCGATCTCGCAGGCTATGGGCCGGACCTGATCCAGAGCACGGCCGTCGATGCGTCGCTTCTCGACGAGGACCATGCGGCGCATGTCCTTCTTGACGAGATCGTCGAGCAGGGCGCTGGCCTGGCGCTGGCTGCCCGGGAAGCGTTCCTCGACCGCCTCCTGGATCTCCTGCCGCAGCAGGTCGAGCAGCCCCTCGCGGTCCTCCTTGACGGCGGTCCGGTTCGCCTCGCTGACGCGCGCCTGCGCCATCTGGACCACTGCGTCGACCAGTCCCTCGGGCGGTTCCGGGTCCTCCCAGTCGATCTTGGGCTGGCCGGCCGCTGCCACCAGCTCGTCCTGGAGTTGCACGATGGCGCGGATGTGCTCGTGCCCCAGCTTCAGCGCGGCGAGCAGATCGGCCTCGGGAATCTCGCGCCCCCCGCCTTCGACACTGGCGATCGAGTCGCGCGTGCCCGAGACGACGATGTCCAGGTCGCTGCTCTCGAGCTGGCTGTGCGTGGGATTGACGGTGAGCTCGCCGTCTACCCGACCCACGCGCACGGCTCCCATCGGGCCAGCGAACGGGATGTCGGACAAGGAGATCGCCGCCGAAGCGCCCACCATGCCCAGAACATCGGCGTCGTTTTCGCCGTCCGCCGACAGCACGGTGATGTAGACCTGCACCTCGTACGGCAGGCTCTTCGGAAACATCGGCCGGATCTGGTGATCGATCAGGCGCGCGTTGAGCGTCTCCTTCTCGCTGGGACGCCCTTCGCGCTTGAAAATGTTGCCTGGCACACGGCCGGCGGCGTAGAACTTCTCGCGATAGTCGACCACCAGCGGCAGGAAGTCGCGCACCTCTGGCGTCCTGGTCCGACAGGCGGTCACCAGGAGCACGGTCTCGCCGTACTGGATCCAGGCGGCGCCGCTGGCCTGGCGGGCGACTCGACCCGTCTCGATCGACAAGGTCCGCCCCGCCAACTGCATCTCGTGTCTGTGAATCATCTCGCTCTCTCTGCGTGCGGGCGTTCCTCTGACGCGGCGTCAGCGGCGCAGCCCGAGCTTCTGGATCAGGGCAGCATACCCTGCGGGGTTGCTGCGTTGGTAGTACAGCTGCAGCCGGCGCCTCTTGCCGATCAACCGCAAGAGACCCCGACGTGAGCCGAAGTCGCTGGGACTGGTGCGCAGATGCTCGGTCAGATTGCGTATGCGCTCGGTGAGGATGGCGATCTGCACGGGCGCTGCGCCTGTGTCTCCTTCTTTCCTGCCGTACTCGGCGACTAGTGCTCGGATCCTGTCTTCTGTCGTCGACACTGCCTCTCCTCCGTGGGTTGGCTTCCCTTGCCGCGCTGGCCCAACAGGGCGCGCGCGTTTCCTGCATCGATGGCGATCTGCCGGGTCAGCGCCCGGGCATCGGCGAACGGTCGTTCCTCCCGCAGCCGACGTACCAGACGAAGATCGACTTCGCTGCCGTACAGGTCGCCGCTGAAGTCCAGCACGTGGACCTCCACCGACAACGACGTGCCGCCGAACGTGGGGCAGCAGCCGATATTGGCCACTGCGGCTCGCCACTCCTGCCCCGGCCAGCGAATCCAGGCAGCCCACACGCCGCCCGGCAACCGGACCTCGGCGTCCGGAGCCACCTGCACGTTGGCCGTCGCGAACCCCAGCTGCTGGCCGCGCCCATGGCCGTGCACGATGCGCCCGACGAGCCGAACCTCACCCTGGGTCGTCACCTTCACCGAACTCCGGCACGCAGGGCTCCACGACTCGGCGCGGGCGCAACAGCCCGGTCTCGGCGACGGCTTCGCCGATACCCCAGAACCGGCCGCGCGCGTCCTCGACGAGGCAGGTACCGGGGGCCGCCAGTGGCCGGCTGCAGCGGACCGCCCCGCCCGCCGCGAAACGACCCAGTTCAGCTGTATCCAGACGCACGCGCTGCAGGTGCGGCAGCACCCGCGCCAGCGGCAGCAGCAGGTCGGCCACTCGCTGCCGAGCGGCAGCTTCGGCGAGCTGCTGGACGCTCACCGCGTCGTCCAGCGTCACGGCGCCGACTCGGGTGCGGCGCAGTTCTTCGACGTACGCCCCGCAACCGAGCGACTGCCCCAGGTCGTGCGCGAGCGCTCGCACGTACGTGCCCTTCGAGCAGGACACCAGGAGTCGCAGCGCCGGGAAGCGGTAGCCGAGCACCTCCAGCCGGTGGACCAGTACCGGGCGCGCTGGCAGGTCGACCGGACGACCCCGCCGCGCCAGCCGGTAGCTCCTGACACCGCCGACCTTGATCGCCGAGAACGGTGGCGGCGCCTGCATCAGACTGCCGCACAGCCGGGCTGCGGCTGCTGTCACGGCTGCGGCCGATGGCGCGCCCACGCCAGCCGGGCCCGGGCGAATCTCGCCGCAGGCATCGTAGGTGTCACTGGTCGCCCCGAGCCGGAGCAACACCTCGTACTCCTTGTCGGCATCGCTCACCAGAGACGCCAGACGCGTGTAGCGACCGAGGCACAGCACCAGCACGCCGGTTGCCAGCGGGTCCAGCGTGCCGCAGTGGCCAACGCGGCGTTGCCCGCTCACCCGTCGCACCTGCTGGACGACATCGTGCGAGGTCGGGCCGGGCGCCTTGCAGACGGCCACGATCCCCTCCGGGGCGCCCGGGTGCCCCGCTCCGCTGCCGGCGCCTGCCGCCTTGCCCCGTGTCTCTCCGCGCGCGAACTCTGCGTCAGGCACCACGCTCCTTGTGCAGGCTGTCGATCAGCGCGGTGACGCGCGCGGCCCGCTCGAGGGACTGGTCATACTGCAGCCGAATCTCGGGCATCTGCCGCAACCGCACCCGTCGAGCCACCTCGCTGCGAATGTGCCCGACCGCGCTCTCCAGCGCCTCGAAGGCATGGCGCCGCTCGGTCTCGTTGCCGATGACGCTGACGAAGACGGTGGCGTAGCGCAAGTCGCGCGTGACGTCAGCATCGACCACCGTGACCATGCGCACCCGGGGGTCGCGCAGACGGCCAACCACGCCGCTCACTTCTCGCACAAGCATCTCCCGGACGCGCCCCACCCGATGTTCGGAGGCCATGACCCGACTCCCCGACAGAGCACCGCCACCCCGCTAGCGCTCCTCGATGATGTGTTCGACCACCTGGACGCGCAGGTCTCCCTCGACGTAGCGCAGCGCCTCGCAGAGCACCTCTTCGGCCCGCCTGGCCGAGGAGCTCACCGTCACGATCCCCAGCCTGGCCCGCTGCCAACGGTCCTGGTGGTCCACCTCGGCGACGGCCACCTCGAAGCGCCTGCGCAGGCGCTCCTTGAGACTGGCAAGGACCTGACGCTTGTCCTTCAAAGACCGACTCGCCGGCAGGAACAGCTCGAACTCACCGCTGACGACCACCAAGGGTCCCCTACCTCGGCCGTGGCCACCCCAACCGATGAAGCCGGCAGCACGCTACAGCGTGCGTGCGGTCTCGACCACCTCCACGGCCTGGATGAGGTCGCCCGCTGCGATGTCATCGAACCCGTCCAGACCGATGCCGCACTCGAAACCCTCGCTCACCTCGCGCACGTCGTCCTTGAAGCGCCGCAGCGAGGCGATGGCTCCCTTGAACACCGTCTGACCGCTGCGGACCACGCGGACGCTGTGGCTTCTGCTGATCCGACCGCTCTGCATCATGCACCCGGCGATGGCGCCGTACCGCGATGAGCGGAAGATCTGCCGCACCTCGGCCGTACCGACCACGTTCTCCTCGACCGTCGGCGCCAGCATGCCTGCCAGCGCCGCCCGCACATCCTCGATGATCTCGTAGATCACGCGGTAGTGCCGGATCTCCACCGCCTGTTGGGCGGCAATCTCGCGGGCGTTCGGCGACGCGGTCACGTGGAAGCCGATGATCACCGCGCCGGAGGCCGAGGCGAGGAGCACGTCCGACTCGGAGATGGCCCCGACGCCGCTGTGGATGACCTGCACGCGCACCTCCTCGTGCACGATGCGGCCGAGCTCCTGCGCGATCGCTTCGACGGACCCGTCCACGTCGCCCTTGACGATGACGCGCAGCTCGCGCAAGCGCCCCTGCTGGATCTGGTCGTGCAGGTCGCTGAGCGTGATGGTGCGGATCCGCCGGTACTCCTGTTCGCGCTTGATCTGGAGACGGCGCTGGCCGATCTCCTTGGCTTCTCGCTCCGTCTTGGTGACGACGAACTGGTCACCTGCTTGGGGCACGCCCGGCAGGCCCAGTACCTGGGCGGGAACCGACGGCGTCGCCTCGAGCAACCGGTGCCCGTGCTCGTCGAGCAGGGCGCGCACCCGCCCGCTGAGGACGCCCGTGACGAACGGGTCGGAGACGCGCAGAGTGCCCTCCTGCACGAGGACAGTGGCCACCGGGCCGCGTCCCCTGTCCAGCTGCGCCTCGATGATGGTGCCGCGCGCGCGCACGTGCGGGTCGGCCTTCAATTCCAGCAGATCGGCGGAGAGCAGGAGAAGCTCGAGCAACTCGCTGATGCCCTTGCCGGTCTTGGCGGAGATCTCGGCGCAGGGCACCTGGCCGCCCCAGCCCTCGACGAAGACGCCGCGCTCCGACAACTCGCGCTTGATGCGCTCCGGGTTGGCGGTCGGCAGGTCGATCTTGTTGATCGCGACGACCAGGGGCACCTGCGCGTCGCGCGCGTGGTTGATCGCCTCGACGGTCTGCGGCATCACGCTGTCGTCAGCCGCCACGACCAGGACGACGATGTCGGTCACCCGGGCGCCGCGCGCGCGCATCGCGGTGAAGGCGGCGTGGCCGGGAGTGTCGAGGAAGGTGAGGGCGCGTCCGTCGCTCATCTTGACGATGTACGCGCCGATGTGCTGCGTGATGCCGCCCGACTCGCCCGCCACGACGTTGCTGTGACGCAGGTAGTCGAGCAGCGAGGTCTTGCCGTGGTCGACGTGGCCCATCACGGTGACCACGGCCGGACGCGGCAGCAGCTCTCCGCCTGCGCCCGCGTCGACCAGTTCGGCCTCCTCGATCACCTCCGCCTCGTCGGCGTCCAGCCGCTCGACGGTGTAGCCGAACTCGAGCCCGACCGTGGCCATGGTGTCCATGTCGAGGCGCTGGTTGATGGTGGCCATGACGCCCATCTGCATGCAGACGGCGATCACCTCGCTGGGCTTGACTCCCATCGCCTCGGCGAACTCGCCCAGCGTCACGAACTCGCTCAGGCGCAGCACCGGGTTTTCCGCGGCCTCGCCCGCATCGACACCCTCGGCGCGCGGACCACGATCGTAGCGCCGCCTGGTCCGTCCTTCGCTGATCTGTGACAAGGTCTTGCGAACGCTGTCCTGGATGGCGCGCACGTCGGTACTCCGCCGCCGCTTGCCCCCGCGCCGTCCCCGCCCCAGCGCCACGTCCGAAGCCTCGGCGGTCACCTCGCGCTTCTCGGCAAGCTCCTGCAGATCGACGTACTCGTCCTCGGTCCGGACCTTGCCGCCGCGGCGGCGCCGACGCCGAGTCTCGGCCTCGTCTGTGGGGCGCACCGCCAGGGGGGCGGACGGCGGCGCGGCGCCTGCGGTGCCGGGTTCGCGTCTCTTGCGCGGGCGCGCGTCCCTGGGCGCCTGCACTTCAGGCGCCTCGGGCTTCCCCTGATCCTTCTCCACTTCGCGGCGCGTCTTTTCCTTCTCGGCCTGCCGCTTGACCTCGGCGATGGAGCTCTTCTTCTCGTCCTCGAGCTTGCGATCGATGGCAGCCAGCATGTCGTCGGTCACGACGCTCATGTGGCTCTTGGCCTCGAGGCCCAAGCCCTTCAGGACGGCGATGAGGGCATCGCTGGAGAGCTTGCGTTCCTTGGCAACCTGATAGACCCTGCGCTTTTCCAACTGGATTCCCCCTTCTGCGCTGCCGACCGCCGCCTTCTCCACCGGGCCATCCACGGCGC
>Ga0116202_10001169_pt1 | contig 15382 bp, 15 predicted proteins | sample LakKivw325mmetaG_FD_94479 | JGI IMG/M metagenome (GOLD analysis project Ga0116202, IMG submission 94479) | Anoxic lake water microbial communities from Lake Kivu, Rwanda to study Microbial Dark Matter (Phase II) - Lake Kivu water 325m metaG | ecosystem: Environmental > Aquatic > Freshwater >...
TACGTGGTCTGCACCAACGGCAACAAGGGAACCGATGACCCGAAAATGAAGCCGGAAAAGCTGGCCGAAATCCGCGAGAAGGAACAGAGGGCAGCGGCCAAGGTGCTCGGCGTTGACGAGGTCGTTTTCCTCAGGCACGATGACCAATCGCTGGAGGACACGCCCGAATTCCGTAAGGAAATCGTCCGCCAGATTAGAACTTACCGGCCGGACGTCGTAATATCTACCGACCCCTACCACCGATACATCTGGCACCACGACCACCGCGTCACCGGCCAGGTGGTCTTAGATGCCGTTTTCCCCTACGCTCGTGACCTGCTGGCTTACCCGGATTTGATAAAAGAAGGCCTCCAGCCTCACAAAGTGAAAGAGGTACTTTTCTGGGGCGCCGAACAACCGAACTATTTCAGCGATATAACGGATACCTATGACACTAAAATAGCCGCACTGCGCTGCCACCATAGCCAGGTAGGCAACTTCTCCAAGGAATGGACCGACTTTTTGAGGCAGAGATACGAGGGCTTCGCCCAGGGCAAAGGCTTCAAGCTGGCAGAGGCGTTTTATCGCGCCGAAATCTGGTGGTAGGACTTCAAGACGATAACCACAGAACGTCTCCGCACAGTCCGCGATCATGCGTCTTCTGAGCAAAAACGGCGAACTCTTTCTTTTCCTTGCCCATGACCGTGGGCTCACCGTGCCCGGGATAGACCTGCGTATCGTCGGGCAGCACGAAAAGCTTACTCTGTATGGATCGAAGTATCTGTTTGAAGTCGGTCGGGGCGCCAGTCTTTCCAGGACCACCCGGGAAAATGGTATCTCCGGAAATCAGATGTTTGCCTGTTAAAAAACAAATACTGCCGGGTGTATGGCCCGGCGTGTGCAGCACCTTTATATTCAGCTTGCCGATTTTTAAGGAGTTGCCGTCCTTAAGCCCTATATCCGGTTTCAGCGGCAGCTGGGGAGCATCAGCCGCATGCACCGCCACCGGAATTTTCAATTTTGATTTCAGATCCTCCAGCGCGCCTATGTGGTCGATATGGCTGTGCGTTAGGGCGATATATTTCGGCCTGGTGCCCACCAACTGGGCCAACACCGTTTCGGCTTCACCCGGCGCATCCACCAGCAGGCATTCTTCGGTGGCATGGCACACTACAATATAGGCATTGGTCCCCCAGTGGCCAAGCTCCATCCTGATTATCTCAATTGCTTCGTCGTCAACCATAACTTTCATAGCCGTGCTCCTTGTCTCCCAATATCGCGTGAATCTTAGACAACCGGCGTTCTCGCCATGAAGTCCAGTATATGCTTGGATATCTCTTCGGCCTTCTCCTCTTGCAGAAAATGCCCGGCGTCTTTGATAACTATCTCAGGCTGCTCCTTGGCCGTAGGTATAAGAGACCGGAAGAATTTATCGCCTCCTGCCGTAATTGGGTCCTTATCGGAAAACATAACCAGCGCCGGCTTGTTCCATTTCGATAGCACCTCCCGGGCGTGCCTCATCTCGGCCGCGGCCGGGTCATCGGGGTGAATGGGTACCAGCAACGGCCACGCTACTGCTCCAGCCTTATGCGAGACATCCGGAAACGGCGCGTCGTAGGCGGCTACAACTTCTTTACTGATTTTTTCAGGGTGCGCCATCCCTCGAACTATAGATTCCGCCACGGGCAAGTCGGGGTGACTTTCAACGTAACTGCGCCAGGCCAGGAAACCTTCGCTGGGCTTTCCTTTACCTGTCGGCAGCCCGGTATTCATAATAACCAGCCGGACAAACCGCTCCGGCATATCAGCCACAGCTGCGAGACCGATTAAGCCACCCCAGTCCTGCACCACGACAGTTATCCGTTCCAGATTCAACTTTCGTATAAAGTCCTCAAGCGTCTCCTTATGCATTTGGGCTGTATATGCCTCGCGCTCGGTGAATTTGTCTGACCGACCGAAGCCGATGAAATCCATGGCCACAACGCGATACTTAACCGATAGTATCTTAATCATTTTACGGTACAAGAATGACCATGACGGCTCTCCATGCAAACAGAGTATGGTCTCACCTTTGCCCTCGTCCACGTAATGTAGGCGCACTCCTTTAACTTCTACATAGTGAGGCGCATAAGGAAAGTCAGGCAGAGATTTAAACCGTTCCTTGGGTGTTCTTACTACAGACACTTTCTCCTCCTTTTTTATTTTAGGTCTGCCCTCCAACGGCCGGAGCAAAATCTCAAGAACCGGAATTTGTGCGTTTCGCCAATTTTGCTACCTGGCGACAGAAAAGTCAATCGCAATCGGTTGACTACGGAGATTAACGGAGATTGCATAGATAATCACTGCAATCGTTTGGGCCCGATACAATCGGGATTACCGATGTTTTTTTATGGCTGAGACCGCCACGCCCTTTGCATTCTGCAACGGACTCGGGGTGATAGGTTTTGACTTTAACTACAGGTACTCTTGGTTTATACTGTAGTATTATATTCAGGCAGGACGGTATATGACGAGTTCCACAAAACTGGGCGAATATTTCGGCATCCCTGTCCGCCTGCACAACACCTGGTTCGTGGCCGCCTTTCTGATAATCGCCACCCTGGTCCTAACCCTCCGGGGGCTTTACCCCTGGTGGCAAAATGTGATTCTTGGCATTCTGGCCGCCGTCCTTTTCTTCGGTTCGATGTGCGGCCGAGTATTGGCCCAGAGTGCGGTGGCTACAAAGAGGCGCATGCCCGTGCAGAGCATCACGCTGTACCCCTTCGGCGGTATGTTTCGTATCAACGAGCAGGACATCCGGCCCGGCTCCTCGGTGCTGATGGCCATAACTGGACCGGCGGCTAATTTCGTCATTGCCGGCATTTTCTACATAGCTATACTACTCAGCTTCGGCAACATGATGGCCGCCCTGGTCGAGTGGCCTTCCTATTTCAACGTAATGATCGCCCTGTTCAACTTTATTCCGGCGCTGCCGCTTGACGGCGGCTGGGTGCTCAGAGCCGCTTTGCACGTAGCTACTGCTGATTTCGTCAGGTCTACTCGTATCGCCACGGTGACGGGATGGATTATCAGCTTTATCGTAATCGCCGCCGGTCTTATTAGTATTTTCGTGGCACGCAACTGGTTTGCCGGAGTGGCCACTGCTGCCATGGGCTGGTTCCTAGCCGATGCCACCACTGCCACCCGACGACAGACCTTGATACGAAACGCCCTCCGCGGTATGTCCGCCCAGGACCTTATGACGGACGATTTCACACAGATAAAGCAGCAGCTGACTTTCAGCGTGGTCCGCGACTACATTATCAATTCTGGCCAGCACACCTTCGTGGCTATCGAAGACGGCAAGCTGCGAGGAATGGTCACCCTGGGAGATACGCAGATACACCCCACCAACTGGGAGACCACGCACATCAGCGATATCATGACGCCCGCCGGACTGCTGAAGACGGCCGCACCGGACGACCCGTCATCGGACATATTGGAACAGATGGATGACTATGATATTGACCAGATACCCGTTGTTCAGAATGACAAGCTGCTGGGCATGGTTACCAGAGAACGAGTGATGCGGTTCCTTAGAGCGCGGGCAGTGCTTAAAGCCTAGAGGATTTCATAAAGCCATCGAAGGCTAAACGCTAAAAACTGCTAGCCGCCCCTCTTTTCCCTCTCCCTCAGTCGCCATATAATAAGCAGGCTTTGACGTGCCGCCTCCAGATTTTGGCCTACACAAAATATCTGCATGACCTCCCACCCTTCCTTCCACCTCTTATCTAATACTGAATCTACGCTCCTCTTCCACGATTCCTGGTTCCCTTCCAGGATGCCCTGGAGCGAAATAACACTTACCTCATACATTGTGACCATATGGATTGTCCTTGAACTTTTCTGAATCTCCAACTAGCCGGGCCTATTATACGCTGAAAAGGCTGAAAATAAAATAGGTTTATCTAATTATTTGGGACAGTTTCGGTTACCCGTAGTTCGCCAACGATATTCCTTTGCTTCGGTTCCTGGCTGTATACCCGCCAGGTCGCCTGGTACCAGCGGAACGGCCGCTCCGCTCTGGATGTCACCGATACCCGTAAATCCCGCGGGTCATCCGTCTGCCACCCCGCATCGTTAATTGACGCCAGTGGTGTGCCGGCTGTAATCTCCATCTCGTAATGATCACGCTGTTTTCCCACCGGCAATAACCCCTGCACATAAATATTCCAGTTTACTTCAATATAGTTCTGCGGCGCCGCCCTGGTCCTGATAAAAAGCCTGCAGTCGGACGGGTCGTCCGGGCTCAACCACCTTGCTTCTACCAGACTGGTCAAGAGAGGTACCGAACCCCGGCTGGTCACCTCGAAGCGGCTGCGCAGCTGGTCTTCATAGGTCGGCGGAACGTAATTAATCGTATCCTCCCAATCCTGCCACCTGGTCAGAGACGGGTTAAAGTGGCTCAAATAGTTGCTTTGCCCCAGCACATCGGCTATGGTGTCCTGCCAGACATCGGTACCCAGTAAGAAGCCGGCCCTGTGCTGCCAGCCGCCGTTTCTCTCCAGCACCGAACATTGAACGGTATTGCCGAAGATGTAGTCCAAAATCGTTGCAGCCATGGGAGCCGCCACGTCGGGCATCATGGTGAAATCGCTGTGGCCGTGTTCACCGTAATAAACCACGTCCGCGCCCTCGGCGTACATGGCTGATATAGGCAACGCGCCGTCGTCCATATCCCGCGGGTACGGGTCGAAGCCCGGATAATTGAACTGCTCGCTTAGTGGCGCCCTTTCACCTGATATAAAAGCCAGCCAGTGCTTGTTCTGCCCCACCCACTTGCCGTCGTCGGAGCTATCGTAGCTGCCCACTGAGCCGCAGACCCCGGCGTCAGGCAGTATCAGCCAGCCGGCGCGACAGAAATCGGTGAACGAGCCCCCGCCCACCAGTTGATACCGGTTCATGTTTTTAACGGGCGTATTGACGGTGACCACCATGGCTGCTTTATCGCCCAGCCCGCCCACATTATGAGCCACAGCATACAGGGCCGATTTCCCGCCCATGCTGTGGCCGACAAATATCAGGTTGCCCCTGCCGCCAAAATACTTATCAACTGAATCCGCTATGTTTTGCGCCCACGTCTCCACATCGACGCTGTTTGGATAGCACCGGTCCATGGAGTTTACCCTGATTTCAATCCCGGGATTGGCGGCCTGGTACTTAGTGATGTAGTCAGGTATCTGCTCCAGTATGGAATCTGCCAGCAGCTGCGGCCCGCAGGGATTACCGCCTGCGCCATGTAGAAACACGAAGTTCAGTTCTTTTACTTCAGGGCCGGCAGCCGAGACAGTTGCACTGCCGAAACCCAGCTGCAGACACAGCACCACGGCCAAAATGGCAAAGACATATCTGGAAATATTTTTCAACATGGTCACATCAAGGATAGCACATAAATGTACGAAACTCTAAATCGTTGTCATTCTGAACGCAGCGAAGAATCTCGGCCTGGCTGCAACTTTCGAGATTCTTCGGTCATCCTTCCGCGGAAGGACTCACTTAGAATGATACGCGGGTAAAATCCGCATTTTTGGGGAAGCCTCCACCTGCTACCACAATGAAGGCACAAGCGCCTTCCGCTGTGGCGGGTAGTCCGAAAACTGCTGCTTATACCACAGATGGTGCGCCCTGGCCCTCGGCGCCAGGTTGGCCACCGTAAACACGGCAAACGCCAGCCCCGGCAGCGACCAGGTAGCCACCGCCCAGCCCGTCCAGGTCAGCATCTCCCCAAAGTAGTTAGGGCAGGAAATCCACCGGTAAAGCCCGCCCTGAGGTATCTTATAGCCGCTTTCCCCCGGCTGCCGCAGGTTGCGCAGGCTGTCATCCGCCCAGCGGTTGATCAAAAAACCGGCCGCGAACAGCGTCGCGCCGATAATAAACTGCGGCGTCAGCAGCCAGGAATTGGGATAACCTCCCGACAGCATAAACAGGTAGCGGCCGTTGAGATAAGCGTTGCCGATATTAAAGATGAAGCCCATGCTGATTACGGATACCGCCATGCCGCTGACCCCGGCGCGCCGGGTGAACGGATAAATAAACGCCCGGTGCACGTAATGAGCTTCCCATAAAACCAAAAATGCCACTGCTGTCAGGCTGATATGATTAATGCCCAGCACGAAAAACAGCGCGAACAGCACCGCCGACGGCGACTCCATGATTATCCAGCCCAGCCTGTCGCCTACCTGTGGTCCCCATCGACGCCGCGAATGTCTGCCGTACGGTGCCACGATGAAAAACAGGGCAATAAAAATTACCGCCGCCAGCACGAACCAGCTGACCAGCAATATATTGAAGAAGGTGGGTTCGGTCATTATCTCGACTTAACCGGACGCTGCAAGTAGCCGCTTTCGTGGAACCATGCTAAAGTTTCCACTATTGTCTGCCGCAGCGGCCGCGGGTTATACGCCAGCTCGTGCGCTGCCTTATCGTGGCTCACGTCCTGTCCGGAGCGCAGCGCCCGGATGGAAGCGCTGGTATACAGAGGCCTTTGTCCGGTCATCCTGGCAAAGCCGGCCATAAACGGCGCCCCTACGAAGGCCAGCCACTTGGGCATCATCAGCTTGGGTGCCGGCGTGCCCATTATTTCCTCGACCATTCCCGCTAGGTCGCACATGGTGGCGAAGTGGCCGGAAAGCAGGTATTTGGCACCGGGCGGAGCTTTCTTCTCCGCAGCCAGGGCCCCCTTGACTACATCGCGCACGTCGACCCAGTCGAAACCGCCGTGGACCATCGCCGGCAGTTTGCCGCGCGCCATGGTCAGCAGCGCCTCGCCCAGGAACGACGGCTCCCAGTCATACGGCCCGATAACCGCCGTGGGACTGACCACAATCGCATCAAGGCCGCGTTCGATGGCGTCGCAGACTATCTTTTCACCGGCTGCCTTGGTGCGGTCGTAGGGGGGACAGTTCTTGGGCTCCACCAGCGGGCACGTCTCATCGATAGGCTTGCCGATGGACTCCTGAATGAAGGCATGTATGGAGCTGAAGTGCACCAGCCGGCGCACTTTGCAGTCGATACAAGCCTGGACTACGTTTTTTACTCCGGTGACATTGATGGGTTCCAGCACCGGGTAATCGTTACTTTCCAGTGAAATGCGGGCCGCCAGGTGGTACACCACGTCGGCGCCCCGGAAGGCTTCTCGTAGACTGCCCGGATGGCAGACATCGCCGGCAACTATTTCCGCGTCGAGGCCTTCGATATTCCGGCGGTTCACGTGCTGCAGGGCGCGGACTTTTCTGCCCTCGGCTGTTAGGGCCCGTATTAAATTATTGCCGATATGCCCGCTGGCACCCGTAACTACAGTTATCATTTTTGGTTTTTGATCTTTGGCTTTTGGCTTACGTGGCAGTCTACCTGCCTCGGCATCCTATGTCAAGGGTACCGGATGAACAGTCCCCGTATCTCTTCCTTTCAGGGAAGGGCAGGGGTGTAATAGAATGGCCTCGTAATGATAAAAGACCATTGGTGCGTTGAGACAGAAAAAATGGTACGATAAAGTCATGATTATGAAAAGAAATATCGGCTGGATACTTTTACTGGCAATCGGCCTCACGGGTGTGCTGATGCCCGGAGTGGCGGCGGCGCAGTTGGAAAAAGACGACTTGCTCCTGAACATTATGTATTCTAACTATAACAGCCTGAAAGCCGGCGAGCAGAGAACCGTGTACATGGAGGTGAGGAACAACGGCTCCAATGACCTGACGAATATCCGGTTCAGCGCCGAGTCACCGGAAGGCTGGACGGTCGAGTTCAGTCCGGCCGTCATCGATAGTCTGGCATCCGGAAACGTGAAAACGGTTAATATCACTTTTAAAGTTCCGGAGAACGCGGCCAAGGGCGACTACAACATAACGGTAATCGCCGATTCCAATGGACTGCGGGCTGTGACCGGCATCTACCAGCACGTGGAGTCGGGTTCATTGTTCTGGGTCTGGGTGGCTGCGGCCCTGGCGGCGGTTTTAATTGTCGGGTTCGTATTAATATTTTTACGCTTTGATAGGGAGGAGAAATAGACATGCCCGTTCACAGAAAGGTTAGCACCATGATAGAGAGGGTACACGAGCATATAATCGGCGAGCTTAATACCAACACACGTACGGATACCATTTTTGTGCTCACTGCGGTTATCTTGAATCTCATAACCCTCGGCATTAATTCTGGAATCGCCTCGGCACAGGCGAGCACCACCAGCACCATCGTCATGTTTACCTTCGTGGCGCTTATCATAGTTATAAACTTTGTGTCTGAGGTTGGGCTGCTCAGGGGCAGGCAGATGAGGAGAAAACTGCTCAACGGGTTGATGAAGATGTATAAAGATCAGGGCGTGGAGGGCTACTATGACCAGACGCTGCTGGGCGACTACCGGACCAGGTATAACCTGTTTATGCTGACAGTGCTTTTCACCGGCCTTATCGCCATAGTGATACCGTTTGTAATTAGGTAATCAGGTCTGGTAAGGGTTCCGTGCTCCGCCATGGTTCGATAAGCTCACCACGAACGGAATCTGTAGCTCACCACGAGCGGATACTTTCTAAATTGTAAATTAGAAAGGTAAACTGACCTAGCTCCCTCTCCCTTAATCTCAGCAATCTTTATCCGATTTCTGAAATCTTCAAATTATTTCAGATTTGACCTCTGCAACGTCTTCGGCAGGTACTGCATGGTACTGAAAAGCTCGTCACCTGACAGCCTGGCAATCCGGCTGGGAGCCGTGTCCTTGGCAATGGACGGTTTGCGGGCGTTAACCACCATCGCTACCTGCTCCGCAAACGCCGTTCCGATCTCACTGTTTACAGCTTCTCCGCGGGACAAGGAGGCCGAGACGCTGTTAAGGGTAGCAATCAGTATCTCCGGGTTCTGTTTCTTGATGGCCTCTCTGGCCGCCACTATGGTAGTGTACAGCAGACCCACCTGGGCCCCGGCTTCGCGCTCCGATATTACACCATCGTTAAAGATTATAGCGCGCAGCCTCAAAAATTCGTCCAGAACTGTCTGCTCACCCGTCCCGCTGGGTTTCAATTGGGCCAGCCCGTCGTCTTTGCTTATCAAGCCGGCCTTGACGTCTTCGACCAGCGACTGAATCTTGCTCCGCAGCTTAGCCGTATCCAAAAACCAGCTGCGAACGCCGGAATATTCGTCGCTGCGCCTTATCCTGAGCAACAGCCAGGCCCCGTCTTCCAGCGGTGAATCACCGTAGTAAGGCATCATTATGGTGCTCTGGCGTTTAACCGTTATCCCTTTGGTCTGATTGTCCACTCCGGGTTTAACGGTCAGTCCGGCCTCACGCAGAGCTTCGCCTCGGTGGAACAATATATAAATTTCCGGCCCTATCACGTCTTCCGGGCGCAGCTGAAACTCGGGGTGGGGGAAATCGAAAATCGGCTCCGCCTTCAGGTTGGTGTCCGTCAGCATCTTCTGCACACTGACCAGGATTTCATTGCCCGCGGCCGTCAGTATTCCCGCCGGGCCGGTGAGGGTGGCTGTTTCCACCATTCCGGCCACGATACCCAGACTGGCCAGGGCGGCGGTCTTAAGCATGCCCGCCAGGGTAGCGTCCTTCTTAACCAGAGCCAGCATGGCCGAAAAAGTGATCGGCCCGCCCCTGTAGTTACGTTCGACCAGAATCGGGTTCTGAAAGACCGGCGCTATCCGGCCTCCTTCGGGCAATCTAAAACCGCCCAGTGCCACCGGATAGTCTTCCAGCCCGCCGGCCATTCTTATATTAAGCGTTCCGGAAGGTATATGGTCTGAAAACCAGGAGTTCTGTTTATTGATGAACCACGACGCCGCATCCACGCTGATGTAGTGGCTGCCGGCCGTCAATTTCGCCTGGTCTGCATCGTTCTTGGGTATAATCTTGTAGATATGATGTTCGCCGCGTCCTGCTTCAATAGCCATGGTCTTTCTCCCCCGTCGAAATTAATAAAAAGGCCCGAAAATAATTGCGATAAAAAAAGCCCCTAACAAGGGCTTCCCTGGCTTCATCATATACGCAGGTAAGTACAATGTCAATAGGCCAAATTACCCTGAAAGCACTGGGAATTTCTTCTTATCAGGCACCAAATTTTAATAAGTATGCCACCCGCTGAAAAAACCTTCTTTTCCCCCGGATGGGACGGGTTGAGCTCTGCGGAAAGTTATTTAAAATGCGCTCCTGCGATAGGGATAGGCCATCCGTCCCTGCGGGCGAGGGATTCTATCCCCGGGACCAACTTCAATGGTAGGAGAAAAGTCACCTGACTATAGTACTATACGATATACGTAAGTCCTATTACTTCCCTCCCATGCCACGTTTCGCGCCCAATTTTTCAGCCACTTAATTTCTTCAGAATAACACGAAAGGTGAAGGGTAAGCCGGAGGTTAAGAGGGGCTTTCGCCCCTCTTATATTTGAGTTTTGTATTTTGGTTTTCGGTTTACCGCCCAACCATCCCGGCGATGGTTTGCAGCAGCGTATTGGTCACAAGAGAGCCGGACTGGGACCGGTGCGAATTATTGGCCATGGCGCTGTTAGACACCACAGCATTTACAATTGCCTCCAGGTTGCTGCCGCCGCGCGCCTTGGTGCCCATGAAAGCCATCCCCGCCTGCAGCAGGTCGCCCATATCCAGCCCTGAATCCTGCTGCTGTTGTGTTTCTTGCTGCTGCTGTCCGCCGCCCAGCAGGCTGCCCAGCAGCCCACCGAGTCCGCCGCCGCTCTGCTGTTGCGGCTCCTGTTGCTGTACGGATTGTCCTCCGCCCATCAGCGCCTGGATCAAATTCATGGCGTTGCCCTGATTGACCTGTTTGCCCTGAAACTCCTGCGCCGCCTGGGCCAGGCCATTGGCATAAACCTGTGCCGACCCGTTCTTCTTCTCTCGTAACAGCTGGCTGGCATAAGCCAGCTGGTCAGCCGGGTCCGCATCTTTCTTCTCGTTCATGGCTTGGGTGATTACCGCGAAGGTATCCACCATGTTATCACCGTGGTCGTGGTTTTCCTCATCGGCATCGTTCAGTTGTGCCTTGTTATTTTGCAGTGTGCCGGTGACCGCCTGAAACAGGCTCCCCAGGTTAATTGATTTTTGTTCCATCTAACCCTCCTCGACAACAGATTACCGATTGAGGCTTATGCAATAGTTGGCCTCAATAGTGCCGGGACAAAATTGACGTTAGCCGGTGTTAACTATTTCTCTTCGATTTTCGCAGAAGGTGCGTTCTTCTTTACGGAAGCGATGCCGTCCTCGGCGCTCTTCTTTGTCTTGTAGCCTTCCGCGGAATCGGCGATGATCTGCCCGTTCGAAGCCAGCAGCTTCCACCTGAACTCGCCCTTTTTGTCCTTGTACAAACTAAATTTAGCTGGCATAGTCTGTTCCCCCTTCATGTAAGAATAACCGCATTATACGCCAGTCACAAACCAAAATAAATATGTCAACCATTTTCTTTGACTGAGGTCCTCATAAAAAACAAAACCCTCTCCCTTGATGGGAGAGGCTAGGGTGAGGGTGAATCTAAACTAAATACCAAAATGTAAAAACCAAAATGGTACTAAAGGAAAATCTTCTTAGTCCACTAACAATTTTTACATTTTAATCTGTCATTTTGGTCTTTGGTTTTTGGTTTTTGATTTGCGTCAGTACCCTCTTTCCTTGTTCACCACGTTAATCAATCTTTTACTGCTTAAATACCGTCTCAAATTCTCCACAAAAACATCTGTTGCCCGGTCCACATAGTCGGCCATGCCGCCGGCGATGTGCGGGCTGATAATGACGTTGGGCAATTCCCACAGCGGGCTGTCAGCCGGCAGCGGCTCCGTGGCAAAAACGTCCAGCCCGGCACCCGCAATCCGGCACTCCTGAAGCGCCCGAACCAGCGCCGCCTCATCGATTAAGTTTCCCCGCGCCACATTAATAAGATATGCGGTGGGCTTCAGGCTGCGCAGCTCGGCCTCACCGATAATCCGCTGCGTTTCCCGCGTCAGGGGCAGGGTCAACACCACAAAATCGCTATCCGCCAGCAAACGCCGGAGATGTTCCCGCGAATATAACCTGTCCACATATCTGGCGCGCTTTGACTTGCCAACCGACCTTCTGGTGGCCACCACCCTCATGCCGAAGGCCTTAGCCAGCCGTGCCACCTCCCGGCCGATGTTGCCCAGGCCCACGATGCCCGCGGTCTTGCCGCGCAGCTCTGTTGCCAGGTAAGACTTCCACAGCTTCTGCTGCTTCTGCCGGAAAGCCAGCGGTACCTGCTTGGCCAACATCAACATTAATCCCAGGACGAACTCGCCGATTGGTGTCGCGTGAATGCCGCTGACGCTGGTCATCACCACCGGGCTTCGCTTAAAGTCCTCGTCCAGGAACCTGTCTACCCCGGCGGACATGGTCTGAAACCACTTCAACTTCGGCGCCCGCGCGATAATATTCTCCGGCAGCCTGAAACCGTAGATGACCTCGGCCTCTGCCAGCAGGGCATCGAGCTGTTCTTTAGCCACAGCATCGCCCTTTTGTGCCGCCTGCGCCAGCTGGACGACATCGGTCAGCTTGATTCTCCGGCTGACGGCCACAATTCTCTGCCGGCTCGCCTCATTCAGCGCCGTGGTTACCAGCAGGTTAATCTTTTTCACTGTTCCTATATTATCCCCTTAATTAAAAAACACTTCCAATGTCACTAAATGTAGGGGCGTGGCTTTAGCCGCGCCCGTGCGCCCTTTTAAGGTCGCATCTGCGGGAAAAAGTTACAAATCCCGGTTCCGCCATGGTTCGACAGGCTCACCACGAGCGGAATATAGGGAACACAGCAAGAGCGGAATCTTATCTCCTCATTTTTAATATTTGGTTTTTAGCTTTTGGTTTTGAGCTGCCCGCAGGCAGCATCGATATCAGCACCCCGCTGCAGCCGCTGGGTAACCTGAATACCGGCCACCTCCAGCACTTCCCTTAAAGCCTTAACCCGCTTCCGAGACCTGGTACGGAAATCCAATCCGGTTACCGGACTATACGGAATCAAATTAACGTGGCAGTTCATCCCTTTCAGCAGCCTCGCCAGCGCCTGGGCTTCCTCCGTCCCGTCGTTCACCCCATCCAGAAGGCAGTATTCGAAAGTCACCCTCCGACCTGTCCGCCGCAGGTATATCTTGCAGGCTTCGACGATTTCTCCCAGACTGAACTTCATCCCGGGGACCAGCCGCCGGCGGAGCTTATCGGTCCCGGCATGGAGCGATACCGCCAGCGTGACCTGCAATTTCTCCTCCGCCAGCCGGCGTATGCCCGGAACGTAGCCCACGGTGCTTACCGTCAGGTGCCTCATGGCAATGCCCATTTCCCGATTCAGCAACCGCATTGCCTTTAATGTCGCCTCGTAGTTAAGCAGCGGCTCTCCCATGCCCATGAAGACGACGTGGTCCACGCGCCGGCCGCCGGCCGCCTCCTGCACCGACAGCACCTGGTCGACGATTTCTCCCGCGGTGAGGTTGCGGCTAAACCCGCCCAGCCCGGTAGCGCAGAAAACGCAGCCCACCGGACAGCCTACCTGCGTGGACAGGCAACAGCTAAACCGGTCCGCATACGGTATCCCCACCGTCTCAATTAAATTTCCCGTGTCATTCTGAGCGCAGCGAAGAATCTCGTCTCCACTGCCGGCATTAATCAATTCATCCCGTTCGCCCTGAGCTTGTCGAAGGGTTGAAGTCTCTCCCTTTTGTAAAGGGAGATTGAGAGGAGTTTTCCGGCAGGTAGAAGTAAAATCCCCCTTATTCCCCCTTTTCCTAAGGGGGATAATTTCTCCACCGTTCTTTAAAGCCAATAACAGCTTTATAGTGCCATCTTTACTTCTCTGTTCCGCTAAAATAGCAGACCTTCCGACGACATACTCCCTGCCTAAAGCAACCCGCAGCGTATCGGGCAGGTTGGTCATCTCGTCAAACATTTGCGCCCCTCGCCCGTAAATCCACTCCGCCAGCTGCTTGCCGCGGTAGGCCGGCTCGCCGAGCTCCTGCACCAGCTCGCACAGCTCCTCCGTATCCAGCCCCAGTAGAGTCTTCACAGTCGATAATTATGCCAGAGGTATGGGTGCTAACAAAAGTCATTACCTTCCTGTCAACCTTTCTGGGGCTTTTAATTTTTTGACTAACGTTCCCTCTCCCTTTGAAGGGAGAGGGCAGGGTGAGGGTGAATAAATCCATTGACGCTCTACGTCAACGAATCTATAATGAAATTAACGGGCAAAAACAAAGGGGGGTTCAGGACCATGACCAAAAAACTATTAGTTATAATAGCCATCGCCGTTTTCTTCATTGCCGGCTGTGTCCCGGCGCCGGTTCAAACGCCACCGCCGCCATCCGGAGAAAACCTTGGTACCACACCCACGCCGCCGGCTCCGGCAGAGCAGTGGACCGGCTGGACGGTAATACCGGGAGGCGGCACCACCGATGTGCCGGTAGCGCCGGTTTCATTCAACGGCAAGCTTTACCTCTTCTCCAGGGGCATTAACGATAACCAGGAATATTTCAACACCCTTAACACCGGCGGCCATTGGAGCGGCTGGACACCGCTGTCCGGCGGCGGCACCACCGACGTCGCCATGGCCGGTGCCGTGTACAATAATGCCCTGTTTGTCTTCGCCAAAGGCATCAACGACAATGGAGAATACCTCCAGGGCCTGGATAGTGTCGGTTACTGGAGCGGTTGGGGTCGAATAGCCGGAGTCGGCACCACCGATGTACCCCTGACACCGGTCGGCTTCAACGAATTTTTATATCTCTTTGCTAAAGGTATCGGCGACCAGCGCGAATATATGAATACCATGGATAACATCGGCGTCTGGAGCGGTTGGGTGCAAGTACCCGGCGGCGGCACCACCGATGCCGCCATGGCTGCCGCCGAGTTCAACGGTAAGCTGTATTTATTCGCCAAGGGCATCGCCGACAACGGCGAATATGTCAATACACTTGATACCTACGGCAACTGGACCGGGTGGACGCAGGTGCCCGGCGGCGGCACTACCGATGCCGCCCTGGCCGCTGCCGTCTTTGGCGGTAAGCTCTATCTCTTAGCCAAGGGGATCAACGACAGGCGTGAATACGTAAACACCATGGATGGCTCCGGCAACTGGAGCGGCTGGACGGCAATACCCGGCGGCGGCACCACCGATGTTGCCCTGGCTGCGGCCGCCTTCAACAGCAAACTCTACGTCTTCGCCGTAAGCAGTCCCAACAGGCAAATCTACGTATACACCCTCGGCCCGTAGAAAAGTTAAACGTTAAAGGTTAATTAAAGCGGAGCGTAGCCTCTCCCTTAGAAAAAGGGGGATTGAGTGGGATTTTAATCTTTGGTTTTTGGCCTTTGGTTTTTAGCTTCTCTTTCGGGAGAGGGTTAGGTGAGGGTGAAATAGAA
>Ga0116202_10001172_pt1 | contig 15354 bp, 15 predicted proteins | sample LakKivw325mmetaG_FD_94479 | JGI IMG/M metagenome (GOLD analysis project Ga0116202, IMG submission 94479) | Anoxic lake water microbial communities from Lake Kivu, Rwanda to study Microbial Dark Matter (Phase II) - Lake Kivu water 325m metaG | ecosystem: Environmental > Aquatic > Freshwater >...
GGCTCACTGCCCGCCGACCTCCCGCGGATCCGCTGCGGGCCTCAGTATATCCCACCCCGCCGGGCAGGGGCTACCCGGGCGGGTCGGAGCGCCCGGCGGCTCAGAAGTCCGCCATGTGGTGGTCCCGCCGGTCCACGCTGGGAACGTCACAGAGCTTGCGCAGGAACAGCAGCGGCGTCGTCGCCGTGCCACTCTCCCGCGTCCTTCGCACTGCCCGTCTGAGGGCAGCCGTGGTCGCTGCGCCCAGCGCCGCCTTCGCCAGCTCCCGGATCCGTGCATGGACTGGACGCGGGATGACTCCCCGCACGATCTGGTAGCCGCGATTGCGCACGTAGTAGCGGCAGACCTTCTGCATCGCCGGCATCCAGAGGTCGTCCATGCACACCACGGCGCCCAGGCGCAGCATCTTGTCCACGTAGAAGAAGTCAACAAAGGCGTAGTCGAAGAGGTGCGCACCGTCAATCAGGGCGAAGTCGAACTCCAGATGCCGTGCATGAAGCTGGGGCAGGACCTTGTCGGAGGAGGCCTCGTGAAACTCAACGAGGGAACGCAAGCCCGCACGCTCGAGGTTCAGCAGCCCGATGTTGTGCCATGTGGACGACTGGAAGGGATCGATGACCACATGAAGCGCGCCGTTGCGGCCCCGCAGTGCCTCGCAGATGTGCATGGTGGACATGCCGTAGGCGAAACCGACCTCCAGCGTCCGCCGGGCCCCCATCCCCTTGACCATCTCGTAGACGGCCTCGCCTTCACTGCGACTCATGCTTGTCGGGAAGGCCTCGTACCCCTCGCCGTCCGGGGCGAGCACCTTCCCGGTGCTCTGTATCCTGGCGATCACGTTATTCATGCAGGATGCCCCCGTGCTGCCCAAGGCACACGCTGGAGGCAACTGCGACCAGCCGCCCTCGGATGCGCGGCCCCGTCGCGCCTCCGTAACGCTGCGGGCCTCAGTATATCCCACCCCGCCGGGCAGGGGCTACTCGGGCGGTCCGGGGCCGCCCGGCCGCGGGCCCGCTTGCGCCGCCGCCTCCGCGAGAGCCTCCGCAAACCCCCTGCGCCATGCCATGAGTCCACGCAGGACGTAGGGGGTCGCGGCCAGGAATCGCCACAGGAGCCGCCGGTCTCTGGCCCCCAGGCGACAGGCGATGCGCGGCCAGCGTACGGCCGGGAGGAGGGCCGCCAGGGCCGGGTGCCGGAGCAGGAAGGCGCCCGGCAGCGTGGGCTCGCAGCGGCGCGAGGCGACGAAGGCCCGCCCGAGGCTGTGCTGGTGGCGGTACACGTCCTGCCAGGCGTCCTTGTTGTGGTGAAGCACGACGGCGTCGCCCACGAGGAGCAGCAGCTCGCCCGCGCGCGTGAGCCGGTGGGTGAACGCCGTGTCCTCGCCGGGGAAGAAGTCCTGCGGGAAGCCGCCGTGGCGCTGGAAGGCCTCGCGGCGCACCGACAGATTGCAGGTCGGCATCGTGTCGCGGGGGCCGGACCGCGTGCCGAGGATGAATTCGCTGAACTCCAGGATATAGCCTATCGCGCCGGGGAAGCTCTCGGGGTTGGCGATGCCGACCACACCTCCCACAGCGGCGGCCCGGGGCTCGTCCCGGTAGCCCCGCTCCAGCGCGGCCAGCCAGCCGGCGTGGGCCACGCAGTCGGCGTCGGTCATGGCCACGACATCGCCCGTGGATTCCGCGACACCCCGGTTGCGTGCCGGGCCGGGGAGGGTCTTCTCGGCCAGGTAGATCAGGCGCACCCCAGGGAACTCGCCCCCGACGATCCCCGGGGTCTCGTCGTCCGAGCTGTCCACCACGAGGATCTCGTCCGCCGGGCGCTCCTGCGCCATCAGCGACCGCAGGCACGCGCGGATCGTGCGGCTCGAGTTGTAGGAGGGCACCACCACGGAGATCCTCATTGGGTCCCCCGGTCCCGCCGCGTCTCCTGGGGCGATTCGGTCCTCGCGCCAGTCGGCGCGGGCCCGCGGGCGCGCAGCGCCCGTTCGTAGACCTCCAGCGTGAGGCGAATCTGCCGCTCGCGCGAGAAACGCTCGTGGGCGCGACGGCGTCCGGCGGCGCCGAGGCGCGCGGCCAGGGGCGGATCGCCCAGGATTCGCCGAATCGCTTCCGCCAGGGCCGCCGGATCCCCTGGCGGCACCAGCAGGCCGGTCTCGCCGTCCTCGACGACCTCCGGGATCCCGCCGGCGGACGAGGCCACGACCGGCAGCCCGGCGGCCATCGCTTCGAGGGCGGCGATCCCCAGGCCCTCCTGCAGCGAAGGGAAGACGAAGAGATCGGCATCGGCCAGGAAGCCGGGCACCTCGTCGTGGGCGCAAGGCCCGGCGAAGGTCACGGCCTCGTCCAGGCCCAGACCGTGGGCCAGGGCCCGTAGGCCCGGCTCGTCCTCTCCCTCTCCCACGAGGGTCAAGTGGGCGTCGGGGAAGCCCTCGAGGACGCGCGGCAGGGCCTCCAGCAGGGAGGGCAGGCCCTTCTCCCTGGACAGCCGGCCCACCCAGAGCAGTCTGTGACCGTCGCCGAGCCGGCGCAATCCGTCGCCGAGGCGGCGCAACCTGCCGCCCGGCCGCGGCGCAGCGTCGAAGAGCGACAGGTCCAGGCCGTTGTGTACCACGGTCACGCGATCGGGATCGGCCCCCAGGCGGCGCACGGAGCGGGCCAGGTCCTCGCTGACGCAGATGATCTCGTCCGCCCGGCGCAGGACGGCGAGCGTGAGCCCGATGGCGGGCCCGCCCACGGGTCGCGCCGCCCCGGCGACGGATCGCGCCGCCCCGGCGACTGGCAGCGCGTTGATGTCGCTGCCGTGGACCGTCACGACCAGCGGCCGGGGCACCAGGCCCTGGAGCAGGAGGCCGATCATGCCCGAGAAGGTCCAGTGCGCGTGCACGAGGTCGCAGTCGCGACAGGCCGCGGCCGCAGCCGCCAGGTAGGCGAGCACGAAGGCGGGCAGGAGCAGCAGGCGGGACTTGCGGCGGCGGAGGTTGGTCGGGATGCCCGCGCCATAGGCCAGGGTCTCGAGGCTGGTGGGCAGGGCGTAGACGAAGCGCCGCACGTCCAGGCCCTCCATGACCTCCCTGCGGGCGGCCGGGGGCGCGTGGGGAGCCACGATCCGCACCTCGTGGCCCACCGCCAGCAGGCCGGTCGCCAGGTCACGGATGAACACGCCCGAGGAGTGCCCCGGCGACAGGGGGAAGGAGGTTGTGAGCATGGTGACCCTCATGCGGCACCCCTCGACGGCGCGGGCGCGCAGGGCGCCGGCTCAGCCACGGTCGCCGAAGCGGGTCGGTCCGCGGCGCAGGCGGTACATCGTGTCCTGGATGAGCTTCCTGTTGGCGCCGATCAGGTCCGCTAGGACGCCGAGCACGGCGACCTGGACGCCCAGCATCATCAGCACGGCCGCGAGGACCAGGGACTGGACATGGCCCTGGCCGCCCTGGGTTATGTAGTAGTACAAGAACCTGATCGCGAGGGCGAGACCGGGCAGGAAGAACAGCGCGCCCACCAGGGCAAAGAAGCGCAGGGGCTCGTAGACGGCGTAGATGCGGAAGATGGTCTTGACCGACCGCCACAGGTAGCCGGGAATGCTGTTGAACAGCCTGGATGGACGGGTCTGGGGGTTGGTCTTGACGGGCACCTGGCAGACAGCCAGCCCACTGCGGCCCGCCTGGATGAGCGTCTCCAGCGTATAGGTAAAGGCCGAGACGACGGTGAGGCGCAGGGCGGCCTCGCGCGAGTAGGCGCGGAAGCCACTGGTGACGTCGGCCACGTCGGTGTTCGAGACCTTGCGGACGACCCAGCTCCCCAGGCGCTGCAGGCGCTTCTTGGTCCAGGAGAAGTCGCGGATATCCTCGATGGGCCTGACGCCGACGACGATGTCGGCGGTGCCCTCGAGGATCGGCTGTACCAGGCTCGGGATGCACTCGCCGCGGTACTGGTTGTCCGCGTCGGTGTGGACGATGACGTCGGCGCCCAGGCGCAGGCATTCCTCGAGGCCCGCGCTGAAGGCGGCGGCCAGGCCCCGGTTGCGGGGGAAGCTGAGGACGTGGTCCGCCCCGGCCTCGCGGGCGACGGCGACGGTGTTGTCCGTGCTCCCGTCGTCCACGATGAGCACCTCGACTTCGCCTATGCCCGGCACCCGGCGCGGGATGTCGGCCAGGGTCTGGGCGATGGTCTGCTCCTCGTTGAGGCACGGGATCTGGACGATCAGCTTCATCTATTCCACCGAGTCCGCGCCCCGCCCTAACCTGCCGCGGGGACCGGCGGGCCCTTCTCCCCGGCGTGGAACGCCCTTCCGGGCCAAGTGTACGAAGGGTCGGGGCAAAAGACAAGCGCGGCGGACAGTGGGCCACCGCAGCGCTATCCGCCGCCCGGCTCGAGGCGCGCCACCTGCCGCTGCAGGCGGCGGGCGGTCAGCCCCGTGGCCGCCAGGAGCAGTAGGAGCGGCGGCACCCACAGAGCCGCTGGCACGCCCAGGCGGTAGGCATAGATGAACCAGAAGTCGAGGCTGTGGCGCAGGTTCATCTTCATGTCGCGGGCCACGTACCCCCCTCGCAGGGCCTTGAGGGGCACGCGGTCGAAGCGCACCCGCTCCAGGGTGTGGACCTGACCCAGAATCGGGATGTAGTGCAGGTTCAGGGCCGCGACGCGCGGGCTGCCGGCCACCTGCTTGACGTAGTGCAGGAAAGTGCCGAAGGGGACGACGATCGAGAGAATCTGGATCACCAGGGCGACGGCCAACAGCGTGAGCACGAGGGCGCGGCCGGAGCGACGGGCCCACAGGACCGGCAGGGCAAAGCCCACAGGTAGCATGACCAGCGGCGTGAGGACGAGCAGGTAGCGGGGTCCCCAGGGCCAGACGGTCTCCCAGCCGGGCCGGGCGCAGAAGAAGGCCGCCGTTAGGAGCGCCAGCGGCCAGAGGACGAGGCTTTCGGCCCGCCAGCGGCGCCACAGTGGCCCGATGCCCCAGAACATCAGCAGCACCGTCGGCGAGTAGACAAAGAACCCGCGACCGGGGCTCACGCTGTTGCCGTAGACCGCCTTCAGGAAGCTCAGTATCCTGCGCGTGGGTATGAAATCGGTGCCGGGGTAGCCGAAGTCGCCGGTGACGCCGGTGCGCAGCGAGTTGTACCACAGGACGATGAGCAGCCAGGGCACCATCCCCAGGCCGAAGACCACGGCGGGCTTGAGTAGGGCCCACAGAGCCCTCGCGCGGGATGCCTCGGGCAGCTTGCGCTCCTGAGCCTGTGCAGCGTCCTGCCAGTGCCGCCAGCCCGCCCAGGCGAGGTAGACCGTCAGGATCGGCAGGGCCAGGCCCAGCGTCGGGCGCGTGGCCGTGCCCCAGGCCAGGGAAAAGCCGCTCAGCAGACACCAGCCCAGATGCCGGGTCTGGCGGTAGAGCACAGCCGCCAGCAGGGCCGAGACCTCGAAGAAGACCAGGTGGATGTCGTAGAAGCCGATCTTGCTGTAGGCCCAGACGTAGGTGGTGAAGGCGTACATCAGGGCTGTGGACACCGCCCAGACCGGGCCCAACCCCAGGCGTAGCAGGAGCAGGTAGAGCAGGGCGACGCTGCCGGCCGCGACCAGCGCACAGCCCAGGGTGACCGCCACGCGCGGGAAGATGTCGGATACCCCCGCCAGGCGCGGGGAGAGGGCCTCGAGGGCCCAGCCGCCGACCTGCCCGATGACGTACAGCGGGGCGGCGAAGAGGGGGAAGCCTATGCCGAAATGGGCGTAGAGCTTGCCGTCGGGGCCCTCGAAGTACAGTTTGGTGGAGGGCTCGGTGAGCTCCGGCTCCACGTCCACCGCCCCGCGCTCGACCAGCGCCTTGGTGACCAGATAGTAGGCCTCGGCGTCGTTCAGGTCCGAGAAACCCTTCGCTGTGACCAGATAGACCAGGAGAGTCAGGGCAAACAGCGTCCAGGCTAGAGGTTGCTGCGCAACCTCGCGGGACGCACCGCGTGGCGTGTTCGGGGACTGCGCCGCCCCGGCGTCGGACTGCGCCGCCCCGGCGTCGGACTGCGCCGCCCCGGCGTCGGGGGACGGCTGACGGAGGTCCTCGGTCATGACTATGCCTCTGCGGGACTCGGGAGCTCCTTCGGGTGGTGGCCGGCCTGGGGTATGTTAGCGCATCGGCCGGCTGGAGGGTAGGTGGCGACGCGGGCGCGGGGTCCCGCGCGGCCCCAGGTGGCCCGGCCCGGGTCGTCCCATGTCTTGCCCGGCGGACGCGTCGGGAAGGCAAAGGATCTTGCGGCTGGAACCGGACGCCCATGGAACGCAAACACAGTGTGGCTGAATCGCTGCGTCTGTACGAGAGCGCTCTGTGCTGCATCCCCGGCGGCACGCACCTCTTCGGCCGTCGCGCCGAGCTGATGGCCCACGGCGTCTCGCCCGTCTACTCGGACCGCCAGCGCGGCGGCAGATTCTGGGACGTGGACGGCAACGAGTACGTGGACCTGATGATGGGCGCGGGCGCGGTGCTCCTGGGCCACGCCTACCCGGCGGTCGTGTCGGCGGTCCGGGAGCAGGCGGCCAGGGGCACCGGCTTGTCCGTGAACCACCCGCTGGAGGTCGAGCTGGCCGAGCTACTCATCGAGGTGCTGCCCTGCGCCGAGATGGTGCGGCTGTGCAAGGGTGGCGGGGAGGCGGACCTGCTGGCCATCCGGATCGCCCGGGGTGCGACCGGGCGCGACAAGGTGGCCTTCTGCGGCTACCACGGCTGGCACGACTGGTACCTGGCCGCGAACCTGGCCGACGAAAGCACGCTCAACTCGTACCTCATGCCGGGCATCAGCCCCACCGGCGTCCCCCGCGGCCTGGCCGGCACGACGATTCCCTTCGAGTTCAACAACCTGGACTCGCTGCGCGCCGTGCTGGAGGCCAACGAGGGCGAGATGGCGGCGATAATCATGGAGGCCTGCCGTTCCTACAAGCCCGAGCCCGGCTTCCTGGAGGGCGTTCGCGAGCTGGCCACGCGCCACGGGGCCGTGCTGATCTTCGACGAGGTGGTCACAGGGTTCAGGCTGGCCCTGGGGGGCGCGCAGGAGTACTTCGGGGTGCTGCCCGACCTGGCGACCTATGCCAAGGCGATCTCGAACGGCTTCGCACTGGGGGTTGTGGTGGGCAGGCGCGAGGTGATGGAGCCGGCCCGCGATATGTTCATCAGCAGCGTGTACTGGGCGGAGGCGACAGGCCTGGCGGCCGGGCTGGCGTCGGTGCGCACGATGCGGCAGGTGGGCGCCGCCGAGAGGGTTGGGGAGCTGGGGCGACGGTTCATGGACGGCCTGACCGCCGTCATCGAGGACAGCTCCGTGCCGGCGGCCTGCGGCGGGTATGCGCCCTTCCCCTTCCTGAGCTTCCGGCACGAGGACGCGGCGGTCAACCAGGAGCTTACGACGCTGTACATGCAGGAGATGGCCAAGCGCGGGGTCTTCGCGCACACGGTCAACTACCTCTGCGTCGAGCACACCGGGCGGGACCTGGAGCAGGTGCTGGAGGCGGCGGCGGAGAGCTTCGAGGTGATGGGCAGGGCACTGGATTCGGGTGACGTGAAGAGCCTGCTGGAGTGCCCCGTGAGGCAGTCGGGATTCCGGCGGCTGGTGTGAGGGCCCCGAGGCCGGGTGCCCTCGCGGGGGGGCGAAAAGTAACGGCGGGCGGGACCCAGGGCCCCACCCGCCGGCAGATACCAGGTTCAGCCGGCAAAGCTTACCGGCCTAGCCTAGCCCCGCCCCCTAGAGAGGGCGGGCCATGTAAGTAATGCCAACGTGGCCCACCTCCTTGGTCATCGTCGCCGCGCCGTGCCGTCCACCCCGCCACCAGCGGCGATCTCGATGCAGACAGCCGTCCCCTCGCCGTAGACTTCCAGACGAGACTCGAGCGGCGCTGATCAGGCCTCCGCTGAGCCCTTCCCGGGCGATCAACTCCGGGACGAGGACGGCGACCCGAAATCTCAGACAACCCTACCGCGATCGGTAAAGCCTGCGGACTCTGAGTATTCCCCGACGCGAGGGCGTCTACCCAAGGGGGGTATAAGCCCGGGCGCCGGGCTAGTCAAGCAGGCGCGGGTGTTGTAGCACCCGTGCAGCCTCATGTCAAGAGTGAGCGGCGGTAAGGACGAGGCGCCCTGGCACGGTGCCGTCCCTGGGGCCGGCGAGGTGAATCCCGGCGCCGATCGGGCAGCAAAGGCCCCCAATTGCCGGCTTGACACCTGCCGCGGCGGTGAGGCAACATTGGGCGCGTTGTTGCCCAGGCCTCGACGGCAGGCCCGGCCGCTCGCCCGAGCTCTGGAGGTCGGCGAGCCACGGAGGTTGGCAAGCAGCCGAGGCGGGCACGCAGCCTTAAGGTGATCCCATGAACGAGATCCTCGCCAGGGAAGAGATAGCCCCCAGCACCTACCGCTACGTCGTCCACCACCCGAAGATAGCACGCAAGCGGCAGGCCGGGCAGTTTGTGATACTCCGCATCCACGAGGGCGGCGAGCGGATTCCCCTGACTATTGTCGATTCCGACCCTGAGGCCGGCAGCGTCACCCTCATCTTCCAGGCTGTGGGCCACTCGACCCGGGAGCTGGAATCCCTGGCGGTGGGCGACGCGCTGCTGGACCTGGCGGGACCGCTCGGGCGCCCTACCCACATCGAGAACTACGGCACGGCCTGTGTGATCGGCGGCGGCTACGGCACGGCGCCGGTCCTGCCCATCGCCGTGGCCCTGCGGGAGGCGGGCAACGAGCTTATCGGCATCGTCGGGGCGCGCACGCGCGAGCTGGTGATCCTGGAGGCGGAGCTCAGGCAGCTCTGCCGGCGGCTGGAGGTGGCGACCGACGACGGCAGCTATGGGCACAAGGGCTTCGTAACCGACGTGCTGCAGAAGCTGCTGGACGAAGGTGAGAAGATAGACTTCGTGCTGGCCGTGGGGCCGACGCCGATGATGCGGGCGGTGTCGGAGTTGACGAGGGGATACGGAATCAAGACGATGGTCAGCCTTAACCCGATCATGGTGGATGGCACCGGGATGTGTGGAGGCTGCCGAGTGGAGGTGGGAGGTGAGACCAAGTTCGCGTGCGTAGACGGGCCGGAGTTCGACGGACATCTGGTGAATTTCGACCTGCTCATGAAGAGGCAGGGGACCTACAAGGCCCAGGAGCGGGAGGCGGCGGAACGAGGCCCGCACCGAGGGTGCTCCTGCGACTGAGGTTGCGGAGCAACCTTAGTCCGGGCAACGAAGCGGCCCAGCAGGGCCTGAGCTGGAGGTACGCCGATGTGCGCTCGCCCAACCAACCTTCCGCGCCAACCCATGCCGGAGCAGAAGCCGGAGGAACGGGTCCGCAACTTTGACGAGGTGCCTCTGGGGTACGCTCCGGAGCAGGCGATGGCGGAGGCGAGCCGCTGTCTGGACTGCAAGAAGCCCCGGTGCATCGAGGGCTGCCCGGTGGCGGTGGACATACCGGGGTTCATCCGCCTGACGCGCGAGGGGCAGTTCGCGGAGGCGGCGCGCAAGATCATGGAGACGAACGTGCTGCCGGCGGTGTGTGGGCGAGTGTGCCCGCAGGAGAGTCAGTGCGAGGTGCTGTGTGTGCTGGGGATGAAGGGCGAGCCCGTGGCCGTGGGTCGGCTCGAGCGCTTCGTGGCGGACTGGGCCCGCGAACACGGGGCGATCGAGCAGCCCCAGATCGCGCCGCCCACTGGCAAGTCGGTCGCCGTCATCGGCTCGGGGCCGGCGGGGCTGACCTGCGCCGCGGACCTGGCCCGACAGGGCCACGCCGTGACTATCTTCGAGGCCCTGCACGAGATGGGCGGCGTCCTCATCTACGGCATCCCGGAGTTCCGCCTGCCCAAGCGCATCCTCAGGGCCGAGATCCAGCAGCTCGCCGTCATGGGCGTCAAACTCGAGACCAGCGCCGTCATCGGCAAGCTCGCGACCATCCAGGAGCTAATGGAAGAGGACGGCTTCGACGCCGTCTTCATCGGCACCGGGGCGGGCCTGCCCTCCTTCATGGGTATTCCCGGCGAGAACCTGCTCGGCGTCTACTCGGCCAACGAGTTCCTCACGCGCTCTAATCTCATGCGCGCCTACGAGTTCGGCCGGTCCGACACGCCCCTAGCCCGGGGCCGGCGCGTGATGGTCGTGGGCGGCGGCAACGTGGCGATGGACTCGGCGCGCACCGGGCTGCGCCTGGGCGCCGAGAAGGTCATCCTGTCCTACCGCCGCTCGCGCGAGGAGATGCCCGCGCGGGTGGAAGAGATTCACCACGCCGAGGAGGAGGGTGTGGAGTTCCACCTGCTCACTGCACCCGTCGAGCTCCTCGGCGAGAAGACCGGCTGGCTGCGGGCGGCGGTGGTGCAGAGGATGGAGCTGGGCGAGCCGGACGACAGCGGCCGCCGCAGGCCCGTGCCCATCGAGGGGTCGGAGTACGAGGAGAGCATTGACGTGGCGGTGATCGCCATAGGCACCGGCGCCAATCCCCTCATCAGCAGCACCACCCCGGACCTGGAGATCAACCGCCGCGGCTACATCGTCACCGACGAGGCGACGGGGGCGACCAACCTGCCCGGCGTCTACGCTGGCGGCGACATCGTCACCGGGTCCGCGACGGTGATCGAGGCGATGGGCGCCGGCCGCCGCGCGGCCGCGGCCATCCACGCGCACCTGACGGGCGAGTCGGCTCCCAGTCGCGAGGAGGGCGAGTAGGCCCGGCGGCTCGGGGGCAGGCGAGCACGCGATCGCTGACGCGGCGGCGTGGCAGACGAGAGTTCCTTGGCCAACCTGGTTGTGAGTATAATGGCCCGAGCCCGCGCGGCATGAGGTGGCGCAGGGAAGTGCCCGTCGAGCGCCAGGGCTCGCGGAGTCCGGGAGGAGGGAGCGGCCTTGACGCTTGCCGAAGCCGTTGAAGTCGTGAAGGCAGAGGAAGAGGTGGCCGCGCGCGACCCCGGCGTGGAGCTGACCGGCTGCTTCGCCGCCGACCTCATGAGTGACGTGCTGGCCTTCGCGGCCCCCGGCTCCCTGCTCATCACCGGCCTGACCACCGACCAGACCATCCGGACGGCCGCGATTCGCCACCTTACCGCGGTGATCGTCATCGAAGGCAAGGAGATCGGTAGTGATATGCGAGAGGCGGCGCGCGAGGAAAGCACACCGGTGTACCGTACGCCGCTGTCGAAGTACGAGGCCTGCGCCCTGTTGATGCAGGCGGGCCTGAGGCCCTGCCGCCGACGGGCCGCCGGCTCCCGCTAACCCCCGCGCCGGACGGCGATCATGGACGAGGAACCTCTGGCACACTACGAGTTCCCCATTCTCGGCAGGGCCTACTTCCTGGGAGGTAGAGCGTCCACTTCGGTGAAACGGTGTCTCACCGAGGCCGGCGTGGACGAGGAGACGATTCAGCGGGTCAGTGTCGCCTGCTACGAAGCCGAGATGAACGTCGTGCTCCACGCCCGGTCCGGCTACGTGGCGGTGAGCGTGTACGAGGACCGGATCGTCGTGGCGGTGGTGGATCAGGGGCCGGGGATCGAGGACATCGAGCTGGCCATGAAGCCCGGGTGGTCGTCGGCGTCCGAGGAGGCCAGGTCGCTGGGCTTCGGCGCCGGCATGGGGCTGCCCAACATCCGCGAGCAGGCCGACGAGATGCGGATCGAGAGCACCGTGGGGCAGGGAGTCCAGCTCGTGATAACCTTCCGGCGGCCGGGGCGTCCCAGCCAGCGAGGAGAACGCCGGGATGGATGAGAGAACCCAACGGACGATCAGAGAAGTGGCGGAGGAATTGGGGTTGACGGTGATGGCGGGCAAGGAGGGGCTGGGGCAGGTGGTGACGGGGGCGCAGGTGAGCGACCTGCTCAGCTACGTGATGGCCCAGGGGCGGGCAGGCGACCTGTGGGTAACGATTCAGACGCACCCGAACATCATCGCGGTGGCGGCGCTGGCGAGACTGGCGGGCATAGTGGTGGCCGCGGGCTTCGACCCCGGCGAGGAGACGCTTGACAGGGCCGACGAGGAGAATACGCCGGTGCTGGTGGGCGAGGAATCGGCCTTCCGCATCGCCGGCAGGCTCTACGAGCTGGGAGTGCGGTAGGGGCGGAGGCATGAGGCGGCGTGTGAAGGTGGACCTGCACGTGCACTCCGCCTTGTCGCCGTGCGGCGGGGAGGAGATGAGGCCGCCGGAAGTGCTTTTGACGGCGGAGCGACGCGGCGTTAGAATGCTCGGTGTAGCGGATCATAGCACTGCTGGAAATGGGTGGGCCTTCGTCGAAGCGGCGGAGGCCTTTGACGTGCGAGTCTTTGTGGGACTGGAAGTGGAGAGCGCGGAAGGTGTCCACCTGTTGGCGCTCTTTGACACACTCGATGCAGCCGTGGACATGGACGCTGTTGTAGCAGCGCACCTACCTGGCCTGCCCAATAACGAGAGGCTGTTCGGTGAGCAACACCTGCTCGATGAGATGGGACGGGTCCTGGGCAAGGACGACCGACTGCTCGTGGCCGGGACCGACCTGAGCATCGAGCGGCTCGCGAAGATGACAGGGGAGCGGGGCGGCATGAGCCTAGCAGCGCATGTTGACCGCCCCGCCAATGGTTTGTTGCCGGTGCTGGGCTTTGTCCCCCCGGACCTGCAAGTCCAGGCCTTTGAGGTGTCCCGCCACATGGACCCCGACGAGGCACGGCAGCGGTGGCCGGAGCTTCGCGACTTGCCCCTGATGACCGCCTCGGACGCGCATTACCTGGACGACATCGGCCGGCACGCCACCTGCGTTTCGCAGGAGCTGGCCCTGGCGGACGTCGGCGCCTTGGAGTGGGGGCGCCTACTCGCCGCCGAACTCACAGCGGGCGCCAACTGAAGTCCATGCGTGAGCTGGCTTTACACATCCTGGACCTGGCGCGCAACTCCATCGAGGCGGGAGCGACGACGGTGATTCTCACCATCGTCGAGAACTGCGAGCGCCAGAGCCTCGAGATCGAGCTGCGCGACGACGGGGCCGGGATGGACGAGAGCATGGTCGAGAGGGCCACGGACGCCTTCTTCTCGACCCGCGACACGCGCCGCTGGGGTCTGGGTCTGGCGCTGTTCAAGGCGACCTGTGAGAGCAGCGACGGAAAGCTGCGCGTCGTGTCCAAGGTGGGCGAGGGCACGGTGGTGAGCGCGCGGCTCACGCTTGGGCACCTGGACTGCCCGCCGCTGGGCAACATGGGCGCGGTGATCCAGGCGCTGGCCTGCGAGGCGGACCGCGCGGCCTTTCGTTACAGGCATGTCGTCGGCGACCGGGAGTTCGAGGTCGGCAGCGAGGAGCTGCAACGCGACCTCGACGGTGTGCCGCTGACGAACCCGGTGGTCTTGCACTGGTTGGCGGACTTTGTCAATAGACAACTCAGAGCGATCGGCAGCAGGGCTTGAGCAAGTGCGGCTGGGAAGTACGCCGGAGCAGTGGCAGTCAGATCGGGCAGTGGCAGTACCGGATTCCTATCAGTGGCGACGCCCGGCCCGGAGGGGTACGGAACCCTGACCTCCCTCCGACGGACTGGGCACGCCTCACAGCCCGTAAGGGGGTATTCGCAGCGTGAGAACCCGAGAGGAGCTTCAGGCTATACGTGAGCGCGCCCGAGCCGCCCTGGCGGTGCGTGATCAGGAGGGGGGAGTGCGAGTCGTCATCGCCATGGGCACCTGCGGCATCGCGGCAGGCGCGCGGGAAGTGCTGTCGGCCTTGATGGAGGAGCTGGCCCAGCGGGGCCTCACCGACGTGACCGTCTCGCAGACCGGCTGCAAGGGCCTGTGCGACCGTGAGCCGATGGTCGAGGTGCACACGCCCGGCGGGCCCACCGCGACCTACGGCAACGTCACGCCGCCCGTGATGCGCCGGATCGTGGCCGAGCACATCGTGAACGGTCACGTGGTGGCGGAGTACGCTATCGCGACCGAGACGGAGGGTTCATGAGCCATGGCCCTGGACATCCTCGACGCCGAAGCCAGCGCGCGGATTGACGCGATCATCGAGGCGAAGGGGAAGAGCCCGGACTCGCTGATCGAGATTCTGCACGCCGTCCAGGAGGAGGTCGGCTACCTTCCCCAGGACGTGCAGGAGTACGTCGCCCACCAGCTGGGGCTGCCGCCCGGCACGGTCGAGGGCGTGGTGAGCTTCTACAGCTTCTTCACCACCGTCCCGCGAGGCCGGCATATGGTGAAGGTCTGCCAGGGCACGGCCTGCTACGTGCGCGGCGGCAAGCGGTTGCTCGAAGCCGTCGAGAAGCAGTGCAGCTGCAAGGTGGGCGAGACCAGTGAGGACCGGCGGTTCAGTGTGGCCGTGGTGCGGTGCCTTGGGGCCTGTGGCCTGTCGCCCGTCATGACCGTGGACGACGACATCTTCGAACGGGTCAAGCCCACGAAGGTCGCGGAGATCCTCAGCAGGTACGAATGACCCCGCTGGGAGCCTGTCCGCAAGAGGAGGAAGCTTCATGCGCGCTTATAGATCCCATGTCCTGGTCTGTGCGGGGGCAGGGTGCATCTCCTCGGGTTCGGAAGCGGTGGCCGACGCTCTGGAGAGGGCGATAGACGAGCAGGGGCTGGGAGAAGAGGTGAGGGTGGTGCGCACCGGCTGCATGGGTGCGTGCGATCTCGGGCCGGTGGCGGTGATCTACCCCGAGGGCGTTTTCTACCAGAAGCTCACGGTGGAGGACGCACCGCTGATCGTGGCCGAGCACCTGCTCAAGGGCCGGCCCGTCGAGCGGCTCATGTACGTCCCGCCGGAGAAGGAAGAGCCGGCCCTGCGAATGGAGGACATCCCCTTCTTCGCCCTGCAGCGTAAGATCGTGCTGCGCAACTGCGGCGAGATAGACCCCGGCGAGATAGACGAGTACATCGCCCGCGACGGCTACGAGGCCCTGGCCAGGGCCGTGACGGAGATGACGCCCCAGCAGGTCATCGAGACGGTCAAGGCCTCGGGACTGCGCGGACGCGGCGGCGGCGGCTTCCCCACGGGGCTGAAGTGGGAGCTGACGGCCAAGGCGCCGGGCGCGCCCAAGTATGTGGTGTGCAACGCCGACGAGGGCGATCCAGGCGCTTTCATGGACCGCAGCGTCCTCGAGGGCGATCCGCACTCGGTCATCGAGGCCATGGCCGTCGCCGGCTACGCCATCGGCTCGAACAAGGGCTACATCTACGTGCGGGCCGAGTACCCCCTGGCCATCGCGCGACTGTCCGTGGCCCTGGCCCAGGCCCGCGAGTACGGCCTGCTGGGCGAGGACATCCTCAGCTCGGGCCATAGCTTCGACATCGAGCTGCGGATGGGGGCAGGAGCCTTCGTGTGCGGCGAGGAGACGGCCCTGATGGCGTCCATCGAGGGGCGCCGGGGCGAGCCGCGCCCGCGACCGCCCTTCCCAGCCC
>Ga0116202_10001173_pt1 | contig 15349 bp, 19 predicted proteins | sample LakKivw325mmetaG_FD_94479 | JGI IMG/M metagenome (GOLD analysis project Ga0116202, IMG submission 94479) | Anoxic lake water microbial communities from Lake Kivu, Rwanda to study Microbial Dark Matter (Phase II) - Lake Kivu water 325m metaG | ecosystem: Environmental > Aquatic > Freshwater >...
ACAACCGCTTTCGAGGCGGTCGCTTTCGTCCACTCAGCCATCTCTCCGTGTAGAATTTTCTTCAATGAACAAAACAAAACCGTTTTAGGTGAATAAACTACTCTTAATATTATTATGAAGCTCGTTATTGAATCTTCTGTAATTTCTTTTTGAACGGAGGCAGTTCAACACTGATGATATTCCATATGATGGAAGTATCTATCCCAAAATATTCGTGGGCTATCCTGTTTCTTAAACCAACGATGCCTTTCCAGTCAACATCTCTATAGTTGTTTCTGACATCTTCGGGAATATTTCTTGCAGCTTCGCCTATTATTTCAAGATTCCTGACGACTGCATCAATTGTTTTCCTGTCATTTTTAAATCGATCATAATCCATACCTTGTATGTAATCTGCTATCAAATCCATAGACTCCAGAATATCTTCGAGGAAAAAATGCCAGTTCCTCTTAGACATAGACTGCCTCTTCCATTATTGATTCCCGCCTGTTGGGTTTTATGGCTGCAGGTGTTAAAAGGTCAACCTTGACACCAAGCAGTTCCTCCAGATAATCGGCGAGGTGGATAAACTCCAAGCCCACAGGTTTATTGAATTCAACCAGAATATCCACGTCGCTTTCTTCTAACTGTTCACTTCTTGTATAAGAGCCAAATATGGCAATGCTCTTCACGTGGAACCGTCCTTCAATCTCGGCTTTATGCAGGTTGATAATCTTTTTCAGTTCTTCGATATTTTTCATAATCTGTCCCTATACGCCTAAAAACTATTGTACTACTAATTAAGCGGAAATGCTATCGTTCAAAGGTAACTTTTCAGTGCTTCAATGTCGTGGGGCAGAACGACTTCCGGAGGCCATGCGCTTATGTATTCTCCGGACATGTACCCTGCATATCCCGAATTCTTCAGCAGTCTAACGGCCGTGTTGTAGGGGATCTCACCTTCCCCCATCAATGCCAGCTTGGGCGCCCGCGACTTATCATAAGTGCCGTCGTGCACATGGCAGTGTCCCACGAGATCCTTCACCTCGGCAAAGGCCTCTTCAATGGTCATCAGCTTGGTGAAAGGATGCATGATATCCCAGTTTATCCTGATGTAAGGGCTGTTTGCCATCTTTACCGCAGGAGCCGCAATGTCTGCGCGGGAGAAGAAGTCGTGGGTCTCAAGGCACACGTAAATCCTGTTTTTTTCCGCATACTGCTTCAGTTTTAACAGGGCCTCCGCCACGATCTTTATGGCTTCGTCAACGGATATGACCTTGTCCGGCATCCCCCCGAACACCCGCAGGCGGCTGCATCCGGTATCCACGGCAAGGTCAATGAACCGCCTGGTGAGTTCAATTTCCGCATCGCGCTTGTCCTCTTCCGTGAAACAATACCTTATGGAGGTTGCTATGCAGGCACACTCTATACCGCTCGCATCAAAGGCCTTTCGTATCTCCTTGCGCTGCGCCTGGCTTGTCTCCGGTTCAACGCCGTGTCTGTGTTTTGCATGCGCCCGCGGCTCTATCCCGTCGTAACCGTATTTCTTCGCTATGTCCAGCATCTCCTGAAGAGTTGCTTCCGGAGTGGTGAAACTCATGAACGAGAATTTCATTTTATTTCCCCCTTGCCCCGAATATGGCAGTTCCTATGCGCACGATATTTGCGCCTTCTTCTATCGCTATTCTCCAGCTGTCGCTCATTCCCATGGAGAGATATTTCATCTCAACGTTCGGCAGCTGCGTGCCTTTCAGTTTTTCAAACAGTTTCTTTGTCAGCCTGAAATAAGGCCGGATATCTTCAGGGTTGTCAACCAGCGGCCCCATGGTCATCAATCCCTCAACCCGCAGGTTGTTCAGCTGTGATATGTTATACAGCAGCTGTTCCGCGTTTTCGGGCAGGATACCTGCCTTTTGTTCCTCGCGGGCGCTGTTAATTTCCAGCAGAACAGGATACTGGATTCCTTTCCTGCCGGCAATCCTGTTGATTTCCTTTGCAAGCCGTACGTTATCTACTGTTTCAATGCAGTCAAATATCTCCAGGGCTTTCTCCGCCTTGTTTCTCTGGAGATGCCCGACCATGTGCCATTTTACCCTGCGGCCTATGGCGTTGAATTTTGACTCCGCTTCCTGAATATAGTTCTCCCCGATCACCCTTATGCCGGCGTCAACCGCTTCTGTTATTTCCTCTATATTTCTCGTTTTTGTAGCGGCAACCAGCGTGACTCCCCGGGGGATTTCCTCAAGAAATTCTCTGACCCTGTCGGCAATTAAACCCATGATTATTATGATAATTGAAGGCCGTGCGCTATTATTATACAATATTTACCGGTTATTTTGAACTCCGGAGGCAAACATGTACTCAATCGGGCTTGATTTCGGGACAAATTCCGTCAGGGCGGTAATATTGGATATTGAAGAGGGCATTGAGATAGCCGACGCCATATGCAACTATCCTTCTGGCGTTGACGGAATAATCGTTGACAGCAGGAATCCGCACCTGGCAAGGCAGAACCCTTCTGATTACAACGTATCCATGGAGAAGTCCGTCAGGGAGGCGGTGAAAAAGGCAAAAGGCAGTAAGAAGGCGTTCAACCCGGGAAAAGTGATAGGTGTGGGAGTTGATACCACGGGCAGTACTCCCCTGCCTGTTGACAGGAACCTTGTTCCCCTGTCCTTCCACAAGGAGTTCAGGAATAACAAGAATGCGATGGCGTGCCTTTGGAAGGACCATACCGGGGCTGACGAGGCCGAAGAGATTACCGCACTCGCAACAAGAATCAGGCCGGATTACCTGGCAAGGATAGGAGGCGTCTATTCTTCCGAATGGTTCTTCTCAAAGCTTCTTCACCTGGCGCGGACCGACAAAAAGGTTTTTGATGCGGCGGCAGGCTACGTGGAGCTGTGCGATTACATACCTGCAATACTCTCCGGGAAAAAAAGTCCCGGCGAGACTGTGAGAAGCATATGCGCCGCAGGGCATAAAGCGATGTATAACGATGTGTGGTGCGGTCTGCCTGACGATGGATTCCTGCATAAGCTGGACAGGTCATTCAAGAACGTGAGAGAGAAACTATATGGGAAAGCATATCCTGCCGGACAACTGGCAGGCGCCTTGTGCGAAGAATGGGCCGGTAAGACCGGCTTGCCTGCCGGAATCCCCGTCAGCGTGGGGGCTTTTGACGCGCACATGGGAGCGGTCGGCGCGGGTGTCAGGCCCGGAGTGCTGGTAAAGGTCATCGGAACGTCAACCTGCGATATGACGGTCGCCCCTGCAGGGAAGAAACTGCGGGATATTCCGGGCATCTGCGGCATGGTTCCTCACTCAATAATCCCCGGATACACCGGCATTGAAGCGGGGCAGTCGGCCGTGGGTGACATCTTTAACTGGTTCGTCAAGAGGTTTGCACCCGCCGGAGTTAAGGATCCCCACCGGCAGTATGCCCTTGCCGCTTCAAGAATCAAGCCCGGGCAGACAGGGCTTCTTGCCCTTGACTGGAACAACGGTAACCGGAATATTCTCGTTGACCAGAAACTGACCGGACTGATTCTCGGATTTACTCTTGATACGGGTCCCGGGGAGGTGTACAGGACGCTTATTGAGGCAACAGGATTCGGTGCGAGGGCGATAATTGAGAGGATTGAGGAGTACGGGGTGGAGATAGACGAGATAGTTGCGACAGGCGGCATTCCGGATAAGAACCCGCTCCTGATGCAGATATACTCCGATATTACGGGAAGATCGTTCAAAATAGCGGCTTCTTCGCAGACCTGTGCGGTGGGTGCGGCTGTTTTCGGTGCCATCGCCGCGGGTAAGGAGAAGGGCGGTTACAGGGACGTTGATGATGCCCGAAAAAAGACGTGCAGGTTCAAGAAGGCAGTTTACAGACCGGACAGCAGGAACAGGAAGGTTTACGACAGGCTCTACGGGTTGTACAAAAATGTACACGATGTTTTCGGGCTCAAGTCTGCCAACATGAACCTCCATCACGTAATGAAGGACCTGCTGAAGATAAAAGGTGAGGTTACGAATGGATAAATCAAGAAATCCTGTTTTCCTCCCCCTTGAGGGGGGAGGATAAAAGGTGGGGGTGAAATGGACAAGTTGAAGGAAAGCGTATGGCGGGCAAACCTGTACCTGTGGGAAAACAGGCTTGTCTATGGAACCCAGGGAAACGTCAGCGGGATAGACAGGAAAAAGAGGAAGATTTACATAAAGCCCAGCGGGGTTGCCTACGAGAGTCTGAAGAAGGAGATGATAACCGACGTCGGCCTTGACGGAAGTCCTGCAGGGAAGGGGAGTTTGAAACCCTCGGTTGACACCCCCCACCACATTTTCCTCTATAAAAACCTCCCCGGAATCGGCGGCGTATGCCATACGCATTCCAGGTTCATAACCGTCTTTTCAATTCTCGGAATCCCTGTCCCGGTGCTCACAACCGCGCATGGGGACGTCTTTGGAAGGGATATCCCTGTGACACGGTACGTTGACAATCTCGGCGAGAACATAGGCAAGGAACTGCTGAAGACCTACGGCAAAACCGGATGCAATGCCATAATACTGGGAAAGCACGGCCTGTTCACTGTTGCGGAGACCCCTGAAAAGAGTGCCTTCTACGCCCTGATGGCTGAATACTGCGCGGAAGTCTCTTACTACGCGATTTCCGCAGCGAAATCAAGAATAATGCCGTTGAGCGGTAAGGAAATTGAAAAGTGGTATGGCCGTTATCACTCCAGCAGGTATGGTCAGAAATAAGAAGCGGTATTATTCGAGGTTGGCGTGTCTTTTGGCCATTTCCGCAGTTGTGATTTTCTTTTTCCGCCGGTAATACTCCACGAAGGTCTCAAGAAAAAGGAAAGCCCCCTGTTCAAAAAGGGAATTGCCGAACTGCGCAGACCTTCCGGCAGGGATAATGACCTTGTGGTTGCAGAGTCTGGCAAGGACATCACTCTTGCCCGAGGTGATGCACAGGCTTACCGCTCCTGCTTTTCTTGATATCTTCACCAGCTCAAGGAGAGTTTTCTTGTTGCCTGAACAGGAGATTGCAAGCAGGAGGTCGCCCTTTCTCACCGGCGGGCAGATAGTCTCTCCCACTGCGTAACTTTCAATGCCCAGGTGCCTCAACCTCATCGCGAAAGTTCTTCCTATGAGTCCGCTTCTCCCTGCCCCGGCAACGAAGACCTTTCCGGCTTTTTTCAACAGACGGTAGAGATTTTCATAATCTCCGGCATCAATCTTTTCAATCAACGAAATGACCTCGCTGATAACCGTATTTTCCATTTTAGTGTTTGCGCCCCTCACCTTAATCCTCTCCCCAGAGGGGAGAGGGAAGGGTGAGGGGGTATATGTAAAGCTGTTTATTTCATTTGAAATAGTGTTTTTTCGCCGGTTTCATATCCGGTCCCCAGGGCTCAATGATCTCAACCTTCTTTCCCAGAACACGCAGGCAGTCCGGGATATCCAGTTTTTTCAGAATGCCGCGCGGGAAGTTTGCGGCAGGCCATGCGACTACCGGTTTCTGCGTCCACTCGTAAAATGACGAAGGAGCGTTTTTCAAAACCGTTTTCTTGATGTTCCCGTGCAGTACTGCGGCAAGAAGCGCCAGTATCCCTCCCTGTCCCCTGCCGTAGAGATATATCTCGCGCGCACCCTCTTTCTCCAGCAGTTTCAGTGCCTGCAATATATCATGGACCCGTCTGCCCATGTAGCTTTGACCCAGCATGAGACCGTGTCCGTGAAACATGTAATCCTTGCCGTACGGATGGAAAAACTCCAGGTGTTCGTCCGGCAGAGATTCCCCCAGTCCCCTTACGTCCAGGCAGTACAGCGGCCCTTTTTTTTCAAGTTTTTTTGCAAGAAGGTCGTTTTTCATATCTTCTTCCGCGCTGAAATGCGGGATGAAAAGGCGGACGGTTTTTTCAACATCAAGCGTGCCGCCGTGCGTTGTCTCCGTGAGACGCTTATGCAGTATTGCCCGGATGTTTCTTTCAGTTTCCACAGCGTAACGCGCGGTTATGTTTTCTCCTTCAACCGCCGGCCGCAGGATGCGATAGTGCGGTATGGTGACGGGCATCTGTATATTCAGAATCTCCTTAATCGCACGGGCAGTATCCTTTCCCGAGAGCTTTTTGCGTGCCGCAGCAGTTTTTTTCGCAGTTTCGGCAAGCATTTCATAAACAGGCTTTGACCCTGCAGGGACAACCTGTCCTTTTTTTGTTACCCACAGCTTTTCGGGCTTCTCAACAAGCGCAGCTACGTCTTTCCTGTAAGGCTTCAGCCCTGCATGCCTGCAGAAAAATTCAAGCATCTTCTTCTGGTTGTCCGGGAAATAGCCGTGAGTATTTCCGCCTGTGAAAAGGGCTGCATTTTTTCCGGCTTCAAAAAGCCCGTAGAATCTTTTCACCTCTTCATAGGTCCCTTTCAAACCCCTCCGGTCAAAAAAGTCATACTGCTGTCCGAGCAGGAGAACGGGTTTTGGCGCACGCGCCATGAAAAAATCTCCTTCCTCAACCCCGGCATCCATAATTCCCGGAGGATATTGCTCATTATCGGCAGGGAGTTCGTTTTCCAGGTTTGCAAGAAAAGTCGTGACGAAACAGGAAGGTGCGGCCATCGTGAAACGGTCGTCCAGTGCCCACAGCCAGGTGGTCAGGGTTCCGCCGCCGGAATTGCCTGTCAGCCCGATGACTTTCCTGTCAACTTCGGGACGGCTTACAAGATAATCAAGGGCGCGTATCCCGTCCCATGCCCTCCACGCACCGAAAGAATCTCCGAGGAGTTCCATTTGCTTGCCCATCATATTGTGGGCCTGGCAGCAGTTGCGCCGCACTGCCTCTTTTTTCGGCAGGCGGAAATACTGGTCGCGCTCCCCCTGGTTGATCGGGTCGTATATAAGGACCGCAAAACCGCTTTTCGCCAGGCGCAGGCAGAACTGCTGGTAGAAATTCTCCGCTTTGCCGATTCCGGAATGTCCGCACGGAGCCAGCACTCCGGGTGCCGGCTTTCTCATCTCTGAAGGGAGATAGAGATTTCCGGTAACAAGGCATCCGGGCCTGCTCTCAAAGGCAACCTTTTCTATCCTATAGCCGTCCTTTTCCAGTAACCCTGTAACTTCAGGTTTGAGCGGAGTCTTAACCGGCGGAAAAGGGAAGGATTTCTTTATTGCGGTTAGCACATTCTCACGGTATTTTTCCGCCTGCTTCCTGTTACGTATCTCTCCAATCCGTCTCTTTCTTTCCAAGCTTATGGCCCGTACGGTCTCCACGTAATAGTCCAGCACCATGTGCCCGTATCCTCGGTTGAAACTGTACTTGTTTGTATCCATTTTTCCTCCGGAGATTCTCTTTTCTATTCTACAACAACCCGGCGAATGCCGCAACTTGTTCATTATCGCAACTGCGAATTTATGAGCAATCTCACGCAGGATTAGTACCGTCTGATCATATGCTTTCAAACCGCACGGTTTTTTGATATAATCTGTTGGATTCAGCGATTTTCACATCAAAGGAGCCTGAAAGCATGCGCATTCTTGTTGCTTCCATCGGAACCGAAACAAATACTTTTTCCGTCAAACCCACGACTCTAAATGATTTCCGGCGCGGCCTGCCGGGTCTTTCCATGCCGGGCGAAACTCAAGAGGAATTCAGCCGGGGAGAGGTAATTCCGGATTATTTCCGGGGGACGCGCACGGTGGCCGGCGGATACATCGCGGGGGCCGAAAAGCCTGGAATGGATCTGGATTTCCTGATGTGGAACTGGGCTACGCCCGGAGGCACCGTGGAGCAGGGCGCATATGACTGCCTTAAAGAAGAGCTCCTGAAACGCATTGATGAATCAACCGGCTACGAGGGTGTTCTGCTGGACCTGCACGGCGCGATGGTGTGCGAAAGGGTTGAAGACGCGGAAGGAGACATTATCGCCGCGGTGCGCGAAAAAATTGGCGGTAAAATACCCCTTGTCGTTACGCTTGATCTGCATGCCAATTCCACTGCTCTGATGGCAAGGCACGCGGACGTAATAATCGGGTATGACCTGTATCCGCATACGGACGTTTACGAAAGGGGAGTGGAAGCGGCGGAAACGATGGCGTCAATAATAAAAGGTAAGATTCTTCCAGCCCTTGCCTGGCGCCAGCTTCCACTGATTACCCTGCCCCCGAAACAGTGCACCCTGATAGAACCCATGGTTTCCCTGCTGGCGAAAACGCATGTGATGGAGCAGAAAGAAAGGGTCGTAAATGTGACGCTTTCAATGGGATTTCCTTTTTCCGATATCCGCGATGCCGGTGTTTCAGTCCTTGTTACGACAGATAATGACCGCGGGCTTGCAGAACGCCTTGCGGACGAGATGGCGCAGGCAATCTGGGAGAAACGGGATGAGTTTTCCGTTAAGCTTACCCCGGTCGCGGAGGCGATTGAATACGCCCGCACCAAGGCGAAGGGTCTGGTTGTTCTTGCCGACGGGTCAGACAACCCGGGCGGCGGCGGTCCGTGCGACGGCACGGTTATTTTGAAGGAATTTATTGACAGGAGAGTGGAAGGAGCCGTGGTTGCCGTCATTGCGGACCCGGAGAGCGTTGCGAAAGCAGTGGAGGCGGGCGCAGGTAATACCGTTACGCTTGACCTGGGCGGCAAGACCGACGACAGGCACGGTGCGCCAGTGCATCTTACCGCCCGCGTTAAACTTCTTTCCGACGGTGTATTCATACCGGAAGGTCTGATGGGCGGCGGAGCCCGGGGAGATATGGGGCGGACCGCGGTGCTGGTCAAGGACGGGGTGGAGATTGTCGTAACCGAACGCCGTATCCAGCCCTATGATACGGGCCTCCTGCGCAGCGTGGGTATCAAACCTGAACGCCGGCGCATCATTGCGCTCAAGTCAGCCGTTCACTTCCGGGGCACCTACCAGGCAATCGCGGAGCGCATCTTTGATGCGGATACTCCCGGAGTACACCGTGCCGATTTCGGAAACTACAGGTACAGGAATCTGCGCAAGCCGCTCTATCCCCTGCAGGAGCACGGGCAGGAAGGCGCTTTTCACTGGTAGCCTGTTAAATAAGAAAGCGGGTATGTTGTTCTCGCTGAAGGGGTAATGACATGGAATTCAAAATTGATTTTAAAGTGAACAGGAAATTCAAGTTCAACGGCAAAGAATACAATAGTCTTGACGAAATGCCAGAAGATGTCAGGGCTGTGTTTGAAAAAGTCCTCAAAGGAGATACTTCTGCAAGAATTTACAAGAGTCTGGATGAAATACCTGATGATATCAAGGCAAAGGTTAGAAAAGCTCTGGACACCAATGAACCTGACAGCAGCGCCGGAACTGCCATTCTTGCTTCAACCGCAGTCGCGTTTGAAAACAGAGCTGCCAGATTTCTGAATATTGTCTCAATCCCGGTGCTTTTCTGGGCATTGTTTTTCTATTCTTCCTTTAACTGGATGTTAATGTTCCTCTGTTGTCTTCTTCCTTTATGCGCTATTATTGTTTTCATTCGCTCAAAAGGTTCAATCTGGTTTAACCCGATAAATAAAGAAATGTCCCAACATTCCGGTTTCGCCGCCATGCTTCCAACATTCGCGATAGTTATCCGGACAGTATCAGATTCACATATACTCGGATTCAATCATGTTGTTAACCCGCTCTTAACCGCATTTTTCCTGCTGGCATTTCTGATATGTTTTAACGAAGCGAGATACAGAATGAATAACAGGAACACCCTTATGATATTGGTTTTCCTGATATTGCCATATTGCTACGGTCTGACAGTTCAGACAAACCGTTTGTTTGATACTTCAATGCCCATGCAATACACCGTCAAGGTTGTGGACAAGTTTCATGTCCACGATACTGAATCCATCTCTGATGTTATTGGCGCTTACTACGGTGGCCACTCCCTTCTTATTACTCCATGGGGGGAATTGAAGGGTGAAACAGACGTAAAGGTCGGCAAGAAATTCTATGACGGAGTAAACAAAGGCGATAACCTATCCATCAGTTTGAGAAAGGGTTTTCTGAAGATTCCCTGGTACACGTTGCAGAGTGCGAAGCTGGGGGACTAGGATTTGAACCTAGACACTCAGATCCAGAGTCTGATGTCCTACCATTAGACGATCCCCCATGAATACCGGATTTATTTCATCCATATAATGATACGATAGTCCGCCGAAGTTTCAGTGGCGGATTGACGTGGATGGTAATTAATCTTTATGCTGGAACGTTATCTTGTATTCATCCCCTTCTTTCCGGATGTACACGTGGCCTTCTCTTCCGAGCCAGCCCAGGCTTAACAGTACGAGATCCCGTTCCCTCTTTATTGCCTTGGCAATCTTGGACAGGGTAGCTTCCTTGTATTTCTCAAGATATTGCCAGATTTCACCTGCCACTATTCCTATCTCCGTTATCATGGTTACCTCCCGATTTATTGTACTCTTTTTATTCTTTTTTGTGAAGGGTTTTACACTTGGGACATTTTGATATGTTCTCGGAACAGCTGTCTATGTAGGTATAAAAACAGGTGGGACACTCCCAGAGGGTATTGTTAGTCTTCAGTCTTGTAATAGCTCTTTTCTTCCACTCAAAAAATATCCACATAAACATAACCACGATGCTGAAACCCAGGTAAAGCGCTACCGCAACGTTCAGGTCTATTCGTATCATAGCAGTCCGGGTTAAAACCTTATGATACTCCGCAACTTCTTGCCCGTCTTTTTTGGCTCAAGAAGCCATTTCGTTGAAGCCTGTGAAGCTTGTTCCGGATATGCGTCAAGTTCCGGGAAAATCGATGCCTCCAGAATATCCTTTGAAGCGTTCTTCCTATTTGAATCGACCAGGGATTTTGTCTGTGTGCTATCAACACCTGTACCATGTTCCCCCTGAGCCAGTCCATTGTTCTCAACAGATTCCCCCGCTTCGGCAGCAGGATTTTTCCCAAGATTCACTTCCAGGCTCTTGAAGGCGATAATGTCAGGCAGTTTTTCCTGAAACTCCGGTATGTCAGGTTTAAGGTACCCATGCGTGACAGGTACATGTCCAGACCTGGCAGGTACATGTCCAGACCCGGCGGAAGCCCGTGCATTCCGTTTTAGTGCCGTGGCAATTCTCTCCCTGCCAGTTAACGCTCTGGGGCGCGTAAGGGCGTTTCCGGCAAGTACGACGTTTCCAGATTTCGTTGAAGAGGGAAGCAAAGCAACTTCTATGGGACCTCTGTTCGGCCTGGGCGATGGAAGAACAAGCGAAAACAAGGAGATTCCCGCAATATGAATAAACAGACTTACAGAAAAAGTTTTCAACAAAAGATTGTTCGCTTTCATTTTGTAAGTAGATCGGGTGTCGTTGCTATTGCTATTCTGTTTATCCCTTCTTTCCTTGCAGTATCCATAACGGCGACAGCCGTTCCGTATTCGGCCTTTTTATCGCCCTGAACTATCAGCGTGACGTTGACGTTTCTTGAGCTTGATTCCTGAAGGAATTTTCCAAGTTCCGCAAGCGTAACAGGCTTATTTCCGTAGAATATCAGGCCCTCTCTTGATATGCCGACATATACCTCTTCTTCACGTATTGTTTCGGTAGTCTTTGCTTGAGGCAGATCTACCTTTATGCCGGGCTGCATTATGAAACTTGACGTCAGCATGAAAAATATCAACTGCAGAAAAACCACATCTATCAGCGGTGTAAGGTTAAGATCCCCCTTTATGGTTGAATAATGCTTGCGGAATCTCATTTGCTATGCCTCTTCTTCTGTTCTGAAAAGAAACAATATGTCAATCAGCCGCGTTGCGCTTTTTTCCATTTGCAGTACGATATTGCTAACCCTGCTTACAAAATAGTTATACGCCAAATAATCCGGTATAGCAACAATAAGTCCTGCGACCGTGGTAATAAGAGCCTCCCAGATTCCCCCTGCCAGGTCACCCGGATTGACAAGCCCTCCCTTCGCTTCTATTACCATAAATGCTTTTATCATTCCGGTTACCGTCCCGAGAAATCCCAGCAAGGGCGCTATAGTTGCGATAGTTGCAAGTATACCCAAATATTTCTCAAGATTCGGTATTTCGTGGCGTGCCGAATCTTCTACAACCTCTCTTATTTCCTCTCTGTTTCTGTCTGACTTTAAGAGGCCCGCTCTTATTATTCTCGGCACAGGTTTGTCGTTTTCATCGCATAAAGCGATAGAATCTTTTATGTCCCTTCGTTTAAGACGGTTTTCTATCTCTTCTATAAACCTGTCATTATCTATCTCTGTATTTTTGAAGGCAATCAGCCGTTCAATAATAATGGCGAGCCCCAGGACACCTGACACCAAAATCGGTATCATTACCAATCCACCCTTTACAACAAGGTTCCACAAACTCATTTATTCCTCCAGCAAATTAAAAAAGCAGCTCTTGTCTTCTGAAAGCAGGTAGGCGTAATCAAGGTCTTCTGCGTTAGGATTGTCTTTTACGAAATACAAAATAATTATCCACCGTCTATATCCCATGATATAAAATCCAAATACACCTCCACCGCCCTTTAAAAGGGCAGGAAGTCAGATGACAAAAGGGCAAATCCCTCCGACTTCCCGTTTCCTTCCGTCGGTGTCAATCAAATACTACGTCTTCAGTTGCCGGAATGGGGCCCGTTGCGGCAGGCATCCCTGCCTGAATGTTCCTCATCCCGGCAACCGTATTGGCGTTATATTTTAGCTACGTTTGCAGCCTGAAGTCCTTTTTCACTTGATACTACCTCGAATTCAACCGAGTCACCTTCCTGCAGTGAACGATATCCATCTCCAGTAATAGCAGAGTAATGAACAAAGACGTCTTCGCCGCCTTCTCTCTCAATAAAGCCATAACCCTTGGCATTATTGAACCACTTCACTTTGCCTTTCTCTTTTGCCATTCTTTTTCCTCCTTTCTTACACCCCTGAAGACTGCAAATTCCTAAATTCCCTTTTTGGATCTTTGCAGGTTCGGGGGATTATTAATAATAAAAGACAATATAATACTCCTATTTGGAAGCAGATTGAGATTGTTTTGCATCGGGGTGGAAATCAAGGCTTGCCGTGCATCCGCTTGCCATAACCAGTAATACTGCTACCAGAAACAATAAAATCAAAAAAGCTCTCATTTTTTCCTCAACTCAAAAATTCTACAGCATATTGTTGTTTTTGTCAAGTTTATTTTTCCGCGGCCCGTTTCCGCATGTGCTTTCGCAGAATTTCCGGTATATCTTGTATGCAATCATGGCGTCCGCTTCCGCCCTGTGCAGACCGGTTATGTCAATGTTGTAATAACAGGCTATCCTTGACAGGGAGTTGCCCGGAAAATTGAAATCCCTTCTCGCAATGCAGAGTGTATCTATAATTCCGTTGACTTTCGGGAAGTCCATCCCGCACCGGTTGAACTCCGCCTGGAGAAATTCCCTGTCAAAATCCGCATTGTGAATCAGGATGGTCTTGTTCTCCATGAAGTTGAATATCTTCAGGGCGATATCCCTGAAATAGGGCGCGTCCCCAACCATGTCGTCGGTTATACCGTTAATTGAAGATGTCTCGGCAGGGATTTCTCTGTCAGGATTGATTAGCGAGGAAAATTTATCCACAACCTTCCCGTCTTCCGCTATCTCAATAAGGGAGATCTCTATTATCCTGTCGCCGTTGAGGGGGTTAAGTCCGGTTGTTTCCACGTCCAGAGCGACAACTGCTGGCACAATGTTCATTGAATCGGCTACCCGACAAGCTTCGTATACTTTTCCGTGTCCTTCTCAAATTTCTCCTTGCACGCAGGACTGCAGAAATAGTATTCTTTCCCGTCTTTTTCCACCTTGTTCTTTGTCTCTTTCTTGAGCCATACCCGGCATACCGGGTCTTTGTGGATTTTCTTGCTCATTTATCCCGAATCCTCCTTTGATACACCCTCGTTGTGAGGGGCCATGATTTTGTTTCGTAATCACCGGATAGAAACCATATATATTACCATCATCGGATTCCTTATGCAAATTTTTATTCCACGCGGATGTGGTTGGTGAAAACCCAGGGTTTGTCTTGAATTGCCGCCTCAACTCTGTAAACACCGGGCTTCTCCGGTATGAATTTCTTCAGTGTTGTTTCTTCCTCCCATTGAAGGTTTCCGCTGAAAACCAGCTTCATGTTTGCTTTCACCGGGCTTTTTACGACAAGAGCCGTGCCGGTGCTGACCGTGTCGCCGATCATTGAGTCTTCGTTTTCCGTGCCGAAATAAAAACCTGTGCTGTCCGCAACAAGGTCATTTGCAAAAAACAGCTTTCCTTCCTTAAGTCCTGCAATTATACTTTTCTTGTCTTCCTGCGGTTTCCCTGTGAGGGGACTTTTCAATAAGATGTGGTTTCTCAATGCCCTGAAAATGTTCCTGTAGGCGAAGCTCCTGTTGACATCAAGAGGTCTGCAGGGAAGGGGGAGAGGGTGTATGTCCAGTCCGGCTATTCCCACGACCTTTCTTTTCAGCGAAAGCGCATCCCATCTTGCCAGGGTTGAAGGATTGGGACCCTTCAGGTTATGCGGGAATCCAAGATATCTTACGGGAAGGTTATATACCCGGGTTGTTCTTGCCCAGTCAAAAAGCATTGACCATATCTCAATGCCGGCAAATCCGTCTGTATCCCAGTTCTCCCAGTGATATTCCTTTTTCAGCAGGAAGAGCTTGTGGACCCCTTCCGGATGCGCCACAAAAGAGACGCACCCGTCTTTTCCGGCTTCCAGGATAACCTGACGGGTATCTTCCCTGTTTCCATACCACTTCCTGCCGCCTATAACCAGAAGATGATTCTGTTTCCTCCTGTCGTCGGTCTCTTCTCCCTTGATGACGAGTGTTCTCCCGAAATACTGCTCCTTGGTGAATATCTTTTCGTACCTGGAGAGAAGTTTTTTGGGCGTGTGGCTGTTGATAATAATGAAATCAAGACCTGCATCGTCACCTTCTTTCCCTGCAGGCTCAAGCGTCGCTTCCAGTTTCCGTAACGGAAAGTGGATGTGCATACAGCCGCGGACTTCCTGGTATCTTGACATAAGGGGGTTTTTCAAGTATTATACCACGTAGTTTGCAGTTATAAAGACATTGACAGTTCTTACCGCGGGAAGGTTGTTTATTTTTCCTTTGTTGCTGGTCACTATCAACTGTTCACTGTTTTTTTGGCCCCATCGTCTAGAGGCCCAGGACAGGTGGTTCTCAGCCATCAGACACGGGTTCGAATCCCGTTGGGGCTACTGCTGATGTTTTCTATCAGCGTTTAGTAGCGTCTCCCAGTTTACGGGGTTCGAACCATGGGTTCATACCGAGGCAAGTTTTTCCCCGAATTTCAAGCTCGGAGCCGCTGGTGCCGAGCCGTGCGAGCGTCTTTCAGCCGCACAATCCCG
>Ga0116202_10001174_pt1 | contig 15346 bp, 12 predicted proteins | sample LakKivw325mmetaG_FD_94479 | JGI IMG/M metagenome (GOLD analysis project Ga0116202, IMG submission 94479) | Anoxic lake water microbial communities from Lake Kivu, Rwanda to study Microbial Dark Matter (Phase II) - Lake Kivu water 325m metaG | ecosystem: Environmental > Aquatic > Freshwater >...
ATATAATGGTGAATTAAACTATCCCTTTATAATCAAACTGCTTGATAAACTGGGATATACCGGCTGCTTTGGACTTGAATACATACCGGCTGAAAAAGACCATGCGCTTTCGCTGAAGAAAACCCTTGATTATCTCAGGTCCTGAGATGAAAAACAGGAAGAAAGAATACTGGAAACAGCAGATGGATCTCGGTTATGATTTCATGCAACGTATTATGAATTATCCCGTTGAAGAAAGTATGGAAAAGCTTGTGGATCTGACTTACACAGCAAAGCAGGCAGGGGTGAAGGTGAAATTTTCCGGTGTTTCCAGAACAACTGTTTCAAAACCGGTTTTTTTTCTGAGAGAGGGGATCATAGATAATTTTTTATCCGCTGCAGAAGAACTCAACAGGAAAGGTTTAATTATGAGAGTGGAAGATGCCTTCAGAACAAGACAGATGCAGAATCCGCTGAACAGACCGCAGAAGGTTTTTGATTCAATTATGAGAATTATCATATGGGAATGTGATGGCAGAGTTCCGGAACCGGATTTTGTTTTTAAAAGAATAACTGCTTTGATAGCAACGATTCCTAAAATATGCACGCATATGTCCGGAAGCGCTATTGATATTTCAGTTTTATCAATGAAAACAGGCAAGGAAATAGATAGAGGCGAGGCATATCTTGCCATGAATGAAAAAACCTTCATGGACTCAATTTTTATCTCTGAAAGGGCAAGGGAAAATAGAGAATTTATCACACACATTATGAAAAAGAATGGTTTTTATGCATATCCTTTTGAGTTCTGGCATTACAGTTGCAATGATGCTTTTGCTCAGTATCTATCAGAATCAGGAAAACCGGCGATTTACGGACCGGTTGATATGATTGATGAAAATGGAAAAGTTGGAGCGATAAAGGATTACAACAAACCATTATTTTCCCCTGATGAAATAAAGAAAAAACTTGAGGAATCTTTGATAAGATTGAAAAAACAAAAGACTATTTCAATCTGAGTTTTACCATCCTGACACCAGAAACAGGATACGAATTCCAGTTTTCAATAAAATTCTGAACATCATAAAAGACAAGCATTTCATTTTTACCTGTAATTGCAAGAGCAAGATAATGTCCTGAGTCCCAGTATCTGTTGCCTGTTTTCAGACATTGTTCTTCCGGTACCCCCATCAGTTTTTGTGTTTCAATTTCCCAGTTCTGAAGGTTGAAATGACCCTGCCATTGTGTTCCTGTTCCAGAAGGGTCAAAAATGATATCCTTTCCCGGTCTTCCGTAAACACAAATAAGTGTTCCATCATCAAGCATTCTGCATCTTGGCCAGACGCTTTGCACAGGCAGTTCAGAATCAACAAGTTTCAGCTGCTGCGGTCTTTCCCAGGTTTTTCCATCATCAGCAGAATATGTGTGGTAAAGATATTTTCCTGTGCGAATGATTGAGTATAATCTTTTATCTTTCAGTTGAATAAGAGTGGCTTCATTAAATCCTTCAGGCATTTTTTCACATAAACCATCATCTCCTGCAACAATTGATTTTTCAATCCATGTTTTGCCTCTGTCAGCTGATTCATAACACAGTGTGATAGTTTTTTCAGTTTCAGGATTTCCTGATGGATACCAGTATCCGAGTGCTATGAGTTTTTCGTTTTCAAGTTCAATTATATCTGTGAAATATGGTCCACCGAGAAATATGTCTGATACTTTTGTATCTGTTTTTCCGGACATCATATTAAATAGGTCCCACCACCTGTATGTCGGATAAGAACCACCTCTTATATATTGTTCGAGGTTCACGGCTCTGGTGCGCGGCGAATAAACCCTTACAAAGTCTTTTTTTACACTGCTGCTGCCTGCAGAAGGATAGCTCCATGCTCCATAAAAGTAATATGTATCCTTTTCTTTTGAGCTTTTAACACCGTATGTATCAATTTCAACAAGCTCCCCATCTTTAAAACCATGAGCAATAGAAACCCTTGGAACATTATCAACCGGATTTTCCCATGTTTTTCCACTGTCAGTGGATCTGAGTCTGAAAAATGGAGAAAAATGGGCATCGTAACCGCATTCAATGTAGAGCAAAAGACTGCCATCTGTGTGTTTGAAAACAAATGGGAAAAACCTTGCATCATGTCTTACACTGTGAATTGTTACAGGTCTTTCTGCCATAAATTTTGGGTTCATAAGGCACCTCCTGGTGCTTTATATAATAATTTTCAGTTATGCAAATTTGCCTGCGACAAAACCTGTTGAGAATGCTGCCTGAAGATTAAAGCCGCCGGTTTTACCGTCGACATCAATAATTTCTCCGGCAAAAAAAAGTCCTGGCACAATTTTTGACTCCATTGTTTTCGGATTTATTTCTGATGTCTTCACACCGCCTCTGGTCACAATGGCTTCTTCAAAGCCTCTGAGAGAATCAAATGTCAGTGGAAAATCCTTCAAAAGCGAAACAATCAGTTTTCTCTGATGTACTGTAACCTGATTACACTTTATATCTCCGTGGATTGTTGCCATAAGCAAAAACTCATCAATAATGTTTTGAGGCAAAAGATTCTTCATGGTATTTTTGATGTATTTATTACTATTTTTCTTAAACTCATCAATAAGCCTCATTTCAATGGTTTTTTCATCAAGTGCGGGTTTAAAATCAATGCAGATCTTAATGCCTGATGGGTTTTTCATTTCTGCAATATATCTGGATAGGTTTAGCACAGCGGGTCCTGAAATACCAAAATGGGTGAAAATCATTTCTCCTTTTTCATTTGCAACAATCTTTCCGCCGGTAATTATCTTAACCTCTATATTTTTAAGTGTTATTCCCTGCCACTGTTTTATCCAGTTTTCTTTCAGATTTATACCGCAGAGAACAGGGATCGGTTTAACAATTGTGTGTCCGAATGAACGTGCAATTCTGTAACCATCTCCTCTTGAGCCGGTTGAAGGATAACTCTTACCGCCTGTGGCAAGGATAATGCTTTTTGAAAAAATCTCAGCTTTTTTCGTGAGAATTTTGAATATACCATCCTTTTGTTTCTCAATCTTTAAAACCCTGTTTCGTAACCAGAGTTGTACCCTGCAGGTTTCAAGGAGTTTTCTGAAAAAATCAACTATATCCTTTGATGATTGAGTGGCTGGAAAAACCCTGTGACCTCTTTCCACCTCAAGTTCAAGACCATTGTCTTTGAAAAACTGCATCAGGTCAAGATTTGAAAATTGAGCAAACGCATTTCGTAAAAAGTCGCCGTTGTGATATTTATCAAAGAATTCCTCAACCGGAATATCACTGGTCAGATTACATCTTCCAGCGCCTGCAAGAAGGAGTTTCTGACCGATACAGCTGTTTCTATCAATGAGAAGTACTTTTTTCCCGCTCTGCGACGCAGATACAGATGCCATTATACCCGCTGGACCTGCTCCAATGACTGCAAGCTGGTTTATCATATAAAGGTTTTAATGTCTGAAATGTCTCATTCCTGAAAATACCATTGAGATGCCTCTCTTATCGCAGGCTTCAATCACCTCTTTATCCTTCAGGGAACCACCCGGCTGGATGATTGCAGTTACACCCGCTTCAGCCGCAACTTCAATGCTATCAGGGAATGGGAAGAATGCGTCTGAAGCCATAACCAGTGGTGTAATCTTTTCCTTAAAATTATCCCTCATCTTCATCACGGCAACACGGGTTGAGTCGTATCTTGACATCTGCCCCGCACCAATCCCCACAATCTGATCAGTTGTTCCAAAGACTATTGCATTTGATCTGACATATTTGCATATGATGTTTGCAAACTTCAATGCTTCCAATTCTTCTTCTGATGGTTGTCTTTTTGTTTTAATCTCCAGTTTTTCCCAGTTACCCGTATCATATGTTTGGAGCAATATTCCACCTGATGTTCCTTTTAATTCAAAATCTCCTGTTTCAAAAGGAGGCATCTTGATAAGTCTGAGGTTTTTCTTACTGGAGAGAATGTTAACTGCTTCTTCTGAAAAGGAGGGAGCGATAATTACCTCAAAAAATATTTCCTTAATAATCTGAGCTGTCTCTTTATCAAGTTCTTTATTAAGTCCTATAATTCCGCCGAATGCACTTAATGAATCGGTTTTCAGAGCTTTTTCAAAAGCCTCCTTCTGTGTTTTTCCTCTGGCAGCTCCGCAGGGATTATTGTGTTTTATTATGGCACAGCTGGGTTGTTCAAATTCGCAGGCTATTCTGTAAGCATTTTCCATGTCAAGTATGTTATTGAAAGAAAGCTGCTTTCCCTGAAGCTGTTTCCAGGAAATGTTTCTGTCAGCACATCTATACCATGCGGCTTTCTGATGCGGGTTTTCGCCGTAACGCAGCTGATCAATCTTTTTATAATAGAAACCTATAGTGTCCCTGAAAGTTTGGGGATAATTTCTGTCAAAATACCTGCTGATAAGCCAGTCATAGTAACTCGTTTTATGGAAGACTTCCGCAGCGCATTTTCTTGATGTTTCCTCTGAGATACCACCATTTTTTTCAATCTCTTCTATTATTGCAGGGTAAAATGATGGGTCAACCACAACACAGACAAATTTCCAGTTCTTTGCTGACGCCCTTATCATAGAAGGTCCACCAATATCAATGTTTTCAATCAATTGTTCATCTGTTGCGTTTTCAGAGAAGAATATTTTTTCAAAAGGATAAAGATTTACAACAACAAGGTCAATCTGACCGATGTTGTGTTTTGAAACCTGTTCAATGTGTGAAGGATTGTCTCTTTTGAAAAGTATACCACCGTAGATAAAGGGGTGAAGGGTTTTTACTCTTCCATCAAGAATCTCAGGGAATCCGGTCAGTTGCGAAATTTCCTTCACTGAAATTCCTGCTTCTCTTATTGCTTTTGCTGTTCCGCCTGTTGAAATAATCTCAACATTATTTTTCGCAAGCACCCTTGCAAGGTCAATAAGTCCTGTCTTATCAGAAACACTTATCAATGCTCGTTTTACTTTAATCATTATCTCCTCCCTGAAAAAGATTAATCAAATTTCCACTGTTCTATAAGATTATCCGAAATTTCCTGGATGAAAATTGATTTGCGATATGAAAAATTCCTCGGATCAGACAGATAATGGGTTATATAAAGATCTTCTTTTGCCCTCGTGATTGCAACATAAAAAATTCTACGTTCTTCTTCTATACCGGCGAAATCATTACAGGACAGGTTATGCGGGAAATGATATGCGCATACGCCCACTATGAAAACAATTTTCCACTCAAGCCCTTTTGCCTGATGTATTGTTGATAACACAAGCATTTCACCCGTATCTTTGATTTCTCCTCTGAAGTGTTCCTGCAGGCTTGTCTGGCTGATAAATTCCTCAACATTACTCCATGTTCCAGCAATTTCCTTAAGACTTTCAATATCTGAGATACGTTGTTCTGAATCAAGGTAATGGGTTTCAAGATATTCTCTGTAAATGCCATTCAATATTACATCCATCTGTCCTGATATTTCTTTTGTTTCCTTCATTTTTTTGAGTATATTTTTTGTCTGTTCCCATCCTTTCCTGGCTGAAGCAATCAATTTCAATTCATCAGAATTTACAATTTCATCAATACTGGTTTTTTCTTTTACAAAATTGATTAATTTATCTCTTGAAGATTTTCCTATACCTCTGGTGAGATTGAAGATTCTAACCCAGGAAATTTCATCTTTTGGATTCTGATAGACCCTGAAAAAGGCTATAATGTCTTTTATGTGAGCCATTTCAAAAAACCTTAAGCCTCCTCTTACCACATAAGGAATTTTGAGTTTATTCAATTCAATTTCTATCTCTGCTGATTGATATCTTGATCTGAAAAGAATTCCTATGCTGGATGGTTTTTCCTGCTTCAATAATTCTTTGATTCTGTTTACAACAAATGCACATTCGCTGTGCTTATCATAGCATTCAACAATGACAGGTTTAACTCCTGAACTTTTTATGCTTTTAAGTACTTTCGGGAACTGGTATCTGTTGTGAGAGATAACATTGTTTGCAAGATTGAGAATTTCCGGTGTACTTCTGTAGTTAGTCTGCAGATAAAAAAGTTTTGCGTCGGAATAAAACTTTGGAAATTCAAGGATATTCTGTACTGTTGCCCCTCTGAAACTGTATATGCTCTGAGCGTCATCTCCAACGACCATTATATTTCTGTTAACCCTTGCAAGTTGATAAAGAATAAGAGCCTGAATCCTGTTGGTATCCTGATATTCATCAACCAGTATATACAGAAGTTTTCTTGATATTTTTTCTCCGGGTTCCTGTATCATAAGAAGTTTCAGCCAGAAGGAAAGAAGGTCATCATAATCAACAACCCCAATTTCTCGTTTTCTTCTGCTGTAAGCATCCTGCAGGGTTTCCATTCTTGCGATGATATGAGAAAAATTGGGAAACCTTGTCATTATAAGGTCTTTTATCGTTTCAGAGGTATTTGCTGAAAGTCCAAGAAGTTCCTGTATTACCTCAGGTGAAATTTCCTTTTCAGGAAATATTGTCCTGGAGATTTCTCTAATAATAGCCAGGGAGTCTTCACGGTCAACTATTGCATAATTTGACGGCAATGAAACATACCGGTAATATCTTCTGAGAAAAACATTGGCAACATGATGAAAAGTACCGGCAATAAGTCCTTCAGGAACTGAACCGAAATGTTTTTCAATTCTCCTGATCATTTCTCCTGCAGCTTTGTTTGTAAAGGTCAGAAGGCATATTCTTGAAGGATGTACTCCCTGTTCCAGAAGATAGATTGTTCTGTAAGTCAGGACTCTTGTTTTACCGGATCCGGCTCCTGCAAGAACAAGGCATGGTCCTTCTGCTTCTTTTACAGCTTTTAGCTGTTCAGCATTTAATACTCTCTCATAATTAATTTCGGCGATAGAATCAAGATTCTGTTTTGTGTTCACTGTATGTTTCTTACTGTGAGATATAGAACAGCCATTCTTACAGCAATTCCATTGGTAACCTGCTGAAGAATAAGCGAGTTTTCTTTTTCTGCTGCTTCTGTTGATATTTCAAGTCCCCTGTTCATGGGACCCGGGTGCATCAGAAAAAATTTATTTTTTTCAGAGCATAGTTTTTTTGCGTCAAAACCAAAGAAATTTCTGTATTCTGCCTGGGATGGGAAAAAATTTTCCTGCTGTCTTTCTTTTTGAAGTCTCAATAGATAAACAATATCAATATTTTTTACAGCTTCTGCCAGTGAAAAACATACTGAAACGTTTGTTTTTTCAATTCCTGCAGGAATGAGGGTGGGAGGTCCGCAGACCGTCACCTTCGCACCCAATTTTGTGAAACCCCAGATGTTTGATCTTGCCACCCTGCTGTGATAAATATCCCCAATAATTGTAATTTTCAATCCGGATATCTTACCGAAAACCTCCCTGACTGTGAAAAGATCTAAAAGAGCCTGCGTTGGATGTTCATGACAGCCATCACCAGCGTTTATAACAGCTGCCTTCACTGCTTTGCTTATAATAAAAGGAGCTCCTGACGAAGAATGCCTGACAATAAAGCAGTCAACCTTCATCGCCTCTATATTTCTTGCGGTATCCACTATTGTTTCCCCTTTGGACACGCTTGATGTGCTGACTTCAAAATTCAATACATCTGCTGAAAGTCTTTTTCCTGCCAGTTCAAATGATGTTTTTGTTCTTGTGCTTGGTTCAAAAAAAAGATTCACCAGCGTCTTGCCCCTGAGAGCAGGGACTTTCTTAACAGGTCTTGTGCTGACCTCTTTAAAAGATTTCGCTGTATCAAGAATATATTGGATTTCTTCACGGTCAAGATCGTGCAATCCAAGCAGATCTTTTCTTTTCCAGTTCATGTTTTTTCGGTTACCACAACTTCTTCAACTTTATCAATTTCTTTAAGTCTAACTTCCACAATCTGTTTTTCCCCGACAATGACCTTAATGCCATGATAGTCGGCCTGAATGGGCAGTTCTCTGCAATTTGTTCTGTCCACAAGAACAAAAAGTCTTATGATTTTTGGTCTTCCATAGTCAATAATCTGGTCAACTGCCGCACGTATTGTTCTGCCTGTGTACAGAACATCGTCAACAAGAAGAATCTTTTTATTTTCAGGATCAAATAACAGTTCTGACCCTGAAACAACCGGTCCGCTCCCTATGTCGCTGAAATCATCTCTGTAAAGGGTAATATCAAGGGAACCATAATCAATGTTTCCTGATGTTTTTCTGTCAATTATTTTCTTTATTCTTTGAGCCAGGATAGCTCCTCGTCTTTTTATACCAACAACAGCTATGTCATTTCCCATTTCCCTGATAACCTGGTCAGAAAGTTTATCAAGGATTTTTTTTATTTCCATGGATGAAAGAATTTTATTTTCCATTTTTATATTTTAACCTGTAAAGCATTTCATTAAAAATTTAATTTCCTGTTTATTTTTACCATCTGAACCGCAAATTCCGGGATATATGCCTGTTGTCCTGAAACAGTTCTGATGATGGCTTTATCTGCTGTGTTATTAATTTCTTTGATTATTAGGCTTGAAATTCCGGAATTCTCAAGGTTAACGGTATATTCAATATCTTTGCCGGTTGGATTGGAAATCAGAAGTAAAATATTGCCTGAAGAATCTTCACCTGCAATAGCCCACAGAGATTGTTTTTTTTCATCCAGATTGATTTTAAGTTTCCTGCAACCTGCCATCTGAGCCCAAAAAGAAAAACACACAGCAGATTTTTTCATGGTTCCGTCTGCTCTGAACAGTCCATAAAAAAGAGGTTCTTCCATTGATGGGTCAAGACCTCTGTAAAAGAACGCAGCATCAACTTTTTCGTTCTGCATTGCTATCCAGGCTCCTGTGAGAATTGCTGCTGCTGGGCTTCCAAGCCTGAGGTCAACAGTACTTAATCCAGCTGGAATCATTCTTGTGTCTGTGTTGTATTCTGTAAGATGGCTCTCTGTTTTATAAAAGCCATGCCGATCAAGTTCTTTTCTGTAAAAACGAGCAATTTCAGCAAAAACCGCGGGGTCGTTTGAATAAAGATGCCAGGAAATGAAATCAACAGGAGTGTTGTGTTCTTTGAGATAGTTCAGAAAGGATGTCACAATCATTTTCCCTTTTGGAATCAGAACCACTGCTGCTGAAAAACCCGGTCCACCCACTTTGAGATCAGGAAACTCTTTTTTAATGGCTTTCACTGTTTCATCAAACAGGACATTAAATTGATACTGTGGAGCATCCCAGAACTGTCTGTGATCCGGTTCGTTCCATATTTCAACATATTTCAGATTTTCTCCCGCGATTTTTTTATAATGTCGAACAACTTCAACAGCTGCCAGAACCCAGTTTTTTCTATTAATTGGTGCTCTTCTTTTCGGTTCCGGGAATCCAGGGGCACTGTGCCAGGAATCGCCTATTCGCAGGTATGGTTCAAAACCACCTTTAATGATTGACATAAAGACCTCATCGCTTTTTTTGAAATCATATGACGATGGATTAGATGGATCTGCATCCTGGTCAGGATATAAGGTTGCCATATCAAGAAACCCATAAAAATCGTGTATTCTAATCTGTTTTACACCCGCATTTTTGTAAGAGTTTGTTGCATCAAATAAATCTCCATTTTTTTGAAGAAATACAGGACCTGTGTTTACACCAAGGAGAGGCAAAACCCATCCCTCATGGCTGGTGATTGTGATCCTGACATTATCACCGTGTCCGGATGCAGCAAATACCAAAAATGAAAGAATGAGGATAAAAATGAATTTTTTTTGCATCTCTCCTCCTTATAAAAATGCATTATTGCAGGATGTGTGAGAATTTTTTGACTGTGCCTTGAAACTGCTGATAAATTTCAACACGGCGAAAAACTTTTTGTTTGACAGCATCCTGATATTATTTTATTTTATTATACATCATGCGTGTCCTGAGTAAAAATAGAGAAATAGTAATTTGATCTATCTAAACGGTGGAGAGGCAAATGGCTGAAAGACAAAGGTTATTAAACTGCATTGAGCTTAAAGGAGATGGAGAGATTTTTTCAAGTGTTTCCGTAATCGCAACGGTCTGGGATGAAAACAGAGCATTTTTTGAAGAAAAGGTAAAAAAATGTCCTCATGTTTCAATCGGTGCGGCAAGGGATGAGACAAGACGCGCCGGTAATAAAATAAGGGATAAGTGGGGTTGTTTATGGATATATCCGATTGATTATCTTGATGGGCAGGTGATTGAACATCCTTTGAGTGACTGGGAAAGATTGAAGGATTACAATCCACCTGACCCTGAAAAATACACAGACTGGGCTCTGGCAAAGAAAAATATTCAGGAAGCAAAAAACAGAGGAAGGTTTACTTTTGGTGGAGTTGACCATGGTTTCTTCTTCCTTCTTCTGACATACCTTCGCGGTTATGAAAATGCGATGATCGATTTTGCAGAAGGCAATGACAACCTTTTTAAACTGATAGAGATTATTGAAAATTACTGGCTGGCGGTTATTAAAAAATGGATTGAACTTGGCGTTGATATGATAGGGTTCGGTGATGATCTGGGACTTCAAAATTCTCTTCCCATCAGCCCCTCGGCATGGAGAAGATATATAAAACCCTCTTACATGAAATTTTTCAATCTCTGTCGCGATAATGGTGTACATGTGAGTCTTCATTCAGATGGCTGGATTGTTTCTATAATGGAAGATTTAATTGAATGTGGTGTAAGTGCTCTTAATCCGCAGGATGTGGTTAACGGAATCGAAAACATAGAAAGAATATTGAAGGGAAAAATCTGCATAGACCTTGACATTGACAGGCAGCATATCACATATTACGGTAACCCAAAGGAGATTGATCAGCATATTTTTAACTGCGTGAAACGGCTTGGTTCAAAAAAAGGTGGACTTATTTTTAAATTTGGCGCGTACCCCGGAACACCGATAGGGAATATTGGTGCTGTCATAGATGCTTTTGAAAAATATCATGATTACTGGATGAAAAAATGAAAAAATTTCTTTTTCTTGCAGTTGTTTTTGCAGGCATCGTTTTCGGACAAAACCAGTTCGGTGAGCCAATTTTCAATCTGGAATCAATCATCAACGATCCCCTGGATGCAAAAATTTTGAATGAAACGAAAAAGGAAAACGTCTGTTTCCGGGAGGTTGAATTTACATCTGAATTTTATCAGGGTAAACCTGTAAGGATTTATGGAATTGTGGCATTTCCTGAGAATGCAAAGAGTTTCCCGGCTATATTCTGGAGCCAGGCAGGTATGTCTCCTGCTAACAGGGGCATGCCTGAACTGTTTGCGAAGAGGGGATATGTCTGTATGTGTGTGACCCTTCCACATTCCATCTGGAATCCAAACTTGCCATTCAATACGAGAAATCCTCTGGATGCCAATATGACACACTATGCCATAGCGCAGATGAGAGCAATTACATACCTTGCCGGTATTCCTGAGGTTGACCCTGAAAAAATCGGTATAGGTGGTTCTTCATATGGCGGTTTTTTCTCGACACTGATAGCAGGAGCAGATCCAAGGGTAAAATGTGGAATGTCTTTTTTTGCTGGCGGCAATATGGAATATGGTACCCATATCCCACAGTTCACACTTCTTGAAACACAAAAGGATGTTGAAATCTGGAACAGAACAATAGACCCCGCATTAAGACTGAAATACAGAAAGGTGCCATTTCTGTGGGGCATCGCTGCAAATGATAACTGGTTTTACCTTCCATCTGTTGTTAAAACTTATCAGGAGTCCATAGGTGATAAAAGAATGGTTATTGTTCCGATGTGGGAACATGGTTTCCCTGAAGAGATTGATGAACAACTTTTTTCATGGTTTGATGTTTATCTTAAAAATTCAAGAAAACCTTATAATGAGGTTTCCGGTTTAATTATTAAAAGAAAGGACAATAGACTTTTTGCTTCATGGAGTTTCAGGGGAGAAAATAAGGTTAAAAAATGTGAACTTGTCATTAGCTATGGAAAGATTTCTCCGTGGAAATGGTGGATTTACAGAAATCATCTGGTTTTCCCGGTGAAAATCAGTGGAAACAGTGCCAGTTGTGAAATTCCTGTTGTTGAACCCGGCATGGAAATGCTTGTATATGGAAATATTATTGATGAGAATGGTTTTGCAATCTCAACTGTGCCGGTTCAGATAAGAGCCCTGGATTTTGGAATAAAAAAAGCTAATTGTTCTCAGCGATTCAACCTTTTTCAATGGAAAAATTTCAATGAAGAAACAAAGAAGAATTTTGAAAGAATGGGAATGACAGGATTTGTTTTTGATTCCGATATTAAGATGGATAATACGCCAGGTATCAGGATTGAGCCATCTAAATTGAGAAAACCAGGTGAAATAAGGTTTAAACTTCATCATGTACCACAACATTCTCATATTTTCAAACTCTGGATCAGGGCAGAAAAAAAGACAGAAATTAATGTGAGCATAAGAGCAATAGATTTACCTGATGCAAATTCAAAGATAGTGAAACTACTGAGAGGTGATTCTGCTGAAAGGCCTGGTTTACCTGTTTTTACTAAAACCTTTTCGGTTGATGATAACTGGAAGGTTGTTGAAGTTCAATGTCCTTACAGAAATGAGGATATTGAGGGTTATCAGCTTGCAATATCATGCAGGGAACCAGTGGTTTACTGGATCAGCAAAATTATTTTTGAACCTGTCTGGGGAAAATGGTGAATTTAAGAAAAAAGGTTTATGATGCGAACATGATGCTACCGGCTTACGGACTGGTGGCTGGAACTCAGGGCAATGTCAGTGGTATCGACAGGAAAAGTGGAATTATTTACATAAAACCCAGCGGCGTTCCTTATGAAAAGATGAAACCATCAGATATTGTGGGAATTGATTTCGATGGAGATGTCGTAACAGGAAAATTGAAACCTTCTGTGGACTGGATTCATCATACCTTTATATACAGACATATACCTGAAATCGGAGGTATTGTTCACACACACAGCATTTATGCAACTGCATTTGCAGCATGCGGAATCCCGATTCCATGTTTAACCACAGGTCAGGCAGATATTTTTGGTGGCGAAATACCTGTAACAGGATATGTTGACAACAGATCAGACAATATTGGAAAAGAAATACTTAAACATAGAAAAAACGGGTGTCCTGCTGTTATTCTGGGTAAGCATGGGGTATTTGCCTTTGATTCAACGCCTGAAAAGGCAGTATTTATTGCGCAGATGGTTGAGTATTTTGCAAAGATAAATCTTTTTGCGATAATTCTCACTAATTATACAGGAAAACCGATAAAAAGCCTTCCAGCCGGCGAAATAAAAAAGTGGTATGAAAGGTATCACGGTAAAGGCTATGGACAGAAGTAGTCATTTTTGATGCTGCAGAGCCCACAGATTTGCATAGAAACCATTCTTTTTAATAAGCTGCTGGTGATTTCCGATTTCTTCAATCCTTCCATTTTTCAAAACAACAATCTTATCCATGTTTTTTACCGTTGTCAGTCTGTGCGCCACAAAAACAACAGTGCGATTCTGCATAACATTTTCTATTGCCTGATGCAGTGTCTTTTCTGATTGGCTGTCAAGAGAGGCAGTAATCTCATCAAAAAGAAGTATCTGTGGATTTTTCAGTATTGCTCTTGCAAGGCAGATCAGTTGTTTCTGTCCTCCTGAAAGGGTGTGGCCTCTTTCTCCAACAATAGTAGCATAACCATCTTTGAGTCTATCAACAAACTCAGAAACTTTCGCAATTTCAGCCGCTTTCAAAAAATCTTCTTCTGAAACATTTTTGCTGCCAAAACATATATTGTTTCTTATGGTGTCAGAAAAAATAATTGGTTCCTGTGTTACAATGGCTATCCTATTTCTTAAACTGCTCAGGGTAAACTCTTTTATATCTGTTCCATCAAAAAGAATTTTTCCTTCCTGAGGCTCGTAAAGTCGTATGAGAAGGTTTATGAGGGAACTTTTACCCGAGCCAATGGGTCCAACAATTCCAACCTTTTCACCTGCATTTATTTCAAAATTTATATTTTTCAGAACAAAAAATCCATCATATCCAAAAGAGATATTGTCAAAAATTATCCTGGATTTTAATTCAGGGCAATCTTTTTTCCCTGAGTCAACTACTGTTTGTCTTTCTTCAAATATGCTGTAAATTCTTGGAAGAGCAGCACTTGCCATATAGGTATATGTGATGGCATTTGTTATGGTTTTCAACGGTGCAATAAGAGAAACAAGTCCTGCGATGAACATAAAAAGAAATCCGGATGAAAATTGATTATTAAGTACCCTTGTTACTCCGATTGCTATAACAAGAGATCCTCCAATGGTTGTCAGAAGTTCTGAGAAAGGACTGATAAGAGATGTCCTTTTTATTATTGACAGATTTGAACGGAGAATCGCGTCATTTTCTTTTGAAAACTTTTCTATCAGTTCCTTTTCCTGGTTGTAAGCTTTAATGATGGACTGACCGTATATACTTTCATGGATTATATTTCCAAGATTTGCCCAGTTTGTTTGAAGTATTCTGGATATTTTTCTTAATTTTTTGCTAAGGTTGAGTATTGGAAGCAGCATTACTGGAAAGATCACAATTGCAACAAGAGTCAGTTTCCAGTCAATCAATACCACGATGACGAAAAAGACAAGCGCCTGACATATGCTTAATACCATTATGGGTATTTCCCTTGAAAGGACATGTTCAAGCATGCTAACATCCACGACAATCCTTGATGTCAGCTCGCCAGTCTTTTTTCTTGAAAAGAATTCCATTGAAAGAGACTGAATTTTTTCATAGATTTTCTGTCTGATATTTGCCAGAAGCGTTGTCCCGAAGCTGCGTAAGAAGTAATTCTGAAGATAAAAGGTGATACCTTTTCCCACAACCATAAGAATCAGAAAAGATATTGCAAGTTTTAAAAGCAACATCGGTTCCATTGAGTTCATCTTCATAACAAGATTTTTCAGAGCAGGTATATCCGGTATGTTTTCAGGAAGAACTATTGGTTTGTGAGCAAAAACCCTGTCGATGAGAGGAACAATGGTACCTATTGATGCACCATTAAAAAATGTTGAAAAAATACTTGCTAAAAACCCCAGCCAGAATCCTCTGTACTGGATTTTAATAAATTTTCTCAGTCTGAGATATTCTTTCAGTATCTTCATCTATATTTTCTGTAAGATGAAATATGCGATTTTCTCGGTTACCTTTTCTTCTCCGAGGGCTGTTTTCAAATTTCTGAATTGTTCAATCTGATTTTTTCTTTTTTCACTGTTTCCTTCAAAAAGATTTGAAAAAACTCTCTGAAACCTGTACCAGTTAACATTTTGAATGAACTCTTCAACTATCTTTTTTCCATGGATGATATTTACAGGACTTGCAT
>Ga0116202_10001176_pt1 | contig 15335 bp, 7 predicted proteins | sample LakKivw325mmetaG_FD_94479 | JGI IMG/M metagenome (GOLD analysis project Ga0116202, IMG submission 94479) | Anoxic lake water microbial communities from Lake Kivu, Rwanda to study Microbial Dark Matter (Phase II) - Lake Kivu water 325m metaG | ecosystem: Environmental > Aquatic > Freshwater >...
AATTCATCATTGTCATCAGCATACATTTCAAGGGCAATGCCTATCTGTTTAAGGTGATTGGTGCAGACAGCTCTTCTTGCATTTTCTCTTGCTCTTGAAAGAGCCGGAAGAACTATCGCTGCAAGTATTGCAATTATTGCGATCACAACAAGCAATTCAATGAGAGTGAATCCTGATTTTTTTTGCATAAATACTTCCTTTTTTAATTGAAAGTTTATACTTTGACAGATGATTTTGTGAAAAGGTTTAGTTGGATATCATATAATTTGTTCTTCTGTCCAGCATTGCAGGCACAAATTTTTTTCAGGCAGACCGATGGAGCTGATAAAATCTTTGGTTGAATTGTATTTTAATGTATCCGCACCGATCCTCTTTGCAATCCGGGAAATAGAATATTTTTTTGCTGCCAGTTCCCTGTAAGACCTTGTGGAAATATCATATGTGCAGGGAGCTATAAGTGGCGGACAACCAACCCTTACATGGACCTCTTTTGCTCCAAATGCCTTTAATTCGAGAACCTTGTTTCTTATCTGGGTACCCCTGACAATTGAATCATCGCACAGTATTATCTTTTTTCCTCTTATACTTTCTTCAATTACAGATAACTTAATTCTTGCCTCACGATCTCTTTCTTCCTGAGTGAGGGGAAGGTAGCTTCTGCTTGCAAATCTGTCAATAAGAAAGACCTCATCGTACGGAATACCTGATTCTTTATGATACCCAAGCGCATAGCCAATTCCCGAAAAGGGTATTGCGGCAACAATATCGGCTTCCACATTGTCATTTCTTGCCAGACTTGCGCCCAAATTTTTCCTTGCTCTCACAACAGGCACCCCCTCAATTATTGAATCCATTGAGGCAATGTATCCCCATTCAAATGCGCAGTAAGCAATTCTGTTGCTTTTAACGAGTGATTTTGTTTTAATGCCATTTTTATCTATAAAAATGATCTCACCGGGTTTAACATCTCTTACTATATTTATTCCAAACATACTGAAGGGTCTTGATTCAGAAGAAACAACATACTCGTCATCTCCTTTTCCAACTATCAGTGGTTTGAACCCATGTTTATCCCTTGCCGCATAAATTCCCTTATCTGTAAGGATGAGTATTGTGTATGAACCTTTCACAGTTTCAGCAAGTTTTTCAAGGCCATGCACAAAGTCTTTTCCCTGAACCACAAGTTTTGCGAGAAGTTCAATCTGGGTATGGTTTGAAAAAGAATGTCCTCTGTTTTTTAAATCGGTGAATAATTGTTCAGCATTGAGGATATTTCCACTGAAGGCAATGGCAAAAATTCCCAATTTTGATTCTATGAGAAGGGGTTGTCTTTCTTTCAGGCTCACATGACCTATACCCGAGAATCCTGAAAGTACTTTCAACTCATCCGGCGTGAAGGTATGTCTTACAAAACCTTTGTGCGTGATAAGCTGGATTTCCCTGTTGTATGACGCAATGCCACAGTATTTCTGACCCCTGTGCTGCAATTTGAAAATTCCATAATACAGATGATTGATACAATCCCTGTTTGAATACACCCCATAAAGTCCGCAGTTTTCTTCAGTCATTTTTTCCTCCATTATCAAAAATTTTTTTGTTGAAGGGACAAACTAATTTTATAACCAGAGTATTATGACATCAAACAATCTATTATTCAACAGGTATCGCTTCTATCGAGAAACACACAGAACCCTTACTTTTTGAGATAAGTCTCAGAAATTTTATATCGGTTCTGGTATTATAAATGGTACCAGGGTTCTTAAAACTCATGACCGAAATTGAAAGCTTTTCAGGAGCAAGTATGTTCAGAACAAGCTTTCCGCGTGTGCCTTCAATGATAAGATGCGTTCTGTCCAGCTTTTTAAGTCTTCCATTGAACTGAATTCTTGATTCCACAATTTTTTCGCCGGCTGTTTCCACAAGGTCTTCAATCAAAAGCGAACCGTATCCTGATTTTTTCAAAAGTGTGAGTGTGCGGATGATTTTTGTTGCAAGTCCCTGTGGATAAGCAGCAGTAATGTCAATGGAAATAATATCCTTGATCTGACTGTGTTCAGCCCGGATTATCCTGCCTGAAAACTCTTTACCGATTCCCTGACCTTTCCCATCTATAAAGATAAGGCTGTGTCCTTTAGCATTACAGAAAGGATTTTCGTATCTTTTCGGGCTGAAATAGTCTTTTGTATATTCTCCGGCGCCATGGTCACAGAGAAAATCTTCTCCAAATACATGAAATATGAACTGGCCAACATCAATCTGATTGTGTGGTTCTCCATTATTGCCTGCTTTTACGGCAAGCACGCAGGTATCTTTATCCCTCCATGATTTTCTTGTTATGACCCAGCCTATGTCTTTGAAGTGAATGAAAGTTTTTTCAGGTGTTTTTGGCCTTTGCGCTTTTATTTCTCTTAATGTAATGATTTCTTCAAGGTCTCTTAACCTTATATGTTTTGTAAGCCATGAAAGATATTTACCCGATTCTGTATACCGTGAAAGAAGAAGCACTGTTTCTCTGTTAAGCAGGGCATGAGAATGGCTATCTCCAAAGTTTACAAAGCCATCGGGTGGAAGGAAGCAATGGACAGGAAACAGTCCTGCAAGTTGAAGTTTTGGATGATTGAAAAGATTGATTTTTCCAGCTGTTGCCCTGTAAAGTATGTCAATAAATTTTACAGCGTTTGTAATACCATAGTTCCAGTATGAGATTCCTTCAACCCATCCACCTGATGTATCAAAATTATCAAGATAGGATTTTATCGCTTCACTCACATTATCAAGGATTTCTTCAAAATATACTCCATTTCTTCCTGCCAGAATTACAGAAACACCTATATTTCCACAGCACACAGCGCACCAGTTTGAGTCATGTCTTTTGAACCATCCATAGTCTTCCGGATGCCGGTAAAATGGTATAAAGATTCTTTTTTCAAGTTCATGTATAATTCTTGATTTTATGTTTTCATCAAGTCCATCACAGGAAAGAGCATAGATTTCTGCAAGTTTTGCTGCCGTTGATGTAGCAAGTAAGTCTATATAAGTGTGATCAAAATTAAGTTTTTCAGGCAGGTGGGCTGGTGCTGACCAGATGGGTTCATTGCATGTATCCCAGATGTAATCCTGCAGTTTTAATAGGTATTGCTGTTTTCTGGTTAGATAATAAGCCATTGCGAGAAAAACAAGGTTTTTTCTTTTCTCCGTCAATGGCTGATGATAATCGGCTCTTTTACCTGTTATATGATAAAGCCTGAACAAGGAATAATCAGTGTCGGGTATTGGTTTTTTTAAAATCCTGTCTGCTTCTCCTGTGATGTTTTTTGATACAGATTTTCTAATCTCATTTTTTTTCAGTACAGCATCCTTTACAGGAACCGAAAAATCATGGATGTTCATTATGTACCACCTCATAAAGAGCAATAATATTTTCAAGATTTGTACTGTTATCAATCTCTGTTGTTGAACCGATAAAATAACCAGCTCCTGCTTCCCTGATTGCCTGTCTGCATATATCCTTTACACTTTCCCTGCTTCCGAAAGCAAGAAGCTGGCTCATATCAATTCCTCCAGCAAGAAAAATTCTTTTACCATATTTTTCTCTTATTTCTTTTATGCTCATTCCGGCAACTGTTTCTATTGGATTGAGCCCATCAATTCCTGCTTCAATCAAGTCATCCATGACATCCATCAAATATCCGTCAGAGTGAAAAAGGCATTTGAATCCGTGTTCGTGCCATGCATCATTGAGCCTTTTGAGCCTGGGGAAAAACTCTTTTCTTAAGAATTGAGGGCTGTGCAAAAGCCTTTCCTTGCAGGCAATGTCTCCGTATGTTAAAACACAGGGTGAGAGTTTTATGTCAGCAATCGCATGGCATATCGCGATATTCATTTTTGTGTACTCTTCAAGGAATTCTGAAATAATATCAGGCTGGTCTGCGTAAACAAAAGAAAAAAGTTCAAATCCGATTGTAACCCTGACTTCATCCAGTCCTGTGCCGTGCTGCGCGAGTAGATTTACGGTATCCCCAATGGCATTCTGGACTTTGAGAAAATTTTTGTGATATTCGTCTCTGTAAGCAGACGGATTTTGTTCAATGGCTTCTGTTTGTTCCTTTATTTTTTTAATCCATTTTTTCAAAAATTCAATGGCTCCATTTTCATCGTTGAAAGGTCTTTTTTTAATCCAGGTTGTTTTTTCACGTACTGAAACATGGCGTACAAATCCGAATTCATCAACAACATCCTCTTCAGCAACAGGACCGAAACCAACGCTTCTTGTCATATCAAGCAGTTTGTTGACAGCCTTTCCAGCAATTTCAAGGAGTTTTTCCTGCGTCTTTTCGTCCTTTGAGAGAGGAGGAATTTTTTTCCCGCTGAAATATTCAAAAGCAGCATCACACCTCAAAAGGTCATAGATGGGGACTCTGTCTGTTTCCTGAAAAGCCATTGTTTTTTCAACTCTCTCCCTTTTTGTCATCTCAGCCATTTTATTTCAGCCTTTCTGAGTAAAGCATAATAACATCAACTGTTTTTAATACGGTTTTTAACCTTAAAGTGTTTTTTGATTTTTCCCATTGTACGCTGCCATTCTCAACAGATTCGGCTTTAATTATATTAACGGCATCGTTAATGGTCAAACTTAATTCCTTTTCCCGGTCTGACCAGTTGAGAAGGACAATTGCTATACCTTTTTCTGATTGGAGGAGACATCCTTCAACAAGATCTTCTGATATTTCAACAAACCTTGGGGTACTGGCAATTTTTGCAGGTATTGTTACCATTTTCCTTGCAGATTCTGACCAGCCGGTAGGAAGCTTTTTATAATCTGATCTGTCAGGGCTCAAAGAATAATTGATTCCTGGCCAGAATCCAAAATAAAATATTTTTCCACTGTTATACGATGCTTCAACTATTGCGGAAGACCCGTCTTCAAATACTGCAAGCGTTTTTCCTGTTGTTGGTGTTAAAAGCACAGTCTGGAATTTTATTGAGATATCCTCAAAGCCAAATCTCTGGTCTTTTACAAGAATTTTTGTCTTTTTCAGTCTATCAATTTCTGAAGGATGGGGCTGCGTGGCTTTTTCAACAGAGACCTGTTTGATGCCTGTAAGTTTTGTAAGTATACTCAACGGTTCATCATATTCTGAAGAAGCGCAGGCTCCCGGCATCATGACAATTGTTTTTCCCTTTTCCAAAAACCTGACTATGTTTTTCTGGGCTCTCTCAGAAAGATTCGGTGCTGTGATATAAAGGATTGAATAGTTGTTTTTTTCTAAAATACCATCTTCAATATCAAAATCATCAATAAAATCAACCGGATAATTTTCGTGTGTAAGAGCCTGGTGAAGTCCATAGAGTTCCCATAAATAGGCAGGCATTTTTGGTCCTTTATCCCATACCTGGGCTGCCTGCGGGAAAAGGATCGCAACAGTGCCATCGCGCGGTCTTCCCGGTCCAACAAGCTTTTCGCTTCTGCCAAGGAGTCTCATACCTTCTGATAGAGATTTATATACCTGTTCTCTTTCGGACCAGCCGTCGGCAAAAGCAAGTCCTGGTCCAAAGATATAGGGATCAATTGCTTTTGCTCCATGTCCAACAAGTGCCATGATTTTGTATTTTCCACCCTCCGGTACTCTTCCTCCTGTGGTATGACCCACAATATAACCGCCGTATTCAATATTTCCATGTCTTGCAGCACATCTTAAAAGGTCTCCGTACATTGACCAGAGTTGAGATTCACTATCTCCAAACCAGTCTTCTGTCCATATGCAGCTGACCGCCTTTTTTCTTCCGAGGTCAAACCAGTCAGGCATTCCCATCCCGGCATCAGGACCTGCATCCCAGTTATTTGCAATTTTTTCTCCTGGTGAGGGGATGAAAAATCTTCCTGGCCAGTTGTTTAAATTTGTGGTGGTCAGAATGTTATTGTTATATGCCCTCTGAAATGCTTTTGTTGCCGCTGCAAATGATCTGCTCAGTGATTCAGTGAAAAATCTTGTTGTCCAGAAAAAAAGCCGTTTATCAGCCAGAGATACCTTTTCGCTCAATTTCATCGGGAATATCTCATCCCAGGAATTTTTACCGAAACTTTGTGGAGTAAAATTTTTTGATTTAAGATAATCTCTGAAAACAGTTAACCTTGAAACATCTTTCTTTACCTCATCTATCTGATGCGGATAGTACCAGCCCGGTTCATCTGCCATATGGAATAAAACCATTTCATCGTCTTTATGTCCCATATTTGAAAAAGACTTCTTCAAACCGGTCAACCAGTTATCAAGATAATCATCAGTAACCATTGAACTGTTGTAGTCAAAATAAGAAGGAGGATTATAGACAGCCCCGCGAAATCTGTTAAAACCATATTTTCCAGCAATCATTCTTATTTCTTCCGGTTTGATATTTCCCCAGTGCCATATCTGAACTGTGTTATGCCCGAGCATTGAAAGAATATTCAGACCATCCTGGAGTGTTTCCGGAGTGCCATCAAGACTTATAAGACCATTTGCGACTATGATTTCTTTTGGCCTTTCTTCGGGCATAATGGCATATTTTTTTGCAAAAGCCAGATATTCCTTAAATCTGTCAGTGCTTGACTGGATTAATTCCGAAAGTTTTTCAGGCTCGTCAATGCCGTACTTTGGAACAAAGACGCTGACTGAATTTCCTGCTGTTGTAACACTGAAATTTTTAATATTATGCAATTTTGAATCAGAAACTTTTCTGAAATCGAAACTAATAATGGCTTTTTTTATTGACGCTCCTGCCATTTCGCACATGATTCTTGATAAACCGACACCATCTTTCAACTGAGTGTCAAGATTTATCCAGTCAGTTGATGTTCCAGCAGTTAAAAAACCGGCATTTATTCTTCCTTTTTCTGATGAAAATGATACAGATACACCACCTGCTGGTTTTCCATTTTTATCAACAGGCACTATTTCAAGGATTGATGGATATGTTCCAAGAAGGATTATACCTTCATTATACAGTGGTAGGATTTGAGATTTACCGTGGCCTGCGGTTTCCCAAACATATGGTTCCCCTATCAAGAATCCATCCCTGTCAATGGTCCATTCAAATACCTGCGGTACTCCCCAGCCAACCTCATAAAGTTTCTGTCCGTCAGGCGAAAAGCAGATATCCCACGGGCTGTTTGTTTTACTTCTTGTGGAATAGAATTTTGGGGAACCATAAGGATATCCATTTGAATCAAGATTGTAAACCATTATTCCTGCCTCATCTTTACCCGGATTTTCAAGCATTCCGGAAAGATAAAGTTTTGATTTCCTGGTGTCAAGAGCCATTCCATAAAGAATTGTTCTTTTCTTTTCAGCAACAAAGCCATCAGGATATCTCTTTGGAATATCCGAAATGGGTTTGCCATTTTTGTCCAGGTCCCAGACCGTGAGATTTTCATTTTTATTATACTGGCTGGCAACATAAAGTTTTCCTTTAATAGTGTCGAGAATTGCAAAAACATCGTAAACAAAACCGGGTACCCTGCAAAATATTTTTGAAGCAGGTTCTTCTTTACTGATTGCACCAATAACATAAAGTATTTTTGCGACCGGATTGAAAACGAGAAGATTTATCGGGTTAACCCCTGATTGGAGGTTCTCTCCATCTGATGCAGGAATCCCTGAAGCATCAAGCTTTCTGATTGCGATTGTTCCATCCTTCCTTGCTGCATAAAGAATACCCGAGTTTTCGTCAATTGCAATAGGTCCTTTCAGTTCGGTGCATTCAACTGTGTTTTTTTCTCCAGCATATGGTTGATAAACATAGAGATGGTTTGCTCCAGCTGAGTAAATTTTTTTATATTTTGGAGAATACACAAATTTTAAATACTGCTGTTCAGGACCAATGCTGACTGTTTTGAAGGCAGGAGGAAGAGGAGTTTCAGATTCAATGGATTTCAATGTGACTCTCATTTCAAGCCCTGAAATTCTGTTGCCAAGGAATCCCCAACCCAGGTGCATCGTGGCAAAAGCGATATCAGGGGAAAAATTGATACACTGGGCTTTTTCCCTTATAAATTTTTCTGTTTCCCTTGAAATTCTTATTGATTTTCCGTCCGGAGAAATCTCGATCTCCTTCAGGGATACACCATCACTAACGAAGTTTCCGGTAAATGAATCCATAAAACCTGTGGATACAGCCGCAATTATCCTTCCAGGGGTTTTTGAAATACTCACGGCCTGTACGGTCAGGTTATCAACAATTACCGGATCGCCCTGCGGTTCTCCGGATTTATCAAGCAACCAGTAAGCAAGTTTGTTCTCGGGTCCTTTAAAAAAAACCGCCTTTTCAGTGGCAGCGCAGATCATATATTCCGCGGGCCCATTTTTCACCGAATACGAACGTGTATTCAAAACCACACCTTTTTCATCAAGGTCGCAGACCTGAAGGACAGAAGGATATGTTCCAAGATACAGTTTGGTTGCATCTGCATTGAAATTGATGGAATATTTACCGTGTCCGGGGACAGAATAACCAACTGGCTTTGACGCAGGGTTTCCATTTTCATCAAGGTCTATCGCATATACACCTGAGCCTCCCCAGCCGACCGTGTAAATCCTGTTGAATTTAGGGTGTTTTGTAATCGCCGCGATATGTTTATAAGGATTGCCGCTTTCAAAAGCAACCGGTTTCCCTGCTGGTTGGCCGTTTTTGTCAAGGTTATACATCACAAGCGATCTTGAGAAATTTTCAAAACCCTTGACACCGGCAACACTGACACCGAGGAAAAGCTTATTGTGCTGTCTATCAAGATAAAGTGCTGTAACTGAACTCCATCCACCCGGTGGCAGCGGATCCGGCATCGGATCAGGATGATCTGAATACTTTCTTGCTTTGCCGGAGACAGTTCCATTCTGATTCAAATCAAATACCAGCAATCCTTTTCTTTCAGGGTCATATGAATATGTGCCTGCATAAAGCTTTTTCCTTGATTGATCTGCAAGAACACAGAAAATATGAGCTCCACCGGTATCTGTTGAACGAAGAATGCTGTATGGAAGCCTCATTTCCTGTTTCTGGGAATAACAATTCAATGCCAGTACAAGAAAGAATAAAACACACCCAACAATATTTCTTTTTTCCATTGCAACTCCCTTTACAGTTTTTTCATAAAACGAAAAAGTTCACTGACATATTTCCCTGTATTTGCTTTTGCGTTCCATAACTCCTGCGGCATATTCACAACAGGCTCAAACCCGGGTGATGAAATTCTGCAGTTTCCGTCTTTCAGAAAATCAATAAAAGACCAGGTTTCGTACAGGATAAATCCGCTGAATTTTTTATTTCTGTAAACCCTGTCGAACTCATCAACAAGATTTTCATCTGACCAGACATATCTGTTGACACTCAATGGAATATTTTTTTCAAAACACTTTTCAATCATTCTCTGAGCTGTCTGATCCTGTCCGAAAATGCCTGAAAATGGTTTCGCAAAAATCCTGAGTACTGCTTCGTCCATTATTCCTGAATCAATCCATTTTTCCCATTCAAATTCAATGTTTGCTGGATAAGCAAGTTTTCTGCTGCCGGGCCTTTCTGAAGCAGGTCTGAACCAGTCAGCATTTAGATTGACGCGTACCTTTTTGCCTTTTGAGCGTATGAGTTTACTCGCATCTGATAAAAATTTTGAATATGTACGGGTTCTTATTTTTGAAATTTCCTGAAAGATGTCAGTGTGCTTTTTTGAAATTTTTTCCAGCACAATGTCATTGAATCCATAATCCTGTGGAGTATCCGTGTGGCATGAATGGTTTTCCACCCTGAATTCTATTCCATCAACTCCGGCATCAATCATTTCTTCAATACAGGAAAACCAGAATTTTCTTACCTCTGGTTCTGTTTCACATAGACCACCCGGAAGATAGATATTTCTTCCGCGGGCAAAACCTATAAATCCCTGGGCTTTTGCCTGTCCTTTAAGACGGAATTTTCTTGAACCTTCCTGATATTCTTTGCCTGGTTCGGGATTGTTTGGCAGGTCAAGATAGGTCAATTCCGGACCTCTGCCTGTGTCAAAACAGAGCCCGCCTTTTCTGAAATCTTCCCATTCAGGAAACCAGATCGATGTGCCTGTTGCGTAAACACCAGGAATTTCTTTATATTGCTTGTTAAAAACACGAAGAAGGTTATCCCATGCATTTGAAAAGCATGGTTTACCATCTGTGAAATTTGTTGTGACCAGTATATATTTATCAGTAAGGTTGAGTCCTGAAAGGGTGATAACCCTGACCCTGTCATCCTTTCGTGTGAGAAGGTTTCCATAAACATCGTATACATCTTTTTCGGATTTTTCTACAGTTTCCTTATATCGAAAATCAATATTTTTCTTCTGGTACCTGTAATTGAGAGGGCTTGTCCATATCTCAATGTTTTCTTTTTTTATTCTTGTCGGGGAATCATCTTTGTTTGTCAGTCGTATTGTTTCTATGACTTCAGAATCAATTCCTTGCCAGAGGTCATCAGTTCTTCTTTTTATTCTTAAATGTGGATTTTTCGCAACAAATGGGTCAATCCAGGATAGAAATCCACCTACTCTGTACAATCGACCCCAGAGTCGTGCCTGCGGAGAACCCTCAGGGAAATCCCCGGAAACACCAGTTTCATAGGGCTTGAAGTATGCATATATTTCCATTCCATATCTGTGAGCACATTCAGAAGCAACCTTCAATGGATTTTCAAGCAGATTTATGGTTTTTGCATAGTAACCGTACTGATTCATATCGTAGAGCAGTGATGTATCGTTTTCAATTCCAGGCATCAAAAACCCACCATGACCATCCCCATAATATCCCCAGATAATCCTCTGGACGCCCTGCTCGGAAAGAAGCCTCATAAGGTTTTCAATGTGCTTTCTTTCAAGAACACATGGAGCACTCAGCGCATCGTCAGGGAAATCCACAAGAGCTTCAATCTTGAATTCTTTTCTCATAGTCAGAATCCATCGAATTCAATTTCTAATTATTTTGGTGAATACAGAAAGAGTCTTGATGTAAGACCTGCTGATTGCTGCGCTGCATTGAAACCGGTGTGAATCCTTATTGCGATAACATTCCTGCCGGGTTTGATTGCATCCGTCACATCCATATCTATCTCATTTGGCCTTTCATATGCATCCCTGTATGGACGGTGTCCGACGAATTTCCCGTTGACCCATATCCAGGCTTCTGTTTCAACAGCAGGAGCATAAAGAAAGATTTTTTTATTTTTGACAGATTGCGGAAGATTCACATCAAGTCTGTACCATATAACACCCATGTAGGGATAACCCTGTTTATCGCAATAACCCTGTCCGTAGAAAGGTACTGTGGTCAGTATCGTTTTCCAGTCTTTATCATTAAATTCCGGCAGATACCAGCCCATATATCTTCCATCATCCCTTGGATCAGGTGAAAATTTTACTTTTTCAGGTAATACAGCTATCATCTCACCTGTTTTTCCTGTCGTCATATCAGCAAGTTTTTGATAGTATTTCGCCCTGGACGCCGCGCCCCAGTAATAATAACCAACATCATCTCCGCCTCTTGCAGGATTCGGGTCAAAGTAAAACCTGCTCAATTTAGATGCCTGTGCTCTTACATCCAGCATTCTCTGCGCCTGTTTTGCTGCTTCCTGAAAATCAGCTCGCCATTCTGCTCTGTGCATTTCCATGAATGCCTTTAATGCTTCAAGGGTTGCTCTGTCAGCAGAAACATGCTCCTGGTGAACCTTTTCTTTTGCAAGGTTTTCCGCCTGTTTTATGTAATTTTCAAGTTTTTCAATCAACTGATCTGAATAAACATAAGGTAAAATCCTGTCTTCATGACCGAGCCACGGAGTTTTTTCCATTGTTGCTTCAAGTTCTTCCCAGAAATTCTTTACCGGCTCTGCTGCAGGACCATACCAGTTTGTGAAAAACTCATCCATCAATGCTTTTGCATCCAGGTTTGTATCCCACATCATCCTTGCATAAAGATAGGTCGGGAAGATGCCGGTTTCCAGCCTTATGGTCCTGCCTTCATTTGAAAAACCAGTAACCCCCCATTTTTTGTACAGTGGCATGTCATGCATATGTTTGCGGGCAAGGGGAATTGGAGCACCGCAACCAGCAAGCATATAATACATGTAGTTGTACATATAAACATTTCTGTACATTGAGCACCATTGTTTGATCATTTCCGCCTGTCTCTGCGTTTGCCATGATATCGGATTATCATAGGCATGAATTGTGTCGCACCATATTGCAGCAAACATAATCCAGATTTTTGGGTCAGGGGTTATTCCCTGAGGTGGGACATTTCTGTTTGCATAACCGTTTGTTGTGATAATGTGGTCAGGGAACTCTTTATAAACCTCTTTTGCGACTGCCTGTATCCATTCCATCCATTCTTCGGTTGTGCTGGTATCTGATGCAACGCCGACCCTTCCACCGGTATCAGGAAATCCAATATTTCTTTTAAGTGTTGAAGGGCTGTAATCTCTTGGATAGCCATCATCAGCACCGATTCCATAAGATGTTATACCTGGATTCTTCCGAAAATAATCTTTAATTTTTTCAGCTGCATATTTGACAGATTTTTCGCTTGTCAGATTTGGCATCCCGGGATTAGGATTTCCTTTTTCATCTTTTCCAAAGATATCCGCATATTCAGGATTATTAATTTCTTTTGCCGGGGGAAGAACACTTCTGACTGAGCTATCCCTGGGAATTGTGACAAAATCAAGAACAGGATTCATCATGTTTCTTATTTTCCATCTGTATTCCTGTATTCTCAGGTCATTTGCAAGAGGACCCCACCAGTTTCTCATTTTAAAATCAGGCCTGCTTAAAATATTCAGATTTTGAACGACAATCGTATCTTTTCTCGGAACAAATTCTCCATATTCACCTGGCATATACCATCTGACACCGAGCCGGTGGAGAAAGTTTGCAACCGCGTATTCTGTTCCGTGGTAGTATGGCTCATCATTTCCAGCAAGAAGAATTGTGTTTCCCTGCGTCAGTATAACAAAACCTTCTTCATCCCTGGTTGGAGTCAATCCTGAGGGAATCTTACTATCAAATTTTTTTGTGTAATTGCTTCTTCCGACAAGAATCAGATTTCCGGAAACCTGCTGATCATCCCCAACAACCGGAATTTTTGTTCCTGACATCTTTTCTATGTACTCCTGCAGATCCTTTGCGGCGGCTGCAATTTTGTTTGGTGCCGGCTGAGGATACCAGAATGTCTGAAGGGTTGGTTCTGTTGGAACACCTATCGCATCCTTTGAAACAACAATTGTCGCTTTTGGTACGCCTTTTTCAACAATGGTAATTTCTGCAAAACAATTACCTGCAACTGCTAATCCAACCAGCATCAAAACTATTCTTTTCATATTTCTCTCCTATTTTTGAAAAACAGGATGGAAAAAGCTCCATCCATAAAGTCTTGCTTTTCTCATCCAGAACCTGAATCTGATGGGTCCTGCAGGCGGAAATTTCATCACTGTTTTTGGGCCAGGTCCAAATGTCACAGGAATATCAACATCATCAGCAGGCCCATTGATAATGTTAATCTGGTCAAGGTGAGCATCATTTATTTTTCTTCCGAATATATCATCCACTTCAACCCTGATATAACCCTCGTTTTCTATTTCTGCATTGATGCAGAAACTTCCACCTCCTTCCCAGTCAATCGGGCTGGTTAAAAGCTCTCCTTCAGTTTCGCCTGCCTGATAGAAAATCCATCTGTCTCTTTTCAATGTGAGCAGATAAATCTCATTCAATTCAAGCAATTGTTTTCTGTTTTTTACGCTTCCATTGATGTCAGCCGCTGCAACTTCATGATGTCCATACGGGGTATTGCTTGAATAGAAGTACATTTCATCGCCAACATCTATGGGTGGAGTCCCGAATGGAACAGGAAGTTTTCCTTTGAATCCTTCGGGCTTGTTATTGGCAATAAAAGGTTCTCTGAGTGGTTCTCTTTTCCAGTTTATTCCATCGGGACTGTGGATTAGTTCGTTTGTGAATATACCTTTTACAGCATCATAGAACCATGTGAATGCAATATAGCAATTGTTTCTTATAAAAGGCGATATTCCCTGAAACTGTTTGTTCCTTCCGCGAGCGCCCCGCATACCTGGCTCGTCAAATATTTCAAGCCCCGGTGCATCAAGTTCATCTGTGTCAAGAATAACCTTTGAGACACTCCAGTGGATCAAATCTTCACTTTCACATCTTGCGATCTTTCTGTTCGCATGCCTGTCCATTCCGCAGTGTATCACAGGTCTTAAATAGCAAACATACTTTTTTATGTTTTCATCATAAAGCAGGATGTTCTGTGTGTCAGGAGAACCAATAATTACAGGACTTTCAGGCCAGATTGTCCATTCAATGCCATCATCGCTATCCGCAATGCATATCCCTCCGATAACATCTATCGGAAAATCAACATATAAACCTGTAAATCTTTTTTTTGCGCAGGGATGAGGTGTTGTTTCATTATCAATAATGCACATTCCCGCAGGACCTCCCCACCCGGAAAGATACCTGCCATTTTTATCCTTCATTTTTGCGTGAATCACTATATTGGGATGTTCTTTGTAAATAGGATCCTTTGCTATGTTGAGGGATGGTTTTTCCCAGTGGATGCCATCATTTGAGTATGAAAGAGCCATTGGTGTTTCACATCCAACAAGGTCGGTTTCAGGATTTCTTGCGATAAATACTGTGTACCACATACGCCATAGGCCGCTGCTGTCTCTTAAAACCGAACCAATACCTTCGCCAGGAGAAACAACAGGTTTTTTGTACCTCAATTCTGGTTGCCCAAAAGCCCTTCTCAGATAAAGCGTGTCCTCAACCAGTCTTTCATCAATAAGGGCAAAGGTCTTTTTTTCCATTTTATACCTCCACAACAAAGGCAACTCTTTCACCTTCAAGGATTATTTCAGCAGGATACCTCATTTTTATCGGTTTTTCAAAAGCCCTGTACACCATCAACTCTTTTGATTTCACATTTTTTATCTCTATCTTCCTTGCCACAGCAGGTTCTGGAAGGAGATTGGCAAGTATCAATGCTTTTCTCCCTGTTTTCATTGATTCAAAAAGGCTCCACCTGCAATGGGACCTTTTTTCAAAATCTCCTGAAATTTTTACCAGACTTTTTTCTTTCTTAAAAATGCCTTCGGAACTTTCAAGTATCCTGCCAGCAGAAACCAGGTAAAAAAGATTCCTTCGAATTCTGTTGATTTCCCTGATGTATTCCATGAGTTTTCTCATCGGTGGATAATCCAGATTTCTATTGTAATTACCAGGTCCGATCAGAATATTACATCCATTGACGACAGCGGTATTAACC
>Ga0116202_10001177_pt1 | contig 15317 bp, 18 predicted proteins | sample LakKivw325mmetaG_FD_94479 | JGI IMG/M metagenome (GOLD analysis project Ga0116202, IMG submission 94479) | Anoxic lake water microbial communities from Lake Kivu, Rwanda to study Microbial Dark Matter (Phase II) - Lake Kivu water 325m metaG | ecosystem: Environmental > Aquatic > Freshwater >...
ACGTTCTTCGCCGCGATGAACTTGGCGTATTCCTTCATGAACACCTTGCCCGGCGGACGCAGGTCGAAGTTCTTGGGATCGTCACGGAAGGACTCGCGATGCACGCGGCACCACACCAGGCGGCCGTCCGTATCAATGTTGATCTTGGTCACACCGAGCGTCGCGGCCTTGCGGAATTCGTCGGCATTCACGCCCTTGGCGCCCTTGAGCTGGCCGCCCGCCGCGTTGATGCGCGCCACCTCGTCCTGCGGGACGCTGCTGGACCCGTGCATCACCAGAGGGAACCCGGGCAACCGCTTCTGGATCGCGGCGAGCACGTCAAAGTGCAGGCCCTGCGAACCGGTGAACTTGAACGCGCCGTGGCTCGTTCCGATGGCGCAGGCCAGGCTGTCGCAACCGCTCTTCTTAACGAACTCCTCCGCCTGCGCCGGATCCGTCAGCTTGGCATCGGCTTCCGCGACGGAAACGTGTTCCTCCACGCCGCCCAGCTTGCCCAGTTCGGCCTCCACGCTGATCCCGCGGGCATGGGCTGCATCGACCACGCGCTTGGTGATCGCGATATTCTGGTCGAACGGCTCGGCGCTGGCGTCAATCATCACGGAGCTGTAGGAGCCGCTTTTGATGCAATCCATGCAGGTTTCCTCGTCCCCATGGTCCAGGTGCACCGCGAAGATCGCGTCGGGGAAGATCTCGTCGGCGGTGCGGATCATCGCCTCCAGCATCTTCTTGTTCGTGTAGGAGCGGGCTCCCTTGGACAACTGGATGATAAAGGGCGCCTTGCTGTCAATGTTGCCCTGGAAAAGGCCCATCGTCTGTTCGAGGTTGTTGATGTTGTACGCCCCGATGGCATACTTGCCGTACGCGTGGCCAAACAACTGTTTTGTCGAGACAATCATGTGTTCCTGCCTTCCTTGGTTCGCCAAAGGTTATGGTCGGTCCGGACATCCCCGGTCTGAAAGGACAGATACTCTAGGGACTGTCCGCCGGACGTCAACAACATATTCCCGTGTTTTTGCTGTTGCCAACCGGCGGGCGCTCTTGGCAAGTTCTTCGTCACAGCCTCCAGCACCCATGAGCGCCGACACACACGCCATCCCCTCCCGGGGTCACCTCTTCCACCGCACGGGACTGCTGCTCGGCCGGGACGCCATGCAGGCGCTCTCCTCCACGCGCGTGGCGGTCTTCGGCGCGGGCGGCGTCGGGAGCTGGGCCGCCGAGGCGCTCGTGCGCACCGGCGTGGAGAGCCTGCTTCTCGTGGACTCCGACACGCTTTGTTCGACCAATGTCAACCGCCAGGTCCAGGCGACCGCCCTGAACATCGGCACATCGAAGGTGGAGGCTTTGCGCCGGAGGCTCATGGAGATCAACCCCCATGCCCGCATCACCGCACACCATGGCGCCTTCACGGAACACACTGCCGGCCAGTTCCCGCTGGCCGATTTCGATTATGTCCTCGACGCGATTGACAGCCTGAAGAACAAGGTGCTTCTGATCGAACGGTGCCTCGAGGCCGGGGTTCGCTTCTACGCCTCCATGGGGGCGGCAGCCAAACTGGATCCCACCCTGATCCGCGTCGCCCCCCTCTCGCAGACCCGGATCTGCCCGCTCGCGCGCATGGTTCGCAAACGCCTGTACCGGCGGGGACTTCCCCTGGACTTCCTGTGCGTCTACAGCGAGGAACCGCCCGTGGATCCTGCGTCCGAAACCCTCTGCGGCACCGGCCAGTGCGCCTGCAGCCGCCGGAAGAGCCAGGCAAGCAGTCCCGATGCCAGCGACCCGGACTGGTGCGCTCTCAAGCGCCAGATCAACGGGACCGTGGTGCACGTCACGGCGTCCTTCGGTTTGACACTGGCCAGCCTCGTGATCCGCGACATTGCCCGGCGGCATCCGGCACGCCCCGGATGACGGAGCGCCTCTCCCGGCGGGACATCCTTGGCGGGATTGCGCTTCCGCCGCCTTTTCTGCTATGGTTTGCCCCTTGTCTGGAAGGAGCGTCTGGATCGCATGAGTGTACGTGTTCGTTTCGCGCCAAGCCCCACGGGGCATGTTCATATCGGCAACATCCGCGCGGCCATATTCAACTGGCTGTTCGCGCGTCACCATTCCGGCCGTTTCCTGCTGCGGATTGAAGACACGGACCGGGAACGCTCCACGCCCGAGGCCGTCCAAGCCATCCTCGACGCCATGGCCTGGCTGGGCATTCAGTATGATGAACCCCCCCTGTACCAGTCCACCCAGCTCGCCCGCCACCGGGAAGCCGCCGAAGCTCTCCTGCGGAGCGGTCACGCGTACAAGGAAGACAAGGGCGGCACCGGCCAGGGAGAATGCGTGGTCTTCCGCATGCCCGGAACCGATATGGGGTTCCACGATGAAATCAAGGGCGACCTTTCCAAGAAGGCGGCCGACATGAAGGACTTTGTCATTGTCCGCTCGGACGGCTCGCCGGTCTTCCACCTTGCCAATGTCGTGGACGACATCACGCAGGGGATCACCCACATCATCCGCGGGGACGATCACGTGGAGAACACCTTCCGGCATGTGGCGCTCTACCAGGCGCTCGGCGCTCCCGTCCCGCGCTACGCGCACCTGCCCATGATCGTCAACGCGCAGGGCAAACCCTACTCCAAGCGCGACGGAGCCGCCTATGTCGGCCAGTTCCGGGAGATGGGCTATTCCGCGGAAGCCCTCTTCAACTATCTGACCCTCCTGGGCTGGTCGCCGGGTGACGATCGCGAGAAAATGACGCGCGACGAAATCATTGCCGCGTTCACCCTGGAACGGGTCAAGAGCGCGCCCGCGCAAATGGACCTGCGCAAGCTCACCCACATGAACGGCCTCTATCTCGCGGCACTGCCGCTCGCCGAGTTCGCCGACGGCGCCCGCCGCCACCTGGAGCGCCTCGATTGGGGCCGGAACCTTGACGAAACCCTTTTCCTGAATGTCTGCCGCCTCCTGCAGTCGCGCACGCCCCTTTTTTCCCAGTCGGAGACATGGAAGTACTTCTTCGTCGAGCCCCCGGACTACGATGAAAAGGCGGTCCAGAAGAACCTCCGCAAGGAAGGAGCCCGTGCGGCGCTGGAAGCCGTCCGCCGCCATTTGTCCCCCGAACGTTTCTCGGATACCGAAATCCACGCGGCGATCCGGAAGGCCGAGGCGGAAATGGCTGTGGGCGAAGGAAAACTGAACCAGTTCCTGCGCGTCGCGGTCACCGGCTCCTCCATTGGCGCCGGCATCTATGAAACCATGGCCATAGTGGGGCCCGCCCGCACGCTGGCCCGGATGGACCACGCCATCCGTTCCCTGACCCTCTAACCGCACAACACGACCACCCCATGACAACACCCGAACCCGCCACCGCGCAGGCTTCCGATTTCATCCGCGACATCGTTGCCGAGGATATCCGGAGCGGCAAGCACAGCCGGATCATCACGCGTTTCCCGCCCGAACCGAACGGATATCTCCACATCGGCCATGCCAAGGCCATCTGCATCGACTTCGGAGTCGCCGCGGAATTCAACGGGGAGTGCCACCTGCGGATGGACGACACCAATCCCGCCAAGGAAACGATGGAGTATGTCGACTCCATCCGGAACGATGTCCGCTGGCTTGGGTTCGACTGGGGGCCCCATTTCTATTTTTCGGCCGACTATTTTGAGCGCATGTACGAGGCCGCGCGCACGCTGATCCGCCAGGGCAAGGCCTACGTCTGCGAGCTGACCATGGACCAATGGAAGGAGTACCGCGGCATTCCGACCCAGCCGGGAAAGCCGAGCCCGTTCCGGGATCGGCCGGCCGAGGAAAGCCTGGATCTCTTCGCCCGCATGCGCGCCGGGGAGTTTCCCGACGGCACCCTCTGCGTCCGGGCCCGGATTGACATGTGTTCCCCCAACCTGCACATGCGGGACCCCGTCATCTACCGGATCATGCGCGCCCACCATTACCGCACGGGCGACAAATGGCGCCTGTATCCCACGTACGACTTCGCGCACCCGCTCGAGGATGCCTTCGAAGGCGTCACCCACTCTCTCTGCACGCTGGAATTCGAGGTGCATCGTCCCCTGTATGACTGGTTCCTCCGCGAGTTGGGCTTTTCCCATCCGCCGCGTCAGATCGAGTTTGCCCGCCTGAACGTCACCTATACGGTCCTGAGCAAGCGGAAGCTGCTGGAACTGGTGCGTGACGGTCTGGTGTCCGGGTGGGACGATCCCCGGATGCCCACGATTGCCGGCCTGCGCCGGCGCGGCTTCACGCCCTCGGCCATCCGGAGTTTCTGCAAGCGAATCGGCGTCACCAAGTTTGACGGTTACACGGACATAGCGCTCCTGGAATTCTGCCTGCGCGAGGAACTGAACAAGACGGCGCCCCGCGCCATGGCTGTGCTTCGGCCCCTCAAGGTTGTCATCGAGAATTATCCCGCCGACCGCGTGGAATGGCTGGAGGCTGTGAACAATCCCGAGGATCCCTCTGCCGGCACGCGCCCGGTGCCGTTCTCCCGGGAACTGTACATCGAGGCTGAAGACTTCCTGGAAGATGCGCCCAAGAAGTTCTTCCGGCTCGCTCCCGGCCGCGAGGTCCGCCTGCGTTACGGCTACCTTGTGACTTGCACGGGCGTCGTCAAGGATCCCGCCACCGGCGCGATCACGGAAATCCGTTGTTCCTATGACCCGGCCACGCGCGGCGGCAACGCCCCGGACGGCCGCAAGGTCAAGGGCACCATTCACTGGGTTTCCGCTTCCCACGCGGTCCCTGCGGAAGTCCGCCTGTATGACCGTTTGTTCCGCGTGGAGCATCCGGAGGATGTTCCGGAAGACGTCGATTACAAGTCCAACCTGAATCCCGAATCGCTCCAGGTGCTGCGGGCGCTGGTCGAACCCGGCCTGGCCAAGGCCGCGCCCGACATCCGGTTCCAGTTCGAGCGCAAGGGGTATTTTGTGCAGGACTGCACCGACTTCCGCGAGTCAGCCCCCGTCTACAACCAGATCGTTCCCCTCCGGGACAGTTGGGCCAAGAGCGCAGGCGTCGGCGACTGAAAGGCCGCCTGTCGCTATCCTTGGGTTGACACCAGGTGTCGTCCATGGCACTATGGATCCAGACGACACAAGGGGAGTTCCCATGGCTGTTCTTATAGGCATGTCCACCTCCATCAAGGGGCAGAAGCACGAACTCGTGCAGGAAGAAACGTTCGTCGGGCGCAATCCGCAGAACCATATCGTCATCGACGACCATTCGGTATCCGGCCGCCACTGCAGCATCCTGCGTGATGAACGCAAGTACACCCTTGTGGACCTCGGATCCACCAACGGAACCCGGCTGAACGGCGAATCGATCATCAAGGCGCGCCTGCGCCCGAAGGATATCATCCAGGCGGGCGGCATTGAATTCATGTTTGACGGGCAGGATGTGGAACTGCCGGATACCGCTCCCCAGGATACAGCCCGCATTGAAGTGTCGTCCGAGCCTTCCTCCGTGCCGCCGTCCTTTCACACGGCGTCGCCTTTTGGCACCCGGCGGGACAGCCGCAAGCCTTGGGCCATCCTGACCTTCATCCTGATCGCGCTCGTCCTGATCGCGCTCGTGTATTTTGTGAAGAAGATCTTCGGATCCTGACAGCGCGTCCGGATGTCCTCCGCGTTTCATAAAGCGGATTCCTCCCGGGGGCTGACCCTGGTTGAGATTCTGGTGGCGGTTTCGGTCGCCACTCTCATAGTCACTGTGGCTCTTTCGCTGTACTTCACCTTCTCGGCTTCGTTCCGCCGGCTGGCCTCGCCACGGCGGCAGGAAGCCGCTTCCGCGATGGATGAAATCCGCCGTGACCTGAGTTGCTGCGTGCAGGCTGTTTTCAGCAACATTCCCGCGTTTGAAGTGGCGTGCTCCGAATCGGGCGGCAGGACTCCGTCCCTCTCCACGCTTGCCTTCCGGATGGCGGAACACCTCCCCGGCAACGAGGAAACCGCTCCACTGGCCATCCATCAGCGGCGTTATGCGCTTGTGGACTCCGGCAAGGCGTCCGTCCTGTTTCGCGAGTCCGTATGCCTTTGGGGTCCCGACGCCATGTCGCCGTCCACCTCCAATGCCATCCTGAAGGATATCACGCGGTTTGATGTGCAGGTCTTGGATGGCGGGCAATGGACCAATCGCTGGTCATCCGCGGGAGGCAGGATGTTCCCCAGGGCGGCCAGGGTCACGATGGCGTGGCGGGAGACGCAAGCCACCGGATCGGCGTCCATGCTGGTTTTCATTCCCGCCGGGAACAGCATTCCGCCCCCGCGCCGCCAAACGCCGGACCGCCGGCCGTCGTCATCGCCGGGCGCCGCTCGATAACGCCGGATCGCCGGCGCCGGCCCCTATTCCGTCAAGGCGGCCTTCGAGAAGTCACGCAGACGCGTCTGTGAGGCGTCGAAAACAATCACCATCTTGTCGCGGGCCAGCCGGGAGAGGGCGCGGGGATCCTTGTCGTAATCCCACTCCCATGTCGCGCGCCTGCCATCGCTGCTCACGGCCGTCGTGTTGCGGATATCGCCCGGGACGCCGATCCGGCTGACGATCCGCATTCCATTCAGGAAGGGGGAAATCTTGGCGCTGACAACCGGGTCCAGCGGATCCGGGAGATTCTCCGGCGGCCCCATTTCCGGCAGGCTGACCGACAACTTGCAGGCCGCCGTGCCGGCGCCCGACAGCGCGGCCCCCAGGCTGTCGAAAAAGGGCTGCCGCAGCAGCGCGTCCACCCGGGTAAACTTCACCGCAAGGTCGACATTGCGCCATCCGCCAGACGACCGGATCTGCACCTTCCCCAGCAGGACACCCTGAGTCTCCAACGGCTTGAAACGGCGACGGATGGCCTCTTCGTCGAACAGGTAGGGAATATCCTGCATGCGATTGACCAGCACTGGCGCTTTGGCGCCTCCCGCCCCCTCCAATTGTCTGCCCACACCCTGCGTCATTTCCATCTGCTGGATCATATGCAGGGGGATGGCGTAGACGACACGCCATGTGCCGGATCCGTCGGACGCGATGTCGAGCGTGGAATCCACCTTGATGCACCCCCCGGCCAGCACCAAGAGCAGCAGCAGAGGAGTCATCCGCTTCGGCGATGCATTGAACCACGGCTTTTTCACAGGCGGCCTCCTATCGGCGCATTGGTGGCGGGAAAGCGGAAGATGGTCTCTCCCGGTTTGGCCATCCCCTTCTCCCGCGCCAAGCGCTCCACAAATTCGGGATCCGTCCGGAACCGCTGTTGCTTCTCGTTCAGGTCGCGGATGCGGGCCTCCAGCCGGGCGTTGCCTTCCTCCAGCCCCCGTTTGCGCCGCTGCAATTCCTGGTAGTTGTGGGCCCTTGGAACGAACACGCAAATGATCGCGATCACCACGCAGACGATCACGACAATCCACGCAAAGCGGTAGAGCATTACCCAGAAGTTCACGAACCCGTCCCCATCCTGTCCTCCACCTGGCCATCCGTCCCGAGGCTCAAGCCGCCGCCGGGGCCCTGTTCAGGCGCCCCGGCGGGCGACACATGCGCCTCAGATCACTCCGCCATACACCGCGTGAGAGCCCAGCATCTCCTCGATTCGCAGAAGCTGGTTGTACTTGCACACGCGGTCCGTGCGGCACAGCGACCCTGTCTTGATCTGTCCGGCGTTTGTCGCCACCGCAATGTCCGCGATCGTGGCATCCTCGGTTTCGCCCGACCGATGGCTCACCACCGCGGTGTATCCCGCCTGCGTGGCCATCCGGATCGCCTCCAGCGTCTCCGTCAGCGTCCCGATCTGGTTTACCTTGATCAGGATGGAGTTGGCGATGCCCTGGGCAATGCCCTTCTGCAGGAACTTCGTGTTGGTGACGAACAGGTCGTCGCCCACAAGCTGGCACTTGTCGCCCAGCTTGACCGTGAGTTTCTTCCACCCATCCCAGTCGTTCTCGGACATGCCGTCCTCGATGCTGATGATCGGGTACTTGGCGCACAACTTCGCGTAAAAGTCCGCCATCTCGTCGGCCGTGTGGACGGACCCGTCGCTCTTCTTGAAGACATAACGCTTCTTGGCGGCGTCGTAGAACTCGCTGGAGGCCACGTCCAGCGCCAGGAAGACATCCTTGCCGGGTTTGTAACCCGCCTTCTTGATGGCTTCCATGATGACATCCAGCGCCTGGGTGTTGCTGGCCAGCTTGGGCGCGAAACCGCCCTCATCCCCCACCGCCGTGCTCAGTTTCAGGCCCTTGAGAACGCTCTTGAGGGCGTGGAACACTTCCGTGCCCATCCGCAAACCTTCCGCGAAACTCCTGGCGCCCTTGGGCATGATCATGAATTCCTGGATGTCAATGGGGGCATCGGAATGCGCGCCGCCGTTCATGATGTTCATCATGGGCACCGGCATGACCTTGGCGTTCGTCCCGCCGATGTAACGGAACAGCGGCAACCCGCAGTACTCCGCCGCCGCCTTGGCGGCGGCCAGCGACACCGCCAGGATGGCGTTGGCGCCCAGCTTGCCCTTGGTGGCGGTGCCGTCCAGCGCGATCATGGCCCCGTCGATACCCACCTGGTCACGGCAATCCCAGCCGATCAACTTCGGGGCAATCGTTTCGTTGACGTTCTTGACCGCCTTGCGCACCCCCTTGCCCAGATAGCGCTTGGCGTCGCCATCCCGCAGTTCCACCGCCTCATGCTCGCCCGTGGAGGCGCCCGACGGCACAGCCGCGCGGCCGATGACACCGCTTTCCAGGGTGATGTCCACTTCCACAGTCGGGTTGCCCCGCGAATCCAGAATCTCCCGCGCCACGATACTTTCAATCAACGCCATGATACTTCTCTCTTCCTTATGATTGGTTCTGCCGCTCCACGGCCCCGTTGTCTACCCGCACAAGATATGCCACCTGCAGGCGGGTTTCAAGAAAATCCAAGCGATTCGAGGGGGCAGACAATACGGCCCCCCGGCGGTCCGGGACTCTTCCGTCCGGCCCTGCAATGTCCTGCGTCCGGTACGGACGGGCCGCCGCTGTCCCGCCCGGCATCGCCCCCGCCATTGCTCTAGACACTCCCCCCCCGTTAGGCTATACATCCCGCCATCCATGGAGGCACTTTCATGAAACTCCTCGTCACAGGCGGCGCCGGGTTTATCGGCAGCAATTTTGTCCGTTACGTCCTGTCGAATCACCCGGAGGATGCCGTGGTGAATTTCGATGCCCTGACCTACGCCGGCAACCTCGAAAACCTTTCCGACCTCCAGGACAACCCCCGCTATACGTTCGTGCACGGCGACATCGCTTCCCCGCGCGACGTCTCGAAGATTTTCCGGGATCAGCCAATCGATGTCATCGTCAACTTCGCCGCCGAAAGCCATGTGGACCGCAGTCTCCACATGGGGCCGCGCACCTTTATCCGCACAAACATCCTCGGCACCCAGATGCTCCTGGACGCCGCCCGCAAGCACAAGGTCAGGCGTTTCCTCCAGGTTTCGACGGATGAGGTTTACGGCAGCCTCGGCCCCACCGGAGCTTTCACCGAGGAAACGCCGCTCCAGCCCAACAACCCGTACGCCGCCACCAAGGCCGGCGCCGACTGCATGGTCCGCGCCGCCAGTCATTCACACGGACTCGACGCGGTCATCACCCGCTGCTCGAACAACTTCGGCCCCTGCCAGTTTCCCGAGAAACTGATCCCGCTGATGATTACCACCGCCCTGGCCGACAAGCCGCTCCCGGTCTATGGCGACGGAATGCACGTCCGCGACTGGATCTATGTGGTGGACCACTGCTCCGGCATAGACACCGTCCTGCGCCGGGCCAAGTCCGGGTCCGTCTACAACCTTGGCGGGAACTATGACGTCCCGAACATTCAGATCGTCAAGGGCGTCCTGAAGATCCTTGGCAAACCCGAGAGCCTGATCACCTACGTCAAGGATCGCCCGGGGCACGACCGTCGCTATGCCATGGACAGTTCCCGGGCCCGGCGCGAACTGGACTGGACGCCCGCGCACCGGTTTGAGGACGCCCTGAAAGCCACTGTGGATTGGTATGTGAATCATCCTTTGTGGTGGCAGCGGATCCGGAGCGGCGAGTACCTGAAGGCCTACGAAAAGCTATACGGGTGGCGCGATGAGCAATGCCGTTGAATCGCACCTTTCCGCCCCCGTCCAGCCGGTGCCGGAACGCACCCTTTCCGCCCGCACAGCCTTCTCGGGGCGACTGCTGAAGGTCGAGGTCCTGGATGTGGAACTCGAACCCGGTGTACGGGCCGTGCGGGAAGTCATACGGCATCCCGGCGCGGTCGCTGTGGTCGCGGAGTGCCAGGACGGCCGGTGGGTATTCGTGCGCCAGTTCCGCAAGGCCGTCGAGCAATCCCTTCTGGAGGTCGTCGCCGGCGGGCTCAATCCGGGCGAGGCCCCCGAGTCCTGCGCCCGGCGCGAAATGCACGAGGAAACCGGCCACGAGGTTCTTGCCCTCCGCCCTCTCGGCTCCGTGTACCCAACCCCGGGCTACAACAGCGAAGTCATCCACTTGTTTCACGCCACGGTTTCCGCCTCCCGCGCGACCCGGCACCAGGGCGACCACGATGAGCGTATCAGCGTCGAGTATCTTACCCGGCAGGCTTTCGAGGACCTGATCCGGCAGGGAATGGTTCGCGATGCCAAGACGCTGGCCGCCTGGCTCCTGTACAAGTCCGAGGAACCGGCACACTCCGGGCCAACCCCGGGCCGGACCCGGAAGGTTCCGGCAAAGGTTGTGCCTGGCTGAGTTTCCCTCCGGAAGAGATTGCCGAAAAAAAGCATTGCGGCAGGCGGACAAAAAGGAAAACATCCTGCCACCGAATGGAAGATCCTCACACCAACAACCGCATGGGAATCCTCGGGGGAACCTTCAACCCCGTCCACATGGGGCATCTGATTCTCGCCCAGGACGCCATGGAGCATTTTGATCTGGGCTCCGTCCTGTTTGTCCCCTGCGCCCGCCCGCCGCACAAGCCCGTTCGCGATCTCATTCCCGCGGAACACAGGATCGCCATGCTGGAGGCCGCCCTTGAGGGCGATCTGCGCTTCCACGTGTCGCGGGTGGAGACCGACCGCGGCGGCACTTCCTACACCATAGACACGGCGCGGGAACTGGCCCGCCTTTATCCCGGCAGCGAACTCCACTTCATCCTCGGCTCCGACTCGTTGCTGGAGTTGCACCTGTGGAAGGACATCCCGGCCCTGCTGGAGATTTGCCGGTTTGTCACGCTGGCCAGGCCGGGCGCGGAGTACGACTCGCTGATCGGCGCGGACCTGCGCCTCCCGGATCCCTGGCCCGAACGCCTCAAGCAACGCATCCGGATCGGGCATACGGTCAGCATCTCCTCCACGGACATACGCTACCGGGTTGCGGAAGGCCTGGCCATTCGCTACCTTGTGCATCCGGCCGTTGAGATGTACATTGCCGAGCATTCCCTCTACAGGAGTTAAGCACGATGGAAAGCATGGATATGGCGCGTCACGCAAAGGAGGCCCTGCTGTCGAAAAAGGCAGCCGGATTGCTGATCCTGGATGTCCGAACGATTTCCCCCGTCACCGATTACTACGTGATCGCCTCCGGCGCCACTGCCCCCCAGTTGAAGGCCATGGCCAACGCCGTCCATCGCGAGTTCAAGAATGCCGGCGTTCATCACTTCCGGCGATCCGGAATGCCGGAAGACGGGTGGGTCGTCCTCGATTACGTGGATGTGGTCATCCACATCTTCCTGCAGGAAGTCCGCGACTATTATGCCATTGAAGAGTTGTGGGCCGATGCTCCTCAGATAGATTGACCACATCCCCGATTTCCTCCGAGAAGTCCGCATCCAGCCCTTGCGTGGCGAGGATCTGATCGGCGAGCGCTTCGAGATCCAGGGCTGGAGTTCCTTCCCCGGCAGTCCCGCTGGAAATGGCCTCCGGATGGCTCATGGCATTCAGGAACTCGCTTATCGCGGCAATCCGGGCCGTCAACGCATCGTCTGCCTGTGAACGGTCCCCTTCTTCCATGCGGAGCGCATGCCACACCCCGAAGCCAAGGACCAATCCCGCGGCGGCGGCGAGAATGGCCCGGCGGTAAGCGTCCAATACACCCCGCGCCCGGATGGGACGGCTGTCGGCGGCCCTCAGCACGGCGGCGACAACGCGCTCCGGGGCATCGGGTGCATGGGCGGAAAGACTCGCACCCAGGGCGCGACAGTCCGCGGCATAGGCGCGACAGTTGGCGCAGCCTGCCAGGTGCTCCCGCAGCCGGACCTGCAACGTTGCGGGCAGTTCCCGCGTGGAATCCAACAGTATGGCTCTTTCCGCATCCGAACAGTTCATGTGAGTTCTCCCTGTAAGTCCAGGTTCGCCAGACGCTTCCGCAGGTTCCCCACGGCATAATGCATCCTGGCCAATGCCGTATTGACCGATACCTTCTGAATGCGGGCAATCTCCTTGAAAGGAAGATCGGCTTGCACCCGCATCAGGAAAACCTCCCTTTGTTCCGCAGCCAATGCCTCGACCGCTTTCCCTATCGCCGCCGCCACATCCTTCCGCCCGGCCAATGTTCCCGGCGAGGCGCCGCTGTCAGCCATGCAATCCGCCAGTGCCAACCCCTCCCCGCCGCCCACTTCCTGCTCCAGGCTGATGGTTCCCTTGGCGCTGCGCAGCCGGTCAATCACCACATTGCGGGCAATTCGGAAGATCCAGCCCCGGAAACTTCCCCGGCGATAGTCCTGCGCCTTCCGGATAACCTTCAGCCACACCTCCTGGAAAGCCTCATCGGCATCGTGTGCATTACCGGCCATTCGGAAGATGAACCCGTACAACATCCTCCGGTACCGTCCAACCAAGGCGCCAAGGGCCTCTGAGTCACCCCGGATATACCCTTCCAGCAGTTGCTCGTCGCTTAACTCCATGCGTCCATGCCTTTCCCTTCCCCGCATGTGTCTTTCTATATCAACGGGCCGGAATCAGCGAATATTTTATGGAATTTACAGGTTGACTTGCCGGGTCCGGCGGCTATGATAGCGCGGTTTTTGCCGGTTCAGGGGTATTTTCAGCGAGGATACAGACATATGCCGAACATCAAGAGTGCAGCCAAGCGCGCAGAGCAGGCCGAAAGGCGGCGCCTGCGGAACCGGAGCACGAAAAGCTCCATTGCCACCGCAAGACGGACCTTCCTGTCCGCCGTTGAATCCAAGGACAAAACCAAGGCCTTTCAGGCGTTTCAGGCCCTGTGTTCCATTCTCGACAAGTCGGTCAAGCGCGGGATCATCATGAAGAATACCGCGGACCGCGGCAAGGCGCGCGCTTCCGCCGCGCTGGCCAGGATTGGCTGAGGCAACAACAGGCAACAGCAAGACGCCGTGCCCGGAGCCCCGTGCACGGCGTTTTTTCGTTCCTGGAAGTCCTACCAGTGTTCCACGATCGTCCGCACAATGCGGTGCGCCAGATCGGCGGCGGCATCGGGCAAAGCGTCCCGCCGCGCACTGGGGAGATCAACAAGGGCCTCGAAGTCCTTGTACCCCTCGACTTTCGATGTCCGTGCCAGCACTTCCTGTCCCGGCAAACGCATCCAGGTCACATCCGCCACCAGTGTCAGCCGGTATTCCCGCGCCGTCGTGGCCCGGTCCGACCGGTACCGCAGGGGGGTCAGGGTGTATTTCCGCAATGTCACTTCCACGACGGTATCGGCGCCACTGCGGTCAGCCACCTTGAGTGAACCGTCCTTCTGGAATTCCTGGATGGTGGCGCTGGTGGTCAAGGTTTCCAGGCCGGGCTCGCCCGTCTCGTTCACAAAGACCGGGACGGCGACAGAACGGATGCCGGGGGGCAGATTGCTGCCGAGCTTGTAACCGGCGCATCCGGTGAAAGCAACCGGAACGACCGCCGTCACGCACAGGACCATCGCCAGACGCAGATTCCGCTTCATGGTTTCCTTCCTTTCAATTCCGCCTGCCGCTGCCGGGCCGTTTCCGCCAGCGGTGACCGGGGATAACTTGCCGCAAACTCGCCGTACATCCGTTCCGCCACTTCCGGCCTGCGCGCCACCCGTTCGTAGAATTCCGCCTTCTCGAAAGCCAGCGTCGCCAGGCGGGTGTTGAGCGTTCTCAAATGCGTTTCGGCGGCCGCCGCATCCGGGCTGGCCGGGTAGGACCGTATGAAAGCCGACAACGCGGCGCGTGCCGCGTTCAGGGCATTTTCGTCATTCCGGCGTTCTTCCGAGAGGCGATAGAGGCAGCAGGTTTCCCGGAAAGCGGCACTCTCCGCCCACCGGGTGCCGAAATACCGGCTTTGCGCCAGTTCGTAGGCGGCTACGGCCTCCTCGTCCTCCTGGTTCATTTCATGAATTCTTCCGATCAGGAACTGGGATTCGGCCGCCCAGTCCCCCGAGGGCGCATTCCTTATGACTTTCTCGAACATTGGCAGCGCCCGTTCCGGCGCCGGGAACCCGCCCAGGAAGAAAACCCGGCCCACCTTCTGCGACATCACCTGTTCGGCAATCTGGAACTGGGCGTCCAACACCTGCTTGTATTCGAAACGCCCGGGGTAGTTATCCACCAGATACTGATACTCGTCGAACGCCGCCTCCACTTTGCCCCGTTTCCTTTGTATGTTCGCGAGGTTCAGTTGCGCGACGGCGGCACGGGGCGAATCCGGCCAGGCATACACCAGCGCCTGGTAGGCATTGGCCGCCTTGCGCAGATCCTTGTCCCTGTAGTATTCGTACGCCAGCTTTTCCTGCTCCAGATCGGTTGGCGAGGACGGGCGCCGATACCAATGGACACCTCGCTTGAGGCGGGGTTTCCCCTCTTCCGCCACGGAACGAACGTCCCCATCCGGAACCCTGTCGTATCCCGCGGCGCCCGAATGCGAGGCAAAGCCGCAAAGCAGGACCACCAGAATGAAAGGAAGCACACTCATGATCCGGCGTACTCTATGGGCGGCAAGCGGGCGCGGTCAAGCACTTTGGTCCTCAAACTCCGCTTTCCAACCGGTCGCAAGGCCCTATACTGGTGCGGGAGGAGAGGAAGGGCCATGAGGATGCGCCGTACCTATCGCGTGCGCGGGCTGGACTGCGCCGAGGAAGTGGAATCGCTGAAGGCCACCGTCGGCGAGGTGCCCGGCGTTTCCAGCCTCACCTTCAACCTGCTGAACGGAACGATGTCGCTCGACCTTCCGTCCGGCGCCTCCGACAGCGCCGTCCTGGCCGCGGTACGCCGTTCCGGACTTCAAGCCGCACCGCTGGCGGAAGGCGGGGAAGTCCTGATGCCCCCGGAAAGTTTTTGGGAACGACGCGGGCGCCTCTTGACCTGCGCCGGCAGCGCGATCGCACTGGCGATGGGGATAGCCC
>Ga0116202_10001178_pt1 | contig 15314 bp, 12 predicted proteins | sample LakKivw325mmetaG_FD_94479 | JGI IMG/M metagenome (GOLD analysis project Ga0116202, IMG submission 94479) | Anoxic lake water microbial communities from Lake Kivu, Rwanda to study Microbial Dark Matter (Phase II) - Lake Kivu water 325m metaG | ecosystem: Environmental > Aquatic > Freshwater >...
ACCTTCATTAGCAGTTGCGCCGAGCGTTACTTCCCGAACTTTGCCGGTCCACTTCTCTGTGGGTATCTGTACTGTAACAGGCATCTATGCGGTATCTCCTTTCCCAACGTTAAGCTCCTTTTTGTCTCCTTTGGCCATCAAGATTGGTTGGATGGTCGAGTAGTCGTTGGTCGAATGGTCAATGACCAAATGACAGTCTAGAACAGGGGGGGCATGGTCAATGCCGGATGCCCCTTTTCTTCTAAGAAGGGCAACAGTTCTTCCACGCTTGTTGCCACACGTTCATCGCCGATCTTGTCGAGCAGATCCGGGTCACCTTCGCGTTCAGCAACGGCCTTGAGCTCCACGGCCATACTCTCTTTCAGGAAGGATGACATCCAAACTACACGTTTGAAGCCGCCATCCGCTGAAATGAACTTCTTGCTCGTCAGGTAATATTTGCCGTGGCCCATCACGCCAGGTGTCTGCAGCCCACCGCCGGCCATACCGGCCAGGGTAGAAAAAGTCATGCCAGCAGGGGTCATGCTTGGGTCTTCACGCGAGACAACCATAATGCCGTTGGCTTCCGGGATGACCATGGCGATGCATTCGAAGCAGCCACAAGCAGTCATGGGATTAACCATGATCGAATACATGGATACTTGCTGTACAGACTGGTGCGAATGCTGGTGGACAAAATCGTTTATCCCACTGAAGACGCCATACGTGGGCTCTTCACAGGCTCCTTTTTTGATCGGCTGGTTAGGCCCGGTGGGATTGATTTGATGGGAAGCCTTGCAGTCGAGCCAGTTGTAGGCACCACACAACCCCAGCCGTTCCGGCGACACTACGCAGACGTGGTTAGGCGCAAAGCTCTGACACAATGTGCAACTGTAAAACTCTTCTACCGACTCGTCCGTCATGTCCGCCAGACGCTGGTTGCGATAATTGTAGGCTTCACGGGCCTTAGCCAGCCACTCTTCCATCTTCGCCTTGTCCGTGTAGATAGTAACCTGTACCTTGTCCACGATGGCGCCAAAGGCGGCATGGAAGCGAGCATAGAGGATCTGGCCAAAGTGCTCCAGCTTAAATCCCTTCTCTGCGGCGACTTTGCTCATGCGGATCCAGGCAATATCGCGCTGGCCAATGTGCTGGATACCTGATGCGCCGTTGATGAAATAATGAATTTGTCGCTCCAATACAGGTTCAAAATCCTGCTGCATCTTGCGCCCGGCCACTTCGACGACAATGCCCATGTCCATTGAGCCTTCCACCGGCACATCATCAAAGGAAGGCCCAACGAGGGTGATTTTGCCGTCTTCTACTGCGTCAAAGTCGGACATCTTCAGATACTCAAAACAGCGGCTGTATTTCCCTCCGAATTCCACACGCATGTCGGCCTTGCGCACTCGCTCGCCCTCAAAAGCTGAGCCGTAGGGTACTGGAATGGGTATCTCGGTGATCTTGATCTTGACCCCACGTACCTCGACAGCACGCTGCACCAGTTTCTTGGCACGCTCCAGGTCATCTTTGCCCTCGATGTCATCGAAGGGCATGCTGATGACGTGCTCGTAGGATGTGATGCCAGTTGGAAGGATCTGCGGGATCACTGTGTCCGCAATCGTAGGGAACCCGTAGCTGATGGCGCCAGCGGCCGTGGCGTACTTCAGGTCATCAACCTCGCCCAGGGCCAACACGAAAGCAAATACGCGGTACTTGTTGTACAGCAGGACCTCACGGCTCTGTCCGGCCTTCAGGCCACCGAAAGTCAGCGCGCTGCGCGTGGCAAAGCCCAGTGGGTAGATGGCGGAGATCGTATCGGTGCCGAAGGGAATAATATATGTATCATAACCCATCTCTACGCCTTCTTCCATCAACTGGTGGATAATGCTGCGCCCATTGACGTTGCCACACAGGAAGACGAGGATGTTGCGCTGTTGCAGTTCGCGCACGATCTGCACGGCCACTTCGTTGCTTTTGGCACAGCCAACGACAGCAGCAAACCCAGGCATGCGACCATCTACCAGTTGGATGCCCCAGGCTCGCAGTTGGATGTCATCAATGGGGCCATTGAGGCGTTTTCCGGCCTCGGCCTCCATGTCGGGGGAAGTGAAGCTGGTGCTGGGGATATAGCTGCCATCCCAGGTGATCTTCTGTGGTTCGACACCACGGGCGAAACGTACCCCTTCTATAGCCTCCTCGGCCAGCAACGTAGCCACACCACAATCGAGAGTCTCGCCCAAATAGGGCAACCACAGCTTGGTGCCTGGCACTGGATGCAGGAGCTTCTTCGCATCTTCAATGACCGGGACAAGATCACCGAGTTTGGTTACCTGCCGACCGGTGAAGCCCAGGATCACGGGAAGATAGTAGGCGGTATTAGTAAAGGCCACCGGAGCATCTGGGCCTAGCTCCGCGATGGCCTCCTTAAGCATAGTCTCCGCTTCGGCAACGATCAAGGTGGCGCCACGAATGGCTCGAGTTGCAATGTACCTTGACATGGATGGTCTTCTCCTTGGTTTCAGTTTCCAGTTGCCGGTTACCAGTTTCCAGTCTCCGGTTGGTTAGAACCGGCTACTGGTGACTGGAAACTGGCAACTATCCTTTAGCACTGTACAGGCTGAACGCCTTTTCGCCGTACTTGTCCACCAATTTGAGTAGCAGCGCGTCGCCGCTCTGGCCGTAGCGGCTGGGATCGTATTCCACCAACCCCAAAGCGGCGCGCTTTTTATCAATATGCTCCAAAGCCTTCTTGACGGCTTCTTCCGGGTCGGGGATGAATTCCAACTTGCCACCCACTCGCTCTTCCCAACCCTCGCTCATGAAACGAACAACGGTGGGGCTATTGGCGACGGGTGACTCGCTGCCAAAGATGGTGTAGACACCGGAGCCAACAAAGTAGCAGCCAATGGAAATAGCTTTCTCACTCATCCACTCTGGAGCAAACCCTGCCGCAGGGATGTCGGCGATGTCCTCGCCCAACCCGCCTTCGGTGGCCATCTGGCTGAGCACAGTCAGGATGCGCGTATTATCCACGCAGCTTCCCACGTGTAGTACCGGTGGAATACCTACAGCCTCACAAATTTCTCGCAGTCCTGGCCCGGCGTATTGGGCTGCCTCAGGAGAAAGGAGGCCATATTTGGCACAGGCAATAGCCCCACAACCGGTCATCACTACCAGCACATCATTCTTAATCAACTCGCGTACGATGTAATCGTGGGAGTAGTCGTGGCAAGTGCGGGCGTTGTTGCAGCCCACTACGCCCGCTACGCCGCGCAGTCGTCCCTGGATCACGGCGTCGTTCAGTGGGCGAAAGGAGCCGCGGTAGAAGCCGCCGAGAGCATAGTTGATGTACTCATGCGAGAAGCCAGCCACCAGGTGGTCAACTGCCTTGGGGATATGTTCCTCTCCGCGGTTGGGGAAGTTATCAATCCCCATTTTTACGATCCTTTTGGCTATCTCCAGGGCATGGTGTTCGTCAAATTCGATATGGGTAGCACCTTCGATGTGCGCCTTAGGAGAAGTGGTGACCAGGATAGTATGGAATTGCTCGCTAAGCGGAGCCAGAGCCTGCATAATGCACTGGATGTCCACAATCATCAGATCTACAGCTCCGGTAGCGATCGCCAGTTCTTGGCTGAGGAAGTTGCCGATAGTAGGCACTCCTTGCCGCATCAGCGTTTCGTTGGCTGTACAACAAATGCCAGCCAGGTTGATCCCCGTAGCTCCTTTTGATCTGGCGTACTCGATCATCTCTGGATCGTTCACTGCCACCAGAATCATCTCAGAGAGAACCGGTTCGTGGCCATGGACGACGACGTTAACCTGTTCCTGGCTCAACATGCCCATGTTCGCCCTGGCTGCCAGTGGAACTGGTGAACCAAACAGAATGTCGGTGATGTCCGTAGAAAGCATCGAGCCACCCCAGCCATCGGCCAGGGCAGTGCGCAACGCAGACATCAGCAGGCTTTCGTACCATTGGTCGTTTCCGACATGGGTGCGATGCATGATGTCCACTACCTCGCGGTCAATACCCCGTGGGGCGATGCCCATTTTGTGCCAGATTTCTTGCCGCTTGCGGGGAGCGCGACGCAGGTAAATGATCTCCCCCTGTTGCCGGCCAAACTCGACCAGGGCTTTCTCGGCCACTTCTTTGGCAATCTCCATTGTCTCGCGGCCTGCAGTGTTTACGCCTAGCAGTCGAGCTACTTCCAGAAGCTTGTGCCCATCGCGGATCTGGTAGTCTGGAGCTTCGCCCGCGGCGGCGGCCAGAAGCGTCAGAGCCATATCGCGTCCGTGATCGGAGTGGGCGGCAGAACCCCCCGCGACCATACGCGCAAAGTTACGAGCCGCAATTGTCTCAATAGTAGCTCCACAGATGCCCACCTGCCCTTCTTTTGTCAGACGGCAGGGGCCCATAGCGCAGTTCTTGCAGCAGGCCCCTTTGTTCCCGATGGGGCATGGTTTCATCTCTTCAGCACGCTGAAAAGCAGTGGAGATGCCCATACTTGCAGCGACTTCCAGCATTTCATGCACCGCTGGATCTATCGTCTTCTTATCTGTCATTTGATTTTCTCCCCTTGTTCAATTGTAAACTGTGAATCAGTGGGTTCGCAATAGCGACTTCAGTCGCCCCTTCCACGCCAATAAGGACCCAAGTCGTCACTATAAGCCTTCAAAGCGGCAGACCGCTAGTACTTGCGGAAGTCTCCGGACATCTCCAGGTCTCGCATGTCTGTTCTGGTGACCCGTTGAATGACCCGGAACCACGGAGAGGCATCTTCTTTCCCCTCTGGCAAGCTGGGAAGGGGCCAATCCTCTCCAGGTGCATAACCCGCTGCTCGCAGGGCTTCCTCTATCGCACTTGGATTCAGACGCTTTGGGTCATAGCTCACGATGACCCGTTTGAAAGCACTGCTGGCTACGACTTCTTCTATACCATCTAACTGCAATAGCGCAGTTCGCACAGCCTCTACGTGATGATCCGCATACATTTTCGGCACATCAAGCATCATCTTTTCCATGGCTGTATTTTACCTCCTCAGATATGCACCTTTCGCTGCCTTCAATCCTATAGCACTGTGACTGAGGCCTGGTGCTTTTCAAGTATAGACTTATCTTCTTGTTTTTGAAAACCTGGGTAATTGCACAAAAAGGCGGGGGAAAACGAAATCCCCCCGCCTCAGCAATGCGAGGCTAGGATAGCCCCAAAACCTTGCCGGTTTCGACGTCAATGTCAACATTCATAAAGACCGGGCGAGATGGAAGGCCGGGCATGGTGCGCATGGTGCCGCAGAGCGGATACAGGAAGCCTGCACCGACCGAGGCACGGATGTCTCGCACGGGCAGCATGTAGTCCTTAGGCACACCTTTCCAGTTCGGGTCGTGAGACAGCGACAGGTGGGTCTTGGCCATGTTGATGGCCAGCTTGTCATAGCCCACTTCCGTATAGAGCTTGAGCTTGGCCTGTGCCGCCGCCTCGAAGAGGACGCCGTCCGCGCCATAGACCTCCCTGGCAATGGTCTCGATCTTGTCCTTGATGGGCATGTCCAGCGGGTAGAGAAACTTGAAATTGTTAGGCTTTTCGCAGGCAGCTACCACTGCTTCGGCCAGTGCAGCGGCACCGGCTGCACCCTTGGCCCATGCCTCGTTGACAATGGCGTCCTCCGCCCCTGCGGCAATGGCTGCTTCCTTTACCAATGTAATCTCTCTATCCGTATCGGTGTTGAATTTGTTAACGCCCACCACGACAGGGATACCGAACTTGCGGGCGATCTTGATATTGACTTCCAGGTTGGCCACGCCTTTCTCTAGCAGTTTGAGGTTCTCCTGCTTGTAGGCCGGATCAAGCGGAATGCCAGCCACAACCCTGGGGCCACCGCCATGCATCTTCAGGGCACGGATGGAAGCAACGATCACCACAGAGTTGGGGATAAGTCCACTGACGCGGCATTTGATGTCAAAGAATTTTTCCATGCCACAGTCTGCGCCAAAGCCAGATTCTGTGACCAGGTAGCCGCCTGAGGCCAGCTTGATGCCGATCATGTCGGCGACGACCGAGGAGTTGCCATGGGCAATGTTGGCGAAGGGCCCGGCGTGCACGAAGGCTGGGCTGCCCACCAGGGTCTGCATCAGGTTGGGCATAAGCGCGTCTTTGAGCAGGACGGTCATGGCGCCAGCCACGCCCAGGTCCTCGGCAGTGATAGGCTTTCTATTTCTATCCGTGCCAATGACCATGCGGCCAATGCGCGCGCGCAAATCCTTCAGACTGGTAGCCAGAGCCAGAATGGCCATCACTTCGCTCGCCACAGTGATGTCAAAGCCAGTTTGTCGCGGCCGTCCATCGTCCTTGGTTCCCAGGCCGATGACGACGTTACGGATGGCGCGGTCGTTGACATCAATGACGCGGTTCAGGGTGATGCTGTAGGGGTCAATATTCAGGCGGAAGAAGCGCCGGCGGTCCTCAGCGTTCAGGTCGGATGGCTTTTCAGCCGAAATGCCCAGCTTCTTGAGGCGAGCGTACATCCAGGGTGCAAATTGGTCATCCGGGCACAGAGCTTTGGCCTGTCATCGCTTAGCTCGTCCTCATGCATGATGCGGGCATCAACCGCGGCTGCCAGCAGATTGTTTGCTGCGCCTACGGCATGGATATCGCCGGTAAGATGCAGGTTAAAGTCCTCCATTGGCACGATCTGCGCATAGCCACCACCGGCAGCTCCGCCTTTAATGCCGAAAGTGGGGCCTTGGGAGGGTTGCCGGATACAGGTGAAGACTTTTTTGCCGATGTAGTGCAGCCCTTGGCTGACGCCAATCGTGGTTACCGTCTTGCCTTCACCAAGTGGCGTGGGGGTAATAGCCGTTACATCAACGTACTTGGCATTGGGGCGGTCCTTCAAGCGCTCCAGAACATTCAGGTGCACTTTGGCTTTGTACTTGCCATAGTAGTCAATGTCGTCTTCCGTGAGGCCCAGCTCTGCCGCCACCTCGCGGATTGGTCGCAGCTTAGCTGCCTGAGCGATTTCGATATCGCTCGGTACAGGTGCTTTGATGTCAACGATCATGGAAGCCTCCTCCTTAACAGTGAAATTGCTATTTTACCTTCAACCCGGTGTATCCTCAAGCCGAAGGCTACACCTGGATAGAATCAACAGTCAGGGAGCTACTGCCCCTTATGCAATTTGCAGTTTCCTCTGTTCAAAAACCATAACACCATTTCCGTAAAAACTAACCGCATCTCGGGCGGACTAGAATGTCCGCCTCGGTGCCCTGATGCGATTGTGAATTCTTTCACTTCCTCACATAGGGTGTAATATAGCATAGCTTGGCAAGCTTGTCAAACCAAGTGTCGGTTGCAGGGCATTTGAGACTTTGTGAAGGGAGGGAAAGCACGGCTAGCAGCGCCGCTTGTGCTAGCAACGGCACAGCCCGTAGCAGAGCTGCGCGCGAAAGCTGCCGACCAACAGACCTTGCGGCAGAGTCCAAACCTCTGCGCAAAGCCGGCGTGCAAAATCAACTGATAATGTCACTGAGAGGGGGATAGTGCAGTTCGTCATGAGCCGCGAACTGGTGCGCCACGGAGATCAGATAGGGCGCTAGGCGTTCGGCACAGATGTAGTCAAAGTTCTCCGCGATCACCCGTGGGCGTGGGCGACCTCTGGGCTATAGGACTTGCCCCGTTATCTGCGGCGAGGCCAGTGCTCTATTTGGCCTTCAGGCATCGTGTCAGAGCCTTGGGATCTAGACCGGTGACCTGCTCCATCTCGTCTGTCATCTGGCAGCGTTCCTTGTGGCTCGCCCAAACACACCGTTTCTGTTTGATCCGCAGATATTTGTACCGTTCGTCAAATGACCTTGTCTACGAACCCTTCGTTATCGGCGAGCAGCACCATCCGTAGGTAGGGCAGTAGAACGTGGCCATGCCTCATCATTTCACGGTATAGATTATGATTGCGCCGAGCAGGAAGAGGGTTGTGGCATAAGCAAAGCCAGCCGTCGGGTTGATTGCAGTCCACAATCCGGCGACGACGATGCTGGAGAGAAAATCGCCCAAGCCGTTGACCGTGGCCAGCACGCCGTAGCCAGCGCCGCGTACCTGTTCGGGCAAAAGGTCAGCCGCCAGCGCACCTTCCAGAGTGTCCTCTGTAGCGATCAACGTACCGCCGATTGCGAACAGCGGGCCGAGGATCCACACCGACGGTACAGCCAATATCCAGCCGATGCCCATTAGTGCACCCAAGACATAACCCAGTGTCAACACAAGACGCTTGCCGATGCGGTCGGCCAGCGCGCCGATGGGGTAAGACATGCCCGCATAGAACACATTGCGCACCGCGTACAGGGCGATGGCAACTTGGCTGGCCCGCGCCGCGCCCGTCTGTGGGGTGAGCATTTGAGCTGCGCGCAGAGTCAGCAAGCTGTGGGCAAAGTCGCCTGCGCCAAAAACGGCTACGCCTACCAGAAACAGCTTGAAACGCGTCGGTAGGCCTCCAATTGCTGTGAACAGGCCGGCGCTGTGGTCGGCTGGCCGGCTGCGCTCCCTGACCAGGAGGGCAAACGAGGCGGCCGAAAGCAGGCCAGGAATCAGTGTGATCCAGAAGATCTGCCGATACGTGATTGTCGCTGCCTGGCGACCGGACATCAAGCTGAGCAGGGCCAACGCGATCAGTGGCCCGATGATCGCACCCAGGGTGTCGCCGGCACGATGGAAGCCGAATGCTCGCCCACGTGCTTCTGGAGTGACAGAGTCTGACAGCATTGCGTCGCGCACTGGGCCCCGCATACCACGCCCGAACCAGCCTACTGCTCGCGTCAACAGAACGTGCGGCCAGGCTGTCGCCAGGGCAAACAATCCGGTCGTCAAGCTGGTGAGTACGTAGCCGACCACTGCAATTGGCTTGCGGCGGCCGATGCGGTCACTGAACCAGCCTGCACCCAGTTTGACGAACGACGATACGGCGTCTGCCACGCCTTCAATAGTGCCGAGAGCAGCAGCCGGTGCGCCGATGGACACCAGAAACAGCGGCAGGATCGCCGTCGCCGCTTCGTGGCCAGCATCGCTGAAAAAACTCGCTAACCCCATCCCCAGAATGCTTCTATTCAGCCATGTGCCTAAGATGGGTTGATCTGCTTCAGTTGTCTCATTGTTGGCCCGTTCTGTTTGGTCAGACATGTTGTTCTTCCCTCCTCGAATTAGGTATTTCTGATCCTCGCTCTGCAACCCATGAGCACTAGCACTTCAGCCCAGTGGCCGTTCAATCGCTTCAACACTGCAACCGTGAGCGCCGGATTCTAGGCTATTGCTTCACGCACTCCGCACCTGCGAAAAAAGTCAGTGCCTGCAGCCATGAATCTCGCTCAGCACCCCATGGTTCATCGGAGAAGCGGTAATCGTGTTTGCGGATGAAATCGCTAAGGTGCTGGCTCAGATACTGCAAACGCGCTTCCAGCGAACCAACCCAAGCCTGACTCTGGGCTGCGGCAGCCTGACGCAAAACCAGTCGTATGTGAGGCAGGCACGCACAATGCCCCATGTCATGCGCTTCGCTCACCAGAGCGCCTAACGCCGCGCTTCTCATTTGTTGGCAGAATAGACAACCGGCCATTGGTTCCGCACCTTGGAAGCACGGCAGTGCAGCTTGAACCAGTTGCTGCGCAAGTTCTTTGTCGCCATCTGCCCTTCGCAGCAGTTCTAAGCCTGCTTGTGCACGATGCCTCGAACATAATCTGCGCTCACTGTCTTTGACATGCTCCAGTGATACCCTCTGAAGAAGACCTTGTTCCGTCGCCGCCTCTGCCACACACCCTGGGCATTGGCTAGCCAATTCATTCGCTTGCTCCATCGCTTCTGGGATCCATGTCAAACCGCAAAGGAAGGACTTCCAGCCGGAAGCAGGGTTGGATCTGTTCCACAGAAGGCTGCTGGTTTGGGCCAGGTGTGCCCGCAACTGGTCCCAGCCTTCGGTGGTCCGAACCATGTGCATTGCCTGCTGGGAATGGGTCACACACAGCCCATAGGATCGGGAATAATGCTCTCGGAACCAAGGTGACTCGTCCATGCCTTTCACCAGCACTAGCAGGTGAGTGCTCTCCGTCCTTTCGGCGATCTCACAAAGCGGGCAGGGGCGTGCTGGTTCTATCCGACGCAGCAGAGGGTCCAAAGACGAGAAACGCCGGCCAAAGCCTCTGGATGGCCGGCGCAGATAGCTAACAAGCATGTTTACGAGATCCCGGTAAAGAATCGCTACCCCAAGCGCTCCTGCCCAAGGCTGACTAGCGGTGACGCGCAGTTGGTGCGTATGATAAGTGCAGAAACCGAGCGATTCCCTGAGCCGCACTCTGACAAGGGGGTCATTGATACTTTCCCAGAACAATGTGAAGAGAAAACGGTCTTCGCTACGCTGGCGCAAGGCACAGATTGGGCAGACGCTTTTCTCCATCACTTCCAGCAACTTGGCAGCGGCAAAGTCGGCTGGCTTGGGGAACCAGTAGGTGTCCCCAAATGCGAGTTCATTTCTCCTCATGGTCTTTCCCTATGCCGAGGAACCGGCAGATGGCATGCGAAAAACCGTGCTGTGTGCATACAGATGGAAGCGGGTGTGAACTCGAAGGGGCCGGTGCAACCAGCCCAGGAGTGGTGTCAGGGCCACTGTCTCTGTGCAGGGCTTTCAAGCGCGAGTTTTCCTCCTCCAAGCGGCGTATCTTCCCTTCAAGCCCCGAGATGATATTACGGGATGCAGAATTCTGGAATTCTAGCGCCTGGTTGTCTCTCATCAAATGGAAGGCACGATGCTTCATCACCGCGTACAGGGACTCTAACTGCATCAGTCGGTCGGCGAGGTCTTTCGATACATCCGTGAAAGAGGGTCCTTCTGTCTCCAGAAGTTGCTCCACTCTCATCTTCCCAATACCGGTGGTCAGCGCAACCCGAAACCCCTCTTCGGGTGTCCAATGATTGGCTGCGAAAACATCCAGCGCTCTCTGGTAGGTCTCTTCCAGGATCTCTATCTCTACCTTGATTGTGCGAGCATCTGGAAAGAATTTCTGTTCCAACTCATAAGTAGACAAGTCTTCCTTCTTCACAGTTGCTACCTCCGAAATAACAGGTTAGATTCTTCTGTCCCTATCCAGCCCACCGAAGAACTGGGCCGCCCGGCGGGGCGACTCCTGTTCGCTGGTCGTTACCGTTTCATGGCGGTACTGCCACGCTTGCTTACGGGCATACTCACCCAGATCGGCTGTCAATGCAGCCAGGCGCGTAGCAGCGTCCTCAACCAGAAAGCGGGCTACATGGCACTGAGTGCGCGCTGCCCGTTGCAGTGTCTGACGTAGGTGTATCAGGCAAAGCCCGTCGGATGCAGCGTACCTGCGCCGAAAGGCATCATCGCAGAGACCCTCTATCAGCCACCCGATGTTGTTTCGTTCGCTGTTCTCAGCATAGAAACATGCTCGACACGGTTCGTTCGGTGAAACGACCTCCATTCCAAGCGCTGCCGCTGTGGATGAAGCTCGGTTCAATGCGTGTCGTACCCCTGCCCATACACGCTGCCACCACGGTGCTTGTTCAGCGCCATTCGATGCTAGACGCGCTCCAAAGTCATGCAATCTAGTTGCAACGAGCTGGGTCAGGTCCTTGTGGATGATAGCAAACCCTAACCAGTCGCAGAAGCCATTCATCTCGGCATGATACATGTACCAGGTGTGTTGGGGGCAGAAGCCCAGGCTCCGCGCCAAGTGAATTCGTGTCGTTATGTCGTTAACATTCTCCCATAGCAAGTTGCGAATGTACTGGTATGCCGCCTCTTGCTTTAAGCGACAAACCGGGCAGCCTGATTGATGGAAAGCCGTTTCGAGTTCCACTTCAGCTAGGCTGAACCTGCCACTACTCACCATTCCGCATTGCACTCCCTTACAAACAAAAAACCTCTACACGTGTTCTCGTGTAGAGGCTATCAGTCCCGCCGGACAGGCTGGGAATTCCCCTGGCGAGCCTCATCGCCAGGGGAATTATAGCGCAGGTGCCTCCGAATGTCAAACTACCGGGGCTGACATCCGGTCATAAATATATGTTCTAGGACTAGAAGAGAGGTTATACACAGAATGGAAGCCGACTTCGCTGAAGGAACCATGATTTCAACGCGGAACACGCAGAGATTTCCCTATGAACTCTGTGGTCTCAGCGGTCTGCGATAAGAAGAGGCCTTTTTCAGTAGAGCCGAAGCCGATTTGTGCTCTTTTGCGGCCAATTCAGTTCGGTTTCAAGCGCACAGAGTGTACCCGCGCAGTCCGAGTGAACTATAACGAGCATCAGACCAGGCATGAGCTGAGAGTGTTAGGCAGTCTGTCGCCTGGCAGCTTCGATCACATTGCGCATCAGCATGACGTTGGTCATAGGCCCCGTGCCACCTGGCACTGGCGTGATCATGCTTGCTACAGCCTGCGCCGCTTCAAAGTCCACATCGCCGCACATTTGACCGTCAACAAAGTTGACTCCAAAGTCAATGACTACTGCCCCTGGTTTAATCCAGTCACCCTTGATCATTCGCGCCCGCCCAACAGCAGCGCACAGGATATCGCCGCTGCGGCATACAGCAGCCAGGTCCGCAGTGAGCGAGTGGCACATGGTTACCGTAGCGTTCTCGCGCAGAAGTAGCATGGCCATGGGCTTGCCCACAATGTTAGAGCGCCCTACCACTACGGCATGTTTGCCCTGCAATTCGACTTTGTGCCGCTTGAGTATCTCTAGCCCACCAGCAGGTGTAGCGGGGACAAAGAATGGGCCTACCATAGGCGGGCGTCCCACCGGTGCCACCTGAGCCAGTCGGCCGGCGTTCACCGGATGCACTCCGTCCACATCCTTGTTGGGGGAGAGTGCCTCCTTTACCACTGCCTCGTCAATGCCTTTGGGCAATGGCTCTTGCACCATAATGCCATGCACATGCTCATCGGCGTTGAGCCTGGCGACCAAGGCCACGACTTCAGTCTGTGTGGCTGTCTCTGGTAGAGCGTGCAGCGCAAAACCCATTCCCCGACCGCTGAAAGCTTTCTCGATCGCTTTGGCATAGCTGACTGAAGCAGGGTCTTCGCCCACGCGCAGTACAGCGATGGTTGGCACCACGCCATACTTGTTTTTGAACGCGGCAACTTCTGCGCCGATCTCATCCTGCATCGCCTTGGCAAGTTCTTTACCACTCAGAATTGTTGCTGACATGTCCTTCCCCCTTTATTATTCACAGATTTCGCAGATTACAAAGAAACGAAGTAAACAATAATGAAATCTGCGCGAATCTGTGTGATCTGCGGATGATCTACCTACAACTTGGCTTCTACATCCTTGAGGATTCGTTCTTTCAATTGGGCTTTGCCATCTAGTAGGGCATTGAGCCGCGCGCGTTCTTTCTGGACAAAGGCTTCGTCTTTGATGCTGCCCAAGTTGATCAGCACGTTGAGCGCAGCAGCCCGCAGGGCCGCCTCAGCCATCAGCGCTCCTACGCCCACGTCGCTGACCGCACGTACATTGCCCTTCTCCGCACTTTCCGGACACAGGTTAAGGATTTCAACACAGACCTCTGCCAGCTCCATGGGCACGGCAGTGGCTTGCTTCAACGCCTTCTGGATAGCTGCATTGCGCGCCTGCTTCTGTTCTTCTGTATCGCGAGGCATCTTGTAGGCTATGGATACTTGGGTGTAGGCAGCAACGTCACCCTCCAATAGTTCCAAGCATCTGTGGCGAAGGGTCTCAGAACGGTTCAGAATGCGCTGGATGTCATCCTGTACATTAACATAGTCTTTTTTGCCCACTGTCAAATTGGCCACCATGCTCACCAATGCTGCACCAATGCTCGCAGCCAGTGCTGCGGCACTGCCTCCGCCAGGAGCAGGAGCAGAACTGGCCAATTCATCCAGGAAAGTAAAGATGGGTTTTTCGCTAAGCATTTTGGCTTCTCCTTGTCTGTTTTCCATTTGTATTATTCCACGATGAGACTGATTTCAGAGACCAGGCTTTCGTAGCTCCAGCCGGAGGCATAGACGCGTAGCCAGACAATGCGGCGGGGAGTGATAGGTAGCACGTCCAGCAGGTTCTCTGATTCGTAGAAATACCACTTGCCTTGTGGTATTTCCTGGCCATTCATGGTGGGGTTGTTGCTCAGGTTCTGGTAATAGAAGCCATGAGTCCATTCGGTCTCGCTAAGATAGACATCGCGGTATTTGATACGGATCATCAAGGGGTACTCAGAACTGAGGTAGCCGCCACCGGACAGGCTCTGGTTGACCAACTTGATCGTCGCGCGTACCTTGAGGGTGGTCAAGGGGTCAGGCAGGTCGCGATTAATGTCCTGTTTGATGATTGTTTCGCAGTGGTTGTTCTCGCCACCGGTGCGGTAGAAACGCACTGCGCGCCGTCCTTCATCCAGAACCAGCGACACCGTACCGTCTATCTCACCACCGTCGCCGCCTTGGTCATTGAATACCTCCCAACCAGTGTCTAGTGGAGCCCTGAAATCGCCGTTAGTGACCAGGTCACGTTCTGCCTTCAGTGGGGCAAGCGGTGGCTTGCCAATTTCGACAACTGTGCGCTGCCGTGAACCGAGTGTTACTGTGGCCTCGTCGGTCGGCACAGCCGGAGAGATTGCCGTGACTTCCGCCGTGCCACGCTGCACGATCACTTCGGTCCGTTCGTTGCTTACTTCCAAAGTGTAGCCGCCGTCTTCGGCGAGCAGCGTGTGAGTTTGCAAGCTCTCCACGGTGAACGATACGGGCGATGAGCCACGAAGTACAGTGTTTGCCCACAACCTTCCACCCCTGGCATATATGGTGATCTCGGCCGGGCGCGGGCTGACACTGAAGCGGGGCGCACGCATGCGTTGTAAAGCAACGCTGCTGCGTGGAAACAGGCGCACGAGCGATTGATCGAAGAAGGTGATCACGGTCTGGGCCGTTTCGTCCACGCTCACCACAGTGCCTTCCGGTACAGAAATCGTCTCACCTTTGAGCACAGGTGTGGACGTGCCATGTCGGGGGTCTTCTACAACGGCAGTACCTTCCAAGCATGTAACTTTGGCTTCGTACACCCTGGGGGCATTGATGAGGTACCAGCGGACGCTCAGAGGAATAGAGACAGCTAGAATGCAGAAAATTGCAAAGGCTGTCAGTGTGACCGCCCAGGCCAGGCGTTCTGGGTTGCGTCGCATCAGAATCGTACCTCAAACTGCCTGAACTCGCCTCGTGGCTCCTCCCACTGTACGTCCACTTTCTCCACTTCGGCCGATGGTGGCCCTGCACGTAGCCAGGACAGCAGTTTGTCCACAATCTCGCGTTCCCCCTCTGCCACGACCTCG
>Ga0116202_10001179_pt1 | contig 15314 bp, 14 predicted proteins | sample LakKivw325mmetaG_FD_94479 | JGI IMG/M metagenome (GOLD analysis project Ga0116202, IMG submission 94479) | Anoxic lake water microbial communities from Lake Kivu, Rwanda to study Microbial Dark Matter (Phase II) - Lake Kivu water 325m metaG | ecosystem: Environmental > Aquatic > Freshwater >...
AGCAGGCACACCAGGCATAGCGGTTCCTGAACTGCCGGACATGTCCGGCGCTAAGCTATGCCTTACGCCTACTTCAGTGAACTGGGGCTGCCGCAACTGTGCTTGGTGGCGAGTTGAACCAGCCGAACCGCCGTGTACGGACTCGTACGCACGGTGGTGTGACAGGGACAGCCTGTGAAGGCCTACCTATGTCAATTAGTCCCCGTTTTCCGGTGAGTAGTAGCTGTCGGGCTAGAAGCAGCCCATGTTCGTGCCGTCGGAGGCAGCCTTCACGCAAGGCGACCCCTTCTTTAGCCGGTAATCGCCTTCTTCCGGGGCTCTGTACTTCGGGTCTTTGCGGATGTTGTTCGAGCCGGACGGAGAGAAGTCTGAGCCGTTCTTGGGGCTGAGTAGACAGGAGTTATTCACCACGAGGTTCAGGCCATCGCCGTCCCAGGCGAGATTGCGGCTGTCGCTGGTGAGAATCGAGTTGCTGATTGCGGTCTTGTCCTGCCGGTTCGCACAGTAGACGGAGGAGACTTTGTTGCCGGCTATGGTGCAGTGGTTGATGTCGGCGCTGCCACCGCTGGCCATCGTGCTGATGTAGATGCCGCGGTCGCCGTTCCCGATGATCAGGCAATAGTCGACTTTCTGCTTTCCACCCGGGATGTAGACGCCGTGAGATTCGGCGCCCTTGATAGTGAGCCCGGACACGCGGTTGCCGTCGCTTTTGAGCGTGATTGCCGCGTACTCGCCGTCCGCATCAAGCACGGTTGTCGCCGGGTCCTCGCCGATAAGGGTGAAAGGCCCCTCGTCTTCATCAATCTCGACTTCCTCCTTGTAGATTCCGGGCTTGACGAGGATGACGTCGCCCGGCTCGGCTTCGTCGAGCGCCTCGCCTATCTCCTCGTAGTCGGTCGAGCCGTCCTGCGCCACGACAAAGTCGGGCTGGGGCAGGGGCGGCCGGCTCGCGGTCCTGGTGCCGGTTGCGCATTGGAGCGCCGAGGCTAACAGCAGAAGCAGGGCTACGAGCAGCAGTCGGTCAATGGTGAGGCGCCTGCCGCGCCCGAGGTCATAACGGTTCATCATTCCACCTTTCGCTTGATTCTGGCAGATGGCTGCGGGTTTGTCAATGCTGGAGAGGAGAGGGGACACGGACGAACATGGACGGACACGGACGGGTCAGGCGACCCAGCGGTCGAAGGCGGGGAGCCAATCTTTGTCCAGCTTGCCTTCGGCGACGGCGCGTTCGAGCACCTTACGGGCGTCGGCGGCCTCGAGCGGAAACCACTTGTGCCAGCGTGTGGGACCGTAGTTCTGATAGCCCTCCAGCACGGCGCTGGCCCTGCCCATTATCTCGGCGGCGGTGCCGAACTGCTTCTTGAGCTCTCTCGCCTTGTCGTACACGAGCTTGAAGAAAGCCGGATAGCGGTAGTCGCGGCAGAGGTGATGGTCGGCAACAAGCGTCTTGAGGCCCGGGGCGGCGAGAATCCGGCACAGGTTCACGATGCTGCGGACGAGGTCATAGTCGGTGGCGAATTGGCCGAGGTGATAGGTCGGGTAGCCGTCGACAACCACGGTCTGAGCTTTGGATGAGCATATGATGTCGGTGGTCGCGGTCTCAAGCGGGCCGCCGACGTCGGAAGTGACCAGCACCTTCTCTCTGCGCCAGCTAACCGAGGTCATTATCACAGTTCCTGGTTCGGCGTCGCGGGTGCCGTGCCAGACTGCGGGCGAGAGCTCGATGGCCGTTTTCCTGAACCTGAACTTGCGGCCGTCGGCCCAGAGCCTCTCTTTGGGCAGGCCGTCAATTGTCTTGAAGAAGCGGGTCGCTGTCTCGGCTTGTTGGGCGGACACCAGGGCGGGGTCGCGGGCCAGCACTGTCTTGCCCCCATACATGTCGGCCTCGCGTGATGTCTGCAGGTGGTCGAGATGGTAATGCGAGATGACAACGGCCTGTGATTTTGTGCAGGATTCCCGCACGGCCTCCTGGTACTGGCTCGCCAGGGCGCGGCGCTTCTCAATCGGCAGGGGAAAGGAGCTTGCCTCGACAGCTACGCCCGGGTCGATGGTGAAGGTCATGTCCGGCGTCTCGACCCGTACGCACATGGACTTGACACCGAAGGAGTCGAACGCAACGTAGTTGAGGTGGAGCTGGGGACCTTCGCGGATTATGGGGTCGGTCAGGCGCATAGCGCTAGGTCCGAAGGACGAAGGATGAATGACGAAGGGCGGACATGTTCTTCGCTACAGGTATAGGACGAGGTAGTAGAAGGCGGGGATGGTGAAGAGGAGGCTGTCGACGCGGTCGAGGAACCCGCCGTGCTCGGCAAGCGCGGAGGAGGTGTCTTTGACGCCGACCGCCCGCTTGAACATGGACTCGAACAGGTCGCCGGCCTGCGCCACGGTTCCGAGTCCGATGCCGACTACAGCCAACCACCATGTCGGCCGCATGGAGAAGGGCCGCACGAAGTGAAGATACGCAGCAGACAGGATTCCGGAGAAGACAAGACCGGCGACATAGCCCTCGACGGTCTTGTTGGGGCTGAGAGTCGGAGCGAGTTTGTGCCGTCCGAGGATTCTGCCGAATACCAGCCCGGCGGTGTCATTGAGCCAGGTCAGGGCGAGCGGGAAGAACACGAGCCACGGCGACCAGTTGCGGCTGCTAGAGAGGTTCTTGAGCAACACGAGGTGGGCCGGCAGGAAGCCGAGATAGATGAGGCTGAATATGCCGTAGACCGGCACGCGCGGCCTTGTCTCCTGGGTCAGTACCGATGCGAGCAGGACAACGGCAATTGGGGCTGCGAGGAAGCCGGGCAGCAGGTTGAAGTAGGCCGCGGCAACGATTGTCACACTCAGGATGGACAGCAGCCAGCGGTTGAGTCTGATCTTGGCTTTGGCCAGGAGCTGGATGAACTCGAGCGCGGCGAGCACTACCCAGCCGGCGGTGATGACCGTGATGACCCAACGGTCGGCGAACAGGGCGGCAAAGATGGCGAGCCCAAGACCGGTACCGTAGAGGATGCGGCGGAGCCAACTCCTCATCTATCAACTCATCGAAATCAAGGGACAGCCTCACGGAGGGGACACGTCCACGGAGCGACGCGAGGGTGCCTTGCGGAGCCGAATCGGGTACAGGTCCACGGGAGCGCCTGCGTGGGACTCGGCGCGGATCTGTCCCCGATTCGCTCGACGCGTCGCGGATGTGTCCCCAGTCGCGCGAAAGGGACAGTCCCCATTTTCCTACTCTTCTTCGACGCGGCCGAAGCGGCGCTGACGCTGGGCATAGTCATCGATTGCCGCGAGCAACTCGGGCTTGCGGAAGTCAGGCCAGAGCGTCTCGGTGAAGTAGATCTCGGTGTAGGCAGACTGCCACAGGAGATAGTTGGATATCCGCTGGTCACCGCCGGTGCGGATGAGCAAGTCAGGGTCGGGCAGAGCGGGGTCGTAGAGCAGCGCCCCGAACTCCGCCTCGGTCTGGGGCGCTTTGCCGGCCTCGACCGCGCGGCGGCAGGCGTCGAGAATCTCGGTGCGGCCGCCGTAGCTCAGGGCGAGGCAGAGGGTCAGGCCGGTGTTCTTCGCCGTGTCGGCAATGAGGCGGGACAGGGCATCCTGCAAGTTCTGAGGCAAGTCCGAGACGCGGCCGATGGCCCGGACCCGGATGTTGTTCTTGATGAGGCCGGGTCGCTCGTCGTCCATGGTCTTCGCCATCAGCTTCATGAGCAGTTCTACCTCGTGCCTAGGGCGGAACCAGTTCTCAGTCGAGAAGGTGTAGGCGGTCAGGTACTTCACCCCGACATCGTCTAGCGTCTCCACCGCCTCGTGGAGTGACTTGATGCCTTCCTGGTGGCCGATGGCGCGGGGCAGACCTTTCTTCTTCGCCCAGCGGCCGTTGCCGTCCATGATGACGGCGATGTGGCGGGGGATCTTGCTCAACGCTCAACGCTCGACGCGATACGCGCGTTGCTGGCTCGGGGCACGAGCCGAAATCTGATGATTTCGGTCATGTCCCTCGCGGTCACTTCTCCATGATCTCGGCTTCCTTGCGTTTCAGGAGTTCGTCGAGCTTCTTGGTGAACTCGTTAGTCATCTCCTGGACCTTCTTGGTGCCGGTCTTGGAGTCGTCCTCGGTGATCTTCTTGTCTTTTTCGAGCCTCTTGACGGCCTCGTTCGCCTCACGGCGGAGGTTGCGGACCGCCACGCGCGAGTCCTCGGTCAGCTTGGCGCAGAGCTTCGCCAGCTCGCGCCGCCGCTCCTCAGTCAGGGCTGGGATCGGCAGGCGGATGAGATTGGCCTCGACCTTGGGGGTGAGGCCAAGTTCGGCCTTCAGGAGCGCCCTCTCGATCTCGGGCAGGACGGTGCGGTCCCACGGCTGAACGACGATCTGGCGCGGCTCGGGCACCGAGATGCTCGCCACCTGTTTCAGCGGCGTGGGCTGGCCGTAATAGTCGACCTTGACTCCGTCGAGGATGGCCGGGTTGGCTCTCGCGGTGCGGATGCGGGCGAACTCGGTCTCCAGCACCTCGATGGTCTTCTGCATCTTCTGGCGGTATTCGGCATGGACTTTGTCTAGCATACAAGACTCCCGATTCGTTTTCCCTTTATGATGTCAAGGATAGCCCTTGGACGCGCGATGTCAAACACCACTATCGGCAGCTTCCGCTCCATGCACAGGGCGAAGGCGGTCAGGTCCATCACGGCCAACCGTTCGACCAGCGCCTGCTGGTAGGTGAGCCTGGGATAGAACTTCGCCTTGGGGTGCATTTCCGGGTCGGCGGAGAAGACTCCTCTCACGCGCGTGCCCTTGAGCAGCGCCTCCATACCAAGCTCGACAGCCCTGAGCGCTGCGGCCGAGTCGGTGGAGAAGAACGGGTTAGAGGTGCCACCGGAGAGGACGAGAATCCGGCCTTCTTTCAAGGCCTCGCGCGCCTCCCAGATGTCGTAGCCGGCCACCGTGCCCGGAATGCCGATGGCCGAGAAGTGGTTCACCCTGGCGCGGGAACGGAGCAGCTCGGTCAGCTTGATGCCGTTGATGACGGTGGCCAGCATGCCGGCCATGTCAGCCGCAGCTTGGTCCCTGAACGTGAGACCGGACGAAAACGGGGACAGTCCCTCGGTGCGCCTCCGTCGGACGTGCTCGGAGCACCGTAGGAACGAACGGCGCGGTACAGTCCCCGTTTTCCCACGCAGGATGTTACCGCCGCCCGTGACCACTCCGACTCTCACCCCACTGCGGCAGGCGATCACCAGTTGGTCAGCGACCAGCTTCAGCGAGTGCAAGTCGCTGAAGAGGTTACCGGATATCTTGAGCAGGACTCGATTGTAGCGCCGGCTACTCACCGAGCTTGAATCGAGCGAAACGCCTGATGACTGTGTTCTCGCCGAACTTGGCGATGGTTTCCTTCAGGTAGTCGCCGACGGTCTTCTCGGGCGCCTTGACAAACGGCTGCTCGAGCAGGCAGACGTCGGCGTAGAACTTCTCGAGCTTGCCCTGCACGATCTTCTCGATGATGTTGGTCGGTTTCTTGGACTGGGCGACCTGTTCTTCGTAGATTCGCTTCTCACGCTCGACTACCTCGGGAGCGACCCCGGTCCGGTCGATCGCCATCGGGTCGGCCGCGGCTATGTGCATCGCGAGGTCGCGGACGAACCGGCGGAACTCCTGGTTGCGGGCGACGAAGTCGGTCTCGACGTCCACCTCGATGAGCACGCCGAGGCGCTCGCCGGGGTGGATGTAGGACTCAACCACGCCGTTCGCGGTCGGCCGCTCGGCCTTTTTGGCCGCCTTGGCGATGCCGCGGGTGCGGAGGATCTCGATGGCCTTTTCGATGTCGCCGCCTGCCTGTTCGATGGCGGTCTTGCAGTCCATCATGCCCGCCCCGGTGCGACGGCGGAGGGCGACGACTTTCTCGGTAGGCTGACTCACTGAACCTCCTCGGTATCGAACTGCTTCCGGCCTTCCATGACCGCGTTGGCGATCATAGAGGTGACGAGCCGGATGGAGCGGAGCGCGTCGTCGTTGCCCGGAATCGGGTAATCGATGCCCTCGGGGTCGCCGTTGGTGTCGATCAGAGCGATGACTGGAATCTGGACCCGCTGCGCCTCGGCGACGGCGGTCGCCTCACGCACCGGGTCAATCACAAAGATACCTCCGGGCAGGCGGTCGAACGCCTTGAGGCCTGCGAAGACTCGCAGCAGCTTCTTGTGCTCGCGCTGTAGAAGCAGGGTTTCTTTCTTGGTCGTCTTGCCGTACTGGCCCTCGTTGATCATCCGCTCCAGGTCGGAGAGACGGGTGATGCGGGTCGACAGGATTTCAAAGTTGGTCAGGAGTCCGCCGAGCCAGCGCTCAGTCACGTAGCAGGAACCGCAGCGCGTGGCCTCTTCCTCGATGATTGGTCGCGCCTGCTGTTTGGTCCCAACGAACAGGATGTCCCGGCCCGACTCGGTGATATTGCGCACCGCGTCGTAGGCGAGGCGCATCCGCTCCAGGCTTTTCTCGAGGTCGATGATGAAGATGCCGTGCTTCTTGCCGAAGATGAAAGGCTTCATTTTCGGGTTCCAGCGTCGTGAATGGTGACCGAAGTGGACGCCGGCCTCGAGCAGTTGCTTGATGGTTAACGTTTGGTCCACTGGAAGCGCTTCCTCCTCTTGGCCAGTCCGTACTTCATCCGTTCCTTTTCGCGCGGGTCGCGCTTTAGGAGTTCGGCCGAGCGCAGGGCCTTGCGCAGGTCGGGGTTGTAGGCGACGAGCGCCCGGGCCGCGCCCAAAGCCACGGCCGCAGCCTGGGCCGAGAGGCCGCCGCCCAACACTCTGGCCTTCAGGCTGAAGCCCGAGGTGCCGGTGGTCTTGAGCGGCGACATCGCCGCGGTGACGAGGTCGGCACGGCCGAAGTACTTGTCGAAGGGCTGGCCGTTTACAGCCGCATCGGCGCCGCCCGGGACCAGCCAAACCTTGGCCGTGGCCGATTTGCGGCTGCCGGTCGCGAAATAGGTCTTATCCATGTTGTTCCACTGGTGTGAGTTTCTGGGCCTGGTGGGCATGCTTGGGGCCCGCGTACACGTGGAGGCGGGCCATCCGCCTGGCCTGGAGCTTGTTCTTGGGGAGCATCCGCTTCACGGCAAGCTCCAGCGGCCGGGTCGGGAATCGCTCCACGACCTGGGCATAGGTGAACGTCTTCAGACCGCCGGGGTACATTGAGTGGCGGTGGTAGAGCTTCTCATCGTGCTTCTTACCGGTCAGCTTTATCCCTGAGGCGTTGACCACGACCACGTGGTCACCGGAATCGATGTGCGGGGTGTAGATGGGCCGGTGCTTACCCATCAAACGGACGGCAATCTGTGTGGCGAGGCGGCCGAGGGTCGAACCTTCGGCGTCAAACAGATACCATTCGCTCTTTATGTCGTCTTTCCTGGCGACGTAAGTCTTCATCTTAGCTTATCCTTATACCGAATTCGATATTACTGTCAATGTCAGACGGGCTATCAGATGTTGCGCCGGTCACTGCGCAGGTACACACCCGGCATCCCGCGGCTGGAACGCTCGCACTCGCGGAGAGTGGCTATGATACCGATTTCCCCGGACAAATCAATAGCGGGCTTCGGCCGGCTCGCCGCGGCGGGATTGCGAACCGCCCGGTCGCCGGCGAGACCTCAAGGGGCGGTCCAGCGACTGAGCTCCTGAAGCTGGGGCACTTGCTTGACTCGGCCAGACGTGCTATTATTCTCCCCTCTTATGATTGGCAGCGCGGTGCTCGTGAGAACGCGACCGGTATGAAGCGAGTTTTTGCCACCGTCGACGAAGCGCTGAGCGACCTCCGGGCCGGGCGCTTCGTCGTCGTCGTGGACGACGAGGGGCGCGAGAACGAGGGCGACCTCGTATGCACCGCGGACCGGATTTCCGCCGACAAGGTGAACTTCATGGCGCGGTATGCCCGTGGTCTTGTCTGTGTGCCGCTGACGGGGGAACGATGCCGAGGGCTCGGCCTCGCGCTCCAGACCGAAGGCAGCACCGCGTTACACGGCACCGCCTTCACCGTTTCGGTGGACGCGGCCAAGGGCACGACCACCGGCATCTCGGCTCATGACCGCGCGCTGACCATTCGAGCGCTGGTCAGCCCCAAGACGAAGCCGGACGATCTGGCGCGGCCCGGGCACGTATTCCCGCTGATTGCTCAGGACGGCGGGGTGCTCGTCCGCGCCGGGCATACCGAGGCGGCGGTGGACCTCGCGCGCCTGGCCGGGCGCGCGCCGGCCGGCGTGCTCTGCGAAATCATGGCCGAGGACGGTACCATGGCGCGGCTGCCCGAGCTTCGGAAGCTCGCCCGTCGATTCCGGCTTAAGATCGTCACTATCAAGGACCTCATCGCCTGCCGCCGGCAGAGCGAGAAGCTGGTGCGCAAGGTCGTCGAGACCGTGCTGCCGACCGAGTACGGAGATTTCCGCGCCGTCGTCTATGAGGATGTGGTCGAGCCCTACGCGCACATCGCCCTGGTCCGGGGTGACGTCCGCGGCAAGGAGCGAGTACTGGTACGGGTGCACTCCCAGTGTCTGACCGGCGACGTGTTTCACTCGCTCCGCTGCGACTGCGGGGCCCAGCTCGCCCAGGCGATGAAGCTCGTTGCCCAGGAGGGTATGGGCGCAGTCCTCTACATGCGGCAGGAGGGGAGGGGCATCGGCATCGAGAACAAGCTGCGGGCATACGCGCTGCAGGACCGAGGGCTGGACACGGTCCAGGCCAACATCGCGCTTGGGTTCGAACCCGACCTGCGCGATTACGGCATCGGCGCTCAGATTCTGTCGGACCTCGGACTTACGAGCATTCGGCTGCTGACCAACAACCCCCGTAAGATAATCGGACTGCGCGGGTTCGGGCTGGACGTGGTCGAGCGGGTGCCGATAATCGTCCGGCCAGGGCGAAAGAACCTTCGTTATCTCGTCACCAAGCGGGACCGGCTCGGCCATTTGCTCGGTGACATCGAGAAAGGAGTAAGAGATGGAAATCCGGGAGTTTAAGGGCAAGCTCGACGCGACCGGCCGCAAGTTCGCGCTCGTCGTGTCCCGGTTCAACGAGCTCGTGGGGAAACAGCTCCTCGCGGGCGCGCTCGACTGCCTCGAACGGCACAATGCCAAGGCCGCGGACGTGGTCTGGGTCGCGGGGGCGTTCGAGATTCCGGCGGTTGCGCTCCGCCTGGCCTCGATGAAGAAGTGCGACGCGGTCGTCGCGCTCGGCGCGGTCATCCGCGGGGACACCCCGCACGCGGAGTACATATCGGCCGAAGTGGCCAAGGGCATCGCTCATGTCTACCTCGAGACCGGCGTACCGGTGGCGTTCGGTGTCATTACCGCGGACACGCTCGAGCAGGCGCTGGAACGGGCCGGCGCGAAGGCCGGCAACAAAGGCTGGACCGCAGCCTTGTCGGCAATCGAGATGGCCGACATCGAGAGGCAGAAGCTCACCTAGGACGGAAGATTCGAGGCTCGAAGTACGAATGACGAAGTCAAGGAGCGGCCCCGACTTCGTCCTTCGCACTCCGTTTTCTCTGCTTCCCCGATGACCAACCGGCGCCTGGCCCGCGAGTCCGCGCTTGAGGTTCTCTACCGGCTTGACCTGGTCGGCGACGAGCCGGAACACACGATTGCCGAGATTCTCTTGCGCCGGAACCCTTCGGAAGAGGCTGAGACCTACCTGCGCCGGCTGGCGGACGCGGCGTTGGGCAACCAGCAGGAGATAGACGCCGTCCTGCGCAAACACCTTACGCGCTGGCGGCTCGAACGGCTGACCGTACTCGACCGGGCGGTCCTGCGCCTGGCGGCAACTGAGATCCTCTACTTCGACGACGTTCCGCCCAAGGTGTCAATCAATGAGGCCGTGGAAATCGCCAAGAAGTACGGCGACGACGAAGCGGGCAAATTCGTCAATGGCGTGCTCGACAGCGTATACCGCGAATCCGGCCGCGCGACCAGCCATGAAGACCAAGGCAGCAGGTAAGGTCGGGTCCGTATCCAACAACCGAGGGCTGGGGTTGACGACAGGTCCAGAAGCCCTGCATTGTCTTGCTTGCACCCGTTGCCAGGAGCCCGCGTGAAGCTCGGCATCATCTCCGACGTGCACGGAAACCTGGAGGCGCTCGAGGCTGTCGCCGGTTTTCTGCGGCAGAAGGGCGTCGTCCGATTCGTTTGCTGCGGCGACATCGTCGGCTACGGACCGGACCCCAACCGCTGCATCGAGATGATCCGGGGAATGGGCTGTGTTTGCGTCGCCGGCAACCACGACCACGCCGTGACGGGAAAGACCTCGCTTGAGGGATTCAACTCAGCAGCGAATCGGGCTGTGCTTTGGACGCGGCCGCTCTTAACCGAGTCGAATCGGCTCTACCTTGAGAGCTTGCCCTTCGTAGTCGAGGAAGGCCCGTTCCTTATCGTTCACTCCTCGCCGTCGGCGCCGGGCGCCTGGGAATACGTGCTCACGGCGCGCGAGGCTGCTCGCCAGATGGCGCATTTTGCTGGCGGCGTCTGCGTGGCCGGGCACTCGCACCAGCCATTCGCGGTTGAGCGACCGCCGGAAGGGCGCGTCCGGGTGGTCCGCGATGGCAACTTCGATATCCGGCCAGCTGCCAAGTACTTCATCAACGCTGGCAGCGTGGGCCAGCCTCGCGACGGCGACCCGCGGGCGTGCTGCTTGCTGTACGACGACCGTACGCAGAGGATGGCCTACTTCCGCGTCCCTTACGACGTTGCGGCAGTGCAGGCCAAGATCCGCGCTGCCGGCCTCCCCGACACCCTCGCAGCCCGGCTTGGGGCCGGCTGCTAGGAGTCGAATCCTCAGGATTCCGCGGGTCGGCCGGGAACGTCCCCTTGTTATCGGTTGCCTCAATTCCGGCGGCGGGTTGTCTTGACAACGACCAGAAAAAGGTATACCATACATGCTGGGTACAGAATGGCCTGGCACCTGAAGTGTTTCATGCGAGTTCCACCCGCGGGCAAGCCGCCGCGCGGCATCTCGCCTTGAAGGTAAGGACTTGAGCAGCCGTTCACCGAGTTCGAGCGCCCAGCAGAATCCCGACGTGCAGGAATCCGCCGCCGGGCCCTCCTACAAGCGCGGCGACGTCATCGGGCAGAAGTACGAGGTCTACGACGTCCTCGGTTGGCCGCGGGGGCCGCTGTCGGACAGCGCGGGCGGGATCGGCGTCGCGTATCTTGTCTATTCCCACGAGGCCAGGGAGGTCTACGTCCTGAAGACGTTCCGGGACGAATATCTTGCCGACTCTGACGCACGGCTGCGGTTCCGCGAGCACGCAAGCGCCTGGGTAGGGCTGGGGCGCCATCCCCACATCGTGCGCGCCCACTTCGTCGTCAACGTCGCGGGCAGGCTCTTCATCGGGATGGAGCACGTTGCCCCGGACATGAACGGGCTGAATACGCTCTTGGGGCATCTTCGGCTGAAGCCGCCCAGCCTCGCTCAGTGCCTGCGCTGGTCCGTGCAGTGCTGCCACGGCATGGAGTACGCCTGCTCCAAGGGCATCCGCTGCCATCGGGATCTCAAACCCGCCAACATCATGGTCGGCCAGGACCAGTCGGTGAGGGTGACGGATCTGGGTCTGGCCGGAGCGCCCGGGGTACCGAGCGGCGCAGCCGGAATCAGACTGAGCGTCCAGCACGAGACGGTCGGCCTGTCAGCCCCGACTGCGGACGCGACCGGGTTCGGAACGCCGACCCACATGGCTCCGGAGCAGTTTGGTAACGCCCTAGCGTGTGACGAGCGGAGCGACGTCTACGCGTTCGGCGTGGTACTCTACCAGATGGCGAACGGCGGCCGGCCTCCGTTCCTGACCGCCCTGCCGGGCTCTGCTCCGGATACGGCCCGGTTCTGGTCGGAGCTGCGGCGAGCGCATGCGAAGGCAGTGGTGCCAAAGCTGGACTCGCCCCTGTTTCCCATTATCCAGCGCTGCCTGGAGAAGGACCCGGGCCAGCGATACCAGAGTTTCAGGGACCTGCGAGGGGACCTGGAATCGCTGCTTGAGCGCTTGACCGGCGAGACGGTCTTGCTTCCCGTACCGGAGGTGCCCGAGAACTGGGAGTGGGAAAACAAAGCCGCTAGCCTTCAGTGCCTGGGACGCCACGAGGAGGCAGTTTGCTGTCTCGACCGGGCGCTCGCGCTGGACCCTGGGCACGCGGCGACATGGTGCAACAAAGGAATCGCGCTCCACCGCCTCGGGCGCCACGAGGAGGCGATCCGCTGCTACGAGGCGGCACTGGAAATCGCCCCGATGCTCACGGCCGCCTGGAACAACAAGGGCGCGAGCCTACGCAGCCTGGGTCGGGATGAGGAGGCGGCCGGCTGCTACGAGAAAGCCCTCGAGCTCGACCCGCAGGACGCTTTCGTCTGGCACAACCAGGCGAACACCCTCCACGGCCTCGGGCGTTACGAGGAGGCGATCCGCTGCTCCGAAAGGACCCTGGAAATCGAGCCCTGGAACGCGGCGGCCTGGACCAACAAGGCCAACAGCCTCGCCAGTCTCTCCCGCTATCACGAGGCCATCCAGTGCTGCGACAAGGCCCTGGCGCTCAATCCGCGGCACGCCCTCGCCTGGTGGAACAAGGGCAGTTGTCTTGACGACATCGGCCGCCGCGAGGAGGCGATCGGCTGCTACGAGGCGGCCCTGGAAGCGGATCCGCGGCTCCTGGCAGCCTGGCTGAGCAAAGGGAACGGGCTTTACTCCCTGGGTCGGTACCAGGAGGCGGTCGGTTGTTTCGACAACGCACTCGAGATCGACCCGCAGGACCGCAATGCCTGGGCGGGCATGGCCGTCAGCTTCGACGGGCTCGGCCGTTACGAGGAGGCGCTGCGCTGCCACAGCAAAGTCCTGGAACGGGACCCCGACAACGCAGCCGCCTGGACCAACAAGGGCGCGAGCCTACACCGGCTCGGCCGCTACGAAGAGGCGCTCCAGAGCCATGACAGGGCGCTCGCGCTCGACCCGGGCGACGAGCGAACCTGGAACAACAAGGGCACGAGCCTCAACCGGCTCGGCCGCTACGAAGAGGCGGCCGTCTGCTTCGATAAGGCTCTGCGCATCGACTCGCTCTACGCCGCCGCCTGGACCAACAAGGGCGGCAGCCTGTTCGGCATGGGCCGCTTCGAGGAGGCGGTCAGTTGCTACGACCGGGCGATCGACCTCGACCCGGGCGACGTGGCGGCCTGGTACAACAAGGGCAACTCCCTGTTCAGGCTCGGCCGGCACGAAGAGGCGGCCGGCAGCTACGACAAAGTCCTCGAGATCGAGCCGCGCCATGCCGCTGCCTGGTACAACAAGGGGCTGAGCCTCGACAGCGCGGGCCGCCACGAAGACGCACTGGCCTGCTACGACGGGGCGCTCGAGCAGGACCCGCGCTACGCCGCTTGTTGGCAGAACAAAGGACGCAGCCTCTACGCCTTGGGCCGCTACGAAGAGGCAATCGAGTGCTACGACCGGGTCCTCGAGGTCGACCCGCAGTTCGTCGCCGCTTGGTACAACAAAGGCAATTCCCTGTTCAAGCTGGGCCAGTGCGAAGACGCAGTCGCCTGCTACGACCAGGCGCTCGAACTTGACCCGCGGCACGTCGCGGCCCTGAACAACAAGGGCAACGCCCTCGACAGCCTCGGCCGTCACGACGAGGCTGTGCGCTGTCTCGACCAGGCGCTCGGACTCGACGAGCAGAACCCGGCGGCCTGGAACAACAAGGGACTCGGCCAGGACAGCCTCGGCCAGCACGAGGAGGCCATCAAGTGCTATGAGCGGGCCCTCGCGCTCGACCCGGGCTACGCCGGCGCCTGGAATAACAAGGGCGCGAGCCTGTCGCGGCTCGGCCGCGACGAGGACGCGCTCGCCTGCTACGAGCAGGCGCTCGCGCTCGCGCCCGAGCAGGCCGCGGTCTGGCGCAACCAGGGCGACGCGCTCGGCCGGTTGGGCCGGTGCGAGGAAGCGATCAACTGCTACGAGAAGGCGCTCGCGCCGGCAGCGAGCAACGAAGGGATCGAGACGGCGCAAGGGCCGGAGAACGCGAGGGTCTGGCGTTCCAAAGGCGACCTGCTCTTCCGGCTGGGAAGAGCCGAGGAGGCGCTTCGCTCCTACGAGGCGGCGCTCGCGCTCACCCCGGATGATGAACGGGCCTGGCGGGCGAAGGGCGACGTTCTAAGCCGGCTTGGCCGGAACGACGAGGCGGTCTTAAGCTACGAGCGGGCGCTCAAGCTGACACCGGAGGCCGCGGTCTGGCGCGCGAAAGGCGACGGCGAGAGCCGGCTCGGCCAGCACGAGGAGGCGATCCGCTCCTACGACGAGGCGCTCAAACTCGACCCCCGGTACGCCGAGGCCCTCGTCAACAAGGGTACGAGCCTCGTGAGCCTCGGGCGCTACGAAGAGGCGATTCTTGCTTCCGAGGCGGCGCTGGCGCTCGATGAGCGGCTCGCGGTCGCCTGGTACAACCAGGGGCGGAGTCTTTCCGGGCTCGGCCGCTACGAAGACGCGTTGAAGTGCAGCGAGGCGGCCCTGGCCCTGTCGCCCGAGCTCGTCCTGGCCTGGAATCACAAAGGTCTCTGTCTCGCCATGCTCGGGCGCCACGAAGAAGCGGTCGTTTGCTTCGACCGAACGCTGGTTCTTGACCCCCGCAACGCCACGGCCTGGTTCAACAAGGGCGCAAGCCTCGAGAGCCTGGACCGCCTGGAAGAGGCGGTCAGCACCTACGCGGCGGCGCTGGATCTCGCTCCGCAATATCCCGAAGCCTTGTACCGCCGGGGGCTCGGCCTCGCCCGCCTGGGCCGCCACGAAGAGGCAATCCGCGCATTCGACAGCGCCGTCGAGCTCGACCCGCGGAACGCCGGCGCCTGGGCCGGAGTGGGCTCAAGCCTCGAGCGCCTCGGCCGGTACGAGGAAGCGGTCCACTGCCTGCACAAAGCGCTCGAACTCGACGAGCGGCTCGCCGGCGCCTGGATGGACTACAGCTCGAGCCTCGAGCGCCTCGGCCGCCACGACGAGGCGCTTGCCTGCTTTGACCGGCTGCTTAAGATCGACCCGAAGAACGTCGACGCCTGGGAGAGCAAGGGCGCGAACTTCGCGGACCTCGGCCGGGACGAGGAAGCGGTCGCCTGCTACGACAAGGCAATCGAGGTCGCCCCGGCGAGCGTCAAGGCCTGGACCGGCAAGGCCCAGAGTCTCGAGTATCTGGGCCGCTACGAGGAGGCGCTCGCCTGCCTGGACAACCTTCCGGACCCGGGCAAGGTGGAACCCGGCGTGTGGCGCGCAAAGGGCGACATTCTGAGCCGGCTCGGTCGCTTCGAGGAGGCGATAGCAAGCTACGACC
>Ga0116202_10001180_pt1 | contig 15313 bp, 17 predicted proteins | sample LakKivw325mmetaG_FD_94479 | JGI IMG/M metagenome (GOLD analysis project Ga0116202, IMG submission 94479) | Anoxic lake water microbial communities from Lake Kivu, Rwanda to study Microbial Dark Matter (Phase II) - Lake Kivu water 325m metaG | ecosystem: Environmental > Aquatic > Freshwater >...
ATATAGAGCTCTTTTCCCCGCTTGGCCAGATTCACGAAGACCACCACCGAGATTCCGAACATGAGCAATGCGATCAGCGATGCCAGCTTGTTCCAGTCGAACCAGTTCGAGGTAGGGAAATAGTAGTTGAAACTGCCGTCTTCATCTTTATCCAGCTCCGATTCGATGTACAGCCCCCGGGTATCTGTGCGCACCACCATATAGTTACGGTGGCGGCTCTCAGTATTGCGGATGGAGGTAACATAGCGCATCCGGCTGCGGTTGGTTTTCAGCTTCAGGGATTCATTGAAATAGGAGTTATCCTCATAGATCTTCAGTTGTTTGCTCAGCTTTTCCTTCTCCGAAGCCAGATTGTCTTTCTCCTGAGTAAGCTTGGCGATCTGATCATTCAGGGCTTGGGTGGTATCGGTTTCGGCAGAGGCTTCCAGTGGTTTCAGTTCAGCTTGTTTTGCGGCGAGTTCCTTGCCGGTCTTATCGATCTCTTTTTTCAGATCGGCGATGGTGTTCTGCGCCTCATCCATGTATAGGCTGGTATAGATGGTGGTTTCGTTTTCCACATCATAGGTGAGATCGATCTCCGAATCCACCAATACCACATCCCTGCCCTGGTCCGTTTTTTCCAGCTTTTTAGCAAAGCGGGTGCCGGAGGGCAGCATCACGGTATAGAGCGAATCTCCCTTCACATAGTTGAATCCGGAGATGCCCAGAGCTTCTGTGGTCACATAGGGAATACTCACATCCAGATTATTGTCGAAGGAGGTGTTTCTCTTCACCAGGTAGAAGGTGGGATCGGTGTTGGAATCAGCGTAGTATTTAGTATAGACCACATTGCGCAGCTCGGAGATCTCCTTGCCGTTGCGGAAGAGTTGGCTGGAGGGCATCAGGGCCAGCATGGCGGGATCCCACTGCAGATCCTGCTCCAGCACATAGTCCGTGAGCAGGCGGGGTTTGTCGTATTTCAGCCTGCCGTTGGGCATGATCTGGTAGGGGCTCACACGCATGGTCATGCTAACCTTCAGCCCGTCTTTATAATCATAGCCTTTGGGCAGGGTGAGCTTGAGGATGTTGTCCTGGTAAAATTCATTGATTTTGGCAAAGGGCTGCTCAGAACCCGTGGTGAAGAATTCAAAATAGAGGTTGTTCACCTTCTGGGTTTCGGTCTTGTTCAGCTGATAGTTGATCTTCAGGCGCGTGTTCTCTTTGTTCAGGGAGGTGGTCTTGGTGATGAAGACGATGGGGTTTTCCCAGAGCACGGTCAGCCGGTCGCCTTTGTCGTTGATCTTGTCCTCGACTGTATAATCGAGCTGCATGGGCAGATCGGTGGACATCTTCATCCGGGGGGTGATCAGCCGGGTGATGGACCTCCCCACCCGATCCTGCAGTTCCAGGGCATAACGTGCCTGGGTGAGCTCTTCCCAGGTGAAACCGGAGGCTGCCACATCGCTCATTTCCACTGTAGCATAGTTTTTCAGGTTTCCCCGCCCGACCGGAGCACCTGTGGTCTTGTCGCTAAGCTGATAACAGCGCAGTTCGGGAACCGTGACCAAGCCCTTGTATTTTCGGGTTTGCACCCAGTCTTCAATCTTGGTTTCGGTGGTCTGCACCCTGGCAACGAGCAGGGAGTCCCGCACGGCGGTCCACAGGGAATCGCTGGCATTGGGCACCATATAAATGGTGTATGACCGGATGTCGGATTTATTGAGGGGATAATCCCATTCGAACTGGAGATGGTTTCGGTCCTGCAAAGCCGCGCAGTGGAAGGCGGCTGCCGGTTCAGGGGGATTATCCACTGGAATGCCGCTTTTAGGTTCCGCCACGCCCATGAAGATGTTTCGTTCATTGACCGGGACCACGGTGTAGTAATAGGTTTCATCCCGCTTCAGGGAGGCATAGATGCTTTGCTGGCGCAGCTTCAGGCCCGCATAGACGGTCTCGTCCTCAGGATCGGTGGAACGGGACTTCACTGTGCGTTTGTAATAATCCGGAGCTTCCACTTGGGTATAGAGATTGAATCTGCTGGCCAAACTGGCGGCCAGCTCGATATCCCGTGGAATCTTTCGGTAAAGAATGCTGTCCTTGTTCTGCTTTTCATTCTTCAGTCTGCCGGGGGAAGTGATGTCGATGAACTGAGTGTAGCCAGTATCGTAGTAGGACATCCATTCCGAAGCCACGCCGGTCTTCACATTCATTTGAACCGATTGCAGAAAGAACAGGGTGTCCGGATGAACTCCACGGTAGATGCGATATTCCAGAACCCGCATTTCCCTGGGCAGGGGCTTCCAACTGATCACCAGACCGTCACCGCCATCAAAGGGAATATCCTCCACTTTGAGGCCCTGCACCTTTACTTCCTTTAGCTTCTGCCGATCCTGTCCGCCCAGCAGGGTGCATCCGGAAACCACCAAACCAAGCACAAGCATCAGGCCTAAGAGCCGTATGTATAACCTCATACGCTTTCTCCCATGCTATTTTCAAGATATTTTTTCATTTACATTGCATCACCAAAAAACCACCCGATATTGTCAATCATTTTTTGGTTTTTCCTGTGGTGCTGCCCTGATTTGGCTAAAGGGATGGTTGAAGAGATGGGTGATGGAATCAGGCCGCACATTCATGGCCCTCGTTAGCAATACGGAATCATTACGGAGTCATTACGGAGTTAATCCGTAATGACTCCGTAATGATTCCGTATTGCTAACGGGAGGGAAGAGGATTCCATGGCATCCTGCCTGGCGGTGGCGTACACTGGGGAGCGCATAGAAAAGCAGGATAAAACTCAGATGAAGCCCATCGCGCTGTTTAAACTTCGCTGAAATGGGTAATCGCTACAAAGCTGAAAACACGCTGTTTGAAGTCCATTTGGCCTTGTAATCTGATGTGCACGTGGAGGTTGCGAAGGCCAAATGAACTCCAAAGCAGCGTTATAACTGCTTTCAGGAGACTAATCTCCGGATAGGTACCCCACCCAGAAGAACTCATAGTTCCAGTCCCAGATGGCTTCGATCTTCCTGGAATCTTCCAGTTCCCATACATAGAGCTCCATGTCCTCATCCCAGGTGTAATCATAGCCATGCCATAATTCCAGGGCTTCCACCACTATGTACTCGATATCTTCCTCTTCCTGGGGCAAATAGGCGATGTACCAGGCTACCAGAAATCCCTCGCGGAAGATCAGCTGGATGTGATCCACATATTCATTCGTTGTGTCTTGCAGCATCGCGCTATCCCCATTGGAATCAACCAGTTCGAATCCCTGCACCTCCAGTATGGCAATGCTTTCTTCCGCCGGAACACCGTAGGTCAGTTCAAACAGGCCGGTCTGAGCACTGATCATCACTGCCAGCAAAGTTAGAAGGCCAATCAACAGCAGCTTTTTCATTTTGTTCCCCTTAGTAATTGTTATAGGTTTAATAGTGGATAAGATAAAGTTGTTCGAGATATTGTCAACAAGATTTTCAGATGTTTAAAGGCAGCCGTCTGAAACCTTCGTTGAAAAACGACAGCTCCGGTTCTTGGAACATGCACCCCACTAAGCCATTGACAAAATAAGGGTGTAAAAAAGTCTGGAGCCAAAGCGCCTGGGAAAAATGCATAACGAATGAGAAAATACATTGTATCGATAGTCGGCCGCCCCAATGTGGGCAAATCCACGCTATTCAACCGCTTGTGCCGCAAGCGGGTGGCGATCGTGGATTTTGAGGCTGGCATCACCCGCGACCGCAAGTATGAGGACGTGGAGTGGAACGGCAAGGTGTTCAAATTGGTGGACACCGGCGGGATCGTATTCGACAGCAACGAGACCCTGGACAAGATGATCAGGCATCAGGCGCTGCTGGCGATCGACGAATCCGACCTCATTCTGTTCATGGTGGATGCCCAAACCGGCACCACGGACATCGATCTGGAGATCGCCCGCATCCTCTATCCGCACCGGGACAAGGTGATGCTGGTGGCCAACAAAGCCGACAACGAGAAACTGGAATGGGAGCTGTATGACTTTCTGCAACTGGGTTTGGGCGATCCCTTTCCGATCTCGGCAGCCCAGGGCAGAAACACCGGCAATTTCCTGGACGAACTGCTCAGCCTGATCCCCGAAACTCAGGACATTTCCGATACCGAACCCAAATCCAATACCCGCATTGCCGTGGTGGGCAAGCCCAATGTGGGCAAATCCTCGATCGTGAATCTGCTGCTGGGCTCGGAAAAACAGATCGTGACCAAAACCCCCGGCACCACCCGCGACGCCATCGACAGCGTGTTCCGCTATCATGGCCGGGACTACACACTGATCGACACCGCCGGGCTAAGGCGCAAGACCAAGGTCAACTATGGCGTGGAATATTTCAGCGTGATGCGCACCATCGAGGCAGTGGACAGATGCGATGTGGTGGTTCTGGTGTTGGCAGCCGATGAGGAGATCTCCGTGCAGGATGTGAAGATAGCCTCCTATACCAGGCGCCGGATGAAGGAGATCATGGTGGTGTTCAACAAATGGGATCTGGTGGAAAAGGACAACAGCACCACCGGCAAATTCATCGCCAAACTCCACGACGAAATGCCCTTCCTGCAATATGCCCCGGTGCAATTCATCTCCGCCAAGACCGGGCAGCGTATCAACCGCATCATGGAACTGGTGGTGCAGATCGAGGAGGAAAGCGAGAAACGCATTTCCACCAGCGAACTTAACCGTTTCATGGAAAAGGTGGTGGAACACCGGCCGCCCACCCACAGCACCGGAAAACACGTGAAGATCTTCTATATCACCCAAGCAGCGGTGAAACCGCCCACTTTCATCTTTTTCTGCAACCAGCCTGCCCTGATCAGCGAAAACTACCGGCGCTACCTGCACAACCAGATCAGGGAAATGTTTGCCTTTGAGGGCGTTAGCATCAAGCTGATCTTCAAGGGCAGAAAGGAAAGCGAGCTGGCGGAGGACTGGAGTGGATAACACCCTGCTGATCATCGTGATCGGTGTGCTGGCCTATCTGGCCGGCAGCATACCCTTTGGCTTCATCGTGGGCAAACTCTTGCACCGGGGGGACATCCGCAAAGGCGGCAGCGGCAACATCGGCGCTACCAACGCGCTGCGCCAGTATGGCGTCCTGACCGGCATTCTGGTGCTGGCGCTGGATATTCTGAAAGGCTTTTTAACTGTGTGGATCATATCCGGCCTCCTGTCCGGCATCTATCATCCCCGGTTCCAGTACTTTGAGTTCCTGCCGGCCTTGCTGGTGGTGTTGGGGCACATGTTCTCCATTTTCCTGGGTTTCAAAGGTGGTAAAGGAGTTGCCACCGCCGCCGGGGTATTTCTCTATCTGTCGCCGCTACCGTTGCTGCTGGCCTTGCTGAGTTTCATCCTCGTAACCGCACTCACGCGTTATGTTTCTGCCGGTTCGCTGACGGCGGCGCTGCTAATAAACCTCTATGTTCTGCTCTGGCGCTATTCCTCCGGGCAGGTGGTCTTCACAGCAATAGTAGCGGGATTGATCATCTTCAAGCACCGTCAAAACCTTTGGCGCCTGATCCAGGGCAAAGAAAACCGGCTGAGCTTCCGGAAACAGGGGACTAACTGATGTGTGGCATCATTGGCGTTTTTGGCTCCCCTGAGGCATCCCGGATGGCGGCTTTGGGGATGTTCGCGGAACAGCACCGCGGGCAGGAGAGCTGTGGCATGGCGGTCAGCGACGGCAAGCTGATCCGGCTGCATAAAAGCATGGGACTGGTGAAAGAGGTATTCAGCGATGAATGTCTGGCCCAACTGCCTGGCTATATCGCCATCGGGCATGTGCGTTATCCCACCAAGGGAACCGCCACCCGCTTCAATTCCCAGCCCCATTTGGTGGAAACCCTGTTCGGGCCCTCCTATGCCCTGGCCAGCAATGGCGATCTGGTGAATTATGCGGAAATGCGAAGCAAGCTAGAGGCGGAAAATGTATATTTCAATAGCGACAACGACGGCGAACTGCTGGTGAAATACATCGCCTGGCAGCTGGCTCAGGGGCAGGGCATCATCGATGCCATCCGGCTGCTGATGGGTGAGGTCAAAGGCGCCTATTCCAGCGTGTTTTCCACCCGGGACGAGCTCTACATGTTTCGCGATCCGCTGTCCATACGTCCCATGGTGTGGGGCAAAACCGCCGACGGAACTGTGGTGGTGGCTTCGGAAAGTTGCGCTTTGGACACCCTTGACGCAGTGCAGCGCTCTGAAGTTCCACCGGCGGGCATCATCCGGATCAATTGCGAGGGCATCACCGTGATCGAAAACGATCCCAACCTCTACCGCAGCCAGCGCAGCAACCGCTATTGCGTGTTTGAGCAGATCTATTTTTCGCGTCCGGACAGCCATCACTTTGGCGAGAATGTTTTCGAAGTGCGGCAGAAGATCGGCGCCGCACTGGCGGAGGGAGATTCAGGCCTGGCGGCGGATTGTGTGATTCCGGTGCCCGATTCCTCCAATTTCATTGCCTTGGGCTATGCCGAAGCCCGGGACATACCACTATCGCTGGGGCTGATCCGCAACCACTATATCGGGCGCACTTTCATCAAACCGGAGCAGACTATCCGCGATGAAAGCGTGCGGCAGAAATTCAACGCCCTGCCCAATTTCTTCACCGGCAAAAAAGTGGTGCTGGTGGATGATTCGATCGTGCGGGGCACCACCATTCGCAAGATCGTGAAGATGATCAAAAACGCCGGTGCCGCTGAGATCCACCTGCGGGTGGGCTCGCCCCAAGTGTGCCATTCCTGCCATTATGGCATCGACACCCCCACCCGGGAGGAACTGGTGGCCAACCGGTTCAGCCTGGAGGAGATACGCGAACGTACCGGAGTGGACAGCCTGAGGCATCTGGACATCACCGGATTGAGAAAGTGTGTGGAAAGCCCCGCCGATTATTGCTATGCCTGCTTCGACGGCGACTATCCCCTGGAGGAAACATGATCAAAGACCTGCTGGACAGCTTTGCCGGCAAGCGGGTGATGGTGGTGGGCGATGTGATGCTCGACCACTATGTGTGGGGCAATGTGGAACGCATCTCTCCGGAAGCGCCGGTGCCGGTGATCGAAGTGCAGAACGAGGAATACCGTCTGGGCGGCGCTGCCAACGTTGCCCTGAACCTGAGTTCCCTGGGGGCGGAGGCGGTGCTGATCGGAGTAACCGGTAAAGATACTGCTACCAATAGATTGCATCAGTTGCTCGAAGAACAGGGCATCGATCCCGGTTTCCTGGTAACCGACCCCTCCCGCTCCACCACCCTGAAGACCCGGATCGCTGCTGCGAACCAGCAGATCGTGCGCATCGACTATGAGACCAAAACCGATGTGGATAAGCTGGTGGCAGAGGAATTGATCGTTCGCATCCGGCAAAGCCTGAATGACTGCTCCGCCCTGGTCATCGAGGATTACAACAAAGGCGTGCTGGCCCAGCCGGTGATCACCGCCACCCTCGAGCTTGCCTTCCGGCAGGGGATTCCGGTGGCAGTGGATCCCAAGCAGAGGCATTTCTTCTCCTATCTGGGCGTGGACATATTCAAGCCCAACTACAAGGAAATGCAGACCAACCTGGGACAGGTGTTCGAGGACGAGGCCGCCTTCATTAAGGCGGCGGAAAACCTGCGCCGCCAGATGCGGATCAAATATCTGGTGATTACCCGGGGCAGCCTGGGGCTCTATATTTTCGACGGCAGCGATGCCCCCAAACTGCTGCCCACCTATGCCCGTGAGGTTTTTGACGTATCCGGTGCCGGCGATACCGTGATCAGCGCCCTCACCCTGGCCTATGCCAGCGGAGCGGATATTCATCTGGCGGCCGAGATCGCCAACCATGCCGCCGGCGTGGTTTGCGGCATCAAGGGGACCGCCAGTGTGAGTTCCCAACAGATCTTGGATTCCTATCGTGAGCAAGGCTAAGATAGCTTCCTGGGATCAGATCTCCCGGATCGCCCGCGATCTGCACCAGAGGGGCAAAAGGATCGTCTTTTCCAATGGCTGCTTCGATCTGCTGCATGCCGGGCATGTGGAGTATCTGGAACAAGCCAGGGACTTGGGTGACGTTCTGATCATCGGTTTGAACAGCGACGCCTCCGTGCAGCGGCTGAAGGGCAAGCATCGTCCCATCGTCCCTCAGGACGAGCGTGCCCTGGTGCTGGCGGCACTGGAAAGCGTGGACTATGTGGTGGTGTTCGAACAGGATACGCCCTATGAGCTGATCCGGCTGATCGAACCTGACATCTTGGTCAAAGGCGGGGACTGGCCGGTGGAGGAGATCGTGGGCTCAGACATCGTAGTGGCCAAAGGTGGCAGAGTCCACAACATCTATTTCCGGGAAGGCGTGTCCACCACCGCCATCATTGACAGGATTTTAAAAAGCAACCGCTCTGGTTCATCCCAGAGGAAGGTCTGAGCATGGAACAACCGGCACAGGAAGACATCGGCGTGGTGGTTTCCACCCAGGCGAACCGGGTGAAAGTGGAAGTGGAACGCGGTGGAGGCTGCAAGTCCTGCTCGCTGCAGGGGATGTGCTTCAGCCGCAAAACCCCGGCGGTGTTTGACCTGGTATCCGAAATTCCCCTGCAAGCGGGGGACCGCGTTACTCTGGAGATCGCCGATGCCACGCGTGTGATGTCTGCCCTGTTGGTGTTTGCAGTGCCGCTGGCCTTCCTGTTTGCCGGATTTCTGATCGCCGCCCGGTTCCTGGCGGAACTGCCTTCGATCGGGATCGCCTTTGCCAGCATGGCGCTTGGTTTCATCATGGTCAGATGCATTGACCGCAGATTTGGAAAACATTTGCAGGTGAGGATCGGGAGGAAGCTATGATCATCCGCCTGAACGAGATGGTATTCTATGGCTATCACGGCGTCCACGACGAGGAACGCAAACTGGGACAGCGCTTTGTGGTTACAGTGCAGCTGTTTACCGATCCCGCGCAGGACAAGAATATCCGCCATCTGGAGGATACGGTGGACTACACCAAGGTCTTTCACGACATCCGGGAGATCATGGAATCCCATTCCTTCCAATTGCTGGAAGCCTGTGCCAATGTGGTCTCGGACAAGCTGCTGGCGGATTTCCCCATGCTCCAGAAGGTTATGATCTGCATCAAGAAACCCTCGGTGCCGATCCAGGGCAGCCTGGGCTCGGTGGAAGTGGAGCTGAGCCGCAGCCGATGAACGAAGCCTACCTCTGCCTGGGGGCCAATCTGGGCGATCCGGTGATGCAGATCACGCAAGCCCGCGACCTCATTGCCGCCGATCCTGAGATCGAGCTGCTGGCCAGCTCACAGGTGCTGGAAACCGAGCCCTATGGTTTGACCGAGCAGCCCCGGTTTCACAATCAGGTGTTGTGGATCAATACTAATCATCAACCGGAGGAACTGCTCCGGGTGGCGCTAAGGATCGAACATGAACTGGGCAGGGTCAGAGCGGAGAAATGGGGACCCCGCGTGATAGACATCGATCTTCTTCATTACAATGATCTGGTTCTGAATACGGAAACACTCAGCCTTCCCCATCCTGACCTGCATAACCGCGCCTTTGCCCTGAGGCTGCTCTGCGAGGTCGCTCCCGGCCTCGTGCATCCCATTTTCCATAAAAGTTACTGCCAGCTCCTGCGGGAACTGGAATCAACGGAGGTAAAACCATGAGCACCCTTGCAGCGATCATCCTCGCCGCCGGAAAGGGTACCCGAATGAAATCATCACGCGCCAAGGTAACCTTCCCCCTGGCCGGGAAACCCATGATCCAGCGTGTGGTGGACAGCGCCATCAGCATCGATTGCACAAGCATTTGCGTGGTGGTGGGCTTTCAAAAGGACAGCGTGATCGCCTGCCTGGATGAGGACGACCGCATCCAATTCGTCGAACAGGCGGAGCAACTGGGCACCGGACATGCTGTGATGATGACCGAGCCTTTGCTGAAAGACCATGAGGGGGACATCCTCATCCTCAGCGGCGATGTCCCCTTGTTGAGCGAACACACACTGAAGCGGATCATCTCGGGCCATCGAGCCGAAAACGCCTCTTGTACCGTGCTTACCGCCTTTCTGGATGACCCGGGCAAATATGGGCGGGTGCTGCGGGACGCCGCTGGCAGCCTGATGGGCATCGTGGAATTCAAGGATGCCACCGCTGAGCAATGCCAGATCAAGGAATGGAACACCGGTATCTACTGCTTCCGGGCCAGGGATCTCTATCAGGCTTTGCAGCAGATTTCCAATTCCAACCAGCAGAAGGAATACTACCTCACCGACACCGTCTCCATCCTCTATGCCCTGGATCGAAAGGTGGCTGCGGTGGTGCTGAACGACCTGATGGAAGTGGCGGGGGTCAATTCCCAGGAGCAACTGGCCGGACTGGAGGACGAATTTATCAACCGCATTCGCCGCCACTGGCTGAACAATGGTGTGGTGATCCATAATCCCACTACGGTCTATATTGACGATGAGGTGATCCTGGAACCAGATGTGGAGATCGGGCAGGGCAGCATCCTGCGGGGCAGGACCCTGGTGGAAAGCGGTTGCCAGATCGGACCCAACTGCCTGATCGAACACAGCCGGGTGTGCAACGACAGCATTCTGGAGGGTTATAACATCCTGGTCAATGCCCATATCCCGGAGCACCATATCGTTGCCTGGGGTGAGAGCGTGTTGGAAGAATCAAGCTATGAATGACCGCTATCTCTATTCACCCTGGCGTTTGGACTATATTCTGGGGGAAAAATCCGGCGATTGCATCCTGTGCCGTTATCAGGATCTGGGCAAGGACGAGGAGAACCTCATCTTCCACCGCGGGCGCCACTGCTATGCCATGCTGAACCGCTATCCCTACAACAACGGCCACATCATGCTGGTGCCCTATCTGCACGCCAGCCGGCTGGAGGAACTTCCTTCCGCTACTCTGCAGGAATTGACCTCCCTGATGCAGCTTGCCGAAACGGCTCTGAACAATGTCTACAACTGCGACGGCATCAATATCGGCATCAATGTGGGCCGGGCAGCCGGTGCCGGGATCGAGGAACATCTGCATATGCACCTGGTACCCCGCTGGATCGGCGACAGCAGCTTCATTACGGTGGTCAGCGGTGAACGGGTGATCCCCGAATCCTTCGAGCGCAGCTATTCCCTCCTGCGCCAGGAATTTGCCAAGCTTCTGTCTGCCAAGGAATAGTGCATTGAGTTTGACAACAAACACCCCGCCCGATAGTTTGTCTCCCAAACGGCGCTGGCCTGTCTTTGTGATTGTGGCGCTAATAATTGCGCTGATCGCGGTGATCCTGGTCAAGGGATACATTCCCCTGGATTTTGAGAAACACGACGAAGAAAAGACCATGCCTGCGATCAAGGTGATCATCAGTAACGGCTGCGGTTATGAACAGCTCGCCGCCACCTATGCGGATCATATCAAAGATAAGAATATAGACGTGATCAGGTTGACCGACACGCCCAAACCGATCTACAACAAGTCCCTGATCGTGGTCACGGGAGGGGACGAGCAGGATCTGAAGCGTCTGCAGAAGATGACCGGGATCATGCGTTTCACCCTGGCGGTTAGTGACAATCCGGAAGCCCCGTTCAACATCATCCTGGGGCAGGATTACGAAGATTTTATGAAAAAATAAGCAGGAGGATATATTGGCAGACAAGATCAAGCTGGAAGCCATCATGCAATGGCTGACCGACAAGAAAGCCGAAAACATCCGCGTCTATGATGTGGAGGAACGGAGCGATTACACTGATCTGATCATTGTTTGCGAAGGCAGCGCCGATCTGCACAACAAGGCGATCGCCAGCCACGTGGTGGAGATGGCCAAGGCGGCAGGCCTGGGCGTGCTCAGCAAAGCCGGCATCGAATATGGGCAGTGGGTCCTGATCGATATCGGGGACGTGATCGTGCATATCTTCCTCTCCGAAACGCGTGATTATTACAAAATAGATGAATTGTTTGAACAGATAAAGAGCCACAAGGCAGAACGACATGATAAAAACCACACTGCATGACCACATCATCGAAGTGTTGGACTTGCTTGGGCTGAAGCACGAGCGGGAGTTCATCGTGGAGATACCCAACAACCCCGGATTCGGGGATTTCTCCACCAACGCCGCCATGGTGCTGGCCAAGGAAAACAAAAAGACGCCCAAAGCCCTGGCCGAACTCCTGATCAAGGAATTGAAGAAGAACAAGTTCTATAAGAAGGTGGAGCTTGCCGGGCACGGTTTCATCAATTTCCATCTCTCTTCTGCCTTCTACCAGAAAACGCTGTGGGATGTGCACAGCCTGGGCATGGATTTTGGCAATTCGGAATTTGGGCAGGGGGAGAAGGTGCTGCTGGAATTCGTCAGCGCCAATCCCACCGGGCCGCTCAATATCGTCAGCGCCCGCGCCGCGGCTTTTGGCGACACCCTTTACCGCATCATGAAAAAGGTGGGCTACAACCCTGCCCGGGAGTTCTATATCAACGATGCCGGCAACCAGGTGGACATCCTGGCGGAATCACTGGAGCTGAGGCTGAGGGAACTCCACGGCGAAAAGATCGGGGAATTTCCCTATGAGGCCTATCATGGCGACTATGTGAAGCACCTGGCCCACAAGCTGAATTCGGCTGAGGGCGTGCGGGTGTTCATGATGCCGGAGAAAGACCGCATCGAACATCTGAAGGAATTCGCCCTCAATGAATTGCTGGAAATGCAACGCCTCAGTCTGGAGAAATTTGATGTCTATTTCGAGGGCTGGGTGTCCGAAAAAACCCTGCGCATGGAGGGTGTGGTGGAGGAGGTGCTCAGCTATCTCTATGAGGCGGATTGCACCTATGAAAAGGATGAAGCCATCTGGTTCTGTTCCACCAAATTCGGCGACGACAAAGACCGGGTGCTGATGAAAAGCGATGGCTCCATCACCTATTTCGTGCCCGATCTGGCCTACCATCTCACCAAGCTCCAGCGCGGCTTCACCAAGCTGATCGATGTGTTCGGTCCCGACCACCATGGCTATGTTCCACGCCTGAAGGCTGCCTTCAAGGCACTGAGTTATGACGACGACATGCTGGAGATCATTTTCCTGCAGCAGGTGAACCTGTTTGAGGAAGGCGAGCGCATCAAGATGAGCAAGCGCGCCGGCAAGATCGTTACTATGGACGACCTGGTGAGCGTGGTGGGCAAGGATGCCGCCCGTTATTTCTTCATTGCCCGCAAGGCCAATGCCCACTTGAACTTCGATTTGGAACTGGCGCTCCAAAAGAACAACGATAATCCGGTCTATTATTGCCAGTATGCCCATGCCCGCATCTGCAGCATCCTGAAGAAGGCGAAGAAGGACCGCATCATGCCTCGCGCCTTCCGCAAGGAACACACCCACAAGCTGAACAAACCAGAGGAATTGCTCCTGATCCGCAAACTGACCGACCTGCCCGAATTGCTGGAACTGATCGCCTTCCATCGCGAACCCCACCGGCTGGCCACCTACACCGAGGAGCTTTGCGGCCTGTTCCACCGCTATTACAACAAGTATCAGGTGGTCAGTGAAAAGAACCGTGAGCTCACGCGGGCGCGTTTGCTACTGAGCGAGACCGTGAAAACCACTTTGGGAATCTGCCTCTACCTGTTGGGTGTGAGTGCGCCGGAAAAGATGTGACCGGCAGCTCTGCCATGGCCTGCCATGCACCAGATCCGCGAGCTCAGCCAAAGCGACCTGCCCCAGGTGATTGCCATCGAAAACCTGGCTTTTTCCAATCCCTGGCCCGAGGAGGCTTTTTGCGATTTCATGATGGGCACCGCCTGGGTGATCTGCGATCAGGAGAAGGTTTTGGGCTACATCATGTGCCACAATGTGTTGGATGAGACCACCATCGTGAACTTAGCCATCCATCCCTGCCATCAGAACCAAGGATTGGGCACTGCCCTGCTGGACTATTCTTTGAAGGAATTGGTGAAGCGGAGCATCCGTTATTTCTATCTGGATGTGCGGATCTCAAACACCGCTGCCCAGAATCTTTACCGCAAGTTCGGCTTCCAGCGCCTGGGCCTGCGGCGGGCTTACTATACCAATCCTGCTGAGGACGCCTTGGTGATGGTGAAAACGGTTGAAGGGGACACTCCGTGAAGGACTATGATTTTCTGGTGATCGGCAGTGGTATTGCCGGATTGGTCTATGCCCTGCAGGTTTCCGCCCAGGGGAAAGTGGCGGTAGTGTGCAAACGCAGCCTGTTCGATTGCAATACCGATTATGCCCAGGGCGGGATCGCCGCCGTGCTAGATGAGCAGGATTCCTTTGAAAAGCACATCGAAGATACTTTCGAAGCCGGGGCGGCTCTGGGCAAGAAACAGGTGATCCGCCGGATCATCGAGGACGGGCCGAAGCTGATCCAATACCTGGTCGATCTGGGCACGGACTTCACCCGCCGCGCGGACAGCTATGACCGGCGTCTGGAAAATCTTTCCCTCACCCTGGAAGGTGGGCACACCCATCGCCGGGTGGCCTATGCCGCCGATTCCACCGGGCACCAGATCATGCAGGCTTTGATCTCCCGCTGCCGGGAGAACTCCAATATCGATATCTTTGAAAACCACATCGCCATCGATCTGATCACCCAACACCATATTCTGCAGGACCGGGGTTTCATTCCGGGGATCTCCTGCTGGGGCGCCTATGTGATGGACACCGCCAGTGGCGAAGTTCACATTTTCCGGGCCCGCAAGACAATGATGGCCTCCGGAGGTGCTGCCCGCATTTATGCCCACAACACCAATCCCGAGGTGGCCACCGGAGATGGCATGGCCATGGCGCGCCTGGCGGGAGCGCGATTGGCCAATATGGAATTTGTCCAGTTTCATCCCACCGCTTTCTGGAGCCCGGCCGGAGAAACATTCCTGATCACGGAAGCCCTGCGCGGGGAGGGCGCCATCCTGCGCCTCAGCGATGGTTCCGCCTTTATGGAGCAATACCATCCCCGGGCAAACCTGGCGCCGCGTGATGTGGTCTCCCGTGCCATCGACGCCGAGTTGAAACGCCGGGGCGAAAAGTTCTGCTATCTGGATGCCACGGGGATCGACCATGATATCCTGCTGAGGCATTTTCCCTACATCAACAAACGCTTGCTGGAGAATGGCCTGGATTTCACCCGCGATCCCATCCCGGTGGCGCCGGCGGCTCATTACTTTTGTGGCGGAGTGCTTGCCACCATCGAGGGGATCACGGACATCCACAACCTGTTCTGCGCCGGAGAAGCTGCCTGCACTGGTTTGCATGGCGCCAACCGCCTGGCCTCGAACTCGCTGCTGGAGGCGCTGGTGATCGCCTGGCATGCCGGAAACCATCCCTCCAACC